>Ga0163153_10006427_pt1 | contig 13226 bp, 13 predicted proteins | sample OliLakLV19MP6IB1_FD_148629 | JGI IMG/M metagenome (GOLD analysis project Ga0163153, IMG submission 148629) | Freshwater microbial mat bacterial communities from Lake Vanda, McMurdo Dry Valleys, Antarctica - Oligotrophic Lake LV.19.MP6.IB-1 | ecosystem: Environmental > Aquatic > Freshwater >... | reverse complement strand
TGCGGGTCGAGATCCTCGGCAATCTCGATCCCCTCCAGCGGGACGCACTCCTGGCCTCCGCCATGGCGGATCTGGCGTTTGCGGCGGGCGTTATCAATGAGGATGCGGCGGATGCACTCGGCGGCGGTGCGGAAGAAGTGAGCTCGATTTTGCCAGTTCTGTCCCGGCGTGCGCACCAGCCGCAGCCAGGCCTCGTGGACGAGGGCCGTGGCCTGCAGCGTCTGACCGGGTTGCTCCCGAGCAAGCCTGCTGGCGGCAAGCTGGCGCAATTCCTCATAGACGAGCGGGAGCAACTCTTCGGCGGCCTTGGGATCGCCCTGCTGAACGCGGTCGAGAATTTGCGTCACGTCGCTCATGGAAAAAGCCTGCGTGAGCGCCACGGAATGTGGAATCTCCAAAGAGGACGAATCAGGCGCACAACGGCACGCTGGCCAGGCACTATCCCGAATTCAGCAGTGTCCGCTCCGTGAGCAACGTGGTGAACGTAAAACCCATCGCAATCGAGCCGTAACATTCCGAGCTACAGCAGGACTGGATTGGTTGAAAAAAACTCAGCACTTTGCTCCGACACGCGTTAGAGATTTTAAGTTCCCATAGGCGGCTGCCGCGCTTGCCAAGGCTTTGTTCACTCCCTATTTTACGCGCATCTTTATGGAAAAAGTTGTCATCATCGGAAGCGGTTGCGCGGGATACACCGCCGCCATTTACACCGCCCGCGCCAATCTGAATCCTCTTCTCATCACCGGCGAAATGCCCGGCGGCCTGCTGACCACCACCAGCATCGTCGAGAATTTCCCCGGCTTCCCGGAAGGGATCGATGGCTATGAACTGATGATCCGCATGCAGAAGCAGGCGGAGCGTTTCGGCACGCGGCTCAAGTTTGGCAGCATGGTCGAGTCGGTCGATCTTTCCGGCAAGACGTTCAAGGTTTCCGTCGATGGCGAAACCCTCGAAACGCAGACCGTCATCATCGCCACGGGCGCGGGGCATCGTCATCTCGGGTTGAAGAGCGAGGATCTGCTGGAGAAGAAAGGCGTCACCTATTGCGCCACCTGCGACGGCGCATTGCCGATGTTCCGCAACCAGCCGCTCGTCGTCGTGGGCGGCGGCGATTCGGCGTGCGAAGAGGCGATGTATCTCACGCGCTTCGGCTCGGTCGTTTACCTGATCCATCGCCGCGACAGCCTGCGTGCCTCGAAGATCATGGCTGACCGCGCGCTCGCCAATCCGAAGATCAAGCCGGTCTGGGATTCCGTGGTGACGGACGTGCTCGACGTGAAGCAGGACAAGGTGACGGGCGTTCAGATCAAGAACCTCAAAACCGGCGCGGAAAGCACACTCGATTGCGCCGGCGTCTTCGTCGCCATTGGTCACATCCCGAATTCGCAGCTTTTCAAGGGCGTGATCGGCATGGACGAGAACGGCTACATCCTGCGCAAGGAAGGCTCGGCGACGAATGTCCCCGGCGTGTTCGTCGCGGGCGACTGCTCGGACCACGTCTATCGCCAGGCCATCACCGCCGCCGGCATGGGCTGCGCCGCCGCCATCGATGCGGAGCGTCATCTCGCTGGGTTGAGCCAATGACGGCCGGGTTTGAACCGCGGTAGAGGTTCTGCTCAATCCATGCTCACGGAACCAACCCAGCTTTCGCCGACTGATCTCGCGGAATGGTTGCGCGGCGAAAATCCTCCGTTGCTGCTCGATGTTCGCGAGGAAGGTGAACACCAGTTCGTTGCGCTCCCTGGTTCAACGCTGATTCCTCTGGGCCAGATCCCGGATCGTTTCCGTGAGATCGAAATCTGGAAGGACAAGGATGTCGTCGTTTACTGCCATCACGGCGTCCGCAGCCTTCACGCGATTGGCTGGTTGCGCCAACAGGGTTTCACCAAGCTCCGCAATCTAAGCGGCGGCATCGACCGCTGGTCGTGCGAAGTGGACCCTGCCCTGCCCCGCTATTGAGGCAGCCCGTCAGTGGACCGCGCCGCCGTTCACCAATGACCGTCGGGACTCGCTGGAACTGGCCACGTCTCCGGCCTGATGAGATACGTCGTCCGACGCGAGTGAGCCCACGCCTTGATGAGATTCGCGCGCACGATGACCTGACGGACCTTGTCGCCCTTCTTAAAATCCGCCCACGGATCGTTCACCACGGGATCTCCGTTCGCGGTGAAACCAACGACAACGACGAGATGGCCGTTGCCCTTGTCCTTCGCCTTGCCATAAAGCAGATCGTAGGACACGGAAACAATCGGCGGCACTCCGGCGGCGACCAGCGCTTCCAGTTCCGCGATGTCGGAGAGGCGCGTGACAAATGACCTCATGCCGGCAAACCCTCCGGCGAAAGCCGTGTTGAACGGCCAGTTGCCCGTTCCCGGCCAGTTGACATCGAACACGCGCGCCGCGACTTCAGGAACCTCCGCGTTCAGTTCAGGCCGGTTCAGGCGCTGCGACCAATACGCCATCACCATGGAAACCGAGGTCGGGCTGCACCACTCACGCCCGCCGGCGTAGGAAAGCTGGGAACGCTCCGGCACCGCCAGCGACTTGCCCCACGCCGATTTCAACGGCGGCCTGGAAACGACCGGCGCATTTCGATTCAGGAACGAAAGCCCGACCAGCTTCAGCTTCGGCCACACTCCGCCCGCAGATGGGAGGAGCGTGACGCGCAGTTGCATTCGGTCCGTCGGCTGGCGAAGAACCAGCGTGTCCGTGAGCACATTGCCATCCTCGTCCTTCTGTCCCACGACGCTCTCGCGACGCTGCTCCGCCGTGTCTGCGGCCCACAGGCCGAGGCTGTAAAATTTCGTCATGCGATCCTGAACCATCGCGCGCGCTTCGAACTTCAGCCCGGTCCCGAGCGGAGTGTGCGCGTTCCAAGAGACGACCAGTTCATCCCAAGCGAACGGCGCGCTCACCCACCCCGATTCCAGCACCACCTCGCCCGTGGCGCGATTGGTGGTGCGCTGGAATTCGGTGAAATCGGTGATGGCGCGAAAGCCCGGCGACGAACCGTGCGCAGGCGAAGGACTGTCCCGCCCTGTCGCGCAACTGGACAGCAGCAGCGCGAGAACGAAGGGCAGAAGAGGTTTAAGGTGCGGCATAAAGAGCGAGGCGCGGTCTGGTATTGCTTCAGGCAACGACGCGATCTCGCCACTTCAGTTCTGTCACGGCAAGCCCAAAGCATGGATTCGGAAAGGACGCGGCAATTCTATTTCGGCGTTCGGAATGAACCGGGCCTTCAGCCCTCGAGGTGTTTTGCGATTCGTTCCCTCGGGCGTTGCCCCAGGCTGCAATGAGGCCGCGCCGTTGGCGCTGCTGAGGGCCCCGGGCCCGTCACCATATCAGCATGGGGCAACGACCCATGTCGTCGTGTCGCATGAATTTCCTCCAAGCGCCAACGGCGCGATTCATGTTTTAGGAAATGGATGGATGCGGGGTGAAAGAATCAATCAGAGTCTCGTCACCTCGTATCCGGGCTTTTGAAGCGCCTCTTCTGAAACCCCATTGAACCAAAGCGAATACGGGACCGCTCCCTCTACGTCTCTACGTTGCACCGCCGGACGGGGTTTTGATCCGTGTTCCGCGCTGCCGATGGACAATGAACGAAAACGAACGTGCCGCAGACGCCAGCGTCGTCGGGCAAAACTGTTGCTCCACCGTATTGAGTCCGTCATTCTGATCGCACATGACCGTGGTCGATTCCAAAGCCGTCGCACGTCTGGTGGAGCGCAATCCGCTGGTGGCCGCCTTGGTGTTGTCCGTCGTCATTCATCTCGGCGTCTTCGGCGGCTGGCACGTTGGTAAACGTCTCAGCTTGTAGCAGCATCAGCCCACCTGGCTCGTGAACCTCACGCGCAAACTCGCCAAGCCAGCTCCGCCCCAGTCGGCGGAAGAACAGGCCAAACTGGATCGCTCCATCCCGATGACGTTCGTCGAGGTGGACCCGGACGCTGCCGCGACCGAGGAACCGAAGGACACCAAATACTACAGCTCGAAGAATTCCAAGGCCGCCAATCCGGACCCAAAGGATTTGGAGAAGGTCAAAGTCGATGGGAAGCAGGAGCAGGTGGTCCGGCTCATGGATAACGACAAGCCCAAGCTGTTCCCCCTCCAGCCCTCGCCGCCCAAGCCCACGCCGGAGGAAACCCTCGCTGAACCCAAGCCCAAGACGGAAGCGCCGGGTGATCTGGCATTGCTCAAGCCCAAAGCTCCCAGCGATGGCGAACTGGACGCGACCACTGGCGATTCCCAACTCAAACCTCAAACCAGACCGCGCACCATCAACGAGGCCAAAGCGCGAAAAGGCATTCTGACCGGCGAGAAACTTCGACAGGAAGGCGGCGTGTCGAGCAGAGGCAACTCCATCAGCTTCGATGTGAAGGCTTCCCCCTTCGGCGACTACGACCGCGCCTTCATCGCGGCGGTGGAGCAGTGCTGGCATGATCTGCTGGATGAGCATGTCGGCAAACGAAACATCGGAAAGGTGACGGTTGATTTTCAAATGACCCACGACGGGCGCATCACGGACTTGAAGGTCGTGGAGACCACGGTGAGCAACGACATTCAAGGCATGCTCTGCCAGAGCGCCATCCTGAACCCGGCTCCCTATGGACGCTGGCCCGCCGCGATGCGGCAGAAAATCATCGAGCAGACGGGGAAGACCACCCGCGAGATTCGGTTCACCTTTTATTACAATTGAAGACGACGCCGGTTTTCCGGCACAACACACGACACATGGAAACGTTTATTTTTATCCTGCTGGTGGTCACCTCGATCACCGCCGTCATGTTCATCGTCGAGCGCGGACTCGCCCTGCGTGAGCAAAACGTCGTGCCCCCGGCGCTCACTGAAGCCGTGCTGAACTACGGCTCCGCCCGCGACCTCCAGATGCTCAAGAGCGTCTGCGCCCAAAACAAGTCCCCGCTCGCCAAACTCCTCCTCTTTTCCGCCGACCACCTCGACATGCCCAAGGGTGAAAACAGCGCGCTGGTCGAGACCCGTGCGCGCTACGAGATCAGCAAGCTCGAACGCGGACTCGTCGCGCTGGAAATCATCGTCGGCATCGCGCCGCTCATGGGGCTGGTCGGAACCATCTTCGGCCTCATCTCCCTCTTCGCCAGCATGGACACCGGCACGGCCGCGAACAGCGCGAAGTTCGCCAACGGCATCAGCATCGCGCTCTACGCCACGCTCATGGGACTCGTCATCGCCATTCCCGCGCTGATTTCGTGGAGCTACTTCAGCCGCCGAGTGGAGACCTTCGCCGTCCGGATGGAAGCCATCTGCGACGAGTTTCTCCGCAAGCATTACCGCACCGAAAGCTCGCAGGGCGACGCTGCCCGCGCGAGCGTCCCGGCCAAGTCACACTGAAGCACGCGAAGTTCTCCATCATGCGATTCACCACCCACAAGAGAAGGCGCGCGCCATCCGTCATCATCGTCTCGTTGATTGACGTGCTGCTCGTCGTCCTGATTTTCCTGATGGTCACCACCACCGCGAAGAAGGTGGAACCCGCGCTGCGCTTGAACCTGCCGCAGTCCAAGGAAGCCCAGCCGGGCGCGGTCGAGTCCAAGCCCTTCGTCGTTCAGGTCACCACGAACTATCCTTATTTCTTCATCGGGGATCGCGCGGTGACTCTCGATGGGTTGCAGGGCGCGCTGGCGGCGGCGGTGAAGAAAGATCCTCAGCTCAAGGTCGCCGTGAAAGCGGACAAGCAGGCGCCCTTCGGCGAGATCGTGAAAGTCATCGACGCGTCGAAGTTGGCTCAAGTGGGATCGCTGAATTTCATTACGGAGAAGGCGGCGGCGGCGGGGAAATAGGATGCCGTTTTCAATTTAGCCCCATTCGCACTATGAAGATTTTCGCAACTCTTACAGTCGGCGTAGCCATTGGCGTGGCAATCGGCTGGTATGTCGGACACACGCGTCCAATGAACGCAGCGAATCGTGACGCTAGACGCTATTTGACCACGATGGAGGTGGACGACAGCACCGCCGCCATCTTTGCCCTGCGAGCCATTCCCATCGTGGAGTCTGGGGACACCAAGAAGGCAGTCACTTGGCTTGCCAAGCCGATTGGCAGTTACTATCGAGTTTATGCGAGCAGGGCCGGCACGAACGAAGACCGGTTGACTTTGTGCGCGAAGATCGAGCAACTCGCCACCACCAATGCAGCAGTGGCCGCCGAGATACAAAAAAGATTGGGTGAGAAGTGAGACACACGCTGCGTAACAGCCCGGCCCTCGGGCTCGGACTGCAATCGCGACTTCTCGCTGGCCAGGCTGTTGGGCTTGGGTGGTAATCGACGTAAGAACTCTGGAAGGCTCCCTGTTTCTCCGCAGTTCCGCCTCGTCACCTCGGTGGCTACGCATTGAAGTTCACTTCAGCAGCACTTCCGCGATCTGCACCGCGTTCAGCGCCGCGCCCTTGAGCAACTGATCGCCCGCCACCCAGAAGCACAGGCCGTTGTCCAACGCACAGTCCTGCCGCAGGCGGCCGACTTCGCAGTTGTACTTCTCCGCCACGTAGAGCGGCAGCGGATATTCCTTGTTCTCCGGATTATCCACGACGTCGAGACCGGGAGCCTTCAAGAGAACGGCACGGGCCGCCTCCACCGTCACCGGCTTTTCAAACTCTGCGCTGACCGCAATGGAATGCGCGCGATAGACCGGCACGCGGACGCAGGTGACGCTCGCCCGGAACGCCGGGTGATGCATGATCTTGCGCCCCTCGTTCTCCATCTTCATCTCTTCCTTCGTGTAACCGCTGGGCAGGAAGGAATCGACGTGCGGCAGGACGTTGAACGCGATCTGGTGCGGATACACTTCCTTCGTCACCGGCTTGCCGGCGACGACTTCGCCGACCTGACGTTCCAGCTCTTCAATCGCCTTCGCGCCCGTGCCCGAGACGGCCTGATAGCTGGAGGCGAAGATGCGCTTCACCCCGAACGCCTGATGCAGCGGATACAGCGCGATGAGCGTGATGGCCGTCGTGCAGTTCGGGTTCGCGATGATGCCGCGATGGTTCTTTGCGTCGGCCGCGTTGATCTCCGGCACCACGAGCGGCACGGCGGGGTCCATGCGGAACGCGCTGGAGTTGTCGATCACCACGCAGCCGGCCTTCGCCGCGATGGGCGCAAACTCCTTCGAGATGCTGCCGCCGGCGCTGAAGAGCGCGATGTCGATGCCCGCGAAGGAATCCTTGGTCAGCTCGGTGACGGTGACATCCTGGCCGTTGAACTTGAGCTTCTTGCCGACGGAACGGGCGGAGGCGAGCAAGGTGAGCCTGCCCACGGGGAACTGACGCTTCTCGAGCGTCTTGATCATTTCGATGCCCACGGCGCCCGTGGCACCGACGACTGCGACATGCGGATTAGGATTCATAGTCAAAGGGCAGCGACTATATCCAGCGACGGGCTTGTGTCAAACAGCGAGCGGGCCAGATGAGGTGATCGGGGGTGGCGGGCACATTCAATTCATATTCCTGCTCTCATTCCCACTCACGAAAAGAATTGGAGTGAAGAGCAGGAATGGGAATGAGAACTGAGAACGCAGGCAGGAGCAGCCGGCTGTGGCATCAGACATCTTGCCTGACGCCACAACCACAACCACAACCACAACCACAACCTGCTTTCTGCCAAAAATGGGTTCGCTCTCGAAATATCCCCTGTTAATCTGCAACGCACTTATGAGTTCGATTGCTTTGCCCGTTGATTTCGCCGACCCCATCAACGCCCAGATTCTTCAGGTGTCGGAAGATCGGGTCCAAGGATTCCAGCGCGATCCGCTGGGCGAAATCTCCCGGATGTCCGGCGTGGAACTCCCCATCGTGATCGAACGAATCCAGGCCATGCTGAAGGCGGGCAACATCCGGCGCGTCCGCCAGACCTTGCTCGCGACGAACCTCGCGCAAGGCGCCCTGGTGGCTTGGCAGGTGCCGGAGGCGAAGCTCAATGCGGCGTTCGACTGGATGTTTCAGCAGGATATTTTCAGCGGACACGTGGTCACGCGCTCGACGGATGTCGCAACGCCCGGCGCGAGCTACCGGCTTTGGACTACCTTGAAAGTGCCGCAAGGCTATTCACTGAGCCGGCATTGTGAGTTTCTGTCCAGCCGCACGGGAGCGGAGAAGTTTGTCCTGCTCCCGGCCAAACGTTTGTTCGCGCTGGGCGTCGGCCACATCCGCCGTCGCGGCATGGAGCCGGGCAGCAAGGAGGACGCGCCGGCGCAGATCACCGAGGTCACCACGATCACGCTGAACGATCTGGAGTGGCGAATCCTGGAGGCGATCAAGCGCGAGTTTGAAGTGGATGAACTGGTGCCGAACATCTGGGAGGCGCGGGCGCAGGAGGCGGGCGTGCCCTTGCAGACCTTCCTCGAAGTTGCCGAGGACTTTAACCGGCGCAAAATCATCGGCCGCTTTTCCACCTTCCTCGAACACGTCAAGCCTCACACCGACGGCGAGCGCGTGACGCGTTTCAACGCCTTGTTCCACTGGGCCGTCCCCCCCGGACGCGAACTGGAGGCCGGAGCTGAAGTGGGGCGGCATCACATCATGACGCACGCTTACTGGCGGGAGGGCGGACCGGAGTTTCACAACGTGAACATCATGGGCGTGGCCCACGGAACGGACAAGCCACTGGTGCTCGCGCACAAGGCGGCCATCGACGCGCACCTGAAGCAGTGCGGCATCGACATCTCCTACACGAACGTGTTCTGGGGAGGCCGCAGCGAGATCAAGCCGAGCGAAATCTCACCGCTTGCCTATCGCGCCTGGTGCCAGTCCATGGGCGTCGATCCGGAAACGATGCGCGGCTGATCAAGCACCGCGTTCGCTTCGCCTGATTCTGAAGTAAGTCAGTGATCGTCCCCGGGGCCGGCCAGTTTTGGCGCGGGCCTGGCAGGAGCAGGCGCGTGAGCGTGTCCGTCCGATTTTCCATGCGGCTCCGCCGCCGGCGGCACCTTGGGCGGAGCTTGCCGGGCTTGCACAGTGATTTTTTTGAGCGAGGGAAGCAGCGGTTCGTGGGTGTCGGCGTGCTTGGCCGCCTCCACGGCGAGCGCGGGAGCTTCGGCGCGCTTCTGCTTGAGGGCCATATCTGTCTCAGCCTGCGCAGCGAGCGCGATCAGCGAATCTTCCGCCGGATGCTGGCCGAGCCATTCCACCTTGCCCGTTTCCAAATCATAGACCGCGCCGAGAATGGCGACCTTCCGCGCGGCGAGCTTCTGCCGGACGACGCTGCTTTGCTTGATGATGTCCTCAATGGTCTGCCAGACGTTGGCCTGAATCGCCTTCGGCACCAGCTCATCCGCTTCCGTGATGCCGGCCTTGGCCTTCTCCACGGCCGGTTTAATCTTGTCCGCCAAGGCATGCAGATGACCGTGAAGTTCCGCTCCCTTGGCGACCGCCGTCACGGCTCCGCATTTGGTATGGCCCATCACAATCAGCATCGGCGTGTTCAGATGTCCGACGCCGTATTCCACAGTCGCCAGCTCGCTGAGGCCCGCGATGTTTCCCGCCACCCGGACCACAAAGACATCCCCCACGCCGCGGTCGAAGAGGATTTCCACGGGATCGCGGCTGTCCGAGCACGCCAGGATCGTGGCGAACGGTTCCTGGCCTTTGGCGGCTTCCACGCGCCGGCCCGTGTCTTGGTTCGGATGCTGCGGCCTGCCGGCGGCGAAACGGTTGTTGCCCTCCTTGAGCAGCATCAACGAGGCGTCGCGCAGCATTCGCGTCGCAGGATCGCTCTTCTCGTCCGCTGCCGCGCGGGCACACGGGTTGTTGGTGAGGATCGTCGCGACGAGGGCGGCTACGGCGAAGTTTTTGGACGTCTTCATAGGTTGTGACAATGAGTCGGCAAAGGTCGGCACAATGCAGTCATCGGACACCGTGAAGAAAATCTTGAAAGGTAAGGTTCAGATACATCAACCGCCTCTGTCCGTCTGAAAGCGCAATGCACGTATGCTGACGCATATTCCTCTCAGTGGCATCCGGCAGGATCGAGGGTCAGCGGTTTCAGCCGCTTCTCCCGGCGGCACAAGCCGTCGAAGGCTCAACTACGGGATCGCCTTCGTTCACCCGGCTGAAGCCGGATCGCGGAGCGACCACCTGATGGTAGCCGTGGGCTTAGCCCAACGGGTGAACGGAATAGGAAGCGCGTCGCGGAGCGACGCTTGAAAGCCTCTTGAAATGGGAGCGGGCCTTCCATCGTCGCTCCGCGACGATGACGGTTTCGGCTCAGATCCGTGGGCCATGCGAATTCCGGCGTTCATCAAAGACCCGCGCCCGGTCCTGCCCATTCTCGAAGCGCTGAAGGACGACGCGGATTTATACGTGCGTCGCAGCGTGGCAAATCACGTCGGCGACATCGCGAAGGATCATCCCGAACTGGCGTTCGAACTGTGCGAACGCTGGGTCGCTGGCGCGTCTGAAGAACGGAAATGGCTCATCCGCCATGCCGTGCGACATCCGGCCAAGAAGGGCGTCCAAGCCGCGCTGCGTTTGCGGAGTCTGGCGGCGTGACGGCGGGATTTACTTCGCGCGCGTGATGCGGACCTCGGGCGTGTAAACGATGCGCACCAGCAGATCGCCGCGTCCACCACGAGGTCTGGGCAGACCTTCCCCTACGATGCGGAGCACTTCACCACGCGCCACGCCAGGCGCAATCTGAACGCGCACGAAATTCCCCGTCACTCCACGCACGGACTCCGAACCGCCTTGGGTGGCGCGGCTCGTGTTGATGCGAAGGTCGCAGCGCAAATCCGCGCCACGAATCTTGAAGCGAAAATCCGGCCGGGCGCACACGCGCACCAGCACCTGGCCGCCGGCGCTTCCCTCGCGACAAATGCGGAAGCGCGCGCCGGGTGCGGTCTCGGGGGGAATCGTCAGCGGGTAAACTTCCGGGCCGTCAGGATTCCCTGGGTCGTTCACGCGCACCTCCAGCGACGTGCCGCGAAAGAATTCCTCCAGCCGAAGATGAACATCCTGCGAGATGTTTTGCTGCGGCTTGCCAGTGCGCGGGGCGCGTCTTGCTTTCGCTTCAGCGGCCAGCGATCCGTCGTAAGCCTGGCGTTGATCCGGATCGCTCAGAACTTCGTAGGCGGCATTGAGCTCCTGGGTTCGCGCGACGGCTTCTGCGGAACCGGGATTGAGGTCGGGATGAAATCTCTTGGCGAAGATGCGGTAGGCATCGCGGATCTGATCGGCGGTGCAGCGGCGATCCAGCCCGAGCGTGGCGTAGTAATCTGGCGACGAATTTTTCAACGCCGCGAGGCTACGCAAACCAGACTGCCAGCGCCAGTGAGTTGACCTCGGCGCGGCGGAATTTCGTGAGGCGGAACCTGTCTGCCGAAAGTTAATGATGGGCGAACGCGCCGCATTCCGTCACTGTCCGCGAATGTCTTTTAGAGCACTTGGCCTTGATGCCAGAATATTGAAAGCCGTCCAAGAGGCGGGTTACACCGAGCCCACGCCCATCCAGACGGCGGCGATTCCGCCCATCCTCGCCAGCCAGGATTTGATCGGCATCGCCCAGACCGGCACCGGCAAGACGGCCGCCTTCACGTTGCCGATTCTCACCAGGCTGGCCGCGATGCCCGCGCAAGGCCCGCGCCGGACGCGCGTGCTCGTGCTCGCTCCGACCCGCGAACTGGCCGTGCAGATCGATGAGAACATCCGCATCTACGGAAAGTATCTGCCGCTCACGGTGGCGACGGTGTTTGGCGGCGTGGGCGAGACTCCGCAAATTCGTGCGCTGCGCGCCGGAACGGACATCATCGTCGCGTGCCCGGGCCGTCTGCTCGACCTGATGGATCGTCGCAACGCGGACTTCTCCGCGCTGCAATTCCTCGTGCTCGATGAAGCCGACCGCATGCTCGACATGGGCTTCCTTCCGTCCATCCGCCAGATCGTCCGCGAGCTCCCGCAGAAGCGCCAGACGCTCCTGTTCTCCGCCACGCTCTCGAAGGAAATCGAACGGCTCACGCACGATTTCCAGCGTTCGCCCAAGACCATCCAGATCGGACGCCGCTCGAATCCTGCCGAGACGGTGACACAGCTCGTTTATGAAGTGCCGAAGCATCTCAAGCCTGCGCTGCTCGCGCATCTGCTTCGCGATCCGTCGATGAACATGGTGCTCGTGTTCTCCCGCATGAAGCACGGCGCCGACCGCATCGCGCGCCGGCTGGAACAGGACGGCGTCCGCACGGCGACGCTGCACTCGAACCGTTCGCAGAACCAGCGGCTCACGGCGCTCAAGGATTTCAAGTCCGGCGCGGTCCGTGTGCTGGTGGCGACAGACATCGCGGCGCGCGGCATCGACGTGGACGGCATCTCGCATGTCGTCAACTTCGACTTCCCGATGCACGTCGAGGACTACGTCCACCGCATCGGACGCACGGGCCGGGCCCAGGCGATTGGCGATGCGATCAGCTTCGTCACGCCGGAGGATCAGGGCGACCTGCGCGCCGTGGAACGCTTCATCGGTCGCGGCGTCGTGCGCAAGCGCGCGGAAGGCTTTAACTATTCTGCGGCGGCCCAGCCCTCCACGGAACCGGAACGTCCGCCGCGCCAGCAGCGTCCGCCCCCGCGTGCGCGTGGCGGTTCTCAGCAAGGTCATTTCCGCCAAGGTTCAGGTGGCGGCGGCGGTGGCCGGCAGAGAAGTCAGAGCCAGCCTTCCGGCCAGTCACGGCAAGGCGGGCGCCTGCCCCGGCGGTAAGCGCTGGCGCATCATATCCCTGAATAGCTCCCGTTGTTTTCTGCGGTTGTCTTCGCTATGGTTCCGTCCATTTCGATGAACAAAGTGATCAACATCGCCGCCTATAAATTCGTCGCGCTCCCGGAGCTGCTGCCCTTGCGCGCACGACTGCTGGCGCTGTGCCGCGAGTGGGAACTCAAGGGCACGATTCTCCTCAGCGTCGAGGGCATCAACCTCTTCGTGGCGGGCGCGGCGGAGAAGATTGAACTGCTGCTGGCGGAGCTGCGCCGCCTTCCCGGCCTGGAGGATTTGGAGCCGAAACGCAGCGAGACACAGCATCAGCCATTCACACGGATGCTGGTGCGGCTGAAGAAGGAGATCATCGCGTTTGGCATCGACGGCATTGATCCGTCGGTCCGCACTTCACCCAAGCTGGCGGCGAAGGAATTGAAACAGTGGCTCGACGAAGGCCGGCCCGTGACGCTGCTCGACACGCGCAACGACTACGAGGTGAAGCTCGGCACGTTCAGGAA
>Ga0163153_10006426_pt1 | contig 13228 bp, 11 predicted proteins | sample OliLakLV19MP6IB1_FD_148629 | JGI IMG/M metagenome (GOLD analysis project Ga0163153, IMG submission 148629) | Freshwater microbial mat bacterial communities from Lake Vanda, McMurdo Dry Valleys, Antarctica - Oligotrophic Lake LV.19.MP6.IB-1 | ecosystem: Environmental > Aquatic > Freshwater >... | reverse complement strand
ATAAAATAAACCAGGATCAAAAATGGAATATAATCTTTAGTTCCAATGCTGGCCAAGACCTCCCGCGGGTGTTGAGCAAACTGAATAGCCGTCATATTAATTTTTATCGCCCAATGCTTGTACACAGCCACATCTGCCAGCGTGATCAACAAGACAAGTCCCAGGACCAGGATACCAACTGCTTTATACAGGCTAAAAAAAAAGTTTAGTTTAAACAGGTGAAAAACCGACCAAATTATAAAACACAAAAAGACAATATAGGACCCCATGGACAAGTCAAGGCGGAAACCATACCTAAAAGTTTTTAATAAATTGATGACGGCACCCTCCGGGTAGCCGGAAAAATAAAACAGCACAAAGATCAGCCGGGCCACAAAGGACAAGACCAACCAATAAAACAGATTCAAGATATAAAACCGAAACATGGGTAACAAGTCAGCCAAAATTAACCCGGATTGAATGGTTTAGGATGAGCAATGTAAATTCATTTTACCTGGTCATTTATCTTTTCATTCTTTTGGGACCATACCACAACCAGAAGCCGGTAATGGTAAATACGATTAAAGCTAAACCCATAATCGTGGTGTAAGCCAATTTGATTTGGCCGTTTCCCGTCCCTAACAGATAATCGAGTATTGAACCGTCATGAACCTTTTCTATAAAATCGGCGCGACGTCTTTCGATATGCAGGAGTTTACCGGTGGTACAATCCATTTGAATGCCCCAGAACCCCCGGATAAAAACAAATTTTACCATTCCTTTATCCTGTCGAACATCAATCCGGTCCAGGTCCATCGGGAGGCTGGAGGAAATGGAATCCCGGAATATTTTACGCGCCAGAGTATGGAGGCTGTCGATGCTCAACCAATCCTTAGGTTGGGAAGATACCCCGCTGTAAGACTTGGCCAGTAAATAGCCGCCTGTGTTTTTTTTCCAACCCAATAATAATCCCGTCACCCCTACAATAAAAAAAAAGACAAATAGCCCCACCCCGGTCCAACGGTGTACTTTTCTGAAAATGCGCAGGATTTTTGCCTGCCTTTGTCTTTCGTCGTTTAGGGCCATGAGCGACAGGCGTCTGTTTAGTTTAAGTGATCAGGTTATGGTGGTGGAAAAAAGAATGAATGGTGTGGGCAAAAATAGAGTAATCAGCCAAACTAATCCAAAACTATTTCGGCCGATTAAGGTTACCGGATTCATGGCGATGAGCAACCGGGAAACAAAAGCTCAGATTTGATTGAGCATTTTTTCAGTGGCTTTGATTGCCGATACGGTCTGGTCGCTGTCCAGTCCATGTGTTTTAAACTCGCCGTTATTTTTTTTCCATGTAATAATGGTCTCACACAGCGCATCCGATTTTCCGCCTGGAGGAATATGAACATAATAATCGGTTAATTGAGGCAGTTCCAGGTTTTTGAGTTGGTAAACTTTTTTTATCACGTTCATAAACGCATCGTACTGGCCATCTCCCTGGGCGGCTTCTTCAAAAACTTCTCCGTCAATAGTCATACGAATTGTGACCAGGGGTTTAAGGTTTTTAGTGTGGGTAAGGGCATAATTTTCAATCCGTACTTTTTCCACCAGGCTATTGCTGTCGAGAATATCGGAAATAATATACGGTAGGTCGGCCTGGGTAACCACTTCTTTACGATCGCCCAATTCAATGATCCGCTGGGTCACTTTAAGCAGATCTTCTTCAGCCAGGAAGATCCCAAGTTCCTTGAGGTTGTTTTCAATATTGGCTTTTCCGCTCATTTTGCCCAAGGCATACATACGTTGCCGGCCAAATCGTTCGGGCATCAGTTCATTAAAGTAGAGACCGTTTTTTTTGTCGCCATCGGCATGAATGCCGGCGGTCTGCGTAAACACGTTTTCACCTACAATAGGCTTGTTGGCAGGTATCCTGAACCCGGAAAAAGTTTCTACCAGTTTACTTGTAGAATACAAGGATTTTTCATCTACTGAAGTTTCGACCTCCTTGACATAGTCATTTAATACCGCAATCACACTGGCGAGTGGGGCATTTCCAGCCCGTTCACCCATACCATTTACAGTGAGGTGCAAACCGTGCACTCCGGCTTTGACTGCGGCCAGGGCATTTGCGGTCCCCAGATCATAATCATTGTGGCCATGAAAATCAAAATGGATAGCAGGATAACGCTGTATGATTTCAGTGAGGAATTCTTGAGTCTCGGAAGGTATCAATACCCCCAGCGTATCGGGTAATAATATCCTTTTTATCGGTTGATTTTTTAAAAAATCCAAATACCTGAATACATAATCGCGTGAACAGCGCATGCCGTTGCTCCAATCCTCGATATAAACATTACAGATCAATCCTTCTTTCTCCGCCAGTTTAAGCACCTGGGCAACGTCGGAAAAATGTTCATCTGGTGTTTTTTTTAGTTGGTGGGTCAGGTGGTTCAGGGAGCCTTTGGTCAACAGGTTCATTACCTGAGCGCCGGCGCGCTGCATCCAATAGATAGATCGGTCGGCATCGACAAACGTCAGGACTTCTACCTGCCTGAGATATCCATTGTCTTTGGCCCAGGAGGTTATTTTTTTAACCGCTTCAAATTCACCTTCCGAAACCCTGGCGGAAGCTATTTCAATCCGGTCCACATTGACTTCGGTGAGCAGGATCTGGGCGATAGTCAGTTTTTCATAGGCCGAAAATGAAATTCCACTGGTTTGTTCCCCATCCCTCAGGGTGGTATCCATGATTTCAATATGTCTTCTAGGTGGGGTCATCCGGTTAAGCCAGTTGTTTTTGAGCAAAGCTCAGAATATCGGATTTGATGGATTGGAGAAAATCGATGTCATCGTAACCATTCATCATGTTGTGCTTTTTATAACCACTGATGACAAAAGATTCTGATTCACCCGAGGATAATATGGTGGTGGTTTGTTCCGAAAGGTTGACTTCAATCTGACATTGGGCGTCTGCCTCAATCGCTTTAAAGATTTTATCCAGAAAAAAATCGCTGACCTGAACCGGAAGTAAGCCGATGTTCATAGAATTGTTTTTAAAAATATCGGCAAAAAAGCTCGATATCACACAGCGGAATCCATAGTCGTAAATTGCCCAGGCGGCATGTTCGCGGCTGGACCCACTGCCAAAATTTTTGCCTCCAACCAGGATTTTACCACTATAAGTAGGATTATTCAATACAAAATCTGCTTTAGGGGAATTGTCAGGGTGATATCTCCAATCCCTGAACAGGTTGTCGCCAAAACCTTTTCGTTCAGTGGCTTTTAAAAACCTGGCGGGGATGATCTGGTCCGTATCTACATTTTCAATGGGCATGGGCACAGCGGAACTGCGAAGCACATCAAATTTATCGTAAGCCATAGGAAAAGGTATTTATTGATTTTGATCTTTTTATAGGTTGTCAGCGCTGGATTATCTAATGGTTTTTGAATTCATCATCGGATTTGGTGTTTGGACTTCGGGTTAATTGTTATGGATTAACAGGCGGGGGTCAGTCACTACTCCTGTAATTGCAGCCGCTGCAGCAACCATAGGGCTTGCCAGCATCGTTCGGGCCCCTGGCCCTTGTCTCCCTTCGAAATTTCTATTACTGGTACTTACCGCATATTTGCCTGCAGGGATTTTATCATCATTCATCGCCAGACAAGCTGAACATCCCGGTTGACGCAAGGTAAATCCCGCCTCATTTAATATCTCTAATATTCCTTCTTCTTTAATTTGTTGCTCAACGATGTGCGAACCCGGTACGATCCATGCGGTGACGTGATCTGCTTTTTTATGACCTTTGATGATGGAGGCAAAAGCCCTGAAGTCTTCGATCCGGCCGTTGGTGCAACTACCTACAAAGACATAGTCCACTTTTTTCCCCAACATGGCTTCACCTTCTTCAAATCCCATATAATTTAGTGATTTGGCATAAGTGGATTTGCTGCCATCAAGGGTTTCGCTGAGCGGGATATGTTGCGAAATACCAACCCCCATGCCTGGATTAGTGCCGTAGGTGATCATGGGTTCAATGTCCTCCGCCTTGAAAGTAAATTCTTTATCAAATATTGCGTCAGGGTCTGTCTTTAAGGTCTTCCAAAACGACAAAGCCGATTCCCAAGCTTCCCCTTTTGGCGCCATTTCCCTCCCTTTAATATAACTGAACGTGGTTTCATCCGGAGCAATCATACCGCCACGCGCCCCCATTTCTATACTCATGTTGCATACCGTCATCCGGCCTTCCATACTCATATTTTCAAATACCTCGCCGGCGTATTCTACAAAATATCCCGTAGCTCCGCTGGCTGTAGTTCTGGAAATAATATACAGGATGACATCTTTGGGCAGAATTCCTCGTTGAAGTTTGCCATTTATGGAGATCCGCATTTTTTTAGGCCTGGGCTGCATGATACATTGTGAAGTTAGGACCATCTCTACTTCCGAGGTGCCGATGCCGAAGGCAATTGCCCCGAATGCTCCGTGCGTTGAAGTATGGGAATCTCCGCATACAATGGTCATACCGGGTTGGGTGATACCATTTTCGGGTCCAACTACATGGACAATCCCGTTTTTTGGGTTACCCAGACCCCAGTGAGAGATACCATATTTGAAAGAATTTTGTTCCAGAGCCCGCAACTGTTTGGCCGATAATGGGTCCTGAACCGGTAGATGTTGATTGATCGTAGGGGTATTATGATCGGCCGTCGCGAAGGTTCGTTCGGGATAAAGTACATTAAGTCCCCGGGATTCCAAACCTAAAAAGGCAACAGGACTGGTCACTTCATGAATAAAATGCCGGTCAATAAATAACACGTCAGGACCATCGTCCATCAGCTTTACTACATGGGCATCCCAGACTTTATCAAATAAGGTACTCATTTAAATTCTGATTTCTGGATGCAAAAATGAGCAAATTCCGACGCATCAACAGCTAAAAAGTAAATTAAACTACGGGATGTAACCTCAGCATATATATAATAATAACATATACAAAGGGCAATAGTACGACTTCAGGAAAATCAGAGACCCTTCCGTCAGGTGTAGAATTATGGATAAACTGGTAGTGGGAAACCTTAAAAATTCTTATAAGGTAGCTGCAGCCTGGCAAACTTCAATCACCGGCATGGTTTTTTCATCGGCATTCGCCGGGTCATAGATGTGACCTGGTAAACAGAGTACATAATTATGTTTTAACTGTGTTTTATTGTATTTGATTTCAACCCGCTTGCCTTCTTCCTGGAGAAAACTAGCCAATTGTGAAGGATAGACCACGGCACTACCGTCCACTGCATTTTCTATGGCAAGATAAAAAAAATAGTCAGTTCCCAGCTCGTTGAGATTTTGTTTCTTGACGACGGCTTTGGCGGAAGTTTTACAATTCAGGCTATTGGTACCCGTTTTTTCTTCGAGCAATTCAGATTTGTTACAGGCGATAGAAAGGGTGAACAAACAAAGGATCAGGAGCAATGGATTTTTCATAAAGTGAGAGTTAATTACCAAATATAACTTAAAATACGGCCGAATTCAAATATTGGATTTATTAATACCGAAATTATCCAGACTTTCAGGATAACTAATCTTATTTTTACCCAAAATGATAAATTTGATATAGTTATTGAAAAAAATTGCCGAATAAAAACTTTAAACCTATGGATCCTGATCATAAGCCAGACATGATACCCACCATGAATCCCCAGGGGCCACCTCTCAACCTCCATAAAGATATTCCCGGAAATCCATCCACCGCAAAAACCAGCAAATCCAAACTCAACGACCGATCAAATGGCCATTCCCTGAGGGTTTTGAGCGAAGCAGATTGGGAATTTTGGACTTTTAATGGTTATGTAGTCATTAAGAATGCAATATCAAGAGCCCAGGCGTTTGAAACAGCATCCTTCATTTGGGAATTTGAAGAGAAAAACCCGGATGACCCATCTAGTTGGTACACCCCTCCCAGGGCGGAAATGCAAATGAAGGAATTGATTGGCAGTGGAATGGTGGAAGTATACCATCATCAGCTTTTGTGGAACAACCGGCAAATGCCCAGAATCTATGACGCTTTTGTGGATATATGGGGCACAGAAAAACTTTGGGTGACTATCGATCGGGCGAATCTGAATTTTCCCCTCCGGCCGGGTGACCCCTTCAAGGGATTTATTCATTGGGATTATGATCCGGAAACCAAACCTCAAAATGTCCAGGGAGTGCTGGCACTGGCTGACCAGATGGATGAAAATATGGGAGGCTTTCAATGCATCCCTGAATTGTTCCGAACCTATGATACCTGGAAACTCACCCAACCTGCGGATAGGAACCGATTTCAACCGGATGTCAGGGATATGGAAGATAAACTCGTCAAGGTCAGGATGGAGGCAGGGGACCTGTTGATTTTCCATAGTGCACAACCGCATGGGATTCGGCCAAATCGCAGCCGGGATAAAGTGCGAATTGCGCAATATATATCTATGATGCCTGCCGAAGAAGAAAATGAAGCACTCCGCCAATGGAGGGTAAGGTCCTGGAAAGAACGGATAGCGCCGGAAGGCTATGCCTTTCCCGGGGATCCGAGAGCCTGGGAGCAAACCAGGTATGGAACAGCAGAACTAAGTGTATTGGGTAAAAAACTACTGGGATTGGAACCATGGTAAAATAATGATCACACGATAAATCGAAATTAATCCCCTAATTATTTTAAGGTGCCTGGATTGTTTTTGTGCATTAATAATTCAATGTCGTAAGATTATAAAACACTTAGCTGGCCAAATAGAATCTTATCTAAAAGACATGGATTATTAATTGGAAATAAGGTTGTGGGAATAGGTTTATTTCAACTTATATTTTCTGTTCATTACAGTTCCTCAATTTACTTCGAAGGTCTGGTAAATCCAAAGTGACAACCAAATGTTTTTTCTTTGGTGCAGATTGCTTTTAAGTCATTAACCTTACCCGCATATTTCTTATGTATTTACTTTTATAGAATAGGAATAGGTGGAATTTGAGTTTGATTAAACAGGAGGTGAAATATTGAGAGGGTGAGTATTTTTTCCTCAAATCGACTTAACTTGTAGCCATGCCTAACCGCGTTATTTCTTTTAGTCGTTTTACCGATTTTGATATCGGTTTGTTCAAATCGGGAAAACATTTCCGTTTATATGATCACCTGGGTTCTCACCGGATGGAACTTGAGGGAATCGAAGGGGTTTATTTTGCTGTGTATGCTCCGGCGGCCAAGGTAGTGACGGTTATTGGGGATTTTAATTATTGGTCAGGTGACGAACATGTCCTCCATGTACGATGGGATCAATCCGGAATCTGGGAAGGGTTTATTCCAGGAATCCGTCAAGGTGATAAATATAAGTACCGTATCTTTTCCAATCACGATGGTATAGTCACGGAGAAATGTGACCCTTACGCTAAATACTGTGAAACACCACCCTACACTGCATCCGTTGTTTGGTCATTGCCCTATACCTGGAAGGATGAAACCTGGATGGGCACGAGAAAGGAAATTCAATCCCTTACTCGACCAATGAGTGTTTATGAAGTTCATTTAGGAAGTTGGAGAAGGCCCTGGCACGACGACCGTCCGTTTACCTATGAAGAGCACATTGATCAGCTCGTCCCATATGTAAAAGAAATGGGGTTTACACATGTGGAATTTCTTCCGGTCATGGAGCATCCTTATACTCCGAGTTGGGGGTATCAGGTCACTGGATTCTTTGCACCAACCAGCCGCTATGGCCAACCACAACAATTTATGCAATTAGTGGACGCTTTTCATCAGGCAGGCATCGGGGTAATTCTGGATTGGGTTCCATCTCATTTTCCGGAAGATGCCCATGGCCTGGGAAAATTTGATGGAACCGCAGTGTACGAACATCCCGATATTCGCAAAGGGTATCACCAGGACTGGAAGAGTCTGATTTTTAATTATGAAAGGAATGAAATCCGCTCTTTTTTAATCTCCAGTGCGCTATTTTGGTTACAGCATTATCATATTGATGCATTAAGGGTGGATGCGGTCGCTTCCATGCTTTACCTCGATTATTCCCGACAAGCAGGCGGTTGGGAGCCCAATATATATGGGGGAAATGAAAATTTGGCTGCGATTTCTTTTCTTAAGGATTTTAATGAAGCCGTATACCGCGATTTTCCCGATGTACAAACCATTGCCGAGGAATCCACTTCTTTTGCCCGGGTATCCCGTCCGGTATTTTTAGGTGGATTGGGGTTTGGTATGAAATGGATGATGGGATGGATGAATGACACCCTGCGGTATTTTAAAACAGATCCTTTTTTCAGAAAATACCACCAGAATACACTTACGTTCAGCATGATGTATGCTTTTACTGAAAATTTTACCCTGCCCATGTCCCATGATGAAGTCGTACATGGCAAGTCATCGCTGATAAATAAAATGCCCGGAGATCATTGGCAACAATTTGCCAACCTCCGGTCCCTGTTTTCCTATATGTATACCCACCCGGGCTCCAAACTTTTATTCATGGGGGGAGAAATCGCCCAATACCAGGAATGGAGGTTTGATGATTCGATTGACTGGCATTTGCTCAGCCATCATGCCAATCTGGGTGTACAGACCCTGGTCAAAGAGCTCAATCGATTATATACCACTGAACCTGCTTTGTATGAAAATCAATACCATTCGGAAGGATTTGAATGGATTGATTGTAATGATTCGGAGTCCTCGGTGTTATCTTATGTAAGAAAAGGCAACAACCCAAATGATTTTTTAGTGATCTGTTGCAATTTCACACCCGTGCCAAGGCCCCAATATCGGTTGGGTTCCCCAGCCTGTGATGGACTAAAGGAAATATTTAATTCGGATGATATCCGTTATTGGGGCAGTGGACAACTCAATGCGGAAATAATTAAAGTCGAGGCCATTCCTCAACATTTTCGCCCACAATCTATTGAGATCAGTCTTCCGCCCTTAGGTGTGGTAGTCTTGAAACCTGAATTTAATGACAAATAATATGTCTGAATGGTACTGGGGGATTGACTTAGGGGGTACAAAAATCGAAGGAGTAATATTAAGAATCAGAGAACAAAAACCGGATATCCTGGTTCGTAAAAGGATCCCTACCGAAAGTCAGTTTGGATATGATCACATTATTAACCGGATTGGTTACCTGGTAGAAGAGCTTAAGGCAGCCAGTGGACTGGTACCGGAAAGAATTGGAATAGGGACCCCGGGAAGTTATGATCCGGTCAGTTTAATCCACAAAAATTCTAATACCACTTGCCTTAACGGCAGGCCTTTTAAAAAGGATCTTCAAACGAAATTGGGCATTCCTTTAGCTATGGCCAACGATGCCAATTGTTTTGCTATGGCGGAAGCCAATCTAGGGGCGGTACCCTTGCACCAACCTCAGGCCAGGGTAGTGTTTGGGATTATTATGGGGACCGGTGTCGGTGGGGGAGTGGTCGTGGATGGTAAAGTCATCCATGGCCGGCATGGCATAGGGGGTGAATGGGGCCATATTTTTACCGAACAGAATGATATTATGTGTTATTGCGGACATACCGGATGCAACGAGAACGTCATGTCGGGACCAGCATTGGAAAAATATTATTGCCAACTTAGCGGCCGGAACTTACCTATGAAGGATATCGTGATTGCCTGGCGAGGCGGCAGCGATGTGCATGCCCTGGCTATCCGGGACAGGATGCTTTTTAATTTTGGCCTGGCTTGCTCGTATATTGTAAATGTCCTCGATCCAGATGCCATGGTCATTGGGGGAGGGCTGGGGCAGATTGATGAACTATACAACCTAGGCCAGGGTGAAATTTTAAAACATATGTTTAATGACCGATGCGAAACTCCTTTGCTGAGGCCAGTGTTAGGAGATAGTGCCGGGGTCATCGGAGCAGCTTTGCTAGGTGACTAAAAGCAGAACCCGGGTTTTTAATACATTTGATGATATGATGTCGATGAAATGCAAGTACGCGATCAAAGCGCTTATTCAATTGGGTAAGCACTATGACGACGGGTATGTGTTGACGTCGTCGATTTCAAAGGAAGAAAACATCCCAAGAAATTCTTAGAACAAATATTGCTTGAACTCAAACATGCCGGTTTTGTGGGCAGCAAACAAGGATATGGCGGAAGGTATTACCTCAAAAATCTTAATCCAATTTGAAATGTATTATTGGTTTATGGGTGTGCATACTGGGTTGGGGATGGTCCACCGCTCAAAAATCCATCATCCAGGAAGAACAAATGTGTTTTGCTGTTTTTAATCAAACCCGTATCAAATCTGTACAAAACGAATATAAACAATAATTTAAAAGACAGATAGTAAGGCAATTGCATTAAATTATCAGCTTATTTTGGTTTTTCACCCCCGTAGTAATTTACTGAAAAGCAGATTAGAACAATTGCATTTGAAAGGTATCTAATGGGGGACTTTTTTCATCTATAAATGGTTTGTTTAGCCAATCAAGGAGGTTAATTTTCACAAACAGATTAAGTCTGATGAGATTGACATACAAAAAACCATCTACCAGGTCAGAATCCAAACACCGTACTCTCTTATTAAAAGCTAGCGATTCAAAAATCATGAACAACAAGAACTCATTTGCCTGGTTAATCTTATTTCAAAATCCGACTACCCGGTGCACAAAAACGGAAAAATGGTTAGAAACCATTAAATGACCTTGATAACGAGGTCTTTTGACACTCGAACAGCCGTAGGCGGCGCCATTGTTTGATATTTGAAAAAGAACTTAATCAATTGTTTTTCAGCAAAATATAAAACTCAGAACTCCTTACCTCATAGAGTAAGATAAGGATTTGTTCGCAAACTAAATTAGTGAGTAAATTTGTTTCATGCAATTAAAGCTTCCTATATTTCCCATCGGTACCGCCTTAATTTCTGAATGTCTTGGAGTTTACGAGGAAGATGGGTTAATCCAGTATATCGTGAATGGGTTGCCAGTGTATGCGCATTCAAAAGGTGACCTAAAAGCGTTCCGGTATATCACCAGCAATTTTATACATCAAGGACTTTGCCGTAAGACGGAAGTGGAAAGGTGCTTTGAGGTGAGTGAAGACAGTGTTCAGCGGGCGTATAAAAAATTTGTAAAGAAAGGGGAATCAGGATTTTTTGGTGCGGATGCCCGCAAAGGGACCGCCTACAAGATCACGGGCGATTGCAGGGTTCGAATACAGAGCAAATTAGATAAAGGTCAAAGTGTGAACAGTATAGCACAGGAGGAAGGATTGAGAGAGTCAGCCATACGCTACGGCGTAAAACAAGGGTATTTAAAAAAAAGAGAAGTCGGTTGATGGGAACAAGACGGGCAGCACATTAAATGACCGGAACGAAGCGGATCAATCAGCGCCCTTAGGGATCGCCACTACGCGGTATGAAGACCGGATAGGAGCGGCAGTCTTAGGGGCAGGGAATGCGACCGTTCAGTTTGAAGCGCATGAAGCGGTATGCGGTGCGGGTGTATTGTTTATATTACCGGCATTGCTTTCGCAAGGATTATTAAAGACCAAAGAAGTATACAGCGTTGCAAAAAAGTATTATTATGGTTTAGAATCCATCATTCTAACCTTGGCATTTATGGCCCTGGCCCGGATCAAAAATCCTGAACAGCTTAAACAATGTAAACCGGGAGAGATAGGCAAAATAATAGGTCTTGACCGCATCCCTGAAGTCAGATGCCTGCGTGATAAAATCGAGTTGCTTAGCAGCCAGCACCAGGCACAAAAACTGAATCAGCTGCTCATAGACCATTGGTATAGTAATCCTGTTGAAGAAGCTTCGTTTCTTTATATAGACGGACATGTGCGTATATACTACGGCTATCAGGCCAACCTTCCTGTCAAATATGTCTCTCGTCAAAAACTCTGCCTTAGCGCCACTACCGAATACTGGGTAAATGATGCCAGGGGAATGCCGGTGATGATGGTAACGGGTGAGCTTACAGAAAAACTGCAGCAAGCCATTGAACAATACATCCTTCCGCAATTACAGCAAACCGTGTTACTTCCATCCTCCTCTTTGCTCCCGGAGCAACAAACAGAAAAGGAAAAGATAAATGATCAAAACCAAGAGCAGACGAATTGTCAACTTCCGGTATGCACCCTTGTTTTTGACCGGGAAGCTTACGAACCTGCTTTCTTTGAGCGCCTGTGGAATCAGCACCGGATAGCCATCATAACCTATCGTAAAAACGTTAAGGATATATGGCCAGAACAATCATTTCAAACTACTGAGGTTAAGGTACTTGACCAAACCATTACCATGCAAATATGCGAACAGAAAACAACTCTCGGCGGCGTCGAATTCCGCGAGATAAGAAGGCTAACAGACCGTGGCCATCAAACCGCCATCATTACCACCAATACTGCTATAAGCATGGAGACAGCAGCGGGAAGAATGTTCAGCCGCTGGAGCCAGGAAAACTTTTTCCGCTACATGATTCTGGATTATGACTTTGATAAAATGATGCAATTTGGTACAGAAATAATTGATGAAAACAAAGAAGTAGTCAACCCGCAGTATCGCCAACTAAGTAACAAGCTTAAAAAAGAAAAAGAAAAAACGCAAAGGATCAAAGCCAAACTCTACCCCTTTGCAGATCAAAGCATGGAAGCCAGTTTAGACGATATGCCCGAACTGGAAACTAAGCAAACCAGGTTAGTGGAACAAATAAACATTCACCAACAGCAAGAAGAACTAATCATAGAGCAGCGAAGTAAAATAGCGCCCAGAATCAAACTAAAAGATATGCCGCTACAAACCCGGTATAACAAACTAAAACCAGAAAGCAAAATGCTGATGAACATCATTAAAATGATCTGTTACCGTGCGGAAACAGCAGTGGCAAACGAACTGGGAGCCTACTTATATAATGCAAAAGATGAAAAAAGAATGCTGGTAAAACAAATCATCCAAAACAATGCTGACCTCCTGCCGGATTATGAAAACAAAACATTAACTGTAGTATTACACTCCCTTTCTGCTCCCAGATTTAATGACGCAACGGCAAAACTGGCCGAGCTCCTTAATCAAACTGAAACCATTTTTCCCGGTTCTGAGTTAATGCTGAAATTTAAAATCTCCGCTACCTCTGACTGCGATAGGTAAGGAGTTCTGAATTTATAATATTTTAATGGATTTGCTAATATAACATATCAAAGTGAAGCATGTTTTATCAAATTGCCGACCAAATAAATTTGGTCGCACATACCTCGCGTGCACATCGACCCAGATGCAT
>Ga0163153_10006425_pt1 | contig 13228 bp, 13 predicted proteins | sample OliLakLV19MP6IB1_FD_148629 | JGI IMG/M metagenome (GOLD analysis project Ga0163153, IMG submission 148629) | Freshwater microbial mat bacterial communities from Lake Vanda, McMurdo Dry Valleys, Antarctica - Oligotrophic Lake LV.19.MP6.IB-1 | ecosystem: Environmental > Aquatic > Freshwater >... | reverse complement strand
GAACATGGAACTCCGGCCGCCCGAACTCGGACGTGTCGAACTCCGCGTCGAGATGAAGGACGGCGTCCTGAACGCGAGCCTGCGCGCCGACAGTTCCGACGCGCAGCAAGTGCTCCGCGACGCGCTCACCCAGCTCCGTTCCCGCCTCGAGCTCGAAGGCGTGCGGGCCGGGCAGCTTTCCGTCGACGACGGTCGCGCCAACGCCAACGGCGGCCAGAGACAGGCCGCGTCGCAGAACAATCAATCGGCCGGTCGTGAACGCAGTTCCCTACCGACCCAACCCGAGGCCATCGTCGAACTCGCCGAGTCCGACGACAACCTAGATGTGAGGTTGTGACGCGATGACTGCCATCGATCCCTTTGCCGACGTACGGCTGCCCACGACAACGACCCCGCCGGTCAGGAACACCAACGACCAGTTCGGCAAGGACACGTTCCTGAAGTTGCTCGTCGCGCAGCTTCGCTTCCAGAACCCGATGTCTCCGGCCGACCCCGGCGACTTCCTCGCCCAGTCGGCGCAGTTCACGATGGTGGAGAAGCTCGCGGAGATCGAGAAGGCGAGCGTCGAAGCGCGGAAGTCGAACGAGGTCCTCGCCGCCAGCGCCATGATCGGTCGCACCGTCACGTTCGGGACGCTGACGGGTGAACCGACCACCCCGATCGCGACGAGCGAGATCGGCATCGGCGGCAACCTGCCCGCCAGCGCCGCGACCGCCGCGTCGTTCGAGACGACCACCGACGTGTACACGAACGACGGCGCCAAGGTGCCGCTCAAATTCCAGTTCGTGCGCGCCGCCGACGCCCCCGAGGGCGGCGGCACGCAGTGGGACATGCGGGTCCTCGTCGGCACGCAGCAGATCGGCGCGTCGACCGTCACGTTCGACACGAACGGCGAGCGCACCAGCGGCGACGTCGGCGTCTCCATGGGAGCGCTCGAGACGATCGTCGGCACCGCCGGGAAGTGGCCTGCCGAAGGGATCACATTCAAGCTCGGCGCACTTACCGACCCCGCGCGTTTGCGGGTCGGCACCGGCGCCGCGACACCGACCGTGCGCGAACAGAACGGGAGCGACGGCAACACGCTCACCGGGATCGTCACGGGAATTCGCTTTACCGAAGACGGCGCGGTACTTCGCGTCGGCAACCGCGACATACCGATGGCCTCGGTTCTCGAGGTCCACCCCACCGCCGTCTAGTACGACAGAGGAAAGGTCCTTTCATGCTGCGTTCGATGTTCGCCGGTGTCTCCGGTCTCCGTTCTCATCAAGGTTTCATGGACGTCGTCGGTAACAACATCGCCAACGTCAACACGACCGGTTACAAGACGAGCAACATCCTGTTCCAGGACTTGCTCAGCCAGTCGTTGCGAGGTGGCGGCGCCCCAACTGCGGGGACCGCCGGCGGTACGAACCCGGCCCAGGTCGGTCTGGGTGTGCGGCTCGCGGGCATCACGCTGAACATGGCGCAAGGTGCGTCGCAGCTCACCGGCCGATCGACCGACTTCGCGCTCCAGGGCGACGGGTTCTTCATCGTCGACCAGGGCGGTACGCGTGCGTACACCCGTGCGGGCAGCTTCTCGATGGACGGTCTCGGCCAGCTCGTGACCTCCGAAGGTGGCTTCGTCCAGGGCTGGCCGGCGACCGCGGCCGGTGTCGTCGACACCAACGCGAGCGTTTCGCTGCTCCGCATCCCCGTCGGTCAAACCATCTCGCCGGTGACGACGACCTCGCTCGACATCGGTGGCAACCTGCCCGCCGACAGCGCGACGGCGACGAACATCAGCGCGTCGATCACCGTGTACAACAGCCTCGGTACCGCGATCCCGCTGCGCGCCGAGTTCCGCAAGATCGCGAACGTCGCACCGGACGTGAACTGGGAAGTGCGGGTGTACGACGCGGCCAACAACGTGATCCACGCCGCGACCGCGGTGACGTTCGGACCGACCGGCGCGCTGACGACCGGCAACGTCACGGTGACGCAGGCCGAGTTGAACGCCATCACGGGTACGTCGGGCACGTGGGCCGCGGGCGGCATCGTCCTCGACTTCGGTACCGCGGCCGACCCCGACCGCCTCACCGGTGCGTCGACGCTGAACAGCGTCGGCGCCCTGTCGCAGAACGGTTCGGCGATCGGTTCACTCGTCGGGTTCAGCGTCGCGTCCAGCGGCCTCATCTCCGGCGTGTTCTCGAACGGTCGCAACCAGGCCCTCGGCCAGATCGCGCTCGCCGCGTTCGCCAACCCGGCCGGTCTCGAAAAAGCCGGCGGCTCGCTGTACCGCGCGTCGGTCAACTCGGGAGAGCCCCAGGTCGGTGTGGCGGGCCAGGGCGGCCGCGGCACCCTCGCCGGCGGCACGCTCGAAATGTCGAACGTCGACCTCGCGGCCGAGTTCACGAACCTGATTATCGCGCAGCGTGGTTTCCAGGCGAACTCCCGCATCATCACCGCTTCCGACGAGATCCTCCAGGACCTCGTCAACCTCAAGCGATAGCTCGGACATAGGGCGATCAGGCCCCTGACCAGGGGCCTGATCGTCCTTTCCCTAATCCGCCTCTGTAGGTGTGCCGATAGTCGGGTTAACCCTCGGCGAGGTCCACTGTGCGGACGCAGCGGAGCCACGGACGGCGCAGTGAGGGAGCCATCGACAAGGACGGATCGATGATCACGGTGACCCGGCTCAACGGGCCGGCATTCGCACTCAACCACGATTTGATCGAGAGAGTCGAGGCAACGCCCGACTCGGTGATCACGCTCGTGGACGGCACCAAATACGTGGTGACCGAAAGTGTCGAAGAGATCGTGGCGCGCATCCGGGAATCGAAGGCCTCTGTGATCGCGCTCTCACACTTGCTCGAACATCGGATCAGTGGCGGACCGACGCTGCGGATCGTGCCCAGCGAAGAGGACTGAGCCGAATGGCCGAAGAAGAAGAGGCAAGCGAGGCCGAAGCGCCCGAAGAAGAAGAGGAGAAGAAGAAGGGCGGGATCAAGAAGATCCTGATCAAGGTCATTCCCTTGCTGCTCGTCGGGTACTTCGTCGCCAAGATGACCGTCTTGAAGCCGCCTCCGCCGACGCAGGAGGAGATCGACGCGGCCCACCAAACCGAACTGGTGGAGACGTGGGCCATGTGCGCGACCGAGAACCACCAGCCGTTCGACGTCGACGACCTCGCCGCCGAGGCCAAGGCCAAGATCGAAGAAGAGCACGAAGAAGCCGAAGCGGCCGAGTTCGAAGCCGAACCCAGCTCGAGCAGCAAGGACGACGAAGAGGAAGCGGACCCGAACGTCGAAGCACCCGCGGACGAAGAAGCGCCCGCGGCCGAGGAAGAAGGCCACGGCGCCGGGCTTCCCGGAACCGGCGGGCTCGGCATGAAAGCGCTCGCCGGCTCCCGCCCCGGTACCGCCGGCGGAGGGCCGGCTTCGGGTCTGAATCCCGTGTACGACAACGACGCCGTCACCCTCAACCTCGCCGACGGTCGCTACGTCAAGATCAAGCTCGCCCTGCAGCTCCATTCGGTCGTCGACGTCGAAGCACTCGGCGCCTCGAACTACGGCTCGAAGGCACAGGACATCGTGAACACCCGCCTCCGGGCGCTCACAGTCGACCAGCTCCAGTCGCCCGAAACCGTGACCGCGCTGAAGTACGAGCTCGGCAACACGATCTGTCGCGAGTACCACGGCGAAGTCACCCAGATTTACTTCACCGAGTTCGTGACGCAGTAACGCCTCATCGCGGCACGAGCGGCGTACCCGCCGACTCGGTTACGGAGACCCGAGGAGTTGTTCGACGGGAGCGAACTGGTCGCTCAGCACGACCGAGTCACCGGCAAAGTCGCGAACGTCGGCGCCGGAGATGGCGAGCGAGGTCGAGCCGAACGTTGCCGCGATTGCGGCAAGTTCGTCCGCGCCGGGCAGATCATTGCCGCCCACGATGACGAGATTCGTGTTCGGGCCCGACTCGGCGAGGAAGGCCGCCGGACGACCGAGAACCACGACATCGTCGAACGCAACTTCCAGCGTCCGGACCGCCGCTCGGGCGAAGCGGTAGTCGCCGGAGTCGACCACGTTCATCACGTAGAGCCCGTCCGGCGCGAGCCGGGCTCGCACCTGCGCGAGGAACTCGATCGTTGTGAGGTGCCACGGCACCGACAACCCCGAGAATGCATCTGCGACGATCACATCGAACCGGCTCGACCCGAGTTCGGTGATCGACACCCGAGCATCGCCAATCCTCGTGCTGATCCGATCCGAATGCTCGCGCAGCCCGATCGCGTCCGTCACGGCCTCGACGAGCCGAGGATCGATCTCGAGCACGACATGGGTCGAGCTCGGATACGCATCGGCGAAATAGAGGGGAAGCGTGTATCCGCCGGCGCCGACGTAGAGGAATCGGCTCGGGGTTCCGTTGGCGCCCGCGACCGCGCCGGCTAGGTCGCGCGCGTAGCTCAGGCGCAGATTGCTCGAATCCTCCGTGTCGGTGATGCTGCTTTCGTACACGTCACTGCGGAACAGATACTCCGACGTTCCCGGCAGCTGAACGATGTCGAGGCAGACGTACTTCGTCTCGGTAGTACACGGAAGCCGGGCGTCGACGGACGCCCCGATCACGAGCATTGCTCCGGCGCATGCCGCGGCGGCCGCGACCGCGAGGGGCGTGCCGCGGCGTGTCCTGACGAGAAGCGCACACCCGAGTGCGGCGATGGCAGAACCGGCGACAACGAGGATCGTGTCGGATCTGAACGTGCCGACGAGGAAGAAACCCGTTCCGAAGTTCCCGACGAGCGCTCCGATAGTGGCCAACGCCGCGATGTTTCCGGCGACGCGCCCGAGCCGCGCCGGATCGTGACCGAGACCCTTGAGCACCACCGGGCTCGCCATGCTCAAGAGCACGCTCGGTAGGAAGAAGGCCCCCATCGTGAGGAGCACCGCGGCCTTCGGGTCGGTGCCGGCGACCCGGGGACCGATCAGATCTATCGCGACCGGCGCCAGCGCCAGGAGTACGCCGCCGGCGACGAGCGCGCCACCCAGGGCGGCCCGCGGTGCTCGCGAATCGGCGACGCGCCCTCCGGCCCAGTTGCCGATTGAAATGCCGGCGAGGATGCAACCGATGACTGCGGAGATCGTTTCGAGGGTGACCCCGACGTAGGGCGCGATCATCCTGGTAGCGACGATCTCGGCCACGAGCACCACGGCCGAGGCGAGCCCGACGATGGCCGTGCCGGCCCGAGGCCCGAGCGGCCGCGCGCCTCGAGCCGGGCGGTACCCCGCGCCACCTTCCGTGGCACCCGGTTGGACGGCCCGCTCGATCACCCCGGTCATGGTTTCCCGTCGTCAGCGGGGCCCCAAATCTGAGCCGAGCCCCGCGGTATGCAGGTGTCACCGTCCGCGCGAATGGGGTTGGGGATCGCCTAAACAGTGCGATTGCCGGGCCGATCAGGTCCCGTGGCCGTGAACACCGCTGGCAAGCGGGAAAAGAACGTCGTCCCGTTCGACTTCCGTCGGCAGTCGAAGTTCACGCGCGACCACGTACGCGCGCTTCAGATCGTCCACGAGACGTTCGCGCGCCAGCTCTCCACGGTCCTCGCGACCACATTGCGGTCGGCGGCGAGCTGCACGTTCAGCAAAGTCGAACAGCTCTCGTACGACGAGTACATCCGGTCACTCCCGAATCCGTCGTACATGATCATCCTGTCGATGAACCCGCTCCCCGGCGCGGCACTCATCCAGTTCCCGCTGCCGATCACGTTCGCCGCGATCGACCGGCTCCTCGGCGGCACCGCCGAATCGCTCAGCCCGAAGCGGGCGCTGACCGAGATCGAGTCGAACCTCATGCGCACGGTCATCGAACGGGCGCTGCGCGAGCTCGAATACGCGTACGAATCGCTCGTGCGCATCGAAGCCGACATCGTGCAACAGGAGTTCAACCCGCAGTTCGCGCAGATCGCGGCGCCGTCCGACATGACGTTCGTCGTCGGGCTCGAGGTGCGTATCGGCGACAAGCGCGGAACCGCGACCATCTGCATACCATTCGCGACCCTGCAGCCGGTGCTCGAAACGCTTGCCAGCCAAACGCTGTTCCAGGACACGCGCAGCTACGACCCCGCCGAATGGGAACGGCTCCTCGAACGCGCACTGAACCGGGTCGCAGTCGAACTCTCAGTCCGGTTCGACACCGTCTCGCTCACGTCGTCCGACATCGTCGACCTTGAAGTCGGCGACGTCGTCCCGTTGAGCCATCCCGTCGACAAGCCGCTCACCGTGCTCGTCGACGGCATCAACTGTTATCAGGCAGTCAGCGGCCGGCGCGGCAAACGACTTGCGTGCCTCATCGTCGGCACCGAAGGGGAGTAGGGGGAATGTCGCTCATCTCGGATCTCGCGACCACGAACGAGGTCGCGATGGTAGTCGCCGGCGCGCTGGAACGCGCGCTCGACAACGATGTCATCCTCGCCGTCGGCCTGCCGCGCGAAGAGCCGCCCACCGCCGACGTCCTGCCGCCCGGCGCACTGCGCGCGGTACAGGCCCGGTTCACCGCAGGTGTCGGCGGCGGACTGACGCTGTTCGTCGGAGAGGCACTCGCGCAGACGCTCGAGAACGCCGCCGCCGATCAACTCCTCGTCACGGCCGTCGCCGAGGCAGTCGGCGTCGGCGCCGCCGAGGTCGCTCGCACTGCCGGCAACGACGCAGCCGCGGGCGAACCGGCCGAAGTCGACGCAGGCGAGTTCCTCGGCCAGCCGCTCGACGCCGAATTCCTCGTCTACCCGCTCCTCGAAGGAACCGAGCGGGTCGCGTGCATCGTGGTGCACGTCGTCGCCGGCGGCGACGACGGGGGCGGCGACCACCCGCCGGGCGCGGCCGTCGCCGTACACGAGTTCCAACCGCTCGGCGCGAGTGATGTCGGCGGCTTCGACACTCGCCCGCTCGCCCTGCTCGCCGACGTCGAGATGGGCGTCACCGCCGAACTCGGGCGTCGCCGCATGGCGGTCCGAGAGCTGCTCTCGCTCACGCCCGGCGCGGTGATCGAACTCGACCGCGCCGCCGGCTCCCCGGTCGACGTGCTCGTCAACGGAACGCTCATCGCCCGCGGCGAAGTCGTCGTGATCGACGAAGAGTTCGGTATCCGCATCTCGGAGATCGTCGCCGCGGACTCACCGGCGAACCGCTGATGTCGAATACTTCCACGGTCGAACTGTTCGTACGCCTCGCGCTCTCGCTCGCGGTCGTACTCGGTCTGATGTGGTTCATGGCGCGCGTCATGCAGAAGAAGGGCTTCGCGCCCGGAGCGCGACGCGCGTCGACGCGCGGGGCAGACGTGGAACTGCTCTCGCGCAAGCCGCTCGGCAAGCACGCGTCGATTGCAGTGATTCGGGCCGGCGGCCGGGCAATGGTCGTCGGTATCACCGAGCACAGCGTCACGAAACTCGACGACGCCGACATCGAGGAAATCGACCTCGAAGAGGTAGAAGGCAAGAAGGCGGACGGCCAGTGGACGGCCAACGCCAAGGGGCCGAGGAGCTCCAGCCCGACATGGAAGGCAATGCTCGAACAGGTGCGGGAACGCACCGTTCGTCGCTGAGCATCATCGCGTTCCGGGGGTGGAGTCAGTGCAGGTCGTCCGGCGCGCATGCGTAGCTGCGCTCACCCTCGTTGCGTTGCTCGTGGTCCACGCGGCCTTCGCACCCGAAGCGGGCGCGCAAATCACACCGCCGACGAGCCCGACCGCGCCCGAAACGCCCACACCGGGTGTCGACGACCCCGCGCCCGAGCTCGACGAAGAGGGCAGCGACGCGACGATCTCGCTCGACCTCGGCGACATCGACGGCGACGGCAAGAACGAGCCGAACCAGAGCGTCGTGATCATCCTGCTGCTGACGCTCCTTGCGATCGCGCCGGCGCTCCTGATGATGGTCACGAGCTTCACGCGCATCGTGATCGTGCTGTCGCTCACGAGGAACGCGCTGGGCTTGACCGCGATCCCCCCGAACCAGGTCGTTGTCGGTCTCTCGCTGTTCCTCAGCCTGTTCGTAATGGCCCCAACCCTGACCGAGATCAACGAAACCGCGCTGAAGCCGTTGATGGAGGGCGACATCTCGTACAGCGAGGCGTACGAGACGGCGCAGGGACCGCTCAAGGAGTTCATGCTCGACCAGACGCGCCGCGGCGAGCTGAACCTGTTCATCAAGGCGAGCGGCGAACCGGCTCCGGAAAACCGTGAAGACGTAAGCCTCGCCACGCTGATTCCGGCCTTCGTGCTCTCGGAACTGAAGACCGCGTTCATCATCGGCTTCGTGGTGTTCGTTCCGTTCCTCATCATCGACTTGGTGGTGAGCTCGGCCCTGATGTCGATGGGCATGTTCATGCTCCCACCGGTTCTGGTGTCGTTGCCGTTCAAACTTCTGTTGTTCGTGATGGTCGACGGTTGGGCGCTCGTCGTGAGATCGCTCATCACAAGTTTCAATTAGCTACGTCAACAATGTAGGGCGGAGAACCCATGTCAGAAACATCTGTCATCGAAATCGCAGTGCAGGGGATCCTGCTGGCGACGAAGCTCGCCGCGCCCATCCTGATCGTGACGCTTGTCATCGGTCTCGGCGTCGGCTTGATCCAGTCGGCGACGCAGATCCAGGAACAGACGCTGACGTTCGTTCCGAAACTGGCGGGTGTCGCGATCGTGATGGTGCTCGCCGGGCATTGGATGCTCGCCGAGGTTCAGGGCTTCACCGTCAACCTGTTCGACATGATCCCCGAATTGATCCATTCCGCGTAAACACCCGTGACGACGATCCCGATCGATCCGGCGCTAGTCACCGCCTTCGCGCTCGCGCTCGTACGCGCGAGCGCGTGGCTGTTCATCTCTCCGCCGTTCAACAACCGGATGATCCCGATCCCCGTGAAGATGGGCGTCGCCGCCGCGCTCGCGCTCGCCGCCGCCCCGCACGTCGTCGACCCCGCGCTTCCTATGGATACGGGGAGCTTCATCGTGACCCTCATCACGCAGGCCATGATCGGCTTCGTCATGGGCTTTTTCACACTGATCCTCGTACAGGTTGTGACCGCGGCCGGCTCGCTCATCGACCTGTTCGCGGGCTACTCGTTGGCCGCGATCTACGACCCGTTCAGCGAAGCGCAGACGTCGATCTTCGGCCGCTTCTACCAACTCGTCGCGGCCACGCTCCTGTTCACGACGAACGCCCACCTCATCCTCGTGAACGGTTTCTTCCGCTCGTTCGAGGCGGTACCCGTGGGCGGGCTGCCGTCGGGCGACATCGCGTCGGTGCTGACCGACAACGTCGGTCAGTTCCTCGTCGCCGCGCTCGAAGTGGCCGGGCCTGTCATCGCGTGCCTGTTCCTCACCGAAGTCACACTCGGTCTGCTCACGCGTGCCGCACCGAACCTCAACGTGTTCGCCCTGGCCTTCCCGCTGCGCGTGGTCGTCGCGCTCGGAATAGTCGCGATCGCACTCCCCCTCGTCGCCCCGGCGCTGGAGAACCTCGTCAACGAAGCCGTCGCTCCGTTCGGCGGCTGAGGCGGGACTGCTGAACGATGGCCGGCGACTCCGCGCAGAAGACCGAGAAACCAACACCGAAACGGCTGAAGGAAGCGCGCGAGAAGGGCCAGATCGCGCGCACGCCCGACCTGACGACATGGTCCGCGATGCTCGCGACGGTCGTGCTGCTCCAGATCACCTTGAGTCGGGGCTACACCGCGTTCACCGAGGTTCTCCACGACATGGGGCCGACAATCTCGGCCGCCGACGAGAAAGAGGCGGGGCGCTTCGCGATCGAGGCCTTCTGGAAGGGGGTCGGCGTCGCCGCCCCCCTCCTGCTCGGCATCATGGTCGTCGGCACCGTTGCGTCCGCCGCTCAAGTCGGCCTCACGCCCAACATGAAGCGCCTCAAGCCCGACTTCTCCCGCCTCAACCCGATGAAGGGCATGAAGCGCATGGTCGGCGCGAGCGCTTGGTGGGAGATCGGCAAGGCGATCGCCAAGACCGCCGTGCTCGTCGCCGTCGCGTGGCCGGCCATCGCCGACATGGTCGGCCTCTTCACCACCACACAGGGCGACTCGCTCGATGAACTCGCCGTGCTCACCGCGTCGACCGGGCTGACGATCCTGCGCAACGTCTCGATCGCGGGTCTGGCCGTCGCGGCCGCCGACTACGTCTTCCAGAAACACCGCATCACCAAGCAGCTCTCGATGTCGCGCCAGGAAATCCGCGACGAGATGAAGCTGCTCGAAGGAAACCCCGAGGTGAAGCGGACGATCCGGTCCCGACAGGCAGCCATGAGCCGGAACCGCATGATCGGCACGGTCGGCATAGCCGACGCCGTGGTCGTGAACCCGACCCACTTCGCCGTCGCCATCAAGTACGAGGCCACGAAGGGCGCGCCGCAGATCGTGGCCAAGGGGGCCGGGCATCTCGCCCTTCGTATCCGCGAGGAGGCGGCCAAGCACGAGGTGCCGGTCATCCACGAGCCGGTCCTCACCCGCCACCTCTACAAGGTGTGCGACGTCGGCGACACGATCCCCCTCGATCTCTACGAGGCGGTCGCCCACCTGCTGGCCTTCGTGTTCGGTCTCCGGGCCAAGGGCCGGGCGCACGGTTTCCACGAGCTCCCGCGCCCCTAAGGGGCTCAACCAGGCGGTGCGGGGGCCGATCAGAACCCGGAGCCCCTGGATGGGGTCCGCCCTTCGCGCTACGGACGGCCCGGTATTTCTGAGGCCAAGTGAACAGCGGTAATCGCATCGGACAGATCGCGATCCCGGCGGCAATCGTCGGCATCGTCGTGATGATGGTCGTCCCGTTGCCGACGCCGCTCCTCGACCTCCTGCTCGTCGTGAACATTGCGCTCGCGACGCTCGCGTTGCTCGCGAGCATGTTCACGCTCCGGGTCCTCGACTTCTCGATCTTCCCGTCGTTCCTCCTCATCGCGACGATGTTCCGCCTCGCGCTGAACGTGTCGGTCACGCGGCTTGTGCTGCTCGACGGGTACGCGGGCAAAGTCATCGAGGCGTTCGGCCATTTCGTCATCGGCGGATCGGTCGTCGTCGGACTTGTCATCTTCCTGATCCTCATCGTGATCCAGTTCATCGTGATCACGAACGGTGCCGGGCGCGTCGCCGAAGTTGCGGCCCGGTTCACGTTGGACGCGATGCCCGGTAAGCAGATGGCGATCGACGCCGACTTGAACGCCGGCATCATCGACGAGAACGTCGCCAAGACACGCCGCAAGGAGATCGCCGACGAAGCCGACTTCTACGGCGCCATGGACGGTGCGTCGAAGTTCGTCAAGGGTGACGCCATCGCCGCCATCATCATCGTCATCATCAACCTCGTGGGCGGCTTCACCGTCGGGGTCATGCAGAAAGGCATGTCCTTCAGCGAGGCGATCGAGACGTACAGCCTTCTCACCGTCGGCGACGGACTGGTCGCCCAGATCCCGGCGCTGCTCATCTCGCTGTCGTCCGGCCTGATCGTGACCCGGGCCGCGACCGAGAGCGACCTCGGTACCGACCTCCTCCTCCAGTTCACGCGGCACAAGCGCACGCTCCAGCTCGCGGGCGGCGCAATCTGCGGGTGCGCGTTGGTGCCGGGCCTGCCGAAACCGCCGTTCCTGCTCGTGGGTGGCACATTGCTGTTCCTCGCGAGCCGCTTGCCGAGCGACGAGGTTCTGGCCGAGCGCGAGGCCGAAGCCGCGGCGGCCGAGCAGGCGGCCCAGGACGAGCCGCTGTCGCCCGACACGCCCGAGCACATCGTGCAGGAGATGCGCGTCGAACCCCTCGAACTCGAGATCGCGTACGACCTCATCGACCTCGTCGACCCCAACCGCGGCGGCGACCTGCTCGACCGCGTTCGTGCATTGCGGCGCAAGCTCGCGCTCGAACTCGGCATCGTGATCCCGCTCGTACGCACGCGGGACAACATGGACCTGCCCGCGCACACCTACGCGGTGCGCGTACACGGCGTCGAAGTCGGCCGGGGCGAAGCGCCACCGGGTCATGTCCTTGTGTTGGGCGACGACAGCAACCAATTTCCCGGCATCCAGACGCACGAGCCGGTCTTCGGCCTGCCGGCGACGTGGGTGCCGCTCGAGTTCCGGCATCAAGCCGAGGTGACGGGCGCGACGGTTGTCGACCGCGCGTCGGTCATTACGACGCACCTCGCCGAAGTCGTGCGCCGCAACGCGGGCCGGATGCTCAGCCGTCAAGACGTGAAGATGCTCATCGACATGGTCAAGGAGAGCGACCCGGTCGTGGTCGACGAACTGACCGGTGCGAACGTGACGACGGGTGAGGCGCAGCGCGTGCTGCAGGGCCTCCTCGACGAAGGGGTCGGCATCCGCGACCTCGTCCGCATCTTCGAAGTGATTTCCGAGCGCTCGCGGGTCACGAAGGACCCGGAGACGCTCATCGAAGCGGTGCGTACCGCGCTCGGCCCGGCGATTTCGTCGTCGTACGCGCGCGATGGGCGGCTGCCGGTGCTGACACTCGAACCGATCATCGAACACTCCGTCGCGGAAGCGCTCCGGAGTAGCGACAACGGTTCGTACCTCGCGCTGGAACCGTCGATCGCCGAGCAACTCGCGCTCGCGATCGCACGAGAAGCCGAAGCGGCGGAGATGAAGGGGATGGAGCCGGTGTTCGTCTGTGCCGCGCAACTGCGGCCCGCGATGCGCCGGCTCCTGCGCTCGGTAGCGCCACGGCTACCAGTGCTCGCGTACACGGAGCTCGGATCACAACTCGAGCTCGAGACGATCGGGGTGGTGAACCTTGGCCAGCCAGCTGCGGCCTAGTCAGCTGAAGTTCGAGGGTGAGGTCCTCGAGGACCTCCTCGACCGAGTGCGGTCAGAAGTCGGACCCGGCGCCCGCATCGTCGCGGCGAACCGGGTCCGCAAGGGCGGCCTCGGTGGGTTCTTCGCGAAGGAGCACTACGAGGTGCTCGTCGACCCGCCCGAGCCGACAATCGACGCCCAGCCGCGGGTGAAGTCGCGGGCGACCGCGGTGGCATCCCGCTCCGGGGGGGCCCGGGTCCCCACCTCGATTCTCGATCTCGCCGAAACGGTCAGCGAAGAAGAACGCGACGGCGAGAGCCACGATGCGCGCCGGAGCAGCGCCTCGTTCAACCGGCTCGATTCCGACCCGATGATCGACCTGAGCGCCGACAACGACGTACGGGGCAACGGGAACGGCAACGGTGGTGGCGGTGGCGGTGGCGGTGGCCGCGGCCCGAC
>Ga0163153_10006422_pt1 | contig 13234 bp, 9 predicted proteins | sample OliLakLV19MP6IB1_FD_148629 | JGI IMG/M metagenome (GOLD analysis project Ga0163153, IMG submission 148629) | Freshwater microbial mat bacterial communities from Lake Vanda, McMurdo Dry Valleys, Antarctica - Oligotrophic Lake LV.19.MP6.IB-1 | ecosystem: Environmental > Aquatic > Freshwater > Lake... | reverse complement strand
ACCTCCGCCGGCTCGCGCACGGCCCGCGCGGTGGAACCCGCACCCTTGGGGACGCCCGAGTCCGGGCGGCGCACAGGCGGGGCGCCCGTGGCAGCACCGGCGCGGCGTTCTGATTTGGACGATTCGCTCATGCGGTTCAATCTCGCGGCGTGTTCAGAACTCGCCAAGATCGCTCGAGCATACACCGGCCCGCGTCAGGACTGAGCGCCGATGCTCCGCGGCGCGGGTAACTCCAAGTGCTGAGGGGTGGTTGCCGGACGAGGCAGTCGAGGCTAGGGCAGGCTACGAGCCGCTGCCTTGGGCTACGGGGTAGTCTCCTCGAGCACAATCGGCATCTTGATGGCCTTTTCAATCGTGAACCACTGATCCGTCGGTGACGTCGCTCGTCCGCCGCGCTCCGACCAGATGTAATAATTTGAGATGGTCAGCGTCTCTATCGCGTTGTCAGTGAACTCTGTGGAAGCGGACGCTTCGCCGTCATCACCCATAACCCGGTATCGGATCCTTGCCCCGGGCCCGCTGGACGTGCGGAAGGTTACGTCTACCTTCGCTCCTGTGTCTTGCATGGCCTGGGAGAGCCACAACGCTTCGGCATACGTTGGACGGGCCGCGTAGGGGTCCGACACGTCTCCCGGCGATTGCCGCCTGACAAGAGCCCGCGCTCGATCACGAAACTCGGCCACCCTTGGGCTCTCCTGGTCCATGTCCTCGGCTATTGCGAGGAAGCGGCGATACGTGGCGCCGTAATACACATGGGGCGATGAGTTCCAAGGGTCGATCGCGGCAGGGGCGCGGCGAGGACCACTGCCGGCGGTCCGGTCCACCAGGTCGGGTAGCGACGAGCCCCCCGAGCCCCCACCGTATGTTTCGCATCCGATGAGAGCGAAACTACAGAAGCCGAACACGATCGCACCACGCCGTGCATGACGGGTAATCCTCATGCTGTGCGGAAGCGGTTTCATCTTGCTTCTCCAAGTAGCACGCGCGGCATCTCATCGGAAGTCGTCAACGGACGTACTTCGTGCAGCCATGCCCGTCAGAACTCCCGCAAGTCCCGCGGCCGTCGAGATTGACAATATCACCAGAGACCCCGCGGCGATGACCGACCACGGTTGCCATACGGACATGATATGACTCTGGCTCCTGAATCCACCATACACCATAACAAGATCGCGCGGGGTGTTCATCGGAACGGGGTGTTTCTTGGACGCGATATCCTGCTTGACACGATCGGTCAGAGTCCATGGCGCCATGTGAAACCCAGTTTGATACCGTTCTCCAAATTGCTTCTCTTCGTCTAGCGAGATCGTCGTTGTCGACCATAGGAAGATGTACACGATCACGCTCAGAACGAGCGCCGCAATCGCAACCGGTATGCGAAGTGACACGAGACTCCAATACTGTCCGACAATGAACCCAACGGCCGCCGCCGCGCCGCACGCAGCGATCGCGGGCACGAGCCACGGCGGCGGGAAGGCCACCAGCAAGGCGGCGGGAACGGCGAGGATGCTCGCCGCCGCGAGCATTCGAATTCGTCTAGCCGCGTGCGTGCTCCGTCGACCAACCTGAGACACCTCTACTGCGGCGCCCTGGTCGGACGCCGAAAGCTTGCTGTGAGCCTGGGTGATCGTCCATCGCTTTGCGCCATCGGCAAGCAGTCCCTCTGCCACCTCAATCAGCACATCGCGCTCCCGCGACAGACGCAACTGTTTGACCTGCTCGATCATCTCTTCTGGCGTGGTGGTGTGGCTCATCAGGCCGCTCACCATTCGGAGTATGGTCACTCCAAGTCGAAACGCGTCCGCTCTCACGCTTGCATCGTCGGTGCCCGACGCCACTCCGAAGTCCGACAGCTTCCATGAGCCACCGACGCGGAGCACGTTATCGGGTTTCAGATCCCGGTGAACAACTCCGTGACGGTTGAGGTGCAGCAACCCCCCCGCCAAGTCACGCGCGATTGAAATCGCTTCGGCAAGGGGCACGCGGTCGTGGCACTCGATGTAACGGGCCAAGGTCATCGCCCTGTACCCGCTGCCGGCGCCGGTGGCACTCAGCCCGACCGGATCGGCAAGCGTCATCACGAAGTACACCAGCTCCCCATCGTTCTCAACAGATGGAGTCAACACGTGCGGGTGTTCCGGGACAACACTGAGCTCTCGAAGCCCGTTGAGCTCAACAGCCAGCCCGGAACGAACAATCTTGATCGCCTTAACTTGCTCTACTCCACCCGTTCTGCGACGGCCCCTGTACACCGTCCCGAAGGAACCCTGTCCGATACGCATATCGATTTGGTAAGGACCGACCGATTCTGGTATAGGCGCAGCCGCATCTACAATCGGAACAACGATCGGCGCTCGGGAGCTCGTGAGCTCTAGGCTCGGGTGCTTGGATGCGTTGCTCATCGAGGATTCTCCACTCAGGTCGACCCACGACGAGCATGCTACTACACCATGCCCATTTCCGCCAGCACCTTCTTGAGGCCCGTCACCGTCTCGGCGCTCGCCTCGGTCATCGGCAGGCGCATCGCGCCCGTGTCGCGCCCCAGGAGCTTCATCGCCGCCTTGAGCGGGATCGGGTTGGTCTCGACGAAGCACGCGCGGCAGAGGGGGAACAGCTCGCGGTGGGCCGCCAGGGCGGCTCCGGCGTTGCCGTCGAGCCACGCCTTGCAGAGCCCGGCCATCTTCGTGGGGACGAGGTTGGTGATCACGCTCACCACGCCGACGGCGCCGACGCTCATGAACGGCAGGGTCATGGAGTCGTCGCCGCTGAGCACCGCGATGTCGGGGCAGCGCTGGGCGATCTCCGAGCACGAATCGGTGGACCCGGTGGCTTCCTTGCACGCGCGGATGTGGGGATGCTTGCTGAGCCGCTCGACCGTCGCGGGGGTGAGGGCGACGCCGGTGCGGCCGGGGATGTTGTAGAGCATGATGGGCAGCTCGGCCGAGTCGGCGATCGTCATGAAGTGGCGGTAGAGGCCCTCCTGGGTGGGCTTGTTGTAGTAGGGGTTCACCGAGAGGGCCGCGTCGGCCCCGAGTGAGGCGGCGAGGCGCTGGAGGTCGACGGCGTGGGCGGTGGAGTTGCTGCCGGTTCCGGCGATGACCATGAGCCCGTGAGTGCGCCCGCGTTCGACGCAGGCCTTGACGAGGTGCTCGTACTCGCTGTGCGTGAGGGTGGGGGATTCGCCGGTGGTGCCGCTGACGATCACGCCGGTGACGCCGCCCTTGGCCTGGAAGGCGAGCTGCTGGTCGAGGCGTCCGTAGTCGATGGCGGAGGCGTCGGCGTTGAAGGGGGTGACGATGGCCGTGAAGGCGCCGCGGAACTTGCGGTGGGTGGGGTGCGGGGTCATCCGAGAACTCCTTGGAATCTCTCCGTTCGATCGTATTCGCGATCCGGGCGGGATTCACCGCTCGAGGCGCAGAGGACGCGGAGAAAGGCAATTCAACACGGAGAACACCGCGGGCACGGCGCAAGAAGTTGTGTGTTCAGAGCACGATCCAATGTCTCACTCCGTGGTCCTCCGTGCCCTCGGTGGTGAAATCTTCCGCCTTGAGCGCCCTCTGCGCCTCGGCGGTGAGTCTTGCTCCCTCTTTACTTACTTGCCCGCGCGGAGCCGCTCGCCCTCGCCGCTGGTTACCGGCTTGGAGTCCTCGGGGATCACGACCTCGGCGGTCGTGCCGGCCCCGTCGCCTTCGTCGGAGGGCGCGATCTCCAGGCGCAGCCGCATCACCCTCGTGGGGGTGGCCTCGAGCACCGTGACGGTCGCTCGCTGGAACCGGAACACCTCGCCCTCCTCGGGGATCCGTCCCAGCGTGGTCATCACGAACCCGCCCGCGGTGTCGTAGTCGTCGCTCTCGGGGATCGGCCAGCCCAGGGGCGCGAGCGCATCGTTCACGTCGTCGATGTACGCCCGGGCGTCGATCTCGGCTGAGCGGCGGTCCACATCGACCGTCACCTCGGGCTTGTCCTCGCCGGGCTTCTCGTACTCGTCGCGGATGTCGCCGACGATCTGCTCGACGATGTCCTCGATCGTGACCAGGCCCGCCGTGCCGCCGTACTCGTCGGCCACCATCGCGATGTGGACGTTCCGCCGCATCAGCTCTCGGAGCAGCTCCCGCACGGTCTTCGTCTCCGGAACGAAGATCGCCGGGCGCAGGATGGCTTTGAGCTCGAAGGGCTTGCCCCCCACCCGCGCCTCCTCGCCGGCCATCCACCGCATGAGGTCCTTGACGTAGAAGATCCCGACCACGCTGTCGAGGCTCCCCTCGTACACCGGGATCCGGCTGTGGCCGATCTCCCGGATCGCGCGCGTCACCGCGCCCAGGTCGTTGGTCAATTCGATCGCCGCGATCTCGGTCCGCGGCGTCATCACCTGCTCGACCGTGAGGCTGCGGAACTCGACGATCGCCTCGATCATCTCGCGGGCTTCTTCGTCGAACTGGCCGCCCCGTTCGGCCTCCTCGACCGCCGAGAGGATCTCCTCCTCGGCCTGCGCCGCCGCGGGAGTGGGGGTCACGCCGGCCAGCCGCCGCACGACCTCGTCGACGAACAGCACGACCCCGCGCACGGGCCACGCCGCGGTATGCACGGCCCGCACGAGCCCGGAAAGCTCGTAGAGCATCCGCTCGCCGGCGTAGTACGCGACGCTCATCGGCACCACGAGGCAGAACACCCACAGCAGCACGAGCGCGAGCGCGACGCCGATCACGGCGTCGGGCCAGCCGGCGCTGGTTGCGCCGCGGATCTGGGCCACCCAGGCCACGCTCGCCACCGCCACCACCGCCTGCGACAGCACGCTCGCGATTGCGAGCGACTTGGAGTGGCCGTAGGTGTTGCCGAGCATCTGCTCGACGCGCACGCCCTTGCGGGCGCGGTTGCGCGTGAGCGCGAGGTCCTCGAGGGTCGCGCGGGCGAGGTCGATGAGCGAAAGGTGCAGCGTGGCGAACAGACACCCGGACGCGAGGGCGGCCACAAGTATGACGACGGGATTGAGGGTGCCCAGCAGGCTCACGTCGCGGCCCCCTCGGGTGCCGTGGGCGCGGGCGCGTAGACCGCGCCGACGCCGATCGCCGACAGCACACGGTCCTCGAGCTCGTGCATGCGCCGGGCGGCGTCCTCGTCGTGGTCGTCTTCACCCAGGCAGTGGAGCACGCCGTGGACGATGTACAGCAGCAGCTCGTGCTCGAGCGGAACGGCGCGGGCCGACGCCTGGCGGCGTGCTTCGTCGGCGCACACCAGGATGTCGACGTCGAGGTCGACGTCCGCTGGCGCGGGCGTCAGGCCCGTGCCCTTGACGGGCGCACGCAGATTAAAGGTCAGCACGTCGGTGGTGCCCGGCACGCCGCTGTACCGCTCGTGGGCAGCGGCCATCTGTTTATCGCCGACCACGGCGACCCGCACCTCGCCCCGGGCGTTCAACTCGGCAACCGCCGCCCGCGACCGCTCGACAAGCCACCGGCGGGCCGCGGCCGGCACGAGGTCGTCGCGATCGAGGATGTCCACGTCTGCTGAAACGCCGGCGCGCACCGCGCGGCCGTGCTCGCGGCCAGCCGCCCCAATCCTGGGCGGTTCGTCGGTCTCGATGTCCGATGCGTCCATGGCGTCCAAACCCCCGAAGCCCCCCGAATCGTCCTTCAAAATCAGTGTACGTCAACGGCGTGTTCGCAACAACCGGACAGAATACAATTAAAACCCAAACACAACGTCGTCTCCGGCGATTAGCCGGAGGCGACGATCGAACGTAACATCTTGGAGGTAAAAGAGTTACGGTAGTTGGCCGCCGAGCCGCTCAAACCGGGCCAGCGCCATGAGCGGGAAGTAGTGCCGGTAGAGGTGGTACCGCAGGTAGAAGACCTTGGGGAACCCCGTACCGGTGAACCACCGCTCGCGCCAGGCACCGGCCGGCTCGCGGGGCCAGTCGGCCGCGTGGGACGTGGACGGGTTGCCCGCCGTGCCCTCGTCGAGCTGAGTCGCGACCAGGTAGGCCGCCGCCCGGCGGGCCGCGGCGTCGTGCGGCCCGGCGAGCGCCAGGAGCGTCGCGAGCGCCCAGCCGGTCTGCGAGGCCGTGGACGGCGCCGGTCCGGTCTGGCCATTGTCCAAGTACGAATTCGCCGACTCGCCGAAGCCGCCGTCGGGGTTCTGGGCCGAGCGCAGCCACGCCAAGGCCCGGCGCATGGGCTCGGCGTCGTGCGCCACGCCCGCGGCGGCCAACCCACCCACCGCCTGCCACGTCCCGTAGATCCCGTTCACGCCCCAGCGCCCGAACCAGGTGCCGTCGGCCCGCTGGCAGCTGACGATGTACCGCACGCCGGCGAGCACGGCCGGGTGCTCGCGCGCCACTCCGCACGTGATCAGGGCCTCGAGCACGCGACCGGTGATGTCCGGGCACGAGGGGTCCTGCATGGCGTTGTGGTCGGCGAACGGGACGGCTTCCATCCAGGGGCGGTCCTTGGTGCGGTCGAAGGCGGCCCAGCCCCCGTCGTCGTTCTGCATCGCGAGGATCCAGCGACAGGCCTTGGTGGCGGCGGCGCGATAGGGACATGAAGAAGACCCGGCGGACGGCGCTCCGCCGGGGCACCCATCGGGAGATCCTGACCCCGTAACCACCCCCGCGCGCCAGAGGGCCTTGGCGACCATGGCGGTGTCGTCGACGTCGGGATACCACTCGTTGCGGTACTCGAACGCCCAGGCGGCGGCGTCTTCGCCCAGACGGATCACGCGGTCCGCCGGGCGGAGGTTGCGCGCCCAGTCACCGTTCATGCGGACCTGGCGCTCCAGCAGCCAGTCGCACAGGCGGCGCACGCCGGGGGAGTTCGCCGCCGTGAGCCCGGCTTCGGTGAGTGCGTACAGCCCGATGCCGGTGTCCCAGACGGGGCTGAAGCACGGCTGCAGGCGCACGTGATCGAGGCGGGCGTCGGCATTGGGCGCGTCGATCATGAACGCGTCGAGCTGGCGCTCGGCGTTGACGATTGTCGGGTGGTCGCGCGGGTAGCCCAGCGCCTGGAACGCGACCTGGACGTACACCATGGGCGGGAAGATGGCCCCCAGGCCCTCGGTGGTCGCGGGGTCCATGCGGCGGCGGATCCACCGCTCGGCCGCGGCGATCCCGCGCCGGCGCATGGGCATGAGGCCGGCGCGGCCGGCGAGCTTGATGAGTTTGTCGACGACGATGAAGGCGTTGGCGAGGCTCGCGGGGCGCTCGTGATCGAAGTCCTTGCACAGGCGCGTCCGGCGCGAGTCGTCGAGGAACAACTCGTTGATGCCCAGGTGCGCGGGGAGCGCACGCACGGGGCGGAGGGCCGTGCAGAGGGCCAGGGGCAGGATCATCGTGCGCGTCCACGCGGCGACCTTGTCGAGGTGGAAGGGGAACCAGCGTGGGAGCATCGCGATCTGGGGCGGGATGGCGGGGCAGGCGTCCCAACTCACCTGGCCGAGACACGCCAGGTAGAACATGCTGAACGTGTTGATCCGCTCGGCGCCGCCGAGCCGGAGGATGGCCTCGCGAGCGGCGGCCATGTGCGGGGCGTCGGGCGAGTCGCCGGCGAGCTTGAGCGCGAAGTACGCCTTGACGGTGGCGGAGAGGTCGGTGGGGGCGCCGGGGAACTGGCCCCAGCCGCCTCTGCCCGCATCGCGTTCGTCGAGCGCGGGTTCGGTTGCGACGGGCGTTGGGCCGAAGCGGCGCTGGGTGAGGCGGAGGTGGTTGGCGATACGGCTCAAGCCGAGTTGGCCGGCCTTGGAGTCCTGGGGCGTGTCGTTCTCCTGGCCGAGGATCCACTTCATCAGGAGGTATTCGCTGGAGAGGATCGAGTCGCCCTCGAGCTCGGCGCAGAGGTGGGCGTGGTCGGCGTAGAGGTCGACGTCGGCGCCCCACGGGCGACGGTCGTGGTGGATCTTGCCGAGCAGGGCGGTGGTCGCGGAAGCGACGGCGTGGCGGAGGTCGGGCGTTGGGTGGTGGTCGGCGAGCACGGGCGCGCTTGGGTGCGCAGGCGTTTCGCGGGTGCGGGCTTCGGGGGCGAACAGGGACATGGGACCAGAACGATATTCAGGCGGGGCAAGGAAGACCCGGCGGACAGAGCTCCGCCGGGGCACCCGCGCTCTGGCTGAGCAGGGTTTCGAAGCGGGTCACAAAGGCATTCATGCCGAGGTCGGCGCCGGCCGTGGCGGCGCGGGCGGAGGCGTCGGCGAGCCAGCGGGGGTTCTGCACATGCTCGAGGGCTTCGCGCCAGCCGGCGGCGCTGGGTGGCTCGACGACGACGCCTGCGCCGTTTGCTTCGACCAACTCGGCGCCGGGGGCGTCGGGGGCGGCGAGGACGGGGCGGCCCCAGGCGAGCGCGTCGGCGGCGAGGCGGGCGCACCAGGCCGTGCCTTCGGCGCCGAGCATGGAGCGGCCGCGGGTCATAGGGACGGCCAAAGCGTCGGCCGCGGCGAGGGCGGCGTCGAGGCGGGCGGTGGTGCCGAGGAGGCGAAGTGGTATGAGGGCGTTGCGGCGTGCGGCGAGCTCGTGGATGGCGAAGGCGTCGCGCGCGGCGACGAGGACGACGGGGCAGCGACCCGGGTCGCTGGCGTGCAACTCGCCAAGGGCGGTGAGGAAGGGGCGGATCCATCGGGCGGCGGCGAGCTGACCGACGAGGACGACGGGGCGGTCGTGGTCGATCTTGAGCGCGGCGCGGGTCTTGGCACGCAGGGACGCGGCGTCGACGGGCGGCGCAGAGCGGGCGGCGTAGCCGAGGTCGATGACGCCGTCGCGAAGGCGGGGAAGGGAATCGCGGAGACGCTCGGCGGCGCGGGCGCCCATGGCAACGACGTGGCGGACGTGGTCGTGTTCTTGGCCGCGGCGGGCGCGGTGGAGGGCGATGCGCTCGGCGATTGCTCCGCCGAAGGCGACGTGGTGGCGGATGAGGGTGAGGGCGAGCGAGTGCGGCGGCAGCGCCTGGGCCGCGTGGTTGAGCCAGCTCATCGCGTTGGGCTCGATGGGCATCCAGACCCCGCAGGGAACGAGGCCGGTGGTGCTGAGGACGACGTCGTAGCCGCCGTGGTCGAGGCGGCGGCGGAGGGTTTTCGCGAGGCGGCGCGGGGCGTGGGGGGCGGTGTTTTCGTACGGGTGCAGCGCGCGGAGGGTGATGGCTGGTGGCGCAGGCGTCCCGCCTGTGCACAGGCCGGAGGCCTGTGCCACCTGGAACATCGAGGGCTCCTCAATGCAGTCGGCGACGAGCTCGACGTGGTGGCCGCGGCCGGCGAGGGCGAGGAGGAGGTCGGCGAGGAAGTCGGTGTCGGACCAGTGACGGCGGGGGAGGCGGGCTGCGAGAACGAGGACGTGCAAGGGGGCAGTGTACTGGAACAAACCCTCGGCGCGAGCGGAGGGTGGGGCACGCCGAGGTCGAACTGCCTCCCTCTCGCTTGATGGGCAGGACGCCCGATCAAGCATTTCTCCCTCCGCGATGCGCGAAGGGAGATTTCACACCGCCTTCATCGGCGCGAGTTCCTTCTCGATCTGCGACAAGAGGAACGGGCCCTGCTTGCGGAGGCGGCGGCTGAAGAGGTAGGTGGAGCGATTGACGGGGGCGCGGCGGGCGAGTTCTTTCGAGAGCGAGAGGCCCATGCCGCGGGCGAGACCCTGGAGCGAGTGCGGGACATGCTTCTCCCTCACGCCGGCCTTGAGCTGCTTGGCGACGGTGGCGGGCATGTGCAGGAGCAGCTGCGGCATGGGGACGTTGTGCCACGCGAAGAGGACGTGGTTGCGTCCGGCGTACATGGAGATCTGCGGGCGGCTGCGGCGCGGGCTTTCCATGTGATGGATCGGATCGGCGTTGCCGAGGCGCACGACGTAGCCGGCGTCGAGCATGCGGATGCAGTAGTCCATCTCCTCGCCCTGGCGGATGAGCAGCGGGCGGTAGCCGCCCAAGGCGACGAAGACGTCGCGGCGCAGGGCGTGGGCGGTGCCGCGGTATTGCTCGGAAACCCAAAAATCACCCGACGCGACGGGCGGATTCGCGGGGGCGCGCTGCTTGACGTCCGGGCCGTAGTTGACGTCGATGTAGGGGATGGCGACGACGCCGACGCGGGGGTGCTCGAACTCCTTGAGGGTTTGCTCGACGGTGTTGGGGCTGACGAGGATCGCGTCGTCGTCGATCGAGAAGATGAACGGGCAGTTGGTGAGGCCCGGGAAGCGGCAGCGCTGGGCGATGAGACCGAGAGATCGTTCGTTGCGGTCGAGCTTGAGCGTGGGGTGTTTCGACGTGGGGAACTCGGCGCGGATCATCTCGCTGGTGCCGTCGTCGGAGCCGTCGTCGACGATGAGGACCTCGACGGGCACAGACTGCGTGAACGCCGACGCCACCGCCTTGCGCAGCTCGTCCTTGCGGTTCTTGGTGGTGATCGCGATGCAGGCGCGGGGTTCACTCATCGGGGCTGCTCTCACTGTCGCTGGCCGATCACTTTCGCGGGCACACCGCCGACGATCGCGCGCGCGGGGACATCCTTCGTCACCACCGCGCCCGCGGCGATGATCGACTGGTCGCCGACGGTGACGCCCTTCAAGATGGTCACGCCCGCACCGATCCAGACGTCGGCGCCGATGCGCGTGGGGGACCCGGAGAGGGGCTGCTTGTGGATCGGCTGATCGAGGGCGGCACCGTGGTCGTGGTCGGTGATGTAGGTGTGGGGGCCGATCATCGTGCCCGGGCCGATCTCGACGAGCTCGGAGGCGTCGATCATCGTGTAGCGGTTGATGTAGACGCGCTTGCGCAGGACGATGCGGCGTCGGGATTCGCCCGCGGGGCCCTCGCCCCGGCCGCCGCCCCGCGGGCCGGTGGTGAGGAGCACGACGCCGCGGTCGAGGGCGACGAGGTCGTCGCACCAGATGTCCCAGGGGTTGCGTGGGAGCTCGATGTGGCGGATCCAGCAGCGCGAGCCGATGCGGGCGCCCAGCAGACGGAAGAAGGCGATGCGGACGCGCATGCGCAGGCCGGCGGGGAGCTGAAGCAGGCGGTTGAGAAGCCCGTCGACCGGTCCGGGCCGCGCGGAGGCGCTGTCGGAGCGTGCGGCTCCGCTCACATCCGCGCCGTCGGCATGGACCGTGGGCGCGCTCATGCGTGGGTCTTCTTCTCGGGGCGCAGCATGGCCGTCTTGGCGTACATGAGCGGGAATCCGGCGAGGTACTTGAGCTTGCCCAGGCGAAGGTGCCAGGCGAAGGTGTCGCGGTAGAGGCCCCAGGCTCGCCCGAGGTCGCCGCCGCGGAGGCACAGGAAGCTGCCCCAGCGGGTGTGGCGGGTGATCATCTTGATGCGTTCGCCCTTGCGGGCCGCGCCGCCGGGGTACTTGCCGGCCCTCTCCTCGTCGATGAGGAGCTTGACGCCGGCGTGGTTGCGGGGAACGTTGCTGACCCAGCTCCCGACGGGGTTCTCGCGGTAGGCGAAAGTGGCGGGGGCCTTGATGTGGACGAAGCCCTTCTCGACGCCCATGCGGAGGGTGAGGTCGGCGTCCTCGCCGCTGATGAAGGCCTGGGTCATGCCCCCGACGCGCTTGTAGGCGTCGGCACGGACGACGAAGCACGAGGCGCCCCACCAGAGCCAGCCGTGGCTGGTTTTGTAGAAGTCCTCGTAGTACTCGGCGTCGAGCGGCGCGTCCTTGACCGCGGCGGCGTCCTTCTCTTCGCGGAAGAACATCGGCTTGCCGGCGATGAACGCGGGGCGGTTGTGCTTCTCGATGGCCTCGGCGTAGCGGCGGAGCGTCCAGGGGAACCACAGGTCGTCGGAGTCGAGGAAGCAGATGTAGTCGGCGGTGCTCGCGCTGGCGCCCTTGTGGCGGGCCGCGCCCGGGCCCTGGTTGGCCTGGGTTATGAGGGTGACGCGCCCGGCGTATTCGCGCTGGACGATCGCGACGGTGTCGTCCTTCGAACCGTCGTCGACGACGAAGACTTCGATATCCCACGAACCACCGCCCAACGGCGGGTCCTGCTTGAAGATCGAGTCGAGCGTCGCCCGGATGAGGTCCTGGCGGTTGTAGCTCGGGATGACCACGGCGAACTGTGGTGGTGGAGGGGGGGGCATGACTACTCGATTTCCTCCACGCGCCCCGCGGCGAGCCCGTCGCGCAGGTAGATCTCGGCGGAGCCGACGGGGAGGCCCATGCGGCTGAAGGCGTCAACGAAACGGTGAACGTACGTGTGCTCGGCGCGGGTGCGGGCGTAGCCGGCGTCGGCGACGGCCCGGCGCTGGTCCTCGTTCTCGAGGTAGTGGCGGATGAGGCGGACGGTCTCGGGGATGCCGGCGCCGGGGCCGTTGCCGTCGACGGTGACGACCTCGCGTCCGGGGGCGTAATAGGAGTCGAGGTCCTCGCTCGTGCCGGTGAGGGTGAAGCCGCCGCAGCCGGGGATCTCGAAGTTGCGGCCCTTGATCTGGTCCTGGAAGTCCTTGGGGTCGTGGACGACGTCCTGGGGCTTGACGCCGCCGCGCATCGCGTGGGCCGCGGCGGTCGCCGCCGACCCGAGGCCGACGGTCGTGAGGACCTTCTTCACGCGCTTCTTGAGGCGGCGCATGGGGGTGCTGATGGGGACGGAGGCGTTCGAGAGGTTGAGGTTAATGCGGCTGGTGTTGAAGACCTCGATCATCTGGTCCTGGTCGAGCCAGCCCGTGTCCCAGCCGGGGCCCCAGGTCTTGACGTCGTACCCGGCGTCGCGGATGGCGGCGATGGTCTGGCGGCGCGTGCCGTGGGGACGGCCGACGAAGGTGACCTCGTGCTTCATGGGCAGGTCGAGGCGCCGGTAGAGGTAGGGGTTGGCGGCCCACTGGCTCTTGATGACGTTGGCGTAGCCGAGCTTCTGGTACTTGGGCAGGGCGCTTCGGGCGGTGGTGACCGACCAGTCGAAGCACGGGGCCCAGCGACGGGTGAAATCCTCGAAGCGCCAGTGGTCGTCGCAGAACCAGTTGAAGGTGGTGGTGTCGGTCTCGCGGGTGATCGCCCGGACGCTCGCCGGGTCGAGCTCGTCGGTGAAGAGCACGGTGAACATGAGGTCGGGCTTGACGGACCTGGCCACTTCGACAAGCCGCGCGTTCATGGCGTCGCGCCCGCGCCTGGCGAGGATGCCGGCGAAGTCGAAATAGGCGATGTCCATGCCCATGCGGTGCATGGTGTGGAAGAAGTTCCAGTGCTCGAACGCGAAACCCAGCTCGGGCTTGCCGTGGTCGTGCTTCATGCCCACGTACAGCACCCGCATCGGGCGGGGGGCGGGGCGGCATTC
>Ga0163153_10006420_pt1 | contig 13236 bp, 10 predicted proteins | sample OliLakLV19MP6IB1_FD_148629 | JGI IMG/M metagenome (GOLD analysis project Ga0163153, IMG submission 148629) | Freshwater microbial mat bacterial communities from Lake Vanda, McMurdo Dry Valleys, Antarctica - Oligotrophic Lake LV.19.MP6.IB-1 | ecosystem: Environmental > Aquatic > Freshwater >... | reverse complement strand
CTGCCAATCGCACGTTCGATAAAATATGACCCAAAAGCGCTTTTGCAACGACAAATCCTGCGCCGCGCTCAAAATTCAGGTATCGGTTTTTTCAAAAAAACAGGGGTTTTCTGGCAGGCACTAGTTAGTGGTTGACGAAAAACCGCGCAAAGCCAGGACCCATGCGCGTTTCGAAGCATTTGTCCGAGGCGAAGATTAGCGGAATGATACGGTCGAGCGGGTGTTTTCTAACGTGGCAACGGGCTGAGAGCCGGAATTACGAGGAATCTTCGCAAGCAAAGTGTGATCGATCTGGGGTGAGAAAATTTCTTCGTTTTGGTGGGCAGTGCGTAAACGGAATGCTGATGAAAGCGTTGTTCCCTGTGCGGTGTGATTTTAAAGGGGACGATGGCGATGCGCTCGATTCGGAATCCGCAGATGCAAATCGGCGAGGTCGACATTTCTCAAATCAAATTCGACCTGAAATCGCGCGATGACATTCCGCGGATCTTGCGCGGGCTGCAGCACCTGTACATGAACGTCGCGCTGCGTGAAGAAATATTTCGATTGCTGGAAGAGAAGATTGCACCGAAGGTCGACAAGCGCAACGGCCGGCCGGGCATGACGCTGTGGCGGATTTTGGTGTGTGGCGTAGTGCGATTGGATCTAAACGAGGATTTCGACCGGCTGCATGAACTGGTGAATCATCATGACACGCTGCGGCAGATGCTGGGACACGCGGAGTTCGATGCAACGTCATACCACTACCAGACGTTGAAGGACAACGTCGCTTTGCTCACGCCGGAGCTGTTGGACCAGATCAATCAGGTGGTGGTGAGCGGCGGCCATGCGCTGGTAAAAAAAAAGGGCGACGAAGCGCTGCGTGGACGGTGCGACTCCTTTGTGGTCGAGACGGATGTCCACTATCCAACCGATATCAACCTGTTGTATGACGCGATGCGCAAGGTGGTGGCATTGACGGCACGCCTGTGCGAAAGCCAAGGGCTGAGCGACTGGCGGCAGCACGCCTACAATGTGCGGCATCTCAAGCGGCTGATGCGCGCGGCACAGAACAGGAAGCGCAGCAAAGCCCGCTCGGAACAGCAGCAGGACAAGACCACCGCTCGCATCATCGAAGCGCATCAAGAATATCTGGACGTTGCGCAGTGCTATTTGCGCAAAGCGCAGGACACGCTGGCGATGCTTGAAAAGCGTGGTTTCACCAGTGCGCTTGATGTGCTGTGCCAGCTTGAGATTGAAGGCTTCATGCAGCACGCGGTGCGACAAATCGAGCAGACGAAGCGGCGCGTCATTCTGGGCGAAACCATTCCGCACGCCGAGAAGGTGTTCTCGATCTTTGAGCCGCACACGGAATGGATCAGCAAAGGCAAGGCTGGCGTTCCCGTGGAGCTGGGCCTCAAGGTCTGTATCCTGGAAGACCAGCATCGATTCATCCTGCATCATCAGGTGATGGAGAAAAAGACCGATGATCAGGTGACCGTGTCCATGGTCGCGGAGGCGAAGAAGCGCTTTGCGAACCTGAGTGTCTGCAGCTTCGACAAGGGCTTTCATTCAACCGAGAATCAAGGTGCCTTGAAAGAGCTATTGGAGCTGGTGGTACTGCCGAGGAAAGGCAAGCTCTCAGCACCGGCACAAGCGGCGGAGCAAGCGCAACCTTTCGTCAAGGCAAGGCAGCAGCACTCGGCCGTGGAGTCGGCGATCAATGCGCTTGAAGTGCATGGACTCGACCGCTGCCTGGATCACGGAATCCATGGATTCCGACGCTACGTTGCGATGGCGGTAGTAGCACGGAACATCCACCGCATCGGTGCCATCCTGTGGCAGCAGGAGCAAAAGCGGGCGCAGAGGAAGCGCCGATATTCTGATCGCGACACGACCTACAAGCTATCGGCTTGAGCAACACGACAACGCCTGCTTCAAGCGCTCGGAATGTGGAAATCCAAGGACAGTCGCGTCCAAAAAACGGGAACCGCTGTCTGCCAATCGCACGTTCGATAAAATATGACCCAAAAGCGCTTTTGCAACGACAAATCCTGCGCCGCGCTCAAAATTCAGGTATCGGTTTTTTCAAAAAAACAGGGGTTTTCTGGCAGGCACTAGTTAAGACAGATTTCCGCGTTTTGTAAGTGAGTTTCCTGCAGTCGCCGGTCACCTCGCGCTCGACCTCGACCGACGACAGGCGCGATTACGGCTGCGGATCCGGTGCGACGGGTGTCGATCGGCGTCGGCGAAAGGCGTTCCGGAACGCCTCGATCGCGTCGTCGACATAGGTGTACACCACCGGCACGACGAGGAGGCTCAAGAAGGTCGACGTGATCAGGCCGCCGATTACGACGATCGCCATCGGCGCGCGGAAGCTGGGGTCGGTACCCAACCCGATCGCGATCGGCATCATGCCGGCGCCCATCGCGACCGTGGTCATCACGATCGGCCGCGCGCGCTTGCGACAGGCGTCGATCAGCGCATGCCAGCGGTCGAGGCCGTGCTCGCGGCGCGCGAGGACCACGTAGTCGATGAGCAGGATCGAGTTCTTGGTCGCGATGCCCATCAGCATGATGAGGCCGATCATCGACGGCATCGACAGCGCGGTGTTAGTCAGGAAGAGCGCGAGGAACGCGCCGGGCACCGACAGAATGAGCGCCACCAGCACCGTCGCCGGCTGGACGAAATCCCGGAACAGCAGCACCAGGACGATGTAGATGCACAGCACACCCGTCGCCATGGCGAGGGCGAAACTGCCGAAGAGCTCGGCCATCGCCTCGGCGTCGCCGACCGTGGTCTGGGTCACACCAGGCGGCAGGTTGCGCAGGCCAGGCAGCGCGAGCGCCGCGGCCGCGATGTCGCCCAGCGGCTGCCCGTTGAGTTCGATGTCGAAGTTGATGTTGCGCAGCCGGTCGTAGCGGTCGATCTGCGCCGGACCGCTGTCGATCGTGACCGTAGCCACGTTGGCGATCAGAACCGGCCCGTTCTTGCCGGGCACGGTGATCCGCTCGAGCAGTGCGAGATCCTGCCGCGCAGAGGCGGGGAGCTTGACGACGATGGGCACCTGCCGCTGCGCGAGGTTGAGCTTCGGCAGACTCAGGTCGTAGTCGCCCGCGGTCGCGATGCGCAGGGTGTCAGCGATCGCCGCGGAGGTCACGCCGAGGTCAGCGGCCCGCGCGAAGTCGGGCCGTACCACCAGTTCGGGCCGTACCAGGCTCGCGGTCGAGGTCACGCTGCCGATGCCCGGCAGCGTGCGCAGTTCGCGCTCGACGACGCGCGCGTGGTCCGCCAGCAGGGCACCGTTTTCGCTCGCCAGCACCAGCACGTATTTTTCGGCGGAACCGCCGAAGCCGACGCTGACGCGGGCACCCGGCAGCTCGGCGAGCGCCTCGCGCAGCTGACGCTCGACAGCCTGCTTCTTCACGCCGCCGCGCTCCCCGCGTGGCGTCATATTGATCGTCAGCGTGGCCTTGCGCACTTCGGCGGCCCCGCGCGGGGCGAACGGATCGGAGCCCGCCGCGCCGCCGCCGATCGCCGTGTAGACGAGCTTCACGTAAGGGCTCTTCTGCACGATGGCGCGCGCCTGTTCGGCCGCGTCGAAGGTCTGGCGGAACGTGCTGCCCGGCGGCAGCGACACGTAGACCTGCGTCTGCGACAGGTCGTCTGGCGGCAGAAACCCAGTGCCGAGAAACGGTACCAGCGCAAACGAGCCAAAGAAGAAGGTCGCGGCCCCGAGCATGGTCAGCACGCGGTGCTTGAGGCACCACGTAACCCAGCCCAGGTAGATTGTCACCCAGCCCGGCTCAGGATGCGCTCCCTTCGGCGGCCGCAGCAGGTACGCTGCCATCATCGGCGTCAGCATCCGCGCGACGACCAGCGAGAAGAACACCGCGATCGCGGCGGTCCAGCCGAACTGTACGAAGAACTTGCCGGGTACGCCGCTCATGAACGCCGTCGGGAGGAACACCGCGATCAGCGTGAACGTGGTGGCGATCACCGCGAGGCCGATTTCGTCCGCCGCCTCCATCGCCGCCTGGAACGGCGTCTTGCCCATGCGCAGGTGGCGCATGGTGTTCTCGATCTCCACGATCGCGTCGTCGACGAGGATGCCGACCACCAGCGACAGCGACAGGAGCGTGACGACGTTGAGCGTGAAGCCCATCAGATACATCGCGCCAAACGCCGGGATGATCGACAGAGGCAGCGCGGTGGCCGAGATGAGCGTGGCGCGCCAGTCGCGAAGGAACAGCCAGACGACCAGCACGGCCAGCAGCGCGCCCTCGATCAGCAGCCACATGGAGCCGATGAAGTTTTCCTCGACCGGGTCGACGAAATTGAACGCCTCCACGATCGCGATGTCGGGGTGATCGGCCTTCAGCTTCGCCAGCTCGGCGCGCACGCCGGCGGCCACCTCGACGTCGCCGGCGCCGCGGCTCCTGAGGATCTCGAAGCCGACCACCGGCTGGCCGTTGAGCAGCGCCGCGGACCGCTGCTCGGCCACCGTGTCGACCACCAGCGCGAGCTGGTCGAGCCGCACGCGCCGGCCATCGGAAAGAGCGATGTCCATGCGCGCCAGCTCTTCGGCCGACTTCACCGTGGCGATCATGCGCACCGACTGCTCGACGCCGCCGATGTCGGCACGGCCGCCGGAAGCCTCCTGCTGCATCTGTCGCAGCTGGCGCGAGATGTCCGCGGCGGTGACGTTCATCGCCAGCATCCGCGCCGGGTCGAGTTCGACGCGCACCTCGCGGTCGACGCCGCCGACGCGCGCCACCGCGCCGACGCCGCGCACGCTCAGGAGGCGCTTCGCCACCGTGTTGTCGACGAACCAGGATAGCTCCTCGTCGTCCATCCGGCCGGAGGCGACCGTGTAGGTAAGGATCGGCGAGCCGGCGATATTGACCTTGGCGACCGTCGGATCGCGCAGGTCGCCGGGTAGCGACGAGCGGACGCGCGACACGGCGTCGCGGACGCTGTCGACGGCTTCCTGCGTGGGCACTTCCAGCCGGAACTCGACCGTCACGGTGACGGTGCCCGACTGCACCATCGTGTAGATGTGCTTGACGCCCTGCACGGTGGCGATCGAATCCTCGAGCTTGCGCGCCACGTCGGTTTCCATCTGCGCGGGACTCGCTCCCGGCAGCGACGCGTTCACCGTCACCGTCGGCAGGTCGATATCCGGAAACTGCTGGATCTTCATCGCCCGGAAGCCCATCACGCCGACGAGCGTCAGGAGCAGGAACAGCAGGATCGACGGCGTCGGATTGCGAATGGACCAGGCGGAGACGTTCATGCGTGCACCGCTTCAGCGCGCCGCGGGCGGCACGACCTTCACCGTGTCGCCGTCGGCCAGGAACCCGCCGCCCGACATGACCACCTGCGCGTCGAGCGCGAGGCCACCGGTGACCTCGATGCGATCGCCGGCGCGCCGACCTATGCCGATCTTCGTCTCGGCCACGCGGTTGTCGCCCTCGAGCCGGAACGTATAGGCAAAGCCGTCGCGCTGCAGCACCGCGGTTTGCGGCAGCGACAGCGCCGTCGCCCGGCCGAGGTCGAACTCGCCGCGCGCGAACATGCCGGCGCGCGCCGGGTTGGAGTCGGCGACCGGCAGGTCGACATAGACGATCGCATTGCGTGTCTGCGGATCGACCGTGGGCGCGATGGTGCGGACAAGACCCGTGATCGTCGCGCCGCTCGGCAACTGCACGGTCGCGCGCATCCCGGGTTGCAGCGCGCCGAGCTCGGCGCCCGTGACCTCCGCGCGCCATTCGAGACGGTTGCCGCGAATGACACGGAACATCTCCTGCCCGGGCGCAGTGAGCGCGCCGACGGTCGACATGCGCGCCGAGATCGTACCGTCGTCCGGGGCCAGCACGCTGGTCTGCGCGAGCCGCACCTCCTCGGCCTGAAGCTTCGCGCGCACCGACGCGAGACGCGCGGCGGCGGTCTGCTCGAGCGTGGCGGTCTGGGTCGCGGCCTGCTGGCTGACGAAGCCCTTGGCGGCCAGTTCGCGCGAGCGAGCGGCGTTGGCTCTCGCTTCCTGCAGCAGCGCGTCGGCCTCGGCCACCGCCGCGCGCGCCTGAGCCACGTCCGTCGCTACGGTCTGTGCGCTGAGCCGGGCAAGCGTCTGGCCTTTGCGCACGCGGTCGCCGACATTGACGAGCACCTCGGTGACCCTAAAGCCAGAGAGCTCCGCGCCGACCGCAGCTTCCTGCCATGCGGCGATGTTGCCCTGCGCCGCCAGCGTGCGCGGCCAGTCCTCGCGCTGCAGTACTACCAGCGTGACCGTCAGCGCCGGCTTGACCGGCGCGTCCGCCTTTGCCGCCGCCTTGCGGCTCGCGGATGGGGTGGCAGGCGTGCCGTCAGCCGGCGCGCGCTGGGTGAACCACCACAGCGCGAGGGCGCCGGCGATGACGCTCAGCCCCGCGGCGACTGCCCAAAGAAGGGCGCGGCGCGGACGTGACGTCAGTCGTTCCATGATGCTTTTGTCCCCTTGCGGTCAGTCTTGTCCAAGATCGATCGGCTGTGGCACAATGAAGTCGTTAGTCATTACATGACCGAAAGGTCACCAATTAAACCAGTCGGTTCATTTTCGGTCAAGGCTTTTCCATGGCTTTTGGTCTTTCCTTTAAACAACAACAGTTCGAAGTTCGTGAAGAGGCCATCCTCGACGCCGTCAACCATCTTCTCAGCGAGAAGGGCTATGACCTGATGACCATGGACGACGTCGCCGATGAGGTCGGCGTTGCCAAGGGCAGCCTGTACAAGCATTTCTCCTCGAAGGAGAAACTTGCCGGCGCCGTTCTGACCCGGCTACTGCGCGAAACGCTGGCACGCCTCGATGCGATGCCGGCCGAGTGGACTGCCGCGCGCAATCTCGAAGAGGTCCTGCGCTGGTCTTTGCAGCATCGCCTGCGCGGCGGCGTGCCGCACCTGCCTTCCACCAGCCGGAGCTTTCAGCGGAGCCTGATGCGCAACCTCGACTACCTGGGGCACGCGATGCGCCTGCAAAAGCGCCTCAAGGACTTGGTGGCGAAAGCCCGCGAGGATGGCGAGCTATCGGCGCAGGTCGCCGACGAAGTAATCATCTACACGCTCTATTCGCGTTCATGCGACCCGACCGTGGAGTTCCTGAAGCAGAGCGGGAACCTGAGCGACGAACAAATCGTGGAGGCAATGGTCGCTGCGACCTTTGGCGGCCTCAGCAAGCGCTGAAGGTCATTGGGGTCAGTCGAATGCTGCTGGCAATGTGGCGAAACTCCGAACGGCGCGCAGCCTCCTGACTTCGCGTGCCCAAGTGCAACAAAAAAGCGCGCGACGGGGACGGCAGCTCATGTGCCGCGCTATAGGCGAGATCGAAGCGGCTTTCCAACGCGAGACTGGGAGTCCTGAAGCCGTAGAGAAAACTTGTAGGCGAGGCTTCAGCCTCGCGAGACATCGTAGCGCCGAACCCGCGAGGCTGAAGCCTCGCCTACAGCATCGCCAGCGGCTCCAGGTCAATCCTCCCGCCAAGGTGTCCAGAGCCAACTTTGCAGGCCATGTTCGCCGCCTGAGGTATACTCGCCGCATGGTTCGCCTTGCCAAAATCCTGACCATTTGCCTGCTGCTGTTGGCCATCCCGGTCAAGGGCGCGTATGCGGCCGCCATGGTGATGTGCGAGCCAGGGCAGGAGTCCGCTCGCGTCGCGATGGTCGTGGAGTCACCGGCGGCAAGCAGTGACGACGCGGCGCATGGGCAACACGATCATGCGTCCCATCACCAGCCGAGCGCGAGTAGCGGTGAGGCTGACCATGCCGCCGGCAGCCATGACCACGAGTCCATGGGCAAACAAGGCGCCGTGAAGTGCCCGATCTGTGCTGATTGCTGTGTCGGTGGCGCGCTCGTCGCGTTCACCGATGTCCTGGTGCCGGCGTCCGTCGGTGCCGATGTGCATTTCCCGGCCCTCGATGTCCAGTTCCACTGGACAGTCATCGCGGGCCTCGAACGACCACCTCGCGCCCTCCTCGTCTGACGCGCCGCGTGTGCGTGTGTTGGTTACGCCCTTGAGGCGCCACTGACGCATTCTCGCGGCTGCGCCATGTCGCGGTGTCCGCCTCGCGCGGTCTCGCGACTCCTATCGGCATCTTGACGAGGACGTCATGCTTCATCCCATTCTTTGCGCGCGACGGTGGGTCACCGTTGCGCTGGTTCTAGGCCTATCCGGATGCGCCACGCTTTCGGACGACCGCGGTTTCGGCCCGGTCGCAACAAGCGTGCAGCAACGCACCGGTGTAGAGCCGCGCTGGATGCGCAGCGCGAGCGACCGCGAGAGCGTCAAGGCGCTGGTCGCCGACCGCCTCGCGCAACCGCTGTCGGCGAACGACGCGGTGCAAATCGCGCTGGTCAACAACCAGGGACTGCAGGCGAGCTATGCCGACCTGGGCATCGCCGAAGCCGAACTTGTCCGCGCCGGCCGCCTGCCGAATCCGCGCTTCTCCTTCTCGCGCATGAGCAACAGTCAATCGCTCGAGATCGAGAGGAAGTTCGTGGTCGACGTGGTGAGCATCCTGATCATGCCTATCACCTCGAAACTCGAAGGGAGCCGCTTTAAAACGACGCAAACGGTGGTCGCGGCCGAAGCATTGCGCGTTGCGGCGGACACCCGGCGCGCCTACATCCTGGCGGTGGCGGCCAGTGAGAGCGTGCGCTATTACGAACAGGTGCGCTTGGCCGCCGAGGCCAGTTCCGAACTGGCGCGCCGCATGATGGAGGCCGGCAACTGGAGTGTCCTGGCGCAGGCCCGCGAGCGGGTCTTCTACGCGGACGCCACCGCCCAGTTGGCACGCGTAAAGCAGAACGCCCTGGCCGAACGCGAGCGCCTCGCGCGCCTGCTGGGCCTCGGCAACGATGCCAAGGCCATCAAGCTGCCGGAACGTCTGCCAGCGTTGCCGGCGTCGCCCCGCACGCTGACCAATCTTGAAGCGCAGGTGCTGGCGCAGCGTCTCGATATCACGATGGCGCGCCAGGGGCTCGACGCCACCGGCTATGCGCTGGAGCTGACCCGCGTCACACGCTTTATCAGCGTGTTCGAACTCGCGTACCAGAACAAGAGCGAGAGCGGCTCCCCGCGCCAAAACGGCTACGAGATCGAGCTCGAGATTCCGCTCTTCGATTGGGGCGAAACCAAGGTGGCGAAGGCCGAAGCGATTTACATGCAGTCGGTCGCGCGTCTGGCAGAAGCCACCGGCAATGCGCAATCCGAAGCGCGGACAGCGCATGCGGCCTACTTGGCGACGTACGACCTCGCCCGTCTCTATCGCGAAGAGGTGGTGCCCCTGCGCAAGAAGATCGCGGAGGAAACGCTGCTTCGCTACAACGGGATGCTGCTGTCGGTGTTCGAACTGCTCGCGGATGCACGCGAGCAAGTGATGAGCGTCAACGCTTCCATCGAAGCCACGCGCGATTTCTGGCTCGCCGACGCCGATCTCGATGCCGCCATTGTCGGCGGCTCGCCCATGACGGGCTCCGCCATGCTGCCAAGCAGCGCCGAAGCCCCTGCTGCGCGTCCCGCGCATTGAATCCGAAAGCCCTTCCATGACCATCAATCGTCGCAACTTTCTACGTACCGCCGGCTTGGCCGTCGTTGGCGCCGGCGCCGTTTCACGAGCCGGTGCCGCGTCACTGCCCGAAGCCGCCATGATGGCCAAGGCATCCACCCAGCCCCCGCTTTCGCCACCCAATGGCCGCCCCTACAACCCGGTGGTGACGCTGAACGGCTGGACGTTGCCGTGGCGCATGAACAACGGCGTCAAGGAATTCCATCTGGTGGCCGAGCCGGTCGTGCGCGAAATCGCACCCGGCATGAAGGCGCGCCTGTGGGGCTACAACGGGCAAAGCCCGGGCCCGACCATCGAAGTGGTCGAAGGCGACCGCGTGCGCATCTTCGTCACCAACAAGTTGCCGGAGCACACCACCATCCACTGGCACGGACAACGTCTGCCCAACGGCATGGACGGCGTGGGTGGCCTCAACCAGCCGCAGATTCCGGTCGGCAAGACCTTCGTGTACGAGTTCGTGGCCAAGCGCCCCGGCACGTTCATGTATCACCCGCACGCCGACGAGATGACGCAGATGGCGATGGGCATGATGGGCTTCTGGGTCACGCACCCCAAGGACCCCAAGTTCATGCCGGTCGACCGCGATTTCGTGTTTCTGCTGAACGCCTATGACATCATCCCCGGCAGCGCCGTGCCCAAGATCAGCACCATGCTCGACTTCAATCTGTGGACGTGGAATAGCCGCGCGATGCCGGGCATCGATTCGCTGGTCGTACGGCACAACGACCGCGTGCGCATCCGCATCGGCAACCTGACGATGACGAATCATCCGATCCATCTGCACGGCCACGAGTTCGAAGTGACGGGCACCGATGGTGGCTGGGTGCCCCGCAGCGCGCGTTGGCCCGAGGTGACCACCGATGTCGCGGTCGGGCAGATGCGCGCCATCGAGTTCGACGCGACCGACGAAGGCGATTGGGCGTTCCATTGCCACAAGGCGCATCACACGATGAACGCGATGGGCCACGACGTACCGACGATGATCGGTGTCGACCAGAGCGGCGTCCTCGACGCGATCACCAAGCTCGTTCCGGATTACATGATGATGGGCGACAAAGGCATGGCGGACATGGGCAGCATGGAGATGCAAATCCCCGATAACACGTTGCCGATGATGACCGGCCAGGGCCCATATGGCGCGCTGGAAATGGGCGGCATGTTCACCACCGTCAAGGTGCGCCGAGGGCTTGCGCGCAACGACTACGCGGACCCGGGCTGGTTCAAGCAGCCGGCCGGCACGCAGTCCTGGGAATACACGGCAGCGTTACCGGACCCGGCCCGCTTCAAGTCGGAAGAGGCCGCCGGTTCGCCCACCGCGACGCCTGCCCGAACCATGGAAGTTACCGTTGTCAAACCGTCCGGCAAAGCCGGACATCACGGCCATTAACCCTACTGAGGCCTAACCGAGGAGCACTAGATGCATTGCAAGATTTTGATACTGTGTACCGCCATGTCACTTTCATTGGCGGCCGGCCCGGCGATTGCGCACGGCGACGCCCCGAAAGCGGGCGCCAAGGTGGCCACCAAGGCCGAACAGATGGTGTTTGGTATCGCGGGTGATCCCAAGAAGGTGACGCGAACCATCGACGTGGATGCGCACGACACCATGCGCTACTCGACCAGCACGATCAATGCCAAGCGTGGTGAAACCATCCGCTTCGTGATGCACAACAAAGGCAAGATCATGCACGAAATCGTCATCGGGTCACCGGCGGAGTTGAAGGAACATGCGGCGCTGATGAAAAAATTTCCGACGATGGAGCACGACGCGCCATATATGCTGCATGTGGCACCCGGCAAGAAAGGAGAAATCATCTGGGAGTTCAACCGGGCAGGCACCTTCACGTTCGCGTGCCTCATCGCCGGCCATTTCGAGGCTGGAATGGCCGGCACCATCGTGGTCAGCTAGAAGGAGTGGTCATGTTCCGACGCCAATTCATGATGTGGTCCGCGGCCGCGTTGGTGGTGAACGCGTTACCCGTGGCAGCGGCAGTTCCGGAGATCGTGGTCTTCAAGAGTCCGACCTGCGGATGTTGCGAGGACTGGATTACGCACCTGCGCGCAAGCGGATTCACGGTGAAGGTGAATGACGTGGGCAACGCCGCGGCACGCCGCCGACTGGGAATTCCACAGCAATTGGGGTCCTGTCACACCGGCGAGGTCGGCGGCTACGCGGTGGAAGGACATGTGCCAGCACGGGAGATCCTGCGCCTTCTGCAGGAGCGTCCGGCGGCGGCAGGCGTTGCCGTGCCCGGGATGCCGACAGGGTCGCCCGGCATGGACGGCCCGGCCTACGGCAATCGCCGCGACCCCTACGACGTGCTGCTGGTCGCGCGGGATGGCTCGACGCGCGTGTTTCAATCGTATCGCTGAACCGAGATCATCAATGAAACTGAATCATGTTCCAACGAAGGAAAACACGATAAGTCTGCTTGCATGGGCGATCTGCGCCGGGTTGCTCGGCCCGTTGTCGTCGGTGTCGGCCCAGACCAGCCCGCCTCAGACCGCTGCGCCCATGACGTCGCCCACCGCGCCCATGGTGGACGCCGAAGTCCGCAAAGTGGACAAGGATGCGGGCAAGATCACGCTGAAGCATGGGCCCATCACCAATCTCGAAATGCCCGGAATGACCATGGTATTTCGGGTGAAGGACCCGGCCATGCTCGACAAAGTCAAGGAGGGCGACAAGATTCGAATCACTGCAGACAAGATCGGCGGCGCGTTTACCGTCATGTCGATCGAGCCGTCGAAATAAGCGCGGTCAGCCGGCCGGCAAGATGAGCAAGTTGTCTCTGAAGGCAGGCTGCCGTGTTCTTGACGAAGCCCCAAGTCATGTCCGGCTCCTTTCGCCGCTGGCTGCCGTGGATCGGCGCACTGATCGGGATCACCACGCTGGCCTGGGTGCTGCGGCGGTTCGACCTCGATCGTTTCCTCACCACGCTGGCCGGCGCGCAATGGCACTACCTCATCGTGATGGTGTTGGCGATTGCGGGCGAACAGCTCGTGCGCGCATGGAAGTGGCGGCAGCTTCTCTACCCGCTGCGCCCGGTCGGCACCGTGCGGCTGTTCGGCGCGATCATGGCCGGGTATCTGATCGCGTTCCTGGTGCCCTTCGGTATGGGCACGGTCGCCCGTTCATGGCTCGTTGCGCAGCGCGAGAGCTTGAGGCTCTCCGCCGTGCTGGCGACCGTGGCGCTCGACCGGCTGACCGATGGCGTGGTGTTCGCGTGCCTGGTACCGATCGCGTTGTTGACGGTCGTCTTTCCCGATCCGACGGGCAACATCCGTTCCGGGCTGATCTGGGCCGGTGCGGGCAGCTTTGTGCTGTTCGCGCTGCTGTCATTCGCGCTCGTCGCTTACCGCTACGGTGCCCTTGGTGCCGACGGCCGCGTGTTGCGGCTTGTCGATCGACTGCCCGCGCGTATGGTGGCGCCGGTGCGGGGGGTCGCTGCATCGTTTGCGGAAGGGATCACATGGCCGCGGCAGGCGTGGCGCGGTGCAGGCATCGTGCTGGCGAGCGTCGTGATCAAGTTTTTCGCGGCGACGAACTTCCTTTGGGCCGGGCTCGCCTTCGGTGTCGTGCTGCAGCCCGCGCAGTACCTGTTCCTGATCGTGTTCCTCGGCTTCCTGACCATCCTGGGACATTTCATCCGGCTCG
>Ga0163153_10006419_pt1 | contig 13240 bp, 6 predicted proteins | sample OliLakLV19MP6IB1_FD_148629 | JGI IMG/M metagenome (GOLD analysis project Ga0163153, IMG submission 148629) | Freshwater microbial mat bacterial communities from Lake Vanda, McMurdo Dry Valleys, Antarctica - Oligotrophic Lake LV.19.MP6.IB-1 | ecosystem: Environmental > Aquatic > Freshwater > Lake... | reverse complement strand
GGCGATTCACCAGTTTACGTAGACTGCGCAGAGGGCGCTAGACCTATCGCAGATGCGCTCTAAAACGCAGCGCCGCTGGATCTAGCTAGTCAGCGGCGTTCACATCCGACGGCGGAACCGGAAGAAAGAGGTCGTCGAATTTCGCTTGCCAAGCTTGTGCCTTCTCGACATAGCCGAGTCCCGGCTTGGCCATATCCCAGGCGCGGTAAAGAGTGATCAGGGACTCCAGGCAGCGTCCGAGCCGCCGAGCATGATGTTCCGAAGCCGCGGCGAGAATGCGTTCGGCCTCGATCAGCTCTGCTTCCGCCTCCGCATGGCGATTGAGCATCGTTAAGACAATTCCGAGATCGGCGTGGGCATCGCCGATTTGCCAATGATCAGGGTCGTTCAGAGCCCGCTTGTAGCCGGCCAGGACATCGCGAAAGAGCCCTTCCGCCTGGTCGAGCAGCCCCTGTTCTCGTCGCAGCGTTCCCAGGTTGTCCATCACGTAGAGCGTATCCAAATGGTCGTCACCGAAAAGCGCGCGCCTCCGATCCAGCGCGTCCATAAGCAGTGGTTCGGCCTCTTTCAGTTTCTTCTGGCGAAATCGGTACACGCCAAGTTCGTAGATCGTTCTCGCTTTCAATGGATGATCGTCTCTCAATACACGCTGCGCGACCTCCCACGCCTCGACAAAGTACGGCCCGGCGTCCTCCAGCCTATCCTGGGCCAATAGCAGCGACCCCAGATTGGACATGGCCACGAGCGTATCGGGGTGATCGTCGCCCTTAACATGTCGGGATCGCTCCACGGCCTCGCGCATCAGCGGCTCGGCGGCGACAAGGTCTCCCTTTCTCCGCAAAAACAAACCCAAATTAGTTAGGGACACAAGGGTGTCCGGGTGGTCAGTGGACAGGACTTTTTGTCGTCGGAGCAACGTATCGCGCACTAGCGGTTCGGCGTCGTCGAACCTTCCCAATTCCATGAGCACCCTGGCATAGTCACTGACGGCATGCAACGTGTCGGGATCGTCCGGCCCGAGGACTCGGAGGCAGCCGTCCATTCCCTCGCGCCAGTATTGTTCGGCCTCGTCGAGTTTACCTTGCGTCATCTTGAGTGAACCCATGTTGCCAATCGCTTGCAAAGTACCTCGGTTGTTCTCGCCGAAGACGCGCCGGCAACGCTCGAAAGCATCTACCAGCAGCTGCTCGGCCTCGTTGAGCAGCCCGCGGGCTCTCAGTGCGTGGCCAAGATTGTTCATGGCCAACAGCGTGTATTCATCATCGACACCAAACGCTCTTTGGCTGTTGGCGAGCGCCTCGCGATACAGCGACTCGGCCTGTGCGAAGTCCCCCTGCGACTGGAGCAGCGTGGCAAGATTATTCATAGCGACGATCGTGAGCTCATCGTCGTCGCCCGACAGTAAGCGGCGCGCTGCAAGTGACTCGCGCAGCAACGGTTCCGCCTCGGTATGCTGGCCGAGTGACTGCAGGAGCACACCAAGAAGTCCGGCTGATAAGATCGTGTCCGGGTGATTCGGGCCCAATTCCCGAAGGTTGATTTCAAGCGCCTTGCGCGCGTGCGGAAGACCCAGATCGCTGCGTCCCACGCTTTCGTAGGACATCGCCAGGGCATGGCGGACCTTGGCCTCCACGATCGGCTTTCCTTGGAATCGCTTGGCGACAGTGGCCGCTGCCGGATCGATCATGGCCTTCACGATCTGATCGCGAACGGCCTTGTCTGGCGTCCGGTCTGTCTCGACGCCCGCAAACACGTCGTACATCAAAAAATCATTGACTGCTTGCAGTTGTTCCCGCGCATCTTCGGCGATCGCGCGTTGCCGCGACTGGCCAATCAAGCCGAGGGTCGTCCCAATCAGGCCAACGATCAGGCTTGCCAGAATGGCTGCCGAAGTAAACGCCACATACTTGTTTCTCCGGACGAATTTGCTGATTCGATATGCGCGAGACGGTGGGCAAGCTTCGACCGGCTCGTCGGCAAGATACCGTTGGACATCGCTCGCCAAGCCGTTGGCGGATTCATAGCGGCGTCGCCGGTCTTTTTCAAGCGCCTTCATCACGATCCAATCCAGATCGCCGCGCACCAGCTTCGTGAGTCGCGCCGGTTCCGTGTGCCGATTGGCGGCGATGGACGGGAGCGAGTCTCCCGAATCGCTTAGTCGTGTGCTGGGTTTGGGAGGTTCTTCCTCACGGATAATGCGCCGGATTTCATCCAACGCCGCGTTGCCCAGCCGCGTCCGATCAAACGGCGTCGTGCCGGTCAAGAGTTCGTACAGCAGCACTCCCAGCGAATAGATGTCGGTGCGGGTGTCGATGTCCAAGCCACTCATTTCGGCCTGTTCGGGGCTCATATACAGCGGAGTGCCGATCATCTGAGCGAACCGCGTGTAGACCGCCTGGCCCACGAGCTGTCCGCTGATCGCCTTGGCCACGCCAAAATCGATCACTTTGGCGACAGGCCGGCCGTCATGCGATGTGACCAGCACATTGGAAGGCTTGATGTCGCGATGGATGACGCCCTTTTGGTGGGCGTGCTGGACGGCGTGACAAACCGTGAGAAAGAGTTCCAGCCGCTCGCGTGGCGTGAGAGCATGCTGATCGCAATACTCGGTGATCGATATGCCGTGTACCAGCTCCATCACAAAATACGGGCGGCCAGAATCGGTGGTTCCGGCATCGAGGACGTGCGCGATATTCGGGTGATCCATGATGGCGAGCGCTTGCCGCTCGGCCTCGAAGCGGGCGATCACTTCGCGCGTATCCATCCCTGGCTTGACGACCTTGAGGGCCACGCGACGGCGGACCGGATGCTGCTGCTCCGCGGCGTACACCACGCCGAAACCTCCTTCACCGATTTGCTCCAGCAGCTTGTAGGGACCAATCATGGCGCCCAGCACCTCGCCCGGCGCTGACGGCGCTTCAGCGTCTACCGGCCGGGCGCCGCCCAGAAAGTTGCCGGCCTCGCGGTGCGCGCGCAACAGTTCCTCGACGCGTGTACGGAGTTCCGAATCGCCGGCGCAGATTTCGTCTAAGAAGGCAGTTTGTTCCTCAGGAGTCTCCCTGTCCAACGCGTCCAGAAACACTTGTTTGGCGTCGTTCATGCCAGACCTCTCGACTCAATTTGTACTGCCCGACCTAGAGCGAATTACCACCTAGACCCGGCGTTTCTCTCCGAGCCGATGATCAGGCAACACTCAGGTATCTCGTGATAGGCGATCAAATAGCCATGCTTGGGCGAATGCCCATTGTCGCTCAGCGGTTCTCAAAGAGATTCCCAGCGCCGCTGCCACCTCGCGTTGCTTTAAGCCTGCGAAAAAACGCAACTTCACAACTTGAGCCGCGACCTGGTCTTCGCGTTCCAGTTCCTCGACAGCCTCGGCCAGCGCCGCTAATTCGTCGCTAACGTCATCGAGCGCGACTTCGAGCTGAGCGAGGTCGACGCGTCGAAAGGCGCCGCCGCGTTTGATCCGTTGCTTATCGCGAGCGCGATTGATCACGATGCGCCGCATCGCCTCGGCTGCCGCCGCAAAGAAGTGCCATTGGTTGTCCCACTGCTGGGCATTCGCGCCATCCACAAGCCGGAGATAGGCTTCATGCACGAGCGCCGTGGCCTGCAGCGTTTGGCCGGGACGTTCCTGCGCCATCTTGCTCGTAGCGAGCCGTCGCAATTCGTCGTACACCAATGGCAACAACTCCGCACTCGCTTGCGGATCGCCCTGGCCAATGGCCTCCAGGAGTCGCGTCACTTCGGACATGGCGTCGATTATATGCCTGTTACGTGCCATGGTGCTCTAGCGCAACAAGTTTTTTTTGAGGTTCTCCAGACTGCGGATATCGACCGAATCTTGCGTTGATCTCGCGGCGCGGGCTGGTCGATATCCGCAGGCACTCACTGAACGTCAAGATCCCAGTGGGCGGCTCATCACTTGGGATGTATCGAGTGCGGGCTGCAATCGGGCCTGAGCCACCTTGGGAAACTCGAACTCATCCGGCATCGCCGCTAGCGACGAAGCATGCATCGCGCGACGGGACACTCGACGACTGCGAGGGCTAGGCAGATTGTTGTGCAACATTTCGTGCGACAAGAGTTGTTCCGCCAGGATCGCATCGACCGCACGGGGCGCGAGGGCAAAACTTGCGATTGGACTGGGAACGGAGGTCGAGGCGGGCGCGCCCGAAGTTGTGCCGAAGTAGTTGCGAACATTGTTGAGATCGGCCACGTCGACCTTGCGGTCGCCGTTCGTGTCGCCCAGTACGGCGTCGCCGGTTTCGCCGAAATGATTGCGAACGTTGTTCAAGTCTACGACGTTGACGGCGCAATCGCTGTTCGTATCGCCAAGTACTTGGCAGACGGTTGAAATGCCTGGGCTGCCAGGATCAACGATCCTACCGTCAACGCGCAGGGCGTCGTCGCCGCGCTGGCCGTCGACGAAGTGCAACGTGACGACTTTGCCTCCCTGGCTGATGCTGGCCCCGGTGCCGCCGTCGTGCGTGAACTCATACCAATGATCCGTGGTATTGTCCGGCGTCTTGCCGTATTTCCAGTAGGAAGTGGCGGCCATGCCCTGTGGCAGGATTAGCGTGACGTTCGTCGCCTCGCCGGGATTCAGGTCAAGCACGCGGAAATCGAAAAAGCCTAGGGGAAACTGAACGCCTGCCGGAGCGTTCACCGGAACTGCGACCACATGCACATCGGCCAACGTGAGACCCGCTTGCGCAACCAGAGTGACGTAGGCGCCCGTCAGACTCGGCAATGACGCGACGTCGGCTTGCTGGCTGTCGGGGATGCCGTCGTTGTTACCGTCGCCTCCCGCCGCGCCGTCTTCGACTAGGTCAGGCACACCGTCGAGATCGTGATCCGGTTTGATGACGACGGACTGGCGTTGTTCCACGCCGACGTAAGTAACGCTGGCGCGATTGTCGAACGTGTAGACGCCGGTCGACGAATTGAGCTCGTTCAATTGCGGGTTGACAGCTTCCGCAACATTCAGAAACAACGCATCGCCTGGCACGGTCGTCGGGTCGCCGCCCACGATTTCCAGCGGCGTCGTGGCGTGGGGGACGACATGGGCCAGGTCCACGCCATGGCCGGTCGCGACCTGCACGAACTGGAAAGCTCCCAGGAACTCGACAAATCCGAATGGGCCGAACATGTTGTCGCCACCCTCGTGACCGATCTGCGTCGCTGTTACGTGGTAAGTGCGGCCTTCGGGATTGCTCCGGTCGTCGATCAACAGCGCGTCGCCTCCGTCGCTCACGAATCGCACAGCGCCGCGAATGTTACGCAGGTTTTGCGCTCCGGCCGCGGCACGAACGGCATAGTTGTCGGGGCCGAATCCACCATCCAATTCCGTGATGTACCCAGCCTGCACCGGGGTTTCTTCGACGAGGAACTGATCGAGTTGCGGCCCTGCCAACACGCGCAACGTCCCGATGGCCGTATGATTGAGCTCCATGCCGCCATAGCCAGTGCCGATCTCCCGGGCCAAGAGCTGCGTGCTGTTCCTCGTGTAGGACCAGGTGTTTTGATTGGAATCATTGTAGAGCTGGAAGCGATTGTCGCCGGTTCCGCCATCGAAGCCGAAATACGACATCTTCGTGATGTCGGCGGACAAGTTGTGACGTGTCGGAGACATGGTCAACGTGTCGGCGCCGTCCATCCCCTGGACTTCGAGTGAGCTGCCGTTGCGGTAGCTCTCGATGCGAAAGACGTCATCGCGCGTTGACCCTTTGAGGATCACTTTCTCGACGTCAAGGTAAGCGCCGATCGTGTCGCCGCCAGCCACGGAAAAACTCTGCGTCGCCGCGCCGTGGGGATTTTCGACGTTCCAAATGGTGCCAGAGATTCCCACCAGCGAATCGTCGATGTAGAGCTTGTCGTCCGGCGAGGCGCCGGCAAAGATGCCGATGCGGCCGAAGATCGTCGGATTCCCGGCCAAGTCGCGCGGCCGGACTGTGATCTCGTCGTTCAAAATGGGACTGGTGTAAATCGTCGTCTGGCCGCCGCTCAGCCAAGGACTTGCATAAATGTCGTACGCGTCTGTGTTTTGCGCACCACGATACGTCAGCTCGTTGAGATTGCTGAAATGGACATTGTTGTAAATGATGCCAAGTGGTCCAATCCAGCGTTCGATCCGGTCGCTGAAGAGTCTGACCGTATGGGGCGCAAAGGCGTCGGCGATTGGAGAATCATCAATCGTCAACGTGTTGATGCCGCCGCGTCCATCGAAGGTGATCGGAACTCCCAGTGCGAGAACGCTGCTGCCCGATTCAATGCGAACAGCTTCGCTGTCGTTCGATCCCTTGATTTTGATGCTTTTGACTCGATCCAAGTGCTCCTCTTGGAATACGTTTGTGCCATTGACCTTAATGTACAGCGTGTTGCCGGACGAGCTCAACGAGATCGTGTCGGCGGCGCCGTCACCCCCGCCGATCGAACGTTGATGAGCCATATCGATCACCAGGTCGTAATCGTTGTCAACGGTTTGATTAATCCAGTCTGCGAATCGCGTGACGCGAGTGTAGTTGCCGTGCCCGCCAAGCTTGGGATCGCACCCCGATGTTACTCCGGCAATAAGGTTGTCAATGAAGAGTGGACCGCCGGAATCGCCGGGAGCACAAACGGCTTCGTTCGCAATTCCGGGCGTCGGACCACTGGGATCGTCCAGATCAAATCGCAAGTTTTCGTCAAATTCCTTGCCGCCGCTGCCGGCAAACGTCGTAATGGAATCCAGCTGGTTCTTGCCGAAGCGCTTTTTGCCACAGTTGACCTGTCCCGCGGCGTGATCGGCGCCTGGCGGGACTGGCGTCGACTCGTCGCAATCGTCGGCCCCGACACCTCCGCTCATGGCCTCCTTCGACGATGTCGTAAAGTTTGTTCCGCCAAAGCCGACAAAGCTGAACTCTCGCCCCACCTCCTGGAAATCAGTGTAAATGTCCCAACCTTTAGCGGCGATCGGCGCCAGTTCCGGCAATTCCATGATCGCAATGTCGCTTCCGTGACTATGGACTCCGTCCCAACCGTCTGTCGCTCCGGGCAACCAGTGGAGTGTGATGTCGTCGGACGGAACCCATAGCGGAGCGGCCAACAGGCCGACAAAAGTAACTGGCCAAGGCCCCGCATTCACGATTCCATCGCCCCTTCGATTCGGAAGATCGTCAATGTCAACGCAGTGGGCGGCCGTGAGAATGTGTCGACCGGTCGACAGCATTGTGCCTGTGCATCCGCTTAAACTCACGACGCCGTCGTAGCCCGTGCCTGGCGCTATTTCGGCGGGAAACGCTGCCGCCGCGTTGACCACCATCAACCGCCGCGCTTCCAAGTGCTCGAGGCGAAGGTTGCGCCGCCCCGTGCCGGCATGAAGGCTGGTAAAACTCGCTCGTCGAGCCTTATCTGCAAGGAACGACCCGCCCAGAAAGTTTCGAATCGACATGGTCGAGGACTCCGGTGATCATGAAGTGAACGATGCGGAAAGCACCGTCTGAAGTCCACTTCCGCGGCAAGTTCCGCGATCGAAGCGCTCCGGAGTAGAATGCCCCCTTCCGTTGGAAAACCCGCCAAGGAAACTCGGAAGTTCTCTCGACTTTCGCCCGAATGATTCAATCGAGCGTCCGCGATGCCAACAGGCGAGGGACAGGACTGACAACAACTTCTGTCGCGTGCCAAAGGTGCCGTACTTCAACACGGGTGCCAAAGGTACTGAGGGTAGGAAGATCTCAACGCCGTGAGGAAATAGTCCGGGATGGGCGCTCCTTCGCCCATTACCGGTGGATCAGCCGCCGATGTGCTGTTTGGACGGCTCGGCCGCGACGATATTGAATTTGCCGCACTGCGGTTTGACGTCGTGATAACTCTATTTCAAACTCGTAAGACACCAAATCAATTGTTCGCACGGTGACCATTTCCATGAGCTTGACTGCGACTACTTCGTGGTCAACGTCGGATAATCGCCATGAAGTTCGTTGCCGAGTTCTGCGTGAGTCTGGGCTATTCCAGTGCGGGTAGTGGGGGGAGGCCAGCGGCGTCGCGAGCCTCTTGGCACTGCTCGTCTCCAGCCTCCATCCCGACACAGCAATTGGGTCGCGTGGGATAGATCGTGCAAGACTTGTCGTCTGCCAGGAACGGACACGGATTCGGACCGGCCAGGATGACAGCTTTCCATTCGTGCCGAATTTCATGCAACACCGATTCCACTGTCTTGCCGGCGTGATAACGGTCGGCCTCAATCAGTCGAGACTCGCGCAGAACGTCGAGATCGTCGGCTTCGACGATCAAACGTCCCTCGCAACAAGCTCCGCAGTGGTCGCACGCAAAGTTCGGCATGCACCCAGGTTACTTGGTTTTCAATTCTTGCGCAAATCGGCCCAGTCGCTGTCTCGCGCCGCAAAGGCGGGTGGCCGACGGCGTCGAATTGGGCTATCGCGTTCCGCTGAGCTTCAATGTGGCCGCGGCGCTTCAGCCGCGGAAAGCACCAGACTCAAGACCCTGCGTTACGACGTCTGATCGCCCGGTTCAGCCTGAAAAGTAGTGCCCAACCAGCTGGTCGCTGTGCCGAGGGCCCCATCTGCTATTAAATGCATGTCGAAAGGTACATTATTACATGCACAAGTGAACGGTGCTCTTCCACTGCCAACCGACTTGGGTGTGTCGCACGACGGCTTCGGATGTGGCAGATTGTGTCATGCCCGGGTCGGAAAGCTGAATCCTCTGGCGACGTGAGTTACAATGGGGCTGTGCAGCCCGTTTTGTAGATCCCCTGCAACGCCGCCATGTCTGAAGTCACGCAGTTACTTTCACGAATTGAGACTGGCGAACCTCAGGCTTCCGCCGAATTGCTGCCGTTGGTCTATGACGAATTGCGCAAACTCGCCGCCGCCCAAATGGCTCATGAAAAACCAGGGCAGACCTTACAAGCGACGGCACTGGTCCACGAAGCATACCTGCGGCTGGTCGGCGCCGATGAGGCCCGAAAGTGGCAGAGCCGCAGTTACTTTTTTGCCGCGGCTGGGGAGTCGATGCGGCGAATTTTGGTGGACGCAGCTCGTCGCAAGGCTGCGATCAAGAATGGCGGCGGTCATGATCGCAAACCACTGGCGGAGGCGGATATGGCGACCTTCGCGCCGCCCGAGGAAGTACTGGCCGTCCACGACGCGCTCGATCGATTGTCGCTGCATGATGCCGCGGCGTGTGAACTGGTGAAGCTGCATTTTTTTGGCGGATTCTCGATCGAGGAGGCGGCGGAGCTGCTGGCCATCTCCCGGGCATCCGCGTACCGCACTTGGACCTACGCCCGAACATGGCTCAAGGCGGCGCTTAGGGATGAGCTTGGAGCGTCGTCATGACCGACGAACCAAGCTCCTCTCGGACGATATTCCTTGATGCGCTGGAATGCGCGGCGTCCGAAGCGCGAATGCAGTTTGTCGATGCGGCTTGCGGCAACGATGCAGCCTTGCGATCTGAAGTGCTGCGATTGCTCGATGCCCATGGCGATCTTGACGGCTTCATGGCGCAGCCGGCCGCGAGCCCATTCGAGGCGGTTAGCTCCTTCGAGCGCGAGCCAGTCGGCGCTATGGTCGGCCGCTACAAGCTGATTGAACAAATCGGCGAGGGCGGCATGGGGATCGTCTACATTGCCGAGCAGACTGAGCCTGTCCGGCGCCGCGTGGCGCTGAAGATCATTAAACCGGGCATCGACACTCGGCAGGTCATCGCCCGCTTCGAGGCCGAGCGGCAAGCGCTGGCCATGATGGACCACCCCAATATCGCCAAGGTTCTCGATGCGGGCGCCACCGCGGCCGGCCGCCCCTATTTTGTGATGGAGCTGGTTCGCGGCTCACCGATCACCGAGTATTGCGATCAGCACGCTCTAACGCCACGCGGCCGATTGGAAATCTTCACGACAATCTGCCAAGCCGTGCAACACGCCCATCAAAAGGGGATCATTCACCGCGACATTAAGCCGTCGAACGTGCTGGTGACGCTCCACGACGGTCAACCGGTCGGCAAGGTCATCGACTTCGGCGTCGCCAAAGCGGTCAACCAGCGGCTTAGCGAGCAGTCGATTCATACGGCGTTTTCCGAAATCATCGGCACACCGTTGTACATGAGCCCCGAGCAAGCCGCGCTGGGCGGCCTGGACATCGATACCCGTAGCGACGTGTACTCCCTGGGCGTGTTGCTGTACGAATTGCTCACGGGCCAAACGCCGTTTGACCGCGACACGCTGGTCAAAGCTAGCTTCGACGAGGTGCGACGGATCATCCGCGAGGACGAGCCGCTGACCCCCAGCCACCGCATCTGCTCACTCAATGTGGAAACGGCATCGACTGTCTCCCAGCAGCGCGGAGTCGATCAACGGCAGTTGGGTCGCGTGCTCCGCAATGAGCTGGACTGGATCGTCATGAAGGCGCTGGAAAAAGACCGCAACCGACGATACGAATCGGCTAGCGCCCTGGGTCTGGACAGCCAGCGATACTTAAACGACGAGCCGGTTAAGGCCCGGCCAGCTACCGTCTGGTGGCGGGCTCGCAAATGGGCACTCCGGCATCCGACGACGAGCGTCACGGCTTCGATCGGCGCCATGGCGATCGTCGCTCTCGTCGTGGGAGTGCTGTGGCACAATCTGCGTCTGGGCGAGGCCCTGGATACAGCCGACCGGCTGCGCAATGAAACCTTGGAGCAGGCGGCCGATCTGCGCCGAGAGCTGTATCCGACAGATGTGAGCCTTGCCTGGAACGAATGGCAAAATGGCAATATTGTCGAAGCCCAGTCCTTGCTCGACCGCCATCGGCCGCGCGCGGGGGAATTGGATCAGCGCGGCTTCGAATGGTACTACCTGCAGAGCGTTTGCCAAGACGCCGTGCAAACCATACGCGGGCATGAGGCCGACCTACTCGCTGCCACGCTCTCGCCGGACGATCGACTCATCGCCAGCGCTGACGCCTCCGGAGTCGTGAAGATTTGGGAATTGGCCACCGGCCGAGAGCTGCAATCGCTCCATTGTTCCGTGCAAGAGGCCACTTGCGTGCGATTCTCGCCCGACGGGCAAACGCTCGCCGTGGGGGGACAGGACCAGACGGTCAGCCTGTGGGATGTGGCGACTTGGAGCGAAAAAGGTCGCCTGGCAGGACACACGCGAACCATTTGCTCGATCGATTTCTCGCCGGACGGCAAGTGGCTTGTCTCGGGCGCGCGCGACAACGACGTAAGAATTTGGGATGTTGCCGCTCAGAGCCCGGTGACCACGCTCACAGGGCACACCGACGTCGTCCGCTCGGTGGCTTGGTCTCCAAATGGAAAGATCATCGCCACGGCAGGGGCGGATTGCTCGCTACGATTGTGGGAAGCGGGCGCCTGGCGACTGCTGGCGACCCTGCCTACGACGTCCGTCAATACTCTGTCGCTCATCTTCAACCACGATGGCAATTGGTTGGCGCTCGGTGGCTATGGCAGTGATGTCATCTTGTTCTCGATGAGCGAACGCAAGGAAATCAGCCGCCACATGCTCCCCGGCCATGTTTGGTCGCTGGCGCTCTCGCCCGACTATTCCCAAATGCTGATTGTCGGGCATGACGATGGCTGGATTTCGTGTCTGGAAACCTGGGAGTCCGGGTATGCCTTTGCGCGTATCCGCAACGGGCCGAGGCATGCGGGCAGGATTCGCGCGGCACTCTTTACCTGCGATGGTCGGTCGTTGATTACGGCATCCCAAGAGGAGCGGACCCTCAAGTGCTGGAGAATTGCAGCGCTGTCCGGACGCATGGAAACGGGCCGCCGGGCTCGTGAGTATTGGGCCGTTTCACCCGACGGCGAGCTGGCCTTGCTGAGTACTATTAAAAAAGGGCTTTTGTATTGGCACGACGTTGTCACGGACGAGCAGCTGAGAGAGTTGGACGGAAATACGAAACCCTTGTACAAGGCGGCGTTTTCACCGCGGGGTAGCTTCCTGGCGACGACCCGGTTGGACGGAGAGGTATCGCTCTGGGATGCGCGGACGCAACGCCGACTCCACTCGGTTAGCATCCCCGCGTGGACGCAGTGCCATCTCGTCTTCTCGCCCGATGAGCGCCTATTGGCCGTCGCAGGCGACGGTGGAGCAATCCATCTTCACGATGTGGCGACAGGCCAGCCGGCGGTGACAATCCACGGACACGCTAAGGGCATCGCGCAAGTCCTATTCTCTCCCGACGGTCGTCTGATCGCCGCGGGCGATTCGAATGGCGGCGACATTGAATTCTGCCAAGTTTCCTCCGGAGAGCCGGTAACAGTCCTCCACGGCGGCCAGGATCTATCATCCATGGGGTTCAGTCCCGACGGTCGCCTACTGGCGGTCGGGGGCCGAACCGTGGAGCTGTGGAATCTCGACCGCCGGGAAAAAACAATATTGTCTTGGGATTTTGAGGAAGTCGTCCAGCGGATTCTCTTCTCTCCCGACGGTCGGGTATTGGTCACGGTTACCGCGAATTCCGTCGTCGAACTGTGGGATGTTCTCACACGGCGGAGGTTTTATTCGCTGCCTCGGCAAAACGTCCCCATTCGTGACATTTTCTTCGCCTCTGACCATCGGTTGATCGTCACCACCGAGAACAGCCACGGACTCAGTCGATTTGTGACTTTCGGATGCGAGCCGTAACGGGCCCTGCGGTTACGACGTAAGGTCGCACCGGCATCCTCGCCGCGGGACGCAGTAAATCCCACGTAGTCGCCTCGCTCGTGGTGCGCGCATCCAATCGCATTTTCCTTGGGCCGAGAAAATTTGCTGCCGGCGCCCGATTCTTGAGACAAACGCGCCCACTATTTCGCCATATAGTGCAGACGGCAAAGCGGTAGCAACTTGCTAGACCCTCCAGTTCGCCTTCCGCCGAGGTCATCGTTCTGCCTATTGGTAGAACAGGCGTGACGTCGGCACAGTAGATCCGAAGGAGCTGCTAATGACTCATCATTCACTGCGCGTTGGTCTCGTACTCTTGTTCCTGGCTGTTGTCGCCGGTCGACCCGCAAAGGCAGAACTCATCGTTGCCGGGGCGACGATCTTACACAGCAAGGCCATCCAGGACATTACGCTGTTGCCTGGCACGCCATTCAATCCCACCGCGTCGCCGATCGTTATCGACGACCTGTTCGGGATCGGCCCCTTGACGATCTTCCGGGACGCGCAGGTGGGCAGCACAATCACGTTCTCGCAACTCGATGGACGCTTTTTCGGATCCCACCCCGCCCTCGGCGACTACGTGTTTGGACG
>Ga0163153_10006411_pt1 | contig 13260 bp, 12 predicted proteins | sample OliLakLV19MP6IB1_FD_148629 | JGI IMG/M metagenome (GOLD analysis project Ga0163153, IMG submission 148629) | Freshwater microbial mat bacterial communities from Lake Vanda, McMurdo Dry Valleys, Antarctica - Oligotrophic Lake LV.19.MP6.IB-1 | ecosystem: Environmental > Aquatic > Freshwater >... | reverse complement strand
TTCACACACAGTTCGTCCAAACGGCGCTCCACGGCGGCGCGATCGAGCGGGAATGGGAAGCGGTCCTCGGGGATGCGTCCCAGGAACAGATTGACGTCCGTGACCGTGAGTGGACCACCGCGTCCGTAGCAGGCCGGGCCGGGATCGGCGCCGGCGCTCGCAGGTCCGACGACGAGACGCGTCCCTTCGAAATCGCAGATCGAGCCTCCGCCAGCAGCGACCGTATGAATAGCAAGCATTGGCGCGACGACACGTACGCCGGCCTTTTCGGTTTCGTACTCATGTTCGAAACGGCCGTCGAATCGCGCCACGTCCGTACTGGTGCCGCCCATGTCGAAGCCGATCGCGCGCTCGAAGCCGGCCGTCTGCGCTGCGCATGCGAACCCGACCACACCGCCGGCCGGGCCTGACAAGATGCTGTCCTTGCCGCGAAACTGTTGCGGCGTGACAAGTCCGCCGGCAGACGTCATCAGGCGCAACGAACTATCCGGGAGCGCCGCGGAAAGCGACTCCACATAGCACCGCAACACGGGATTCAAATACGCGTCGACGACAGTGGTATCGCCGCGGGCGACGATCTTCACCAGCGGCGCCACTTCATGCGAGACGCTGATCTCGCGGAATCCGACGTCGCGCGCCGCCTGCGCCACGATGCGCTCATGCGCGGAAAAGCGATCGGCATGCAACAGGCAGATCGCGATCGATTCGACGCCTTGCGATTGCAATTCGAGTATCTGCTGGCGAACTTCGTCTGGATTTGGCTCTTGTCGGACTGTGCCATCCGCCAAGACGCGCTCATCGATCTCGACAACCGCGCTGAACAACGGCGATGGTTTTTCAATATCAAGTTGAAACAATTTGGGACGTTGCTGGTAGCCGATGCGCAGCACGTCGCCGAAGCCGCGCGTGGTGACGAATGCAGTCCGGGCGCCTCGTCGCGTGAGCAAGGCATTGGTGCCGCGAGTTGTGCCGAGCCGCATCGCGACTGGCGGAATGGGCTCATCCTGTTGCAAGCCGAGCAGATAACGCACCGCCAACACGGGCGATTCCTCGCCGGAAGAAAGTTCATAGCGCATGCCCGGCGCCGGCTCAACGGAGAATGCATCGTGGAAATGAAGCCGCCCGTCAGCGCGGTCGAAATCGGCAACGGCGGCATCTGCCATTCGTGCGCCGTCTTTCGCCAGCAAGCGCAGGCGAAAGCCTCGCCAGAATTGTGCCGGGTCGCGCTTGCGCGCTGGATCGATGATCGCAACAGCGTTGGAGCCGTCCGCGACCGTGCCTTTCGTAATGCCGGAACTGAGCAGTTTCAGCCGGCGTGTTGTGCCGTCGCGATGGCGCGCAAAGCAATCGGTAAACGTCCCGCCGACGTCGATCCAGAATTCCCATTCATGTACGTCGGACATGGACGTTCCTAAGGCTGAAATCGCATTGACTTCCTACACCAGCCCGTAGCGCCAGCGAGGGGGAGTGGACGTTGACCACAAGTTACGGACGAAGCTCTCAACGACGTAACATCAATACTTGTGTGCGGTGTCGTTGCGAGTTTCATCCGGATGCGCTTGTCGACGTCAACTCTCCCTCGCTGGCGCTACGGGCTCGTATCGCTCCAGGGCAGGCTATTTAAGGTCCGTTCGCGCATGGATAATTCGCGCGGTTGCCAACTAGATACGTGCCGCTGGGCCGCGGTGCACACTGCCGGTAATTGCCGCTCGCTGGTGGCGACCAGGATGGCGTCGCGTTCCATCAAACCATATCGCCATTCGTTGAGACTGGTGTCGCCGACGATCGCGACCGCCAGTTCTTGTCGCTCAATGAATTGAAGCGTCAGCCATTCGAGCAACACCGGCATTCCACCCAGGCTTGCCTCCAGGACCAAAAACGATGCCGGCGCGCTACGGAGCCGTTCCTCGCACGCTGCCAAGGAGTTCACTGTCTCCAAGCGTGCCTTCACCTGCGCGTCGCCGCGACGCCAAGCGGCCGTCCAGCGGAGGCCCGACTCGCAGATGAGAATGACAGGGCGGGAATCGCTCATGATCGTGCAAAGCTCAGTTCGTTCCTCATTCCGCAGTCATCACTCGTCACTTCCCTGCTCCTCCAGCCCCAACTGCACTAATCGCCGATAGAACCTCGGGCGATTCATACTGAGGAGTTCCGCGGCTTTGGTCTTGTTTCCTTTTGCTTTTGTCAGTGCACGTTGAATCAGTTCCAGTTCGATCTCGCCCAGAAACTGTTCCAGGTCGATGCGCTCTTCCTCCGGGCGGCGATACGCGGCGGCTTCCGCGACGAACCGGGCGCGGTCTGGCAGCGCGGCACGATCGATGAATAGCCCGGTGCTGCGTTTATGGGCTTGGCGAATCCACTCCGCGAGTTCGTCCCAGCCGCCACGGGGCGGATGCGCCGCCAGGACGTCGAGGGCTTCCGGTGTGAAGCCGGAAAGTTGTCGGGCCGAGCGTCCGTTGATTTCTTCGAGCATGGCCTGGGCCACGAGCGGCAAGTCCTCGGCGCGCTCGGCGAACGCCGGCATGCGAATGACCAACGTCGTCAACAGTGCCGCCAAGTCGGCGTGAAATGTGCCCGCGGCCACCAGTTCGTCGACGGGCGTTAGACTCGTGGCGATCCAGCGTCCGCCAGCGCGGCCGCTGGACAATCGCGCCGCGAGTTTATCTTGCGCGAAGATGTCGAGCGCCTCGACGTCGCGCAACAAAAGCGTTGGCGTTTTGGACGGATCGCGTTCCGCTGACAACGCCAGGGCGCTAACATGTTCGAGCACCGCGTCCGCGCCGAGCGTAGCGCATGCCAACGGAATGAACACGCCGAGCGGTTCTGGCTGGGAAAAATGAATGGCCCGGGCAGCATGCTGTCGACCGCTGCCGGCCGAGCCGCAAATCAACACCGGCACGCGCGACGCGGCAGCGAGTTTGACCTGGCGCCGCACACGACGGATGCCGGCGCTCCGTCCCGCCAGCGATTCGGGCCGGTATTTGCCGCGCAGCCAATGCTGCGTGCGCTGCAGCGCGGCATGCAACTCGCGGGCATCGTCGCTGGGCGGATCCTCGACCGTGGGAAGCTCGTTCGAGTCGACGACCCCAAGCACCGCTTGCTCGTCTTCCACGCCATCTATGAGCACTAACGGAATAAACTCGCAGCGGCGTTGGCTGACGGTTCTATCGGCGGCCGAGCGCGCGACGGTCGCTGTCACTCGTTCGCCGCGAAAAACCTCCGGCGGGGGACATAGTCCGGCGGCCAGCGATTTCGCGGCGTTCGTCGCGTCGCCTTGGCTGTACCGGCAGACGTCCAACTCCGCGTCGGCGTCGATCCCCAGCCACATCGCGCAAGCGGCGTTGAGATACGCCAGCCGGCCGTCGCAATCGATCAAAAACACCGGCCGCGCCGCGGCCTCGAACAGCCGCGACAACTCAGCAGCGCCGGTGCGACGTCGAGGCATAAATCGACAATGCTGCAAGGTGCCAGGAATTGAACCTTGTCTACTCCGGCGCCAGTGATGAGTGATGAGTGATGAGTGCGGAGTGATGAGTAAGGGACTGGCCAACTCATCACTCATCACTCCGCACTCATCACTATTCCCTACACCGGTTCCTTCACCCGCTCGATGTATTCCGCCGTGCGGGTATCGACCCTGATGTATTCGCCGATTTCGACGAAGGCTGGGCAGATCATTTCGGCGCCGGTTTCCACTTTCACCGGCTTACTGAGCCCGGTGGCGGTGTTGCCGCGGACCGAGGGTTCGCAGTATTCGATCTTCAGCACCACGTGGTTGGGCGGCGTGACGCTGATCGGGTTGTCGTTGAACAGCATCATGCTGCAGACCATGGCCTCCTTGAGATACTTCCAGGTGTCGTCCACCTGCTCGGCCGACAATTCGTACTGTTCGTACGTAATGTTGTCCATGAAGAAGAACTTGTCCCCTTGCTTGTAGAGGAACTGGGCTTGGATTTCGGTCACGTCGGCCGACTCCAGCGTGTCGCCCCCCTTGTAGGTCCGCTCAAGTTGCGTGTTCCGCAGCAGGTTGCGGAGCTTGCACTTGTAAAGCGCGTTCCCCTTGCCGGGCTTGACGAAATTGCACTCGATGATCAGGTACGGATCGCCGTCGATCTGTACCTTCAGGCCCTTCTTGAAGTCGCTGGTGCTGTAGGATCCCACGCAATGTTCCTGATTGGCTGAAATGGTCCAGTTGAATATGCTGTGTGAGGAGGATTCACCACGGAGGCACGGAGAAACACGGAGATGAGAGGGAAACCATTTTTAACGCGGAGGCGCTGAGTCGCGGAGTGGAGATTGAGAGGGAAAGAGGGCAGTCACTTGCATGAAGTAACCTCCTCAACCGAGTCTCAACCAATACCTCAGCGTCTCTGCGCCTCTGCGTTTCAAATCTCTCTCACCTCCGTGTTCTCCGTGCCTCCGTGGTGAATCTCTTCGACATCCGTACTTTTTACTGTTAGGCCTCGATGAACGCTTCGCCCGTCGCTCCCCCGTCCGCCGCCCGCTGGCAGCACTCGCTCAAGGACGCTGTTCGCGATCCTCGGGAGTTGTGCCGGCTGTTGGGGCTGTCGGCCGACGTGGAGGCGGCCGCCATTCAGGCGGCGCGAACCTTCCCGCTCTTTGCGCCGCGGGGGTACGTCGCCCGAATGCGTCCGGGCGACCCAAGCGATCCCCTGCTGCGGCAAGTGCTGCCGCTGGGGGAGGAGCTGACCGCGGCGCCCGGCTTCAGCGCCGACCCGGTCGGGGACGCTCACGCGGTGCTGCGTCCCGGTCTGCTGCAAAAGTACCACGGACGGACCTTAATGGTAACGACCGGGGCCTGTGCCGTCCATTGCAGGTACTGCTTCCGCCGCCACTACCCGTACGAGGAATCCCCCCGCTCGCTGGCCGATTGGGAGCCGGCCATTCGGCTCATCGAGGCCGACCCGACGGTGCAGGAAGTCATTCTCTCCGGCGGAGACCCGCTCACGCTGGTCGACGCGACCCTGGCCCAACTCGCCGACCGGTTGGCCGAAATCCCGCACCTGCGTCGGCTGCGGGTCCACACCCGGCTCCCCATCGTGCTCCCGGAACGGGTCACGCCAGCCTTATTGGACTGGCTCCACGGCACCCGGCTGGCCCCGATCATGGTCGTCCACGCCAATCACCCGGCCGAAATTGACGGAGCAGTGGAACAGGCGTTGGGGATGTTGGTCGACCACGGCATCCCAGTCCTCAACCAGGCGGTGTTGCTCCGCGGCGTGAACGACTCGGCGGAGGTCTTAGCGGAGTTGTGCGAGCGGCTGGTGAACCTCCGCTTGATGCCTTACTACTTGCACCAACTCGATCGCGTGCATGGGGCGGCGCATTTCGAGGTGGAGGAACGGGTGGGGTTGGCGATTATGGAGGAGTTGCGCGGGCGGTTGCCGGGGTATGCGGTGCCGCGGTATGTGCGGGAAGTGGAGGGGGATGTGGGGAAGGTGGTGGTGTGAGGAAATTACATTGTGATTGCTGCGCATGCGATTAGAAACTGTGACCGTACACAACCAAGAGTGGAACCAATGCAATCCTATACGTCGGGAGAGGTGGTCATTCCCTTGAGCAAAGGGAAGAACGTCTTACTGCTTCTTGGCGCCGTAGCATTCGTCGTTGGCAGCATCTGGCTCTGGTCAATTGCGGATGCCCAACGGCGCTACCATCCGATAGTTGTCCGGGCGACCTCCGTCGTAGGCACACGATTCTTCGGAGCGTGTGCGATCTACGGCACTTTGAAGCTATTCGATGACCGGCCTGGTTTAGTCATTGACGAGACCGGAATTCTGGATAATTCGAGCGCCGTGGCGGGCGGTAGCGTTCCCTGGACGGATGTCGTTGGCGTGGGGCAGTGGGAAATCTCTGGACAACGCTTCGTAGTCATCTTTGTGAAGGAACCCGAGAAGTACATCAAGCGCGGCAACTATCTTTGCCGCATGCTGACGGCCGCGAATGTGAAATTGGTTGGAAGCCCCATCGCTATTTCGCCCAACGCGCTACAAATGAGCTTCGACCATCTGATGCAGGTCCTGACCGACGGATTTGAGCGACATCGGAGTCGTTCCGAATCCGAGCTATGAATCGTGTTGCGCGCGGGGTGCCACTGGCGGCTCGTCCGCCAGTGTGGGTCGGGGACCGGCGGACTGTCTTGAACGTCGTCGCTAGATTCGGCAGTAGACACTTGCTACTGGCAAAATGCCTTGCCAGAATCGCACAGGTAGCCGACGTTGCTGCCAGCCCCGCACTGGCGGACGAGCCGCCAGTGGCACCCCGCCTGCAGGCATTGTAGGCTCAACGTCTCATTTGGCATCTCGTTGAAGTATCGTTCAGGGGATCGAGGCTTTGCGACATGGACAATCGCCACCAGAAGCGTTTGAAGCGGTATCACACGCCGGGTGATTTGCACGAGTTGACGTTCTCGTGTTACCTCCGCCGACCATTACTGGAGGACGACGGTCTAAAAGTAATTCTCTGCCGTGCCGTGGACGCAGCGAACGAACGCTATCGGATACGACTTGTCGCATTTGTAATCATGCCGGAGCACGTACACTTGCTGATTGATCCGATCGACGCGGAGCCGGACCTGCCGGGCTACTTGGCGGCGATCAAACGGCCCTCATCCTTCCGCATCAAGCAAGTCTTAATCGATTGCGGCGATCCATCGCTGAATGGACTCACCGTTTTGGAGCGCCCTGGAAAGACGGCGTTTCGATTTTGGCAGGAAGGAGCCGGGTACGATCGAAATATTACAACTTCGAAGGTCGCCCTAGCGGCGGTTGACTACTTGCACTTGAACCCAGTCCGTCGTGCCTTGGTTACACGCGCCGAAGATTGGAAGTGGTCGAGTTGCCGTTGGTACTTTTCGGACACTCAGATCGTCGATCCTGATCTACCCAAGATACACGGGATGCGACCCGGATTTCTCGACGATCGCTAGGTAAACCGTCGCGTTCTGACCTGCTGTAGCGCTAAGCAATGCCCCATGCTTATTGACCGAATGCATGTCAGGCAATTCGCCGTCAGCGGTTCTGGGCGCTGGCGGAATCGGGGCGTCTCGCTTACTATTTTTGCTTTGGCTGGGGTGCCTGACCTACGGATTTGACGATCGTTGTTTTCTATGGCCCAACTTGTTGTCGAAAATCTCGAAAAATCCTTCCCCACGCGGGCGGAGCCGCTCGTCGTCTTGCGCGGCGTGTCTTGCTCGTTGAAAGCTGGGGAGAACCTGGCTGTCGTCGGGCCCAGCGGGTCCGGCAAGAGTACGTTTTTGCATATCGTTGGCACGTTGGATCGGCCCACGGCCGGGACGGTGCGGCTGGATGGGGCGGATCCGTTTGCGTTGCCCGAGGCGACGTTGGCGGAGTTTCGGAATCGGCGGATTGGGTTTGTGTTTCAGGACCATCACCTGTTGCCGCAATGCACGGTGCTGGAGAACACGCTCATTCCCGCGCTGGCGCTGGGGCCCACCAAGCCGGCCTCCGTGACGCGGGCGAAAGAGTTGCTGGAACGCGTGGGATTGTCGAGCCGCATCGATCATCGTCCGGCCGAACTCTCCGGCGGCGAACGCCAGCGCGTGGCCATTGCGCGCGCACTGGTGATGCAGCCGACGTTGCTGCTGGCCGACGAGCCGACCGGCAACTTGGATCGCACCACGGCCACAACCATCATGGACTTACTTCTAGAACTGCAACGGGCCGATGAGACGATCATGATCGTCGTCACGCACAGCCCGGAGTTGGCGGCGCGCTGCCAGCAACGCGTGGAAATGGACGACGGGCGATTGAAGGCGCTGTAGGCGTCGGGGCGGAGAATTTCGGGCGAGAAGTGCTGGAATCGCAGGCGATGTCGGTTGACGTCAGGCACGTCGTTCGCAACCTCTCCGGACGTGGCGGCGATGCTTCCTGCTGCTGAACCGTTCACTTTGACGGCGGCGCCTGACCTGCGATTCAATCCAGGAAATAGCCGGCCAACGCGGTGCCGATCAGGGCTGCTACGACGAAGACTAGCCAGTTGCGTGTGAGCGCTGCGACGATGCCGCCGCCGGGCTTCGCTGGCTGCTTTGCTTTGGGCGGTTTTTTTTGGCCAGGGTCTTTGACTTCGGCCGTCCACTGTTTGACCCGCGGCGTGCTGGGCGCGGCGCCGAGGACGAGCGCGAAATCGCGGGCGCTGGCGAACCGCTTCGTCGGTTCTTTTTCGAGCGCCCGCATTACCGCTTGCCCGATCTGGGTGTTGGCGAGGCTGGCCTCCAGCGGCGGAGGTGGCTGGTCGTTGTGCATCATCAGGACGCGGACCGGATTTTCATCGTCGAAGGGGACGCGACCGGAGAGCAACTCGTAAAGCACGACGCCGAGCGAATAGAGATCGCTCGCAGGCGAGAGCTCCTCGCCGCGACATTGTTCGGGGCTCATGTAGACCGGCGTGCCTAGGGTGCCGCCTTGCTGCGTAAGTTTGGCGGTGTCCGAGGAACTTGCGCCACTCCCCATCTTCGCGATCCCGAAATCGAGCACTTTCACATGCTCGCCGCCATCGGCCGTCCGCTGCAAGACGACGTTGCCAGGCTTCACGTCGCGATGGATCACGCCCAGGGTATGGGCTTCGCCGAGCGCTTCGAGAATCTGTGTCGCGAGCCGCGAGACGCGCGCCGGATCGAGCCGCCTCTCACGGACCAACAATTCGTGGAGACTCTCTCCGTCGAGAAACTCCATTACGATTGCCAAGTCTTGCTCGGCGGTCTCGACCAGCTCGAAGATGCGGACGGCGTGCGGGCTATGAAGCATGCCGGCGAGCTTGGCCTCGCGCTTCAGGCGGTGCCGGAACTGCTCATTTTTCTTGGCCCAGGGGAGCAAGACCTTGATCGCCACCAGCACGGACTGCCGCTCGTCGCGCGCCAAATAGACGACGCCGAACTCCCCGCGCCCAATCTCGCGCTCAATCCGATAACGATCCTGCAACAAGTCGCCTGGCTCCATAGGCGGTTCAGTATCGGGGCGGATGCCGTGCAAGTCGAGTGGGCGTCGCAGCAAAGGCAGCTTGCGATCACTGAAGCAACGCCAACCGCAGCGCGTTGATAGCTTGCTTCATCGCGCGCGGTTTGAGCAGCGCCGGTTGTCCGGAATACGCTAAGGAAAAGTGCCGTGTGCCGATGGGGCCGTTCAGCGCGAGATGAAACCTATTTGGCTCGTTCGCTCTTGGCAAAAACTCCGGCAGTGCCGCCGCGGCGAGCCGCCAGGTGGAAGGCAACCCGCGCGGAGTCGCCTCTGCAAGCGCCACCGCCATGCCTTCGCTCGTGGGAGTCAGTTGAGTCCAATCAACATTGGACTCCAGCAACGACCCTGCCCTTTCGGGGCCAGCGATCGTCAATCCGCCTCGGTAAGCGGCGCGGATTCGCTCGACTCGATCGGCTGACTTGCCGTTTGTCGCTTTCTCGACCGCCTGATGCATTGCGGCGGCGAGTCCCGCGTGTCCCCATTCCAGAGTGACGAGTGATTCGCCGCGCTCGATTAGCAATCGCAGCACGACATCGGCGAGCTCGTCCTCGTCTGCACCATAGACAATCGTGCCGAGGCATTCGTGAATCGTCGCCAGCGTCGGCGCGATCGAGGTTTCGCACGCTTCGGATGTATCGCCGACGGAGGTGATCCGTAGCGTAATGGTCGCATCGCTGACAGTGATGCCGACCGACGGTACGCGGCCGCGGCGAATCAAATCTGGGAGCATGGCTTCCAGATCGCTCTCACCGACGCCAAAGCAGCGCACACAATGGTGGCGGATCACCTGCGGCCGACCCGCCAGGGTGACGATGGCCGGCGCGACGGTTTGTTCCCACATTTCGAACAACTCGGCTGGCACGCCCGGCAAGGAAAAGACGCGCGAGACGCTTCCGTCGGCGCGCGGCGCTTCGACAGCAATTCCCGGCGCCGTGCCATGCGGGTTGGGAATCGGGCGGCTGCCTGCGGGAAACATGGCTTGGGCTAGATTTCGCTCCGGCATCGGCCGTTGGCGGCGCGCAAACAGCGCTCGGATGTGTTCCAGCGACGCGTCGTCCTGGACTAATTGGCGGCCCAGCATTTCCGCGAGCGCCTCGCGTGTGAGGTCGTCGGCCGTTGGTCCGAGTCCGCCGGTGGAGATCACGAGATCGGCCCGTTCGACGGCGGCGCGGAACACCGCGACGTTGCTGGCGAGATCGTCGCTCACCGTGGTGTGAAACCGCGTGGCGATGCCCAACTCGCCCAGTCGTTGGCTGAGCCACTGGCTATTCGTATCGAGCCGCTGACCGCTGGTCAGTTCGTCGCCAATTGAGATAATTTCTGCGTGCATGTCGGAATACTAGCTCCGTTGGCTCGCCGTGGGGAGTGGGGAGCGGGACTCGACATGATGCCTCGTGGCTGGGTTCCGTTTCAACTCGACCTGTTCGTAGATCGCAGGCGCCACCACGTCGTCGTCGAGATAGTCCGGCCCCGCGCATATTGTTAGACTGGACAGAGATCGTTGCTCAAATCGGTCGGTCCGAGTCTTGGCCTCGTCGCCTAGACTCACTCAGCCCCGCGCACAACGACTTTTCGCCCCCATCTGGAGCAAGAGCGAACCATGAACGCCAACAAGTGGAACTGGCCGGGGCATCGTGGCGGCGGCCTGAGCGTTGCCTCGGCCACCGGCGCACGCTGGTCACTTAAGCAAGCGTTTGGTCATCGAACGCTGTGCGTCTCGGCTCGACTATTTGCTATGGTCGCGTGCCTCGTGACGATGATCGTCACAGCTCGTGCGGCGGAAACTCAGCGTTTGCTGTACGTCGCCACGCCGGGCGTGCGCGATTTGCTCGAATTCGGCGGTCATGGATTGCTGGTTTTCGATATCGACGACGGGCATCGCTTCTTGCGACGCATCCCGACCGGCGGACTCGGCGACGACGGCAAGCCGCTCAACGTGAAAGGCATTTGCGCCTGCGCCCAGACGAAGCGCATCTACATCACCACGTTACAACACGTGCTTTGCTTGGACTTGGAGTCGGAAAAGGTACTCTGGGAGCGTAAATACGACGGCGGTTGCGACCGCCTGGCGATCAGCCCGGATGGGGCGTTCCTGTATGTGCCGTCGCTCGAGAAAGAGCACTGGAACTTTCTCGACGCCGCGACCGGCGAAGTCGTGAAGCGGATCGAACCGCATTCCGGGGCGCACAATACCGTTTGCGGGCTGGCGGGCACGGAAGTCTATCTCGCCGCCTTGCGCTCGCCGTACTTGAAGGTCGTTGACGCCCGGAATCACGCGGTGTTGCGCGACGTTGGGCCGTTTTCACACAGCATCCGCCCGTTCACGGTGAATGGCGCGCAAACGCTCTGTTTCGTGAACCTGAACGAGCTGCTTGGCTTCGAGATCGGCGATCTCAAGACCGGCAAGAAGCTGCATCGCGTTGAAGTCCAGGGCTTCGAAAAAGGCGCCGTCAAACGGCATGGTTGCCCTTCGCACGGGATTGGCCTCACGCCTGATGAAACCGAGATATGGGTCACTGACGCGCACAATCAGCGGCTGCATACCTTCGACAACACGGTGATGCCGCCAAAGCAGCAGGAGAGCATCACGCTCCGTGATGAGCCGGGTTGGGTGACGTTTACGATCCAGGGAGACTACGCTTATCCCTCGACGGGCCAGGTGATCGACGTCAAGTCGAAGCAAATTGTCACGCAATTAACGGACGAAGCAGGCCGCGCGGTGCAGAGCGAGAAGATGCTGGAGATCGACGTGGCGGACGGAGCGCCGGTGCAGAATGGAGACCAGTTCGGGGTGGGAAGGCGGGAATAGTTTTCAGGTTTCAGTTTTCAGTTCATTGTCACGTCGGCGGTGCGTCGGGCTCGCGTGCGTCCAACGCCCGGGGAGGCGTGGTTGCCTGGTTTGCTCCGTTGTTACCCAAGCCGGGGAACGGCCGCTGCTTTTCGAAGAGGTTGACCATTTGTTGTTGTGGTACGACGACGCCGCAACTGATCAGGAATTGGCAGGCCTGATCGATCGTCATGTCGAGGTCGATGACTTCGCTGCGTGGAAGGATCAGCGTCCAGCCGGTGAGTGGCATCGGCGAACTGGGAACCATGATGTTCAGCATGGGCTCATTGGCCGCGGTGCGGATGTCCATCAGGCCTTCGCCGGTGACGAAGCCCAGCGACCAGGCGCCTTTGCGCGGATACTCGATCGCCACGACACGGTTGAATTGAATGTCGTTGTCGCTGAACATCAAATCGGTGACTTGCTTCACCGAGGAATAGACGTTCTTCACCAAAGGCAATTGCAAAATCAACCGCTCGAACAAGTTCCAGAACACGCGGCCGATGCCGGCGGCCAGGAACTTGCCGAAGAAGTACAGCACCAGCACGAACACGCACAGGAACACCGGCACGACGACGTAGTTCGGCAGGTGCTTTACCTCGACATAGACCTGGTAGAACTCGAAGCCGGAACGCGGCGGATCGAGCCCTAGACGGCGCCCACTGGCGACGACGACGTCGTAAACCTTCTCAGGGATGTACTCGCGCGTCGGCAACTGCGCATAGCGACCGTCGTCCGAGTCCTTCACGTTGGGTTCCGCGGTGTCGCGCGGATTCGGCAATTCCGTCCGCACATCCTCGACGGCCCAGGCGACACTGTAACGCGTGCCCGCCTTCACCGGTTCCAGCACGTACGTCTTCACCGTGTTGTAGATCCAGACCAGGATCACAATCGTCAACAACGGCGGCAGCACGACGCCCAGCCCGCGAATGACGGCGCGGCGAAACGGCCGCGGTTTGTTCGCGGATGGTGGCTCGGGCTTGGGGAAGGCGGTGGACATCGAAGTCGATTCTAGTATTTGCGGACCACCGACGCCCAGACGTGAACGTGGCTACCAGTCTCCCGACGCCCGGGCCAACACGACCGCAGCCACCGCTGTCGCCCCGGCCTCCCGAGCCACGCGGCCCATTTCGCCTAGCGTAGCCCCGGTCGTGAGGATGTCATCGACCAGCAACACCCGGGCGTCCTGGAAATCGTAGCCCGCATTGACGCGGAATGCGCCCCGCACATTCGACCGCCGCTCCCGTTGGGGCAACCCCGCCTGCGGCTTGGTAAAGCGTTGCCGACGCAGGCCAAACCGTGCGCAAGGCACTTGGAGGGGCGCGCCGACCGCCTCAGCCACGATTTCCGGACTGTTCGCCCCGCGCCAGGCTCGCCGCAACCAATGCATGGGCGTGGGCACAATTAAATCCGGTCGCCAGTCGCGAATTTCATTGC
>Ga0163153_10006409_pt1 | contig 13263 bp, 10 predicted proteins | sample OliLakLV19MP6IB1_FD_148629 | JGI IMG/M metagenome (GOLD analysis project Ga0163153, IMG submission 148629) | Freshwater microbial mat bacterial communities from Lake Vanda, McMurdo Dry Valleys, Antarctica - Oligotrophic Lake LV.19.MP6.IB-1 | ecosystem: Environmental > Aquatic > Freshwater >... | reverse complement strand
ACCGGGGCACTTGGAACGTGCGGACGGCAGCACTGATTCCGCCTCGCAGTTGCAGATCCTGGGCAACGCGCTGCTGCAGACTTTTGAGCGTTATTACATCACCGTGGCCGTATTGGCCAAGAATGGCTCTGGCGTATTGTCGCGTGCACAGCTCGAGCGGCTTTGCACACTGGCTGCGCAACGCATTAACCAGTTAAGCAAGTTCGATGCTCCTGAATTTTACGATCGCAACCTGTTCCGCCAGTTCATCGATCTGTTGCGGCAGTTGGGCATGCTGTCGGTAAACGAAGCAGGCAAGCTGGAATTCGATGAAACCATCGAAAGCATCACCGAAGACGCCAAGACCTTGCTCAGCAAAGACATTCGCCACGATATCATTCGGGTGGCGCCACAGGTTCTGCAGGAAGCGGATTCGGATTAGCCGCAGGAGCGCGCTTTGCGCGCGATTTGGCGAAGGGTCGGCCGCAAAGCGACCTCCTACAATGCGCTAGGCGTCAAGGTCAGGAATCAGCTTGGATTCCAGATAGCCGATCCAGTCTTTAAGTTTGAGCTTGCGCTTCTTCAGGCGCGTCAAAGCAAGCTGATCAACCGTTGGATCAGCCACAAGTCGCCTGATGGCCTCATCCAGATCACGATGCTCCAGCTTCAACTCGCCAAGGCGCGCGACAATTTCTCCGGGGTTGTTGGCATTGAGGTCGACATGCTTAGGATAGACCATGCAGGCCAGAAAATGCTGGGGTCAGAGTAAAGGGACAGAGTAAGTTGGTAAGAAACCGGTCGCTTTCCGGGGTTTACTCTGTCCCTATACTCTGACCCCATAACTTCTCCCCATAACTTCAAAACCGCTTGATCAACCGCGAAGCTGTATTCGCGCTAAAATAGCCGCTGCCTGAATTTGCATGGATTAGTCTTGTGAGCCTACGCGCCGAACAGAAACACCAGTATGCCCAAAACAAGTTGATCAAGCGGTTGCACCGCCAGGTCGGCCAGGCCATCGGTGACTTCAACATGATTGAAGATGGCGACCGCATTATGGTCTGCCTGTCCGGTGGCAAGGATTCCTTTACCATGCTGGACATCCTGCTGGAATTGCAACGGCGTGCGCCGGTACAGTTTGATTTGCTGGCCGTTAACCTGGACCAGAAACAACCGGGATTTCCTGAACATGTGCTGCCTGAGTATTTGCAGCAAAAAGGCGTGCCATTCCACGTGATCGAACAGGACACCTACAGCGTGGTGAAGCGGGTAATCCCTGAAGGCAAAACCACCTGCGGCCTGTGCTCGCGCATGCGTCGCGGTGCCCTGTACAACTTCGCCAGCAACAACGGCATTACCCGCATTGCTCTCGGCCATCACCGCGATGACATCATCGAAACCCTGTTTCTGAACCTGTTCAACGGCGGTCGCATCAAGGCCATGCCACCCAAGTTGTTATCGGATGACGGCCAACACGTGGTGATTCGCCCGCTGGCCTATTGCAACGAAGATGACATTTCACGTTATGCGGCTACGCGCGACTTCCCCATCATTCCCTGCAACCTGTGTGGCTCGCAAGCCAATCTGCAACGCCAGGCCATCAAGGAAATGCTCAGCGGCTGGAAGAAAAAGCACCCCGGTCGCATTGAGAATATCTTCCGCGCGATTGGCCATGTCTCGCCTTCGCAACTGGCCGATCACGAGTTGTTTGATTTCCGCAATCTGGAAGCACGGCTTGATTCATCCTCTGACACACTGGACTGGTTGATGCCACGGCAAGCCCAAACAGAGTCAGCAGCGGACAGCAGTATTTGGCTGCAATAGCAGAACATACAAGTAATCGATCCCACTCATCAGAATCTTCCAAAGGGTTAATACACATGGACAGAAGAAAATTCGTCAAATCTACAGGCTTGGCGGCCGGCCTGGCCGCTGGAGTGGCTGGCACTGCTGGAGTACTGGCTGCCTGCGGTCAGAGTGTTTCAACAACGGGTGCCTCCACGGCTGGTTCGAGTTACGACCAGACTTTCAAGTGGAAAATGGTCACCACCTGGCCGCGCGATTTTCCCGGCCTGGGCACCGGTGCCGCCAACCTGGCCAGAATGATTGGCGAGATGAGCAATGGCCGGTTGACCGTCAAAGTTTATGGTGGCGGCGAACTGGTGCCACCGCTGGAAGTATTTTCCGCGGTGCAGCAAGGCACCGCCGAGATGGGCCATGGTGCCGCCTATTATTGGCGCGGTCATATCAAGTCCAGCCTGATTTTCACCGGCATTCCTTTCGGCATGATTCCACAGGAGTTGAATGGCTGGTTTTATTATGGTGGCGGCATGGATCTGTATCGTCGAGCCTATCTCCCACATGGCCTGGTGCCTTTCGTGGCGGGCAGTTCCGGCACCCAAATGGGCGGCTGGTTCAACAAGGAAATCAACAGCGTGGCCGATCTGGAGGGCCTGAAAATGCGCATCCCCGGCATCGGCGGCGAAGCGCTGGAGCGCGCTGGTGGAACCCCGGTTACCGTGCCTGGCTCGGAAATCTTCACAGCGCTGCAGAGTGGCGTGGTCGATGCAGCGGAATGGGTAGGTCCGTGGAATGATCAGGCCATGGGGCTGTTTCAGGCAGCAAAATATTATTATTACCCGGGTTGGCAGGAACCCGGCAGCGCGCTGGAAGCATTGGTTAACGCCAAAGCCTGGGAACAATTGCCGGCTGATTTGCAGGCCATCGTCAACTACGCCTGCATGGCCGTAACCACCAACATGCATGCGGAATTTGAAGCCAACAACGGTGCCAAGTTGCATACCCTGGTAGAGGAACATGGTGTGCAACTGCGCGCCTTCCCTGATGATGTATTGGCCGAATTGCGCCGCCACACTTTTGACATCCTCGATGATCTGGCAAAAGAGGATGAAGTGGCGCGCGAAACCTGGCATTCCTTCCGCGATTTCATGCAGCAAGTGCGGCAGGCAACGGATACCGGTGCGCGCTACTTTCTCAATCATCGGTGATTCTGATTATCGCGCCCAGAGGGCGCTCCTACATCAAGAACAAACGCCGTCTGGGAGAAACTGATGGCCGTTGAACTTGCACCTGCCATTCTCGCCATCACCTTGATAGTGCTGGGTGGCTCCTTCCTGCTCCAGACCCTGCTCTGGATGCGCTTATTACGCAGCATATTTGAACAGCCGGAGCGCTATTTCTTCGGCGCCACCGCTGAAGTGCTGATCGGCCTGACCCTGGCGCTGAGCTATGACCGCTGGGATTCCACCTGGCCCATCTTCACCACAGTATTCGGCTGGTTGATGGCGCTGGAAGGAACATTCTTTTTGCTCGCACCCGGGTTGTTCCGTGGGTTCAACCGCCTCAGCGAACGCGCTGTCAGCATTTACCTGCGTGGGGGCGGAGTGATCCTGCTGCTGTTGGGTGGTTCGCTGGCCCGCTTCGCTTTCGCCAGATGAGCCACAACCGCTTCAGGCTAACCGTATATCCGATTCGGCAACCAGTTGACCAATTGCGGCCAAATGGCCAAGCCGACCAGCAACAGTAACTGCAGCATGATAAACGGAATCACGCCTTTGTATATGGCGATGGTTGGGACGTTATCGGGGCAAACCCCGCGCAAATAAAACAGCGAAAAGCCAAACGGCGGGGTGAGAAACGAAGTCTGCAGGTTCAGCGCAATCATAATACCCAGCCACACCGGATCCAGGCCCATGGCCATCAGGATGGGGCCAACGATGGGCACCACCACGAAAGTGATCTCGATGAAGTCCAGCACAAAGCCCAGCAGGAACATCACCAGCATCACCACCACCATGGCGCCGATCACGCCACCTGGCAGCGCATGCAACAGCTCGGCGATCAGGTCGTCACCACCAAAGCCGCGGAACACCAGGCTGAACAGCGACGCACCGATCAGTATCATAAATACCATGGCGGAAATTGAAGCCGTGGTAGTAACCACCTCGCGCAACATGCGGCCATTGAAGCGACCCTGGATCAGGGCCAGAATCATTGCACCCACGGCTCCAACCGAGGCGGCTTCGGTGGGTGTGGCTATTCCGTACAGAATGGAGCCGAGCACAGCCACCATCAATAGCAAAGGCCCCAACATATGGCCTATCACCTGCCAGCCGCTGACATTGGTATCCTCGCCTTCTCTGGCAGCCGGCACCATGGCAGGTTTGAGCAGACCCAGCGCCAAAAGATAAACGAAATACATACCCACCAGAATCAGCCCGGGAACAATTGCACCGGCAAACAACTCGCCCACAGAAACAGTTTTGGGTGAAAAATTGCCCATGCTCAGTTGCGCCTGCTGATAGGCGTTGGACAACACATCGGCCAGCAAGACCAGCACGATGGATGGTGGAATAATCTGCCCCAGGGTGCCAGCCGCGCAAATGGTGCCGGTCGCGACGCTGGGGTGATAGCCACGTTGCAACATGGTGGGCAGCGATATCAGGCCCATGGTCACCACGGTGGCGCCAACGATCCCGGTACTGGCAGCCATCAGCGCGCCGACCAAAACAACGGCGAGACCCAAACCAGATGGCAAGCGGTGGACCAACTGGGCCATGGATTTCAGCAGTTGTTCGGCTACCTGAGAACGCTCCAGTACCACGCCCATGAAAACGAACACCGGTACGGCGATCAGGGTTTCATTGGTCATGATGCCAAAAATGCGATTCGGCAAAGCGCCCAGGAAAGCCGGATCAAAACTACCCAGCAAGGTTCCGATGGCGGCAAATATCAACGCCACACCGGCCAAAGTGAAGGCCACTGGAAAGCCAGCCATCAGCGCTGCGCCGATTGCCACAAACAACCCCAACGCCATGATTTCGGCCATCAACATTTCAAATCCGTTGTTTCGGTTCGGGCCAGGTACAAGTCTTTCAAACGCACATAATGTTCAGCGCTGTAGCGCAGCATCTTGATTTCGCGTTCGCTGAGCTTGCGAGACCAGCGGGCCGGATTGCCTTTCCATAAAGTCCCGCTGGGAACTTTGGTTCCGGGAGTAACCACGGCTCCAGCGGCAATCATCACCTCAGCAGCCAGCTCAACTTCGTCCATGACAATCGCACCCATGCCGATCAGGCAACGCGAACTGATAGTGCAGGCATGCAGAATCGCACCATGACCAACGGTAACATCTTCCGCCAGAACCAGCGGCCCACCTTCGGGTGTATCCGGGCCTTCATGGGTGACATGCAATACCGCATTATCCTGAATGTTGCAGCGCGCACCGATGGTGATTTGATTGACGTCGCCACGCAGCACCGCCATGGGCCAGATCGAAACATCGTCGGCCAAGCTGACGGCGCCGAATAGATGGGCTTGCCGGGAGACAAAAACGCGCGCACCCAAGGTGGGTTGCAGTTGCATGAAACGGTAAGGATTTTTCTTGTTATTTGTGCTCACTGGCCGCGATATTATCACCTTCAGGGGCAGATTGAAGCGGGCAATTTCTCGCAACGGTAGCTACTCGGGAAGAACATCCTATAACAATTATGCACATGGCGGTGGATTACCAAGAATCACGGGCTTATAGCAGAAATCATAAGGATCAACGTCAATCAGTACCGTACTCCATTGATATTATTATGTTTGACAGAATCATATTATTCGCTATGTCGGTTCAGCTCAAAGACCCTGCGGGCTGATTTTCGCCGCGAAGATTAATTCTCCACAAACTTATCCACAGCTTTTTCCCCAAAGTGCTGGTACTCATTCATGCATAATCGACACAAATCGACGTTGCTGAAGCAAAGGGTCAGTGACCGACGCTGCCACGCTCGCTCCAGACTATCTGCGGCTTTTGCAGCAAAAAGTCCAGCTAAAAATTTGCCAAGCATAATTAGTAAAAGGTTTCATGCCCCAAACGTATACAATATGCCCCATTTTTGAGCTGCGGCAATCCAGCCAAAACAGCCGCAACAGGCCCTAATTGTGAAAGAACATATTCAGGAATTACTCTCGCAATCCATGCTGCATTTGCAGCGTGATGGATTATTGCAGCTCGAAGGCGAGCCCGGGATTCAACTGGAGCGCACCAAGTCCATTGAGCACGGCGACTTTGCCAGCAACATCGCCATGATGCTCGCCAAGGCCTCCGGAATGGCTCCGCGCAAACTGGCTGAGCTGCTGATCGAACGCCTGCCTCGCTCCAGGCAGGTAGAGAAAGTTGAAATTGCCGGGCCAGGCTTCATTAATTTCTTTCTGCATCATTGTGCCCTGCGCGGTGTGGTCAAGGACGTTTTGATCCAACGCGAAACTTACGGCAGCCCCATGGCGGAGTCCGATGAAAGCGTTACGCTGGAATACGTCTCGGCCAACCCTACCGGCCCGCTGCACGTAGGCCATGGTCGCGGTGCAGCCTATGGTGCCAGCCTGGCCAATATCCTGAAACTGGCCGGTGTACGCGTACAACGCGAATATTATGTGAACGACAATGGTCGGCAAATGGACATTTTGGCGACCAGCGTTTGGCTGCGTTATCTGGAGCTGTGCGGCGAGCGGATCAGTTTCCCGGATAACGGTTACCGCGGTGAATATATTTACGATATTTCACGCCTGGTACGCGCTGACTATGGCGACAAGTACCGCCACTCTGCGAATGAAATCAACGAACGCTTACCCGCTTCCCCCAGCAGCGGCGGCGACGGTGAAATATTCATCGATGCATTGATCGCCCGCGCCCGCCAATTACTTGGCGCTGAGGGCTACAGGATTTTCTTTGACGCCGCATTGGACAGCATCCTGGCGGATATCAAGGATGATCTGGGCGATTTCGGTGTGCATTACGAGAATTGGTTCTCTGAGCAGCAACTGGAAGACAGTGGTGCGGTTGAAACCGCCATCGAGATCCTGCGCGACAATGGCCACCTGTATGTGCAGGACGGTGCTACCTGGTTCCGCGCCGCTGAATTGGGTGATGAGAAAGACCGCGTGGTAATCCGTGAAAACGGTCGCGCAACTTATTTTGCTTCAGACATCGCCTACATCCGCGATAAGCTGAATCGCGGTTTGCGCAAAGCCATCTACGTTCTGGGAGCCGATCACCACGGTTACGTGGCGCGTCTGCGTGCTGCGGCACAGGGTCTGGGAGAAGATCCGGACCGGCTGGAGATCCTGTTGGTGCAATTCGCCATCCTGTATCGCTTTGGCGAACGCGTGCAGATGTCGACGCGGAGTGGCCAATTCATCACCCTGCGCGAGTTGCGCGAAGAAGTCGGAGATGACGCCGCCCGTTTTTTCTACGTGATGCGCTCGCATGAACAGCATCTGGATTTCGACCTCGACCTGGCCAAATCCCGCTCCAATGAGAACCCGGTTTACTACATTCAGTACGCGCATGCGCGTATCTGCAGTGTGTTCCGCAACCTCGAGCAGATGGATCAGCGGCACAATGAAGCCATAGGCGAGGCGGCCCTGGAATTACTGACTGAGAATCACGAAACGATGTTAATGCGCTCGGTGGGCCGTTTCCCCGAAGTGGTAGAATTGGCTGCACGCTCTCGCGCACCGCACCAGATGGCGCATTACCTCAGCGCATTGGCTACCGATCTGCATGCTTATTACAACGCTCACCAGTTCCTGGTTGACGATGAAAATTTGCGTAATGCGCGATTGAATCTGGTGCTGGCCACACGTATCGTGCTCGCAACCGGGCTGAAGCTTCTGGGCGTTTCCGCACCCGAAGAAATGTAGAACAAAAGGCAGGCACGAACAGTGGCAAGACATGGCGCAAGCAGAGGTAACAAAAGCTCAACACCGGCTCTGTTATGGTTGTTCACCGGCATACTTTTAGGCCTGGGACTGGCCTGGTACGGCGCATCCAAGGGCTGGATCGCTACACCCACAGCGGAACCAGCGGCTGCGGGCACGGTTTCTCCTCGCGATGAAACGCCGCTGGCGGATGAAATGAAATCCGCCACGGACAAACCCAGCAAGTCCCAGTACGATTTCTTTACGGTTCTGCCCGAGATGGAAGTAGTGGTTCCGGAGCAGGAATTGTCGGCCAACAAAAAGGCTGAAGCGGCGGCACAGGCCAACGCGCAGGCCAATGATGAGCCAGTCGTAAGCGATGCCGATAACTACATTCTGCAGGTGGGCTCTTTCCGCGCATCGGCTGATGCGGAACAGATGAAAGCCCGCTTGGCTTTGCAGGGTTTTGCGGCGCAAACGCAGACGGTAAAGGTAAACGATGAAACCTGGCACCGGGTGCGCATTGGGCCGGTCGCAGGTGCCCAAAAAGCCGATGCCATGCGTAATCAGCTTTCACAAGCGGGTATCGACAGTTTGGTAATGAAAAACCCTTAGGGCTTGTTCTAAATTTGTTTTGGAGTCCAGCTTTTCACGCCGGTACGTCTTCCTCCTTTCGCTTGCCAGGCGCTGCGGGCATAGTAGCTCACCGCATAGATCCGGTCATCAACGAAGACATCGGCATCCTGCTCAGGAGCGAAGCTGCCTGAGGTCCGTGTTTCTTCGACTCTACGAAACCGCCATGCAAACCTTGGGTGATTTTGCGATGATAGCCGGACCGGCGCCCGATCCTGTCCACCGATGGCCGTGGCACAGCGCGCCCCAGTGGGAGTCTGTATGTTCATTTTCGTAACCGCGGTTTGCGTGGCGCTGGTCGTGTCTTTCATCTGCTCGGTGTGCGAGGCCGTGCTGCTGTCGATCAACCATGCACAAGTCGAGACGCTGAAGCAGCGGCACAGCGTGGCCGGGCGGTTGATGGCGGGTTTCAAGCGCAACATCGATGTGCCGATCGCAGCGATCCTGATCCTGAATACGACGGCGCATACGATCGGTGCCGCAGTTTCCGGGGCCACTTATTCGGACGTATTCGACGAGCGCACGCTGTGGATATTCACGATTATCTTCACGCTGGTGATGCTGCTGTTCACCGAAATCGTGCCCAAAACTCTGGGCGTGTCTTTCGCTGGCCGCCTGGCTGCACCGGTGGCTTTCGTGATCCGCACCATGACCTTCGGGCTGAAGCCACTGCTGATCGTCAGCGGATACCTTTCACGCCACCTGCGCGGCAGTCAAGTCTTACCGATAACTTCGGTCGAGGAGATCCGCCTGCTGGCCTCACTGGGATGCAGCGAGGGTGCTTTCGGTGTGAACACCGCTGACATGATCGTAGGCGCGACCATGCTGCGGAAAATGCGCGCGCTGGAGGTGATGATTCCGCGGCGCCGGGTTGCCTTCATGTCCGCGATGGAAACCCGCGTGGAAGTGCTGAAGACCTTGCGCGACATGGAATTCAGCCGCTATCCGTTTTCACCTAGCTTGGAACTGGACGATGTATCCGGTGTGGTGCTGGCCCGTGATCTGCTGTTCTGGATGCATGAGCATCCCGGGCAAGAGATCGACTGGCCCAGCGTTGTCGGTGAAGCGCTGGTGGTGCCGGAAAGCACTCTGCTCGAAGACCTGCTGAAAACCTTCCAGACCGAACGACGTCACCTCGCAATCGTAGTCGACGAGTTCGGCGGTGTTGAGGGCATAGCAACATTGGAGGACGTCATCGAGGAAATCGTCGGTGAAATCGAGGACGAAAGTGACGAGCCGGTTGCACGGGTCTGGCGCTATCCGGATGGATCCATCGATGCCCGCGGCGGCATCGAATTACGTCGCGTCTGTTCCATGCTCGGCATGGACTGGTCTGCGGAGGGCGAAGTCACGACCATCGGCGGGCTCGTTACTGAGCAGCTTGCTCGCATTCCGGTGGTCGGCGATACGTTGGAATGGCGTGGCTACCGGCTGGAGGTGCTGGCGGCGAATCCGCGGCGGGCTGAGCTGATCCATATCGCACCACTCGCCGGCTAAACGGCCAGCTTCCCGCCCACTGTGCAGGTTCAGCTTTTCCCACACAGTGCAAATTGCTTAATCCGTCATCGGACTGCGCAAGTTGCCGGCTCCGTCATCCATCGGACTGCGCAAGTTGCCGGCTCCGTCATCCCGGACTTGATCCGGGATCCATTTCTCGAAAATTATGCCCCGGCTGGTTTAATTTGATGGATCCCGGCTCGGTGGCCGGGATGACGTATTGAAATGACGGAATGACGCTGGGCAAATTAAGCCTGAGGCCTGGCGTAAAGGTCTGTCACCGAGCTCGCAGTTGCTCGGTCCTTTTGCTGCTCAAACTGCTGCCAAGCCTTGAACGCAGCCCAGGTTCCCGCGGCCTCCCAGTGGCTGCTGCCATCCGCCTGGAAACCCACCGCGTGCAGTTCGCGCAGACGTGCGGCTAGTAACGGATCGTCCAATTCTCGGGCGAATTCCACCAGGCTGCCACGCAACTCAGGCGGGCCGAAGCGCTTCAACCAGTGGCTTAAGGCCAAGCGGGCTTTACCCGCATCCGCCGCCTCGCAACCCCGTTGAAACTCTTTCAGCAATTCATTCTCAGCCAGACTGATTTGCTCAGCAGCACTCACCACCTTAGGCCCGGCTTGCCGCTGGCGCAGCAGGAAGAACAGCGTCATCAGCCACAGCACAGCAAAAACTCCGGTCAGAGCGCGCCAAATGCTTTTAACACCCTGGCCGTCAACGGCTGGAATGCCCTGCAGATTTTGCTGGCTTGCGGCGTTGGTAACTGCTGCGCTCGGTTCAGGTATCTGCAAGCTTGAGGGTGAAATGGTCAAACGCTGCTCAGGCAGAGTTGCTGTTTGCTGGCGGTTATTGACCGTGTCCCACCACTGCAGTTTCAGCTCAGGCAATACCAGCTCTCCGGCTTCTTCAGGCACCACGGCATAACGAAACTCCTTGTGGCCCAGCACCCAGCGGCCATCATCACGCGTAATACCCTGAGGCTGGTCGGGATAGATTCGTGCGCCAGCAATTTCCGATTGGGTCGGCTCGGTCAGCATATTCTCTTCCAGGCCCACCGCATCGAGGATGATGGTGCGGGTTATGGGCTCACCCACGGTCGGTGTTTCGCTGGCAGAAATGTTCTGCGACGCCTGCAATTGGCGTGCGGGCAACCAACTGTCACCGGTAAAACTGGCCGGCCGCGGCAGAATATCCAGATCAACCGGTTCACTGGCCGCCTCAATACGACGACCCCGCACCGAAGGTTGCCACAAGCGATCGGAACGCCGTTCCACCAACCGACCCGTCAAGGTCATAGCTGGAATCTGCAGCGGACCTGAGCGTTCCGGGAATACCGCGTAATGACGTTCCAACACCCGATAGCGCTGATCGCCGCGCTCGGCCTGGAACGGCACTTCATCCAACAAACGCACCGCTGCATTGGCGGGTTCTGGTGGTGTAATCGCCGCTTCGGTGAGGTTGGCCAGATAGAACACCCTTACCGTCAGCCGCAGTTGGGCGTGCACGTAGTAGGGGCCATCTTTGGGCTCGATTTCCAGTTCGATAAATACCGGCGGCATTTCGCCCTCGGGCAATTCCGGTGCCGCATCCACCTGCACCTTCAACGGCTGGGTGCTTTGTGATCCCAATTGCAATGGCGGTATAACCAACTCACCCTCGCGCTTGGGTTCCAGCGTAATCAACAGCCGCATCACCGCTGACTGGCGGCCATTGACGATCGACATCTGCGTCTCGCTGCGCCGGTCCAGCAGGATGAAATCGTCCTGCAATGCATCCAGGTTGGGGTCGAGGTTTTGCTGTGGATCATTGGTTTGAACCACCAAAGTGATGGTTTCGCCTTTGACGATACTGTTGCGATCCAGGCTGGCGGTGACCTCGGCCTGCAGTCCAGTTGCCCATGCAATCAGTAGCAAACACAACGAAATTGTTGCGGCCCGATAGAAATATTGTTTTGGCATGTTATTGACTACCATGTATCTGATTCACTTTTGGGCTCGCCACGACGTTGATGTTCATACAGGAACTTGCGTCGCAACAGGCCGCCCGGATCATCCGGAATGCGGCGCAACCACTGCTCCATGGCCTGGGCATCTTCTTCGGTCCAGGCTTGGGTGTGATCAGTTTCTTGCTGCTCGGTGGGCTCGCCTTCGCCTTGTTCGGCTTCCTGTTCACCCTCTTGCCCATCTTCGTTATCGGCTCCATCCTGACCTTCCTCGCCTTCTTCACCCTGCTGCGATTCGCTGTCGGACTCCTGATCGCTTTGCTCGCCCTCGCCCTCGCCTTCGTCGCCCTCGTCGCCTTCCTGCTGCTCTTGCTGTTGTTGATCTTTCATTTGCTGCAGTAAATCGCGATTGAACTGGGCATCTTCCATGTCCGGGTCCAGTTCCAGTGCGCGGTCGTAGGCTTCCAGCGCGGCATCCAGCTCACCCATCTGCGCCAGTGCATTGCCGCGGTTGTAATGGGCATCAGCAGCGGAGTCGTCCTTCATCCAGGATGACAGGGCATTGCTGAAACCACCGGAGCGATACCAGGCTTCACCGGCAAGATCCGGAGCTCTCGCTAACGACGCAGCGCGGCTGCTGTCGCCCGCTTGCAATGCATCCCAGGCCTGTTGATCACGGGTTTGCCACAAGTCATCCCACCAACTGGCCTGGGCCGAAGGTGCGTACAGACTGGCACTGAGCATCAACGATGGCAAAATCAGCGGCAGGCAAAACAACAGGCCGCGGCGGAAACCCATTAGCACCAGCGGCAGCAGTAACAACAACACAAATGGCCCGGCGTCTTTCCAACGCTGGTCCAGAGAACCTTCGCGGCGGGCGAACTCACCACCCTCCAGGCTCATCCACGGCGCGGTGTCTTGCATGGTTGCGCTGATCTGTGAGTAGCGGCCAGCACCAGCATTGGCTACCCGTTGCAAGGAGGCTTCATCCAGCCGCGCAATCACCACATTGCCGGAGCGGTCACTCACAAAGCCCGTCCCACTCGGTATCGGTGCACCCTCTGCCGTGCCAACACCCAAAACCGAAGTGACGATGCCACGATCGGCCAGTTCGCGGGCCTTGGCTTCAGCGCGCGAATCAGTGGCATCGGTGACCAGCAGGATTTCGCCGCGCTCGAAACCAGCGCGTTGCAGCAGAGCAGCGGCCAGCGTCATGGCCTTATCGGCGCGGCTGCCGGTGACCGGCATCACTTCTGGGCCGAGGGCGGGCAACAGGCTGGCAATGGTGTTGGTGTCATTGGTCAAGGGCGATACCACGTAGGCATCACCGGCATAGGCCACCAGGCCAGTCTGGCCTTCTTCGGTTTGGGCCAACAGATCAGCGATGCGGAAACGCGCGCGGGTCAGGCGGCTGGGGCGCAGGTCTTCTGCCAGCATGGAAGTCGACAGATCCAGCGCAATGACGCGGGCGTCACGAGCCGCCAGCGAGCTTGCCGGCAGTTGTTGCC
>Ga0163153_10006408_pt1 | contig 13264 bp, 10 predicted proteins | sample OliLakLV19MP6IB1_FD_148629 | JGI IMG/M metagenome (GOLD analysis project Ga0163153, IMG submission 148629) | Freshwater microbial mat bacterial communities from Lake Vanda, McMurdo Dry Valleys, Antarctica - Oligotrophic Lake LV.19.MP6.IB-1 | ecosystem: Environmental > Aquatic > Freshwater >... | reverse complement strand
CTATACCCCCTTTCCTTATAACGTAGAAATCGGGCGACACTGCAATAGGTAAAGCTTGTCACCCTGATACGCACCCTCAATATCCACTGGCCACCGCAGTTCGGCTTCCAACTGGGTTGCCAGTTGGGCAATTGCACTAGCCTGCGCCGTGGTTAAGCTGACTTGTTTGCGCAACAACCCTGGAACCTTTACCTGCTGCACGCCCGCAGGACCTAACACGGTCATGGATTGCTTCTCGGCAATCGTTTGCGTGGTCAGCGTCCAATCGGTTTTGCGCACCACGTAGGTATCTGGCGTCACCAACCCGCTGACAATACTTTCGCCCAAGCCCCAATTGGCGTTGATCACCACCTCATCGCGCTGGCCGGTGACGGGGTGGGCGCTAAAGGCCACAAACGCAATATCGGCGGCGATCAACTGTTGCACCAGCACCGCCACCGGTAGCGCTTGAGGCGTCTGACCTTGCTGTTGTTGGTACACCTGGACGCGTTCCGCCTGGGCCGAAGCCCAACAGCGCAATACGGCGTCCGTCACCGCTGCCAGTCCTGTCACATTCAGGTACGTGGCATATTGCCCGGCAAACGAAGCAGCCTGGCTATCTTCGCCAATAGCTGATGAACGAACCGCCACCCGCAGCGGCGCTCGCTCGCTTTGCTGCGCCAAAGTGGCATACGCCGCTGCCAACAAAGCCTGGAGCGCCGGCGGCATGAGGGTGGGCGTGGCTGCCTCTGCCCATTGCCCATACGCCTCTGTGGTCAGACAAAAACCAGCCGGCACCGGGTAGTTCGCCGCCAGCCGACTGAGATTAGCCGCTTTACCACCCGTCAGGCAGACATCTTGGCAAGTCGGTTGATCAAGCCAAGTAATCAGCATGGTTTAGCGTCCGTCAATTCATCAGTCAATCCATCATTCAACACCTCATTCGTGACTCCCTCCAATGTCTGCCAGATGCAATCAACCCAGTCCAGATGCTCCGGCTTCATCAAACAGGAGCGCAGACAAGCAACGTGGTCTTGGTCCCATTCGATGTCCGGCCAGGTCTGAGCTAACAACGCGGCTGGAAAGGTAGCCACAGCCAGATGCAGATTGGCTTCGGCTGTGGCCATGAAGATTGTTCGGGAAAGCTGAGAAATACGGCTTGCGCTTTTGGCGCATGGGGCCCAGATCACAATATCCAATTCTGGCTCAAATGCCAGCATCCAGCGTGGATCGACGCTGATCTTGGCGGCGAATTGCAGTGCAGCCTGGCGGGCCTTCGCCAGCGCGGCGGCAAACTCGCCACCGCGCACCAAGGGCAACAAGCGTTGGGTGGCCCACAGCGCCACCGCCGAAGCACCCGCACGCGAACATTCCAAGCTGATTTCCCCCAGATGCAACTCTTCTGAACTAAAGTAGGTATAGGGCGAATCGTGTTTGTAGAGCGCGCCTACGGTTGGTTCTTTGAAGAGGATGCAGCCGCAGCCATACGGTTGCAGACCGTGTTTATGGGGATCAATGGCAATCGAATCGACCTGACTTAGCTGGGCAAACGCCGTCTGTGTATCGGCGCGCAGATTGTCCACTAAGCCGAAATAGCCACCGTACGCCGCATCTACATGAATGCGGAAGCCATACGTTGCCTGCAATGCCAACAGCGCTGGCAATGGATCAACCGCCCCCGCTGCCGACGTGCCCAACGTGGCAACCACCGTCCCCACATCCCCTTGCCGAAGTGTCGCTTCTAAGGCGTTCAAGTCTATGCGCGCTTGCCGATCGCAAGCAATCGCCTGAAAGGGTAATTGCAATACCTCAGAGATGCGACCATGCGTGTAGTGCGCCTGTTGGGAGGCAACGATTTTTTTGCCAGGGTGAAGACGGCCTGCGACCCATAGCGCCTCTAGATTGGCCATCGTGCCACCGCCACACAGATGCCCCAAATACGTTTCCCAGCCAAACATGCGCGCGAGTTCGGCTACCGCTTCTTTTTCCAGCGCCGAACTCGCGCGTCCGCCATCCAACGCATGATTGTTGGGATTGATCCACAGCGATAAGGCATAAGCCAACCGCGCAATTGGATGCGGCGGATGCAGCATCTGGCCGGCATACAGGGGATGAGAATAGGGATAATTGTCTTGCATGCGCGTGGCAACTTCCAGCAAGACCGGACGCATGGCTTCCAAATCTACAGGGTGTTGAAATGGCGGCAAGTGGGTAAATCCCTCATCCAAACGGGCAAGGGCTTCGTGCAATAGGGGTAGGCTGTGCAGTTCTAACATTCTGTCACCTTCCGCTGCTGTAATTGATCGACCAGGGCCTGATAAAGATTGCCATAAATGCCCCGGGTCTTTACGGCTTGTCCACGTTCGGCATTAATCAAGTATAAGTAGTCATTGCGCAGATCGTCGGCCATAGCCACTTGATAGCACCGCCCGTGATCGAGCGGTTCGTCGTTAATCAGCCAGCCCACCTTTTGGCCGGCGCGAAGCTGGGGTCTGACATTCGGTGTGGTCAGTAGATATGACCCTGATCCACTCCTGGCCCAGCCAAATGTCAGGATTTCTTCCAGGAAACAGCCTGGCACCTCCACGGCATAGACGGGTGAGTCGCCCATCGGGAATGTACGGGTGATGTCATAGCTTGTAATCGCATGACCGGCCGGAATGCAATCATCCAGGCGGATTGCCCAACTACAGATCAGCGCCAGTTCGGTTGCGGGGGCAGCGTTCATCATGCTCTGGGTAATCAGGTTGGTAAAGGCCGTGGGGCGGTTGCGAATCGTAGACTCAAAGCCATCCAGGTCGGTGGGCGCTTGCGCCAACACGGTTGTTGGCTCCCACCCCTCGGCGCGAAAAGCATCAAACGCCACGGTCACCCAATCGTTGATTTCAGCCAGCGTTTCCGGATCGTCGGGCAGGTCTGCCGTAATCGGTTGCAAACGGTCGGCAATCTGCAGCTTGTGGGTAGCCGTATCATAGAATAAATTAATAATATAAACGCTGCGCGCATTAGAATCGGCTTTGTAGATGGGTGCCCGATCGGGCGCTGGCTTGACTTTCAAGTGCTGATGTTCATCGCCCCCCAAGATCAGATCAATGGCTGGAAATTGCTCGCTCAACGCTTGATCCGTCGCCAACGGCTGATGGGTCAAGGCGATCAAAATATCCACCTGGTCACGCAACGTCGCAATCTGAGCGTTGACCGCCGTTTGCCAATCCAAGTAGGTAAATTCTACTTGCGGCAAGCGGATCGGCTTGGTGATGCCGAAAATCCCTACCTGTATCTTCTGCCCATGTGGATTGGTGACAACAAAGACATCGTTTTGCTGCACCATTGTTTGGCCGCTCGAAAACGGTTGACCGTTGGCATCAAAGACGTTACTGGAAATCATCTTGAAGTTGGTTGCCGCCAACCGCTCGCCAAATTGTTGGGCGTTGACTGTATCAAGCTCATGATCGCCAAAGGTCATGTAATCTACCCCCACGCGATTCATGACAGCGACGGTCTGTTTCCCATCTAACCGTTCACCGTCGACGCGCGCCGTTCCCAGACCGGAAGGGTTATAAAGATCACCGGCAAACATCAAAAGTGTATTTGGGTTGCCAGCGATCAACTGCTTGCGTAACGTAGCCACCCGCGCCAGACCGCCCAACGCCCCCCCGCTCACCGGCGTGATTTCATAAACATCATTGAAATGCATAATCGTCAAATGCACGCAGGTGGGGGGCAACGGTTCCCAGATTGAGATTGGCGATGCGGTTGATGAAACAGATTGCGCTTGCGAACTACTATTCATCTGTTTATTCCCCAAGCACTAATGATTCTGCCGCCAGGTTCATCATATGGTGCAGTGGATCAATTTGGCGCAAGCGGCTCTGTTCGATATTTTTCAAAAAATCAACCGCCATAGCCGTAGAAGAAAGCAAACTAGTAGTTTCCTGCCCGCCAAATTTTGTACAAACCTGGATGTGACCCGCCGAAAGCCCGGCGCGATAGGCATCGACAAACCCTGCGTGCGCAGCGTGCAATTCAGGCGGTAGGTTGCGCAACAGCCCAACAATTTCCTTTTTCCAAATCACGTTGACCAGATAATGATGATCCCAAAACATAATGCCGCTCACTTCGATATCGACCAGCGATTTGGGGTCGCCTACCACCATTGTTGCCCGAATATCACGTTGATAGACTTGTTTGCTGAAACTGCCCGTCAGCTTCATGGCGGCGCCCGATGCCCACATCAGTTGGGTTGCCGTCTCCAATTCATAACGCGCAGCCACTAGATCGTTGGCGGCTGTTGCGGCTACTAAACGCCGCAAACCGAGAATCAGACCTTGGACAAGCGCAAGAAAAACCCAGTGGCCTTGCCGCCAGACCCACAGATAGTCTATATGCGCCGGTGGCGCTTCAAGTTCCATTTGCGCTGCGCCATTGGCGCTAACCGGCAATGGCGTAGCACCTGCTTCACGCTGGTCTATGTCGCCAGCGGGTAGCTGGCAGATTCTGGCGAGCAGCGTACCATACTGCCTGAGACCGTTGGTCAGCCTTTCCTTTTCAACGCGATCAAATTCAGGAAAGGCATTCAAAAGTTTTAGACAAGCCGCGGCGGCGTGGAGTAGGCTGACCGCAACAACGTTGGCAGGCGCTGGCGACAGGACATGTTGAATGTGCATTAGCCCGTCTACCACCCGCGCGTGTGCGCTTTTTAGCGAGGTGCCGGTGCCAAACTCGGCCGCCATTGGCGTCATTTCCGGCGGCGCTAGTCGTTGCAAGACATCTTGCACGATTGAAAGCGCTCGCCCAGGTAATTCGACCAGAAATGCCTGTTGTAGCGTTTGCAACGCCTGCTGTACCTGGTCTGCCTGCACTGGTGACAACGCATAGACTGGCCACAACTGCGGTGGTTGCAGTAAATAAAGTTGTGGTTCGTCGGCTGCATTATTTTGGTCAAGCGCAGTTTGGTTAAGTGAAGGCGACAATTGCGTAACGATTGGTTCGTGTGAATTGATTGTTTGAAAATTCATAGAATGCCTTATCCATTTTATTCATAAAGACAGAACACGAATGATGCCCTTGTCGCCGTTCACGACCACTGTCTGTCCATCACGCAGCATCGTTGTCGCCAAGCGTGTACTTACTACAGCGGGAATGCCATATTCGCGCGCAACAATCGCGCCATGGCTCAACACGCCGCCGCCATCTGTGACAACAGCGGCGGCCGTTGCGAAGAGCGCTGTCCATGCCGGCGTGATCATACTCACCACGAGGATATCGCCGGGGGTCAATTTTGTCGCATCCTCGAGGGTGTGTAGCACTTTTACCACCCCTTGGACAATACCAGGCGCACCGGCGCAGCCATGTAACTCATCGGCAGTGGCAACCGCCAACCCACTGCCCATCACTTTGCCAATCGCCCGGCTGATTGGATCATCAATTTCGACTTCGGTGGACATCGCGCCTAAGCTGGACGGTGGCGTAACGTTGGCAAAGTGCATTTCATTGGCGCGGCGTTGATTGATCAAGTCGCGGCAGGATGGTGGGGCCACTGTGCCCATCGTCGTTAACTCGGTTAAGGTCAGATAGAACACATCGGTAACATGGTCAATCATGCCAGCAGCTGCTAACCGTTGTCCACACGCCAGACAGACCTGTCGCGCCGCGTAGATACCTTGAAAATCAAGCCAGTAGCCGTGCTCTTCTTTTAGTGTATAGCCGATCTGAGCCACCTTCAGGCGGGCAGCGAATTCTGTGCGCACAGCCTTTGGATACGCTGCTAGTCTGATCTGCGCACTAGCGATGCTTTGCTCGCGCATAGTCGCCACATTTTGTAATTCTGCAGCCAGATCACGCTTTGGCTGGCGCAGATGATCTTGCAAATTTTTGATAACCGGCGTTGGGTCTTCAATCCAGGGTACAGCCAGCAAACTCCATCGATCACCGCGGCGGCCATAGGTTTGTAAGAAGGCGTTGAACTGTGCCAGAAACGGTTGACCGGCAGTCGTTTTCATCAGTTGGCCGATCACAGTCTGCGGCGTCGCCTGGGTCAGAATTTGCGCTACATCCGGCGCAACCAATGCCTGACGACTCAAATGCCAAAGCGCCAGGTCACTTTCGATTGTTTTGTTCGGAAAGCCGGCCAGCAATGTAGAGAATGCCAGTGAATTCGCCTCACTGAACAAGTCTTGATACAGCTCATCAAACAGGCTGATGGCAAGCACCATCGGAAAGAAAAGCAGAAAGTGAATCTCCCATAGCCGGTATAACCGCTGCTGGGTTTCCTGTAGATGGTCAACCAGGGCCGATAAGGAAACACTATTCAAATCATATGCTTCCCAATCTGCCAGATGCTGCTTAATTTCTGGTAACCATTGGGCCTGCCAGAAATTAAGCAGCGCCGGCATGATTTTGTCAAGGTGCTCCTCCGCCTGTTGCAATTGCAGCGCTAGTTGTACAGACGTGACCTGGGGCATCGCTACGGCTTCATAAACGTAGGTGTTGAACAGACGATCATAGGTTGTCCCTGGAATGCCGTAGACGTGTGCCGCTTGATTGTAGCCGTGCTCAATGCCCTGCACACATAGAGCAAAATCGAGCGGTTTTATTGGATCGGGAAAATGGGTGTTCTCGCGCAGCCAGCAAAGCTGCGCATCGGTTGAGTTCTCCCAATGCACAGGAAAATTCTCTGACATTAAAACTGGCCCCACTGTCATATGCGCTTTTCCCTTCTACCCTAAGCTCTGGTTGCCGCGCAACAGATTGCGCGGCAACCAGACGTCAATTTGATCAGTCTATTTCGTAGCAACAATCACGCCGTGGGGCGTCCAAGACTGGCTGCGAATGCGCTGCATCTGGGTGAAGCCGACTTGGCGCAGGCACGCTTCATAATCTTTCCAGGCATAAATCATGCCGCCTTCCGCTGGGATACAGAGGAAGTAAACCGTATCCAGCGCAGCAATCACCGGACCGTCTTCCTCGTCGTTGGAGATCGAATTAAAAATAATCACTTTCCCACCCGGGGCCAACGCTTCATACGCCCGTTTGAGCAAGGCAGTGTTCGTTTCCAACGGCCAAATGACCAGTTGATGAATGAACATGATGCAATCGTAACCAGTCGGGAATTCCTGTTCAAACATGTTTGCTTCGTACACATCGATTTGCGCCTGCAGCCCGGCTTCGGCAATTTTATGGCGCGCCACATCACAATTCTCGGCCAGATCGAGCAGCGTAATCTTCAGGTGGGGATTCGCTTTGGCGATGGCAATCGCATTGGTTGCATCGCCGCCACCCACATCCAAAGCATGGTGCAGCTGCGAAAAATCGACATTCTCAACTAACAACGGATTCGCCAGTTCCGACCAAGAACCCATGTAGTTGTAAAACACGCTGTTCAGCTGTTCATTCTCGGAAAAACGATGATAGAGGTCACGCCCTTGGCCCGGGGTTCTGCGCAACCCCACATTCGTATTCTGGCGCAGCGACTCAACCAGATCGCCTTGTCCATCGTAACAAATGAGCCCTTCAAAGCGCGCCGTGTCATGGAAAATTTTCCATTGATTCTGGGCAAAGAGCTGCTCTACCGCACGAATGTTGTGGTACGTATCACCTGTTTTGACGACTAATTTCAGGGATGTTAGCCCGAATAACAGGCAGCGAGTTGCGCGTTGTGACAAATTCAACGCAGCCATCATCTCGGTTTGGCAAAGATGGGGTCGTTCGTGAAGCAACTGAAAGACGCCAAGTTCACAACCAGCAAACAGATATTGAAACGCAGCATGGCTGAAAAGCAAGAAGCCCAGACCATCCATGGTTAAAGTATCTTGACTTTCATTGCCTGCTGGGGTGTGTCCATTGGTATAGGGTGTCTCGATTGCTGATGCGACATGCCCATTGGTCTGATGTTTTTTTGCCACTGGGGCAATTGTATCAACTGCGTAATTCATAAAATGGCTCCTTGCTTGAATATGTGGTTGGAAAAATTATTTAAACTCATGTTAATTCAAAAAATGCAGTTTTACTCGTCTTGAAATCATTCTGACATGAGTTTAAATAAATTTTCTTAAAAGGAATCTTTTCGGATTCCCATTAAGATCGTTAAGTAAAAGACATCTTCCCCTTTGGCATTTTGGGGGAAGGCGACCGGGTTGAGCGCTTCGATATAGCCGCGAATTTGGCGGGTGAATTTAGTATCGTCTAGGCGCCATTCGCGGCTGACTAACACCTTGCCTGTCAACCCCTGTTCGGCTAAAAGATTCATGGTCTTTTCAACCCCGATAAACGAGGGTTGGATCAACAGCAGCGCCCCGCCAGGGTTCAAAAAGCGCGCCCCCTGCGTGATCAACACATCCACCAAATAGCGTCCATCAGGCCCACCGCTGACATTGAGAATTTCCGAAGCGTGGCCGTCGGCAATATATTGCTGTTGCAACACCGGATCGACCGGGATAAAGGGCAATTCGCCAAAGATCAGATCAAAAGTTTCGCCCGCTTGCACCGGCGCAAAGAGATCACCAATGCGCACTTCGATCTTATCGGCTACCCGATTGACTTGGGCATTTTGGGTCACCAACGTTTTGGCTTGCTCCTCAATGTCAATCCCGACGATGTGCGTGTCAGCATCCGTCAACAGGGCAAAACCGATTGAGAGTACCCCGCGCGCTACGCCCATCTCCAAAATGCTTTTTAAGGGATTGCCCGTTTGTTTGAGCTGGGTGACCAGATCGGGCAAGTTGTACACAAAAGTATCTAGATAATAATCGGTCTTAACGCTCCAATCCTCTTGGTGAACGTTGTATTGCTGGCCGTTCTTCATCACGGCCGTGTATGTGTCTCCACCGGAGGAAGTCATTGTCAGCCCCATTGCGCGGGCTGGTGGGGCGATTGTTGCTTGCATCATCTGCTCTCCTCTTGTGAGTTGTTATTGACAGGGCAGCCTCGCCCCCGGCCCCTCTCCTCAACGGTAAAGCTGTTTCAGAAGAGGGGAGCAAATCAACTGCTGGATATAATTCTGCAAATTCTTGATCACCGGCACTGGTTCTTCGACCCAAAACGGCGCATGCAAACTCAACTTGTCGGCTCGATAGCCATGCGTCGCCAGATAATCATTGAAAGCCGTCAAGAAATGGCGTCCTGCGGCGGACTGCGCCAATGCCGCTAAAATTGCGTTGGCCGAATTGTGGCCGAAGCATTGTTGCACAGCCGACGACGCCAGAATTTGCCGGCTGAGCGCCCATAATTGTTGGCCGCTTTCCACGGTCTTGTTGGAAAAACCAGCCAGCAGTTGGTAGGCCGCAAATGGCTCGGCCTCCTCGAATAAATCGGCGTAGAGATCGGCAAACTGGCTGATGGCTAGCATCGACGGGATAAAAAGCAAAAAATGAATCTCCCACACGCGCTGCCAACGCTGCTCGGTTTCCGCCAGATGTTGCTGCAAGGCGGACAAAGGGGCCGCTGCCAGATCGAATCCGCCCACCAGGCCAGATGCTGCTGAATTTCTGGCAACCACGCTGTCTCCCAATTGGCACATAAATTCGCCATCGCCACGTTGAGTTTGGCTTCCGACTGTTGCTCCTTTGCCGCTGCTTCTGCCGCCGGTAAAGCTTGTGGTTCAATCGCCACATACAAATAACCGTTAATATGGCGGTCATGCACCGTGATCGGAATGTCATAGGCGCGTGCGGCTTTCGTCAACCCAGCGTCCACGCCGCCTTCAATCAGCGAAAACTCCAGCGGCGTCACCGGGTCGGGATAGTGCAGGCGATCCTGGCTCCACAGCCACTGCGCATCTTGCGGATAGCGCCAGGTGACTGGAAAATCAGCCGGCGTGAGCAGGGTGTTCGTAGTCATTTACCTTTTTCCAACAGATAGGCGTGATAACTAATCTTGCCTAGCATCTGATAGACCTGCCAGTAGTACATCCCCAGCGCTGTCTCATACAACGCACGGCCAAAGCGTGCCACGATGGCCGCTTCTGCCCGTTGCAGCCGGGCAATCCCGATCAGATGATGGGCGCAGCGCCCCTCGCGTTGCTCGTAAAATTCAGCAAATTCGCTGCCATGCGCCTCGCTCTGTACGATGGTAAAGCCGGCGGTCTGGAGGGCGGCTTCGACCTGCGGGCGCTGCATACTTTCCTCGACAAAACCGAGCCGTTGGCGGAGCCGCGCCGCTTCTTGCGGTTCGAGCAGACTGGTGGCATAGCCGGTTTGCAACAGCATGTGACCACCCGGCTCCAGCACACGCCAGCACTGTTGAAAGGCCGGCAATACCTGTGGCAGATGAACGATGACGCTGCGACACCAAACCAGAGCAAACTCGCCATCGGCAAAGGGGAGTTGTTCGATTACCCCTTTTTGTACACGCACTTGGGCCGCCAAGTTTTTCTCTGCGATCCGTTGCCGTGTACTTTCCAGGCTGCTCTCCACCATGTCCATCGCCATCACCTGTACGCCAAAGCGGCTTGCCAATTCACAGGTGTGATCACCTTGACCGCAGCCCACATCCAGCACACAGGAAGATGGGTTTAAACCGATGTCGGCCACCAGATCAAACAAACGGCTGGGGATGCGCGGTTGTAGACCGTCTTGTGCGCTGGCCCAGCGTTCTACTTCGCCGGCATTCCATAAATCATCGTAAATCGCATCCATTGCGCGTTTCATAGAAACCTGAGTTGACATCGATTATGCCTTCACCTGTTCGGGCGCGGCGGGAGCCATCGCCTCGTAGCCGGGCGCGCCGTTCTGTTGGCTGTGTCCCTTTGGCGGAAGCGTGCAGCGCCACACAGGGCAATCCTTGATCACCTTTTCTTCCGTCCAGGGCGTAAAGCTATCCTGACGATGCACTTGCTCGTCGAAGACCTGGTCGGTAACATGCGCGACAGCGTTGAGCATATTCATGACAATGTTCTTATGCACATTGCCCTTTAAGCGCGCACCGTATGTGCCTCGATAGTCACCGTAGCGGATCACCAGCGATTCGCCCAAGTGGGTTTCTTGCACCAATTGACCATCAAAATAGTGACGGAAGACAGGATGGAGATAGGCGGCGCACGCCCGATCAGCACTCTCATCGACGATAAAGATAAAGTCCAGTGCAACGGCTTGGTCGGGATAGCGATCAAAGCCATACTCCAGCGTTAGCGTGAGCAGATGACGACCGGCGTGCAAGTCGCGGCGTTCCTGCACATGTGCTACGGGCAGGTTGTGGTAGATGGTCACTGCGTTTTCATCGAAGACGAGCGCATCGCCGAGTACGCCATAGAGTTGGTAGAGTGCGTCGGTGGTGCTTACGCGGCGCAATAGTTCGTCTGCCAGCGTCTCCAGATCATCCTGCGTTTGCAAGGTGTATTTTTGCGTGGGGTAGGGTACGCCTTCGTAGCGTTCTTCGAGCAGGTGAAAGAGTGTGCGAACGTTATAGCGGAAACCATGAATAAAGCCGCTGGCAGCCTTGCGGTCGCGACCAGCCATCGCCGTGCCGATGTAATAGAGGTTTGGCACGCTCGACTCCCAGCAACTGTTCAGCGCCGGATATTTGTTCTTTTCATCGCTGGCGGGTGTGGCATCGGGCGCAAAGAGCGTTGGGTTGATATATCTCCAGCCCGTGCAACGGATCACACGGTCGTAGACATGGGTCAGTCGGATGGTGCCGGGGGTCTCCCAATGGGGCAGATCTTGCTCGACTACGACCAGCAGCGAGCCATCTTCCTGCTGGGTGATCTTTGTCACACGAAAGCCAACTACAAAGTGCAGGGCTTTAAGTTGCATCATATCTAAAATGGTGTTGTTGATCGAGCGCAGATCGCCGACAAAATGGCTCTGCCAGGCATGTTTGGCTGGGCGATTGTCCACCGCAATATGTATAATCGCGGCGTGACCAGCCAGATGGTTGGCAACCTCGAAGGCCGAGTTGCCCCGTCCCATGATCAAGACACGCTTGTTTTCAAAACGGGTCGGGTCAATATCATGCGTTTCGTAGCCCTCGGCCAATTCGATCCCCTCCACATCTGGGATACGCGGCGCCAACGCACCGGTTGCCATGAACAGCCGCGTCGCGCAATATTGGTTGTCTTGGGCGTCGGTCAGCACAAAGTGGCCGGTCTCATCGCGCCCAATCTGTATCACCCGTATATTGTACTGAATCGCAAGCGCGTACTTCGCGGCAAAATCGTTGAGATAGCGGACCATATCATCGGCGTGAGGGTAAAGCTCCTGCGAATAGTCGCGGAAGAGCAAGCTGTAATCATCTGTGAGCAGCGAGTTCCAATCATGGCGCATGTTGAACTCGGCTTCTGGAAAGTAATTGAAGCGCTTATTCAGCGAAATCAATGTCCGGTGGCGTGGATGGACGTTAAAAAACGCCCCTGCACCAGCAGTGGCCTCTAAAATCAAATAATCTCGCCCAGCCCGACCGAGAAAATACCCCATCTGTAAACCGGCCGGCCCGGCACCCACGATGATTGTGTCGTGATATTGCATAAAAGAATCTCCTTTGTTTTGTACTGGATAGGATGACGGTGTAATCGAAAAAATGGGCCAAGAGAAGAAACCGAGTTTTTCGTACCCTCAATCGGGTGTTTCAAGAGAGACTGCACGTAAAAACTCGGTTTTTTGCTGAATAGTTACTTATTTTCTAAGATCGGTTCGTTTTCACTGCTGTCGGCTAAGAGCGCACGATATTTTTGCAACGGCAACATCACATTGCCAACGCTAATCATTGTGAAGAGATCCTTCAAAATCAGCGTAGAGACAACTTGCGTGTTCAACAAATAGATGCCGCCAATATTCAGGGCAACCGAAGCGAGCAAAATGCCCAGGCTGGTACGCATCATTGTCATAAACTCCTGGCCCAGATCAAAGACACGACAGAGTTGGCGTAGGCTTTGATCCATCAAGATAATTTGGGCGGTATCCGTGGCCGCGGTTGAAGCACCCCGTAAGGAAATCGAGACTTGTGCCTTTTTTAGGGCGATCGCGTCATTGATGCCATCGCCCACATAACAGATGGTGCGGCCTTCGGCTTGCAGTTGCTCAATGATCCCGGCTTTGTTTTCGGGCAACATTTCCGAAAAATAACGGTCAATGTCCAACGCTTGGGCCAGTTTGCGGGTAGGCGCCTCCTGGTCGCCGGAGATGATCACAATGGATTTGATCCCCCGTTGGCGTAATCCTTGAATGATCGATATTGCTTCCGGGCGCAGCGTGGGTTGCAAGGCAATCGCGCCCATCAACGCCTGGTCTAGCGCCACCAACACAAGTGAATGACCTTGCGCCGCACAAGCTGCTTGGGCTTCACAGATATG
>Ga0163153_10006407_pt1 | contig 13267 bp, 12 predicted proteins | sample OliLakLV19MP6IB1_FD_148629 | JGI IMG/M metagenome (GOLD analysis project Ga0163153, IMG submission 148629) | Freshwater microbial mat bacterial communities from Lake Vanda, McMurdo Dry Valleys, Antarctica - Oligotrophic Lake LV.19.MP6.IB-1 | ecosystem: Environmental > Aquatic > Freshwater >... | reverse complement strand
GTTCAAGACTGCGTTCTTTCCTTCGAGCGCGGGGTCACGGCGGAAGTCGGCAGTTCCGAAGAGGTGCGCCCAGTACCGTCGTGCACCCTGCGCCTCGAGGTTGTCTGGGTCGCCGCTCTTGACGCGGGAGGACATCGCCCGGAGCCCGTGATCCGATCCGGTCTCGAGCTGCAGAGCCGCCCCTTGGGCTTACAGTTTGGCCTTCACGATCTGCTGCCACAGGCGCTTGCGGACAGGCAGCTTGGCGGATGTCTGCATGCCAAGCCTCTCAGTGTGCAGGCAGTTGCCAGCAAGCGGGAGCATCATTCCGACCGGTAGGCGTCTCTCGTCGCAAACGACGAATGCTCCCCCTGCGGCGGAGATTCCTGCAAGAACGGCGGCCGTACAGGTGATCGCCGGGTGAGACGTGATGATGACGCCGATCTCGTCGAGCGGCAGGTTCACATCCGGCTTCTCGTTGCGCCGGATGAGCAGGTTGGAGTGGCGCACAGAAAGGTGCGCCGCCTCCTCCGAGAAGTCGAGGATGCGGTCAGACACGACAGGGGCGTACTACCCCTATCGGCGTGACGAAGACTTTCCTACAGGCGTACCCCTCCGACAGCTTGGAGGGGGTGATGCGGACCCGAGCCGTCTTCCGTTGCTCGAACGTCCGGGCATCGGTTGCCCAGCAACCCTCGAACTCTTTTCCGCTCAGCGCCAGTACGCGACAGAACCGTTCAGGTGCACCATCTACAGCAACGGCGAGGACATCGTTCCTGCGGACCCACAACCGCACGGAGTCGTCGAGTCGGACCACGGGCTCATGAGGCGCTTCCTTCTTCCGTTGGTACGCGGTGAACATCGGCACGAGATCGAACTGGACCTTCTTGCGCCCCTTCGCATCGACAACATCGCGCACGATGAGGTGATGGTTGTCCGCGTTCTCGACGTTCCTGACCCGGCCACCGCTCCCCACGGCGTATGTTGAGTTCTGTTTCCTGATCCGGGCCCTCATGATCGGAATGCGCCTGCCATCCCGCGCCTCGAGGAAAGGGTGCGTCTCGGGCTTGGCCTTGACGAATACCTTTTTCGGTTCCCGGCCATTCAGGAAGCTCTCGACCGTCGAGCGCACACGAGGGTCGACGATCGCTACTACTTCCTTCGCAGACATGTCCGCCAGTGGCTTGCGGATATGGGTGACACTCCCGTCGGCGGACACGGCTCCCTCGTCAGTCCTGCGTGGGCTGTAGATCGTCTCCGCGTGCAGCGCCCCGCGAACGCGGTTGTCTATCCGGAAGGAAGGCACGATCTGCTCCACGCTTCCTTTGACGTCGGCCATGAAGGTCGGCCACGGATCGGATAGAGAGCCGACCCAGCGCATTCGCTCCTTCCAGGCCCGTTCCGCGTTGGTGCTGAGGCGTTGCTGGAACCTCGGGCTCGTCAGGGCGATCGCTACTGCATCCACGGCGTGGTGGCGATGGTCCTCGCGCTTCTTCCCGGGTGCAGTCGTGAGCAGACGGTCGATACCGTGTGCACGCCGCAGCAACGCCGTGACCGTCCCGTTACCAACCTGGACGCGCGTCTTGCCATCGTTGTCGACGCCACGCCCGAGATCGCCACCGTAGAGTGTCATGAGGTACTCGCGAGCGCGGAGCGAAGCATGACGCGTGTCGTTGAGCTGGGACGACTTGAACCCCTCGAGGAACTCCGCCTGCTCCTCGGTCGTCATCTGAAACCTGCGAAGCTTACCCTCGGACATGCGACCGTCGGCGACGTGCTTGCGCATCCGTTGGCACATCTTCTCCCAGCGCTCCGCGTCAGCACAGAACGCCTCGAACGGCGTCTTGTTCTGCTTCTCATTGCGGTTCGTTTCGGCGAAACACAGGGTCATGTTCGTGAACGAGTCGTCGAGGCATCGTGAGAAAGGAATGATGTGCTCGATGTCGACCGCGCCCCCGAAGAGGTCGGACATGCCGATCTGGCTTCCCGTGTAAGGACACTGGCCACCGCATTCCTCATGCAGGCGTAGACGCAAGATGTCACCGGCGCGCGGATTGGACATGCCCCATTCCTGCAGCAGGCGCTCGCGAACCCTGGCGCGATCATCCTCGTTCTTTCCGATCTGCTTCTGCAGCTTGCGACGGTCGTCCTTCCCGCGCTTCATGTCCCGTGCCAGCTCGATGCGGACGGAGTCGGGCTTTCCGTACTGTCGCACGAGATCGTTGACCACACGCCGAAGCTCTGTGAGCGCTCGTGAAACGACGGGGTTCCTCAGATCCCGAAACGTAGTCCGCACCGGCGGCAGGAGGTCGCTCGCGTCCTTCCCGACAAGGATGCCATACGCTGCGCGGGCGGCATTCGCGTACGGCAGACCGGTTCGAAGTGCCGGTAGGATTCTCTCCATGGCCCGCGGGGAGAGCGACATGTAGTCGCCACTGATCACGAGATCGTCGAGGCTCTCCGCCTCCGACCTCGTCGGCTCTAGCCGCGCCCACGCACCACGCCGGTTCCGCGCGCGAGCAACCAGCGCCTCGTTGTCACGGGCGTTCCAGATGTCCCACACGATGGCGTCTTGGTCCTCGCCGGTCAGACGCTTCCAGCGCTCTCCGAAGAGTTCTAGCAGGGATGCGTTCGTTCGATTGCCGCGCAGCTCCTTGGCGCCCCCATCCTGGAGGTTCATCTTGGTCTTGGTACCGACGCCGATCAGCCTCTTCGCATCTGAGATCGAGAGAGAACTCACCCCGTCGAGTCGCGCCGCCAGCCGCTCGCGTTCGTCGGCCTCGAGCGACCTCGCGCTCCCGTCACCCGACTTCAGACGGATGTTGTTGATCGTCTGCCACATTCGGAATCTCTGGCTGACGAGAAGGCACTCAGGCGCACGCTTCCGACGCTTCGTGCCCTGTACGGCACTGTGCTGGTCGCGGTACTCGGATCCGTTCTCGAACTCGCAGATCCCGACCAAACCTTGCTGACTGCGTAGCGGCCGCTGGTGGAACAGAGCCTCACCAAGTCGCTTTTTCAACGCATCGTTCATCAGTTCGGGCGTCTGGCGCGACTGGGCAATCCAAATCGCCTCGAACTCATGCTTGTACATCGATCGCTTCGTCCAGCGACGACGGATTCTCTCGCCACGCAGACCACACTCGTAGAGGTACTGCCCCAGAGTGCTGCCGGCACCAAGCACATCGATCTTCCCCTGCAACTCGGAGATTTCCTTCAGCACCTGGCTGCGTTCGTCGCTCTTGCCGTCGGTCTTGCGGTTGCTCTGGAAGCCGCGCCTCTGCGCGAGATGAAACAGCGCACGACCCGCCGCGTGGAGGGGCAAGGGAGCACGGGCAGCCTCAGCCCGCAGCGCGTACGGCAGCAACTCGATGAGCCCATCGGTCTCTGGCTCGGCGAACCGCCCGCGAAGCTCCACTACCAAGCTCCGATCCAGAGCTTTCAGAAGGCTGTCGCGCGCCTCCTCGGATGAGGCGTCCCTCTCACGCGCGGAGGGCGGGAACTCCGGCAACAGACCAGCCCCTTGAAGGATGTTGAAGACTTTGGTGATCCGTCGTGCGCGACGCATCGTCTGCCGGCGCTGCAGTCGCGCTGTCCGGCGTTGGACCGCTCGCGATTGCTCGCGGTCACCCTGACCGTAGTTTTCGACCCCTTCCTCGAAGATGCGTACCCCGAGCGTGGGGGTGCGCGGCATGTCCGCAGGAGCGTGAAGCAGTCCGCCCGGGTCCCCGTCATCGCCGATCCGAAGGGCAGCCCAGCCCAGCGAGTTGGCGCCGAGGTCGAGCCCGAGAATCCAGCGACCAAACTTCGGTGCGAGCGAGTCCATGCGAGTCGAGATGTTGACGGTTGAGGGAAGTGACGCTCTACTGAGAATCAGTGTAATCGAGCGGTGGTTGTTGGCCCGACACAGTAAGGCTGGCTTCTGCCTGCCGCATGAGCCGATCCCTGGATCGGCCCCGGCGTCGCTTCGGCGGCGCCTTTTTTTTCGCACACGGGCTGCGTGTGGGCCCGGAGGGTTCAAGGACCGAGAGACCTCTTCGCCCGGCCGCTGCGCCCTCGATATCGCCCCTGCGCGCGCACGATCATCGAGTCGACCTCCCGCAGGCTGACCCCGCCTCCTACCGCGTCTTACGACAAGAACCGAAAGGCGCTCACTTGGGCTCGATCTCCTGCGCATCGATCTCAAGTCGCAGTTCCTCCCGGAACTCCACTCCGTCGACTACATCGTCCCTGGCCGACTCCTCGTAAGCCTCGTCGATCGCGCAACGCACGGAGTCGCGCCAAGCCCCATAGGCGCGCAGATCCTCGGCAGCCGGGTCGATCATGGAGCGCAAGCCACGGAGCAAGAGATCGGTCGCACTCGGAGCACGGCCCAAGCGTACGCGCGCCGCGACGAACTCCATCTCCTCCGTGTTCAGTGGCAAGTCGATCACGGAAGCGCCGGACACGATGTACGGCGGAATGAACTCGCCGACGAACCCGCGCAGATCTTCGGGATCGCGTGCGCCGTGCATGATGCGGAGCACGCGCAGCGGATCCGAGTCGGGCCGGTATGCGATCAGATAGGAATCGACGGTTCAGAACAGCAGCGCCTTCGACGTCAGATCCTCGCGCTCGTGCCCGGCGTGCGGAAACAGGGCGAGGTTCGAGATGTTGCGCAGGATCTCCGCGCGGAAAAGCTCCGCGCGGCGCTGACCGGATTCGCGCGCGATCCGCTCGGTGATCTCGTCGAGGTCGCGCCCCGCGCGCCAGGAAATGCGGTAGCCCTTCACGACGGCTGGCTCCCGCGCGCTTCGATCTTGACCCTCAGCTCTTCGAAGAACGTCGGACCGTCGAGGCCCTCCTCGGTCAGCGAATCCTCGTAAGCCTCGTCGAGTTCACGCCGCGTCCGCTCGCGCCACTCCTCGTACTTCCGGCGCTCGTCGACCTCGCGCTCCATCATCAACTGAAGAGCTTCGCGCAGCACTTCGCAGGGTTTCGCCGCGCGCCCCTCGCGGATTTGCTGATCGACGTACGCCCTCTCGGGTTCGCTGAACGAGATATCGATGTCCATGCCTCGAACCTACTGCGCGCGGCGAAACCCTGCCAATGGGGACCCGCGGCGCGCTCGTGACGCGATCGAGCGCTCACTTTCCGCCGCTCCTCGCGACGGGAACCCAAGCGAACCTTGCGCTGCCTCCACCGCGCCGAGGAAACTCGCCCCCGATGAACGTCCTCCTCGAGATCCACGAGAAATCCCGGCGCGCGAACCGGCGCATCGTCCTCCCGGAAACGCAGGACCCGCGCGTCCTCCAGGCTGCCGCCCGCCTCGTTGCGCAAGGCCTCTGCACTCCGGTCCTGATCGATGCCGGCAAGATGGCGTCCGCCGCGCCGCCCGGCATCGAGGTCGTCTCGATCAAGAAGGACCCGCGCACGAAGCACTTCGCCGCCGAACTCCACGAGCGCCGCAAGGGGAAGGGGATGACGCACGAGGAAGCGACCGCTCGCGCGAACGACGCGATCGTCTTCGGCGCGTTCCTCGTCCAATCCGGCGACTGTCACGCCGGCGTCGCGGGCAGCGAAGCAGCGACCGCCGACGTCCTACGCGCCGGCCTCCAAGTCATCGGCCTCACGCGCGGTAACGCGACGCTCTCGTCGTGCTTCCTCATGGTGTTCCCCGATCGCGTCTACACGTACGCCGACTGCGGCGTCGTGCCCGATCCGACGGCGGAGCAACTCTGCGACATCGCGCTCGCGGCGGCGGAGGCGCATCGCAAGTTGACCGGTGAGGCGCCGCGCGTCGCGATGCTGTCGTTCTCGACGCACGGATCGGCGTCGCATCCGAAAGTCGACAAGGTGAAGAAGGCCACGGAGCTCTTGAAGCGCCGCGCGCCGGGATTGACGTGCGACGGCGAGTTGCAAGTCGACGCCGCGATCGTGCCGACGGTCGCCGACAGGAAAGCGCCCGGATCGCCGCTCGGTGGCAAGGCCAACGTGCTCGTCTTCCCCGACCTCGACGCAGGGAACATCGCGTACAAGCTGAGTGAGCGTCTAGGCGGCGCGAAGGCGCTGGGGCCGCTCGTTCAAGGGTTGGAGCGGCCGTTCATGGACCTCTCGCGCGGTTGCAAGCCCGACGACATCGTCGACGTGGCGTGCATCGCCTCGATCCTGGCAGGATGAGGGGCGTGAAGACCTCGACGATTCGGGCAGCGTTCCTCCTCGCCGTCCTTGCGGCGTGTTCTCGCGACGAGGCGCCGCCTTCCTCGGGGTCGAGTCACTCGATGGAAGCGCGAGGCGAACGTGCCACAGCTCGAGCAAAGCCCGAGATCCTGCCGCCGGAGAAGAGGCGCGTGCTCGAGCTCGAGGGCGGCGTGCGCGTCGAAGTCATCGCCGAGGGTCAAGGCTCGATCGTCGCTCCGGGTGACGAGGTCGCGCTCTCGATGACGTTGTCGTACGTGCCGACGCTGCAACCGACCGAACCCGAAGCCGTGCCGGTCGAGGCCATCGAAGACGCGGAGTCCGAGAATCCGAAGTCCAAGTCGAAGCGCGGCACGGACAAGAAGTCCGCGGACGCGCCGACCGAGACGGCGAAGAGCGACGCGGCGTCCGACGCGAAGCCGGTCGAGATCGCGGGCACGTCCGTCGAAGGGTCAGTGGCTCCGACCGCGACAACCGACGAGAAGTCGAAGGGCGACGTGGCCAAGCCGGAGACGGACGCCGCCAGGACCGAGAACGCAGCCCCCGCGACCGACCCCGCGGGCGCCGAGGTTCGAGGCGAGCAGGAGGTCGACGTCGCGCAGCCGGAACCCTCCGAAACCGATCCGGCGCAAGCGAAGCCTCTCGACTCGGCGACGGACGCGAACGCAGCGACCGACGCAGCGACCGACGCCGCGCCGACCGCAACCGCTGCGACGAACGCCGCGCCCGTCGCGACCGTTCCGCCATCGGCGCCTGGCGACGATGCGAGCGCGAGCGAACCGATCGGCACGGCACCGGCGCCGGCACCACTGGCCGCGCTGCTCGAGCCCGTGATCGTCCTCTCCACGAAAACTCTCGGCATGCCGATCCGAGGACGCGTCGGAGTGGAGGGCGGACTCATGCCCGGACTCTCGCGCGCGCTCGTCGGGCTGCGCGCGGGCACCGTCGCCGAGATCATGCTCCCGCCCGAATCCGCGTACGGCGCGGGCGGCCTCCCGAGTGCTGGAATTCCGCCCGGAACGCTCTTGCTCGCGCACATCGAGATCCGCGAGGTGCGCCGGTGAACACGCGCGCGCTCGCAGGTGTCGCGGCTCTCGCTATCGCGTGCACGAGTTGCAGCGCGACACGGCGCGCCACGCAGTACGACGCCCCTTCCGTGCGCACGACGACCGGCGTCGTGTACGAGGAACTCCTGCAGGGTGCCGGTGAGCCGGCCGCGCTCGGCGACGAAGTGCTTCTGGACTACGTCGTCTCGCTCGAGGACGGCACCCGCGTGGACTCGACGCTCGACCGAGGGTTGCCCGTGCCGGTCCGGCTCGGCGAAGCGTTCCTGCACGGCCTCGACGACGGACTCCTCGGCATCCGGGCCGACGGACGCCGACGCATCGTCGTCCCGCCGGCGCTCGCATACGGCGACGAGGGGGTCGCGGGGCTCGTGCCGCCCGGTGCGACGCTCGTCTTCGAGGTGCATGCGATCGAAGTCCGCGCGCAGGCGCGGTGAAGCGGATCAGGGACACAAAGACGTCGGGACCGACCCGAAGGTCGGCCCCGACGTTGGCCTGATCGGCTCGCCATCACACCCGGTGGGTGTCATGGTCGGGCGCTCGCTACGGGTACTGACAGCTTTCGCGATCGTTACCCGTGGGCGTAGCGCTCACGCGCTCAGCCTTGCGGCTTCGCGGTGCAGCTCGACTTGCTGGCTTCGCAAGAACTCTTGGCCGCCGAATCACACGACGCCTTCGCGGCGTCATCGCAACCAGCCTTGCTGCTTTCACAGCAGCCGACCTTCGGCATGTTGGCACCGGAGTCGTCGGCAACCGACTTCTTCTCCGTGGTGCAGGCGACCAAGCTCACGAGAGCCAGCGCGGCGATAATCGTCTTCATAGTGGGTTCTCCTTCTGCAGAGGTTTCACGAGCTGCACGCGACTCCCGTGGAGGCGCAAACAGCGGGGCCCGGGGTTCTAGAGGTCCCGGGCCGTAGCGAACACGATACGGGGATCGGCCCGGCGTTGGGGCGGACATGCGTAAAGGAACCCGGAAAACTGCGGGCGGGAGCCCGTTTCGCTCGGGAAAGCACTCGCGGGCCAGTGCCGCGAGGGGGTCGGAGCCCTTGCGCCGCGGACAAGCGATGCGCATGGTCGCCGCCTCCATGAAGAACCGGATGCCGATCCTCGCCATTCTCGCCCTCCTGATCAGCGCCTGCGCCGGGCCGAAAACCGCGATCGATCGCTTGTGGGCCGAGCTCGAGAACGACGCGGAACACGCCGAACCTCTGGCCGATCCCGATGCGAAGTCGATGGCGCTCACGACGGAACGAGCGCAGCGCGCGCGCGAACTCGCCGCGTCGGGCGCATTGACTTCGGGGCGCGATCACTTCCGCGCCGCGGTCGTCCTGGCCGAGTCGAACGATCCGAAGGACTGGGCGCTCGCGGCGACTCTCGGGTCGAAGGCCGCCGAACTCGGCGAGCCGCTCGGGCTGCGTGCTGCCGCCGAAGCGATCGACAAGGACCTCGTGAGCCAAGGACTTGCCCAGCGTTACGGGACGCAGTTCGCTTGGGATCCCGCGCTCGCGCGTTGGAAGCTCCATCCGCTGGATCCCGCGACGACGGACGCCGAGCGCGCGGCGATGGGCGTGCCGAGCTACGGCGAGCTGATCCAGGCCGAAATCGTGCTGAATACGCGCGGCACGGTCATGCACTGAGCGACGTGCGGAGAAGTCCGTCTACGGGCTCGCCGGCACGAGTGGCACCGCTCGACGGTACGAGAGCCCGTGAGCGAATCGAGCCTACGGTCTCGCAAAAACGAGCGGCACCGCATCGCGCCAGCCTCGGCCCATGAATCCTCCACGGACCCGGCGCGACGATCGCGCAACGTGACGGTCGGCGATGTGCCGGCGCGGCGGTACGCCGTTCAAGCGATGTGACGCAGCACGTGGTCGACCTCGTCCGGTGACCCCATGCAGCAGGCGATGCGCTGGTGCAGCGTCTTCGGAACCACTTCCATCACGCGCTCGGTGACCGCGACGGCCTTGCCCCCCGCCTGCTCGATGATCATCGACATCGGGTTCACTTCGTAGAGCAGTCGCAGCTTGCCCTCGGGCGACTTCTTCGTCGGCGGATACAGGAACACCCCGCCCTTCAAGAGCGTGCGGTGCACGTCCGCGACCATCGTGCCCGAATAACGGCTGGTGTAGCCGTTCGACTGCGCCCAATCGAGATAACGCTGATAGCCCTCGGGAAAAGAGCGCCGATTGCCCTCGTTGACCGAATACGTCTTACCCGTTTTCGGGATCTGGATGCCGTGCTCGACGAGCAAGAACGAACCGATGCTCGGATCGAGGACGAACATCGAGACACCCGCTCCCGTCGTGAGCACGAAAACGGTGGAGCTGCCGTACAGGATGTAACCCGCCGCCGCCTGCTCGACACCGCGCTGCAGGATGGATGCATCGGGCGTCGACGCGCGCCGGTCGTGTCGGAGGATGCTGAAGATCGTGCCCACCGCACCGCACGTATCGAGGTTCGAAGATCCGTCGAGCGGATCGAACAAGACGCAGTAGGGTCGCTCGCCGCCGCTGTCCCGCTGGATGAACGTGGGGTTCTCGTCCTCTTCGCTGGCGACGATCGCGACGCCGGAGCGCGAGCCAAGGCAGCGCAACAAGGTCTCGTTCGCGATGACGTCGAGCTTCTGCTGGCGCTCGCCCTGCACGTTCTCGCCGTCGAGCGAACCGAGCACGTCCTGGATGCGCGCGCGACGGATCTTGTCGGCGATGACCTTCGCCGAGAGCGCCATGGCGGAGAGGATCCACGAGAAGGTGCCCGAGGCGTGCGGGTGCTTCTGCTCCTCGGCGAGGATGTGCGTCTGGAGCGTGGTCAGGTTCTCGCGCGGAGTGAGCCGCGGCACTGACGTCGGGGGGGTGTCGACCATGGCGGGGATGCTACTCGACGCGTCGTGCAGTGCTCGGGCACCGGGCTGGCACGGGCTCGCGCAGCGAGTCCCAATGAAATTGCAACCGAGATCGCGGCTGCGGTCTCTGAACTCACGTCTTCCGTGCGGGATCCTTGACATCGACGCCGAAATCCGTCGTTCTGAGCCCCTCCCCCCCACTCCCGGCGCCAACTCGCGCCGAGTCCTCATCCCTCCAGGAGCACGACCATGGCCAAGGGCCAACAACAACCGAAGAACGTCAAGAAGCCCAAGCTCTCCATCCAAGAGAAGCAGGACAAGAAGAAGGCCAAGCTCGCCAAGAAGGGTGGCTGACGCGCTTCGGGTCTCGGGCCTCTCGCGTCACGCGCCTACGGGTCATGATGCGAGAGGCGCCGTCGTTCAGGGGACCTCGACCACGGTCTCCTCGCCGGGACGGATCGTGATCGAAATTTCGACCTTCGGCATCAGCGGCTCGTGACTCCAGCTCGACGCGCCCGTCGGCACCATTCGGTTCACCTCGACGTGCAGCGTCCACTCGCCCGCACCGACGCGGCCGGCGTCGATCCGCGCACTCTCCCAGGCGTGCTGGGTCCGGTAGATCTGCGGCACGCCGCGGTACCACTTGTTCCTGTCCATCAGGGAGGGCTGGGCTCCAGGCTTCATCACCTCGACGGCGACGAAGCCCTGCTCCGGAAGCGCGAGCGAAGCCGGCAGTCGCACCTCGAGCGTTCCCGTACGACCTTCGATCCGCAGCTCACGTTGCTCTCCTGGCGCGGGCACAATTGGCGGCGAACTCGCGAGTAGCATTCCCGCCGGCAATAGCGCCTGGAACTCGTACTGGACGCCGGGGCGGACGAGCCCGGACCAGGCTCCGTCGGTTCCAGTCCGGTTGTTCGACGAGCAGCGGCGGCTGCCGTCCTCGCTCAGCGCGCACGACCACACGACCGAGCCCGCGACGGGCTCTCCGTCGGCCAGGACGCGAATCGTGACCCGCGCCGGCGACAGCGCCTCGACGTCGATTCGCACGTCGCGCGTCTCGCCCTCGGCCAGCTCGAACCGCATCGAGCGTCCGGTGCCCGTCACCCGCGTTGGCTCCCTCTCGAGGCCGGGCACGCCTTGCTGAAACCAGTGGAGCTCGACCGGACCGCTGGGCAGGCCCGCGATCTCGAAGCGGCCGTCAGCGCGGTCGATGACGTTTGCCGGCCGACCGGGCACGCCGACCTGCCATCCGATCGGTAAGTGCGCCCCCGCGTCGACGACACCGCGGATCGACGCGCCCGCGCGAAAGCCGACGTCGCCGACGTCGAGGTCGCCGTCCGACGGCACGTGGAGACGATCGATCCGGGCGCCGACGATCCCGCCGAACGCGGCGCGAAGGTCGAACCTCCCCGCGGGCAGGTCGCCGAATGCGAAGGTTCCCTCCTCGTTCGTGACGACATTCCGCGCGCGACCGGCAAACGCCGACACGTCCCGCGCGTGCGTGCGACCGAGCTCGATCGAGCCGGGCACGAGCGGCTTCGGACCCAGCGGAACGTAGGCGCGCTCGACGCCGACCAGGACGCCGGTCAACGGGAGGCCGTCGCGAACGACACGACCGCGCAGCACGCGCCCACGCTCGAGCCGGATCGTCTGCATCGACGCGTCCCCTCCGTCGCGGAGGACCGCAGCGCGAAACGGGACGTGCCCGGGAGCGGCGACGAGCACCTCGTGCATCCCGGGGACTGCGCACTCGAAGACCTCGTTCGAGGACCTCACGACGATCCGCGGCCACGCCTCGTCGAACTCCTCCTCCTCGGGGCCGAGCGGGGACCTGCTCCACCCGATGTCCCGGACGCCGAGCCCGAACTCGAGTATTGGCTGATACGTCTCCGCGTCGACGATTCGGAACGTCGTCCGCGCGACGGCCGTCAGCGCGATGCGCGCGGATTCCTCCCCTGTCGCGAACCGGGCGCCGATCACGTCGGGTCCGCCCCAGCGCAGGAACCGAAGCGTGTCCTCGACGAGGAGGTCGTACTCGCCGCTCGCCGGGACGTGAACGCGAAAACGACCCTTCGCGTCAGATCGATCGCCCTCGCGCGCATCGATCGTCGCCGACACCGCCACGATCCAGACTCCCGCGCACGGCGCGCCGTCCTGGTCGACGACGATCCCCGCGATCGACGGAGCCCGTGCGAGCACGATGTCGCCGACGTCCGTGTCATGGCCGGCGCGCACGGACACCGTCGTCGAAGACTCGACGAGTCCCTCGCCGCCGATCTGCAGCTCGGTGGCGGCAGGATCGACGTGCGCGAGCACGAACCGGCCGTCCTCCCCGCTCGTTGTGGTCCGCGTCAGCGTCGTCGTGAGCGCGAAGCGCGTTGCGATCGCGGCGCCTTCGACCGACCGATCTTCGGCGAGCACGCGACCGACGATGCGACCCGCGGGACCGAGGACGAGCTCGCCGACGTCATTCGCCCCCAGCGCGAGGATGCGCGTCACGGCGGCATCGAAACGGACGCGGGCACGAGCGCGGTAGGGATCGGCCTCGACCTCGAGATCGGCGCGATCCGCGGTCAGCAGCGGTGCTTCGATCCGCAGCGCGCCGTCGTCACCGGAGACGCCCTCGAAGGTCGCGTTCGGATCGACGTTCGCGTTCCAGCGGCCGCGCGCGGCGAGAACGCCGCGCGCGCCGCGGATCGGGCGACCGCTCTCGTCGACGACGCGCGCGAGGACGACGACGGCGGCGGTCGAGGTCCGCGCGGCCGCGTGGGACTCTGCGGCGCTCGACGGCGGCTCCGAGCTCCGACGAGGAGTCGTCTGCTCTCGCGGGGCCGAGATCTCGGCGTCTGCGGCGAGATCTCGAGCGGGGCTCGCCGTCGCGCTCGCCGTGGACGAGGTCGGGTCCGCCGAACCAGAGGGACGCGTCGTTGCGAGCACGACCGCGAGCGCGACCGCCGCGGCGACCGCGATCTTCTTCACCGTCCACATCGAAAGACCTCCGATCACCAGGCCCGCGCCGGCCGCGGCACACGTCGTCGCGAGCGGCGCTTCGAGGCGCAGATCGCGCACGAGCGCGAGCTGGAACGCGCCGAACGCGACGCCGTGCGCGCGTTTCAGCCGCTCGCGCAGGATTGCAATCCCGCGCTTGACGTGCGTGCGTTGCGTCTCGACGGGCACGCCGCGGCGGCGCGGGCCTGGTGATCGG
>Ga0163153_10006406_pt1 | contig 13267 bp, 9 predicted proteins | sample OliLakLV19MP6IB1_FD_148629 | JGI IMG/M metagenome (GOLD analysis project Ga0163153, IMG submission 148629) | Freshwater microbial mat bacterial communities from Lake Vanda, McMurdo Dry Valleys, Antarctica - Oligotrophic Lake LV.19.MP6.IB-1 | ecosystem: Environmental > Aquatic > Freshwater > Lake... | reverse complement strand
TGCGTGCTTGTAGCCGCACATTTTTCAATGTACGCCGCTGTGCGGCTACAAGCACGCACCTCCTTACTCTGTCACCAGTCGCTATTCAACCACTACCGAGAAAAAGCGGCATGGCAGCCACGCATACCCACAACCTAAGCATAACCTGACCGCACCTACGAATACTTTTCAGACGGCTTCTTAGACCCCATCGTGCCCTTTACAGAGAATTTCCCAGTTGCCGCGCTGGCAAATTTCTCCATTGTGGTTGATCACCTCCATCTTGAAGTTTACCAGCCCACCCCCCATGCGCCGCATCGCCTTTTTCTCTTCAATGGTTACACGTAGACGGATGGTGTCACCGATAAAGACCGGCTTGACAAACTTCCATTCCAACCCGCGAAAGGCCATGATCGTATCTTCCATAAAGCCAAGACGCACGGCCTGCCCACTGGCGATACTCAAAATGAGAAGTCCATGCGCCACGCGTTGACCAAACATCTGGCCTTTGCTATACTCGGCGTCGGTGTGGATCAAGTTCCAGTCGCCGGAGATGCCGGCAAAATTGACAATGTCGGTCTCCGTAATGGTGCGGGCAACACTCTCTACCTGATCGCCAATTTCAAATTCGTCAAAATAAAGGCCCGTTGGTTTGGCTAACTTGCGTGTCGTCATTGGGGCATTCCTCTCTATTGGGTGTTAAGTGAAGGTCCAAAAATAACTTCCTAACTTGCTCGCCAGGGATCGACAGATCCCGGCACGGGTCACCGGGATCTGTCGATCCCTGGCGAGCGGAAAAATGGAACTTACTTTTAGATGGTTCCTAAATCGTTATTTATGATAGTAGTCGATTATAGAAGCAATTATGGTCGTGGTAAAATTAGGCATAGAGTAGATCGTTGTTATACGAAAATGGAGTAAACTGATGCGTTTTGAAAATCCTTTTAAGCGGGTAGAACGATTGAAGCAGGTGACAAATATTCCGCAAAAGAGTCAAGGCGAACGGGTGCCGCCTGGTCAATTTCTGACCGTACGTTTTCCCGTTTTGCACTATGGCGAAACGCCCCACTACGCCACGCTAGATGAGTGGACTTTTCGTGTTTTTGGCCTGGTTGAAGAGGAAAAGCTCTTTACCTGGGCGGATATGATGGCGTTGCCCACCAATCAGCAGACAGTAGACATTCACTGTGTCACCCGTTGGAGTAAGCTAGACACCACCTGGACCGGTATCCCCTGGCGCCAATTCTTGCAACTGATCAAGGTAAACGCAGAAGCCACTCATGTGATGGCGCACTGTGAAAATGATTTCACAACCAATATTGCGCTGGATGTGTTAGATGATGATGACACCATGCTCGCCTACCGCTATGAAGGCGAGCCGTTGGAAGCTGATCATGGCTATCCCATGCGGTTGCTGGTGCCCAAGAAGTACTTCTGGAAAAGCGCCAAGTGGATTCGCGGTCTTGAATTCATGGCGGCTGATCGCCCCGGTTTTTGGGAGCGTCATGGTTACCATATGGAAGGTGATCCCTGGCGGGAAGAGCGCTTTGGTTGGTAAAGGATTTTTTTTCTGTGACAGTAACTATTCTTGTGCCTGGTTTTGGCGATGATACAGGCAAGGTACGGGGCTTGGAAACATTTTTACGTGGCAAAGAAGTCCAAACCTGTGTTATCTCGCCCCAACCCAGTAGCGGCAGCATTGGGATCGACGAATTGGCAGAACAACTGGCCAAGACAATTGAGCAGAGTTTTCCCCCGGAGACCACACTGAATTTTGTGGGCTTTAGTATGGGTGGGCTAATCTGCCGGGCGTATATCCAACGATTGGGCGGATTGTCGCGCACCGAACGACTGATCACGATTGCCACCCCACATCAAGGTACATGGGCCGCCTATACCTATAATCGACCGGCGTGTGTTCAGATGCGCCCAGGCAGCCGGTTTTTGCAAGAATTGAATCACGATCTCTCGCCCCTGCGCCAACTGCACTTTGCCTCCATTTGGACGCCCCTTGATCTAACAATTCTACCCTCAACCAGCTCCTATCTGCCTGTAGGCGATATGGTGCCAATTGTTGCGCCTTTCCATCGCACCTTGCTCAGTGATGACCGAATTTTGTCGGCCATTGCCCGTCAATTGCAGAAGCGATTGAATACCCTTACCTATGCAGCGTATCTGTGATATGGTAAACATCCACTGACGTTTCAATCCCCTTGAATTTGCGCGGGCCAAGCGCGGAAATCTGAATGGTATCTACCTCAAAACGTTGGAAATTGAGGAGGTTACGCGTGGACGCGCTAAGCAAAATCTGGCCTGGCTCGCTCGATTCCTCTAAGCGTTTGGCCAGATTGACGGCGTCACCAATGGCCGTATAATTCATCAAACGAGGCGTACCAATATTCCCGACAATTGCTTCCCCCGTGTGGATGCCAACGCGCATGTTCATCGGCACCTCATACAAATTATTTTTGTAGATAAGTTTGCGGCGCATTTGCAATGCAGCGCGCACGGCCATCGTTGTGTGATCCGGCAAGGCCGAAGGGACATTAAAGAGCGCCATAAAACCATCGCCCATAATCTTATCCATATAGCCGCCATTTTCAAAGATAGCCGTCGCCAGCTCAGCGAAATAGTCGTTGAGTAGCTGTAATAACTTATCGGGCGTAAAATTTTGCGAGGTTGACGTAAAATTACAGAAGTCCATAAAGAGGATTGTGACAATTTGACGTTCGCCCCCCAGGCTGGGCAAGCTCGGACTCGCCATCAGCGTTTCGAGCAGGGGAGCGGCCATATAGTAGCGTAATTTTTCGTTAGCATCAAACAATTGATCTTGCAGCGTGGCATTATGACGCCGCAAATGGACCTTGTCCATGACTTGACGAATATGCATCCGAATCGTATTCAGCCTAAATGGTTTACTAACGTAGTCGTCTGCCCCGCTCAACATGGATTTTACGGCAAGTTGCTCCGAAGTTAAGGCGCTGACCATAATGACCCCTGCCATCCGATCGCGCCGCCGAATTTCTTGTAGCACTCCTATGCCATCGATCTTGGGAATGACCACATCCAGGAGAACCAAGTCTGGCCGGGTTGACTCAAATACTTCAATGGCCTGCGCGCCATCAATGGCTTCATGGACTTTATGTCCATCTGCTTGCAAAATCTTACGCACCAATTGTAATGTACTTGGTTCATCATCGACGAGCAAAATATTAAATGTTTCTAAAGATGACGGGTTAATTGAGTCCATACCTTGCCTATAATCTATTCATTGGGTGGTAATTAGATTGACGACAATGACAGCCATAATTTACTATTATCTTAAGATGTGATATTTATAGTATACACTACCTATGCTATCTAGGAAAGTACCGAAAGATTTGTAATTTTTATGGCAGAACGTCTATGTAATTTTACGTAAGTCAATTTACCAAAATATAAACAATAAGTAATAGGTTACCAAAATTATATTGAATCCTCTTGCTGAATATTCTTTAGGAAGTAAAGTGAACGAACCAATCATTACCATGCTCTTTCAACAACTCTTAGAACAAGTTGAGCAACTTAGCAGCCTGACTGAAGTTGCTCAACTTGGGTTAGCTGAGGGTGAATCGAGGCCACAACTGGCCTCGTCAATTTGCGTAGAGAATCAGCAGCATTGGCGAACGCTTCAGCGTCAACTAAGCCATAAGCAGCAAGATTTGACTACTGGGCTACAGCGGCTACAGCAACGTATTACGCAAATCGAGTTGCTTCAAGGCATTTCAGAGCACTTAGATGCACAAGTTGATATTGCTGATCTGCTAGAGGCCAGTCTAGATGCGATCTGGCAAAAATTGCCCTTGCGCTTTGCGGTTATTGTGCTGGGCGAAGCAGAGTTAGGTCCTTATACCTATCAAAGAATGCGTGGCGTGTCAGATGCCTGGCGTTTTATGGGTAAAGCCTGCCCATTTCCCTTGTGGGGTGTGTTAGCACGCGCTTTGTTACCTAGACTTGATCCGGATGAGGCGGACTATTTAGTGATCCAAGACGTCTGTGCCACCAAGCGTCCACGCCCAGAGGAATTTCCCTGGATGGCGCTGGACGGATCACTCATGATCTTGCCCCTACGCACCCAGAACCGCGTGATTGGCGCAATTTTGCTGGGATGCGAAATACCCAATGGGTTTGTTGACCAAGAATTGCGCCATGATTTTTATATCATTGTGCATACGACAGCACGGATCTTGCAGATTGCCCAGGTGCGCCATGAACTGGATGAACGATCAAATCAACTTTTGAGTTTGCAACTTTTTACAAAATCAATTGCATCTATACGGAATGTCGAGAAATTAATCGACGTTATGATCGAAGGCATCGGTGAAACATTCGGACGCGTGGCAGTCTTAGTTTATTTGAATGATCGCGTTTGGTCAAAAGAAGTGGCAACCTATGGAGAGTTGGACCCCCATGTGCGCAGTATTATCGATTGGACAATGCAGGCTGGGCAACCCATTTTTTATGATCCTGATGATAACACAGAGAGCCTGGAACGCTTTTATTATAACGAATCAGGGCGCGCCCTGGTCACACCCATTATTCGCAATGAACGCACACTTGGTGCCATTCAAATTGTTGCCCAAGAAACGGCACGTCCTTTTGCCGAAGGTGACATGATCGTCTTACGCACCATTGCCAATGCCGTCGCCATTATGCTTTAGCATATAACGCAATCGCGCATAGATGATAATGTACGGCCCGTGTAAATACCTGTACAGTTTTATCATCTATGGCATTGCTCAGTATAGCTAAATTATCAATCTATATTAAATAGGACTTACGCCGACTGAGCTTGTCGAAGCCGGCTTCGCGCCCAAGGGGCACCCGCTCAGTCGGCGTAAGTATAGTAATTTTGCGTAAGTCCTATTAAAATTTAAATTATCAAAAAATATCTTTCTCTAACGTCATTTGATCGGATGCGCTTTGTAACTTATTTGCGAAGTGTAGTCGATTATGGTATAAGAAGAGGTGCATAACTTCTTGCCCTCTAAAGTGCACGCAGGTTGAAATCGGTAGTTTGTTTGCGCTGATGGAACAGCGGAAAACTACTAATTTCAACACTGCCGCACTTTAAACAGGAAAAATATGTCTCAAGCGTAGGTCCCAACAAGTTTACCCCAAAATGTCAATAGTTTTATCATAAGTGCTTCTTTCAAGAAGCCATCACGCGCACGCGCGTTTTGCCGCAAAGGAACCACATGCATGTCTAACACCAGAGTAGTACGCACCATTGCTTTGCTCGCGCTCCTCAGTATACTCCTGACCCCAGTAGCGTATGCCGAGGTGCGAACCCCCGTTGTCACGGACGGTCCTCCGGTTGCTGCCAAAGCAACCGCGGGAGCGTCACCGCGTCTCATTGTTGAATTAAATTCCCCACCGTTGGCTGTGGCTTATCTGAGTGAAGTGAGCGCGGCTGCCGTCAATGGCAAGCTGGACGCAAGCTCAGCCGCAGCGCAGGCCTATGTCAGTCAATTGCAGGCAGAACAAGCCGCTTTTGTCGGCACTATGCGCACTGTGCTGGCTGATGCAACCGTCGCCACCTTTATCAACGAGGCCGGCGCTACCGAAGAAGCAAGCTACCAAATTGTTTTTAATGGTCTCTCGGTCAACCCTGGCGCCACCGCGCGTGAGGATGCGTTGCGCACCCTGGCGAAATTGCCTGGCGTCAAGAATGTGTACTTCGACACGCCCCACTATACCCAACTCTACACCAGCACCACCCTCATCAATGCACCAACGCTTTGGAATGCTGTAGGTGGCCGCACCAATGCCGGCGCCGGTATCAAAGTTGCCTCCATGGATGGCGGTGTTCATCATCTGGCGGCCATGATGAATGGAACAGGGTATAGCTACCCGCTCGGCTACGGACCTAATGGCTTGGGCTTGACTGCCAACAACAACGGCAAGATCATCGCCTCGCGCGCCTACTTCCGCGCTTGGGACCCGCCGGCTGTCGGTGACGAAAACCCGTGGCCGGGCGTCGCCGGCACACCGCATGGAATGCACACTGCCTCCACTGCCGCAGGCGAGATTGTAACAGCGACGATGGCAGGGTTCAATTTAGGCACAATTAGCGGCGTCGCACCCAAAGCTTATGTAATGAGCTATCGTGTTTTCTACGCGAGTGTTAATGGCAATGAAAGCTTTTACACCACGGAAGGTCTGGCGGCCTTAGAAGACATTGTCACAGATCGCGCAGATGTGGTCAACAACTCCTGGGGCGAAGGGCCAATCACCGAAGGCGGCCCCTTTGATCCAATTGATCTAGCCCTGAGCAACGCAAACAAAGCTGGGGTCTTCGTCTCTATGTCCGCCGGCAATTCTGGCCCTGGGCTGGGTACGGTCGATCATCCCTCCACCGATTACATCAGTGTCGCCGCCAGTACAACCGGTGGTACATTAGCCTCCGGCAAAGTCAGTGTTCCCAATCAAGCCGCGCTGCAAGATCTCCCGTTTGCCACAGCAAGTTTTGGCGCACCCTTGCCCTTGGGCGAAGTCACTGACTATGAATATCTGCCGGGAAGCGTTGTCGACGCCGGTAACGTCCAAGGCTGCAATCCCTGGCCGGCCAATGCCTTTGCCGGCAAAGCCGCGCTGATCAGTCGCGGCACTTGCGAATTTGGGGTAAAGGTGCTCAATGCCGAACAGGCCGGCGCCAGCTTTGTTGTCGTCTATAACAGCGCGGCCGGCGGCAATGGTTTAATCAATATGGGACCGGGCGCCGTTGGCGATCAGGTCACGATTACTTCGATTTTCATTGGTAAAACGAATGGCGATGCGCTGATCAATCTCTTTACAACGGGCGGGGCCGCCGCGGCAATCTTACGCGTGGATTCGGTCGCTTTCCAAACCGGCAATGATCCCGATCAGATTATTGCTTTTAGTAGTCGCGGTCCTGGTGTAGGCAATGTACTCAAGCCGGACATTGCCGCACCGGGCGTGAATATTGTCGCACAAGGCTATACAGACGGTGTGACGGGAGAAGCGCGTCATCTGGGCTATGGACAGGTTTCCGGTACATCCATGGCGTCGCCCCATGTGGCGGGCGCGGCGGCACTGCTCAAGCAGAGCCATCCAAGTTGGTCGAATGCGGCCATCAAGTCGGCGTTAATGTCAACCGCCAAATATACCGATGTATTCAACTTTGATGGTACGCCGGCACAACCGCTCGACATGGGCGCCGGCCGCCTTGATCTCACTCATGCTGCCAATCCCGGAGTCATTTTGAACCCACCCAGCTTGAGCTTTGGCGTAGTGGCGACCGGCACACAGGAGGTTATCTCTGTCACCGTTACCAGCGTTGCGGCAGCGTCGGCAACCTATAACCTGAGCACACTCTATACGGGCATGGGCTTTACGGCAACTACAACCTTGCCTGGCTTTACCGTGAGTCCAGCAACCATTACCCTGACGCCAGGCCAATCGACCACGGTTCGTGTCACCTTTACGGCAAGTCAAGGCACGGGTTATGGTGATAACCAGGGCTACATCTTGCTAACCAGCAGCACCTACAAGGCGCATATGCCGGCTTGGGCGCGGGTCACCTATGCCCAACCGCTGGCCGATGTCCTTATCATCGATAACGATTTTAGCGATATACAGGCCGATTATGACTATCTGTGGTACTATACTAGTACACTCCGCGCGCTAGGCTATACCTATGCCGTGGTGAATGTTGATGATCAGGCTGGTACACCAACCACGATTCCCGATGCCACAACCCTGGCTGCCTACAAGGCAATTATCCATTTCACCGGCGATAATTTCCAACCCGATGGCACATTTACCGTCCCAACCGGTCTCACCCAACTGGATCAGGATCGCCTAGTTGAGTATCTCAACGGTGGCGGCTCTGTAATTGCAATGGGACAGGACTTGTCAGGGGCCGTGGATGCGGATACATTGAATGCCCCTGTGGGAAGCCGCAGCTTCTACTATGTCTATCGCTTGGGGGCGAACTGGATTCAAGACAGTATTTCTAAAAATAACACCCCGAGCAATCCTATCCTGGCGGCAACCGATGCACCAGAGATTTTTGACAATGTGGTGGTGGATCTTAGTAAGCCACGGAAATATGGCGATGCTGGGGAATTGTCTGGCGCCAATGAAGTGCCGGCCGTGAACACCAACACGACGGGTGAGTTTGTGGTAAACTATGATGTGGATCAACGGCGGTTGGATTTTGCCGTTACGATTATCCCAACGATGACAACACCGGTTACTGTAACGATGGCGCATATTCATCGCGCACCAGCCGGTGTGAATGGCGGCATTGTGTATAACTTGGATCTACAGACGGAACTGCCGGTCTTTGTTACGGATACTTTTACGCTGCGCGGCTCGGTCACCTTGACAGGTACGGAAGTGATTAGTCTGCTGACCAAGGGATTCTACATCAATGTGCATACTTCAGCCCACGGTGGCGGCGAAGTGCGCGGTCAGATTGAACCCCTTGCCCTCAGGAATCAAGCCTTTGTCGATGAACTTGATACGGTTTTCCATGATAGCTCACAGGATCCAAACCCAGACAGCACAACTTCCGAATCCAATTTGGGCAGTAGCGCTCTCTTGAAATATGTCGGACCCGATAATCTCTACAACGGCACCGTGGCCGTGGGACATCGTGATCAGCCTTCATTGGAACGACCAGGCATTGACTATGCCGGACGCAGCGCCTACACTGCCTTTGGTCTGGAAGGAATCAGCAATGATTTCAGTTCGACCCTGAATATCACACCGACAACCCGCGCCGGTCTGCTTCAGTTATTGCTAGATTGGAGTTGGTCGGAGCCACCGACAACTGTTCAGATCACCGACACTGTGACCCTTAGCAGCAGCCTGCACATCTTCAGCGCCCAAGCCACCTATGGTGTACAGCGCAGCGCCGATGCCCTGACCCCAAGATCGGTACAATATCGCTGGGACTTTGGCGATGGCAGCCCCTATGTGATTTCTCAAGGCACACAGGCCAGCCATCAATATCTCTGTGGAAGCACGAGCAGCTATACAGTTCGTGTCGAAATTACCGATAATTACGGCAACGTCGTAATCGGCTCCAAAGTGGTTGACGTCAGCCAAAGCTGCGCCACCAACGTTGGACCCGCAAACTTCTTCTACTTGCCGGTTATCCGCAAGTAACCGTATTGTGTCAAAAACGATGAGGAGGTAGGCACGCCCCGTGCCGGCACGGGGCGTGCCTACCTCCTCATGGGTTAAATGATCGAACAGCAAGTCTTATCTGTAATAAAACAAAAAGGTGCAGCTATAAAGCCTGCACCTTTTTGTTATGATAAAATAGGCTAAGGTTTATTCCGTAATAATTACCAACGTGCCTGGGTTCTCTGGATTACTCTTATACCAGATCGATTCACCATCCCAAGTCGGACCAGCCCAGTCAAAGAGCCATTTGGCATCGGCATTCGTCATATTTAAACAACCGTGGCTCATTGGACGGCCAAAGTTATTGTGCCAGTAGGTGCCATGAAAGCTATAGTCCTCGTAGAAATATTGCACCCATCTGACGCCAGGTAAGTAATAGTAGCCTGACCCTACGCCGCCGGCCATCACTTGCTCCACCACTTTAGCACGAATGTGAAATTCACCGGTGACAGTGGGGGTGCCGGGCAACCCAGAAGAAACAACAAAGGCGCGTACGGGTTTCTTTCCTTCGTAGGCTACCACGATTTGCTCACTGAGATCCACCCGAATCCAGCGCTCTTCAGCCGGTAGGTTAACCGGACTCAAGTGCTCCAAGGATTGGGGCAAAAAGGCAGTGGTCCGTCGCTCAATATCATCCTGATGAGCGCGTTTAATCAATGGCCCAACTTGCGGTCCAGTAAAGGGGAGTGGCGGTTTTAGCGAAAGTTGTGCAGCAACCGCACCCGATGCCTCGCGATTATCGTCACCGTGCGCAGTGAGCTTACTGGATGCCTCAGTCGCCACAGTGGTTGTTCCCCCAATAGGACTTTGTGCCCATAATAGCTTCACGTTGCCCAAACTTAGCGCTATGAACAGAACTATTGCTAGCAATCTATGGCGCAACAGCAGTACTATGCGGCGCCGAGTTCCTCTACCCAAATCGAAGCTCCTTTCCTTGTGTTGATTATCATGATAGATTGACAAAGTACGCATGATAAGCTAAATATAATCAGTAGGTCGCAACGCTGTTAGACATGACCCAGGATTGCGTTGTGGACTGCGGACGACTGAAACTATTCAAAGGAATCGAATAATGACTTATCTACTTGGTGTTGATGTTTCAACCACGGCCACCAAAGCCCTCTTGATCGATGAACGGGGCGAGGTCGTTGCCGTTGCGGCCACCGAATATGATTTTGACACTCCTCAACCCCTTTGGAGTGAACAAGATCCCGCACTTTGGTGGCATGGCGCCATCGTCAGTATTCGCCGCCTCTTCAGCCAGACAGGCATCGATCCAGCAGACGTACACGGCGTTGGCCTCACAGGTCAAATGCATGGCCTAGTGTTGTTGGATGGCGCAGGCCAGGTATTACGCCCCTCGATCTTATGGAATGACCAACGCACCGCCGCGCAGTGCGACCAAATTCGCGACCGTATCGGCAAGGCCAAACTCATCCAATCTACCGGTAATGATGCTCTAACTGGTTTTACTGCCCCCAAAATTTTGTGGGTGCGTGACCATGAACCGGCGATCTATGCACGCGTCCACCATATTTTGCTTCCCAAAGATTATGTCCGCTACCAGCTTACCGGCGAGCAAGCCATGGATTGCGCCGACGGGGCAGGCACCCTGCTGCTAGACCTACAGAAACGTGACTGGTCGTCAGAAATGCTGGACGCCTTAGAGATTCCACGCGCCTGGTTGCCGACTATTTACGAAGGTCCGGCCATTACTGGTCACATTACCGCCGATGCGGCTACCGCCACTGGACTGCGGGCCGGCACACCGGTCATTGCCGGTGGTGGCGATCAAGCAGCGCAAGCGGTGGGGGTGGGTGCCGTTCAGGAAGGCATCATTGCCTTGACTCTGGGTACATCCGGTGTTGTCTTCGGCAGTGTCAATCATCCTTTCTTTGAACCGGAAGGGCGCCTTCATGCCTTCTGTCACTCGGTTCCCGGTCGCTGGCATTTGATGGGGGTCATGTTATCCGCCGCCGGCAGTCTACGTTGGTATCGTGACACCATTGCCCCCGGCGTCAGCTATGATGAACTCTTGAAGCCTGCGGCTACTATTCGCGCCGGCAGCGAAGGTTTACTCTTTTTACCTTACTTAACCGGCGAACGCACCCCCCATCCTGATCCGTTGGCGCGCGGCGCATTTATTGGTCTCACGGTGCGCCATACCTTGCCCCACATGACACGCGCCGTTTTAGAAGGGGTTGCGTTTGGCCTACGTGACAGCTTTGAATTGATGAAGGGTATTGGCCTGAGCACAATTCAACAGGTGCGTGTTTCGGGGGGCGGCGCACGCAGCCCCTTGTGGCGTCAGATTCTGGCAGATGTCTTAGGCAGCGAATTAGTGACGGTAAATACAACCGAGGGGGCTGCCTATGGGGCTGCATTATTGGCTGGTGTCGGCACAGGGGTTTGGGATAATGTCGATGCTGCCTGTGCTGCCGCCATTCACACCACCGGTAGTACAACCCCCAATGCAGAAACCCTGCGCTACTATAATGATGCCTACGCGCAGTATGGTCAGCTCTATCCCCTGCTCAAACCCGTCTTTGCCAATCTGGCGAGTTTATAGGTGGGCTGGGGGAGATGGGTAGATAGGTAGATAGGTAAATCGGTAGATCACAGAATGGTATTCAACATTATTTTACCGATTTACCGATTTACTTGTCTACCGATGTACCTATCTACCTCAATAGTGAACATAAACCTCAGTCCCGGCGGGCGCCCAGTTATAGAGCATCTGGGACTCATCCGGCGACATGTTAACACAGCCGTGGCTCATGGGTGAACCAAAATTATTGTGCCAGTAGGCACCATGAATAGCGTAACCACTGTAGAAGTACATCACCCAAGGGACACCCGGCAGATCATAACCGGGACCAGACATCCGCTGGCTGGAATATTTGGTGCCGATTTTGAAACGCCCGGTGACAGTTGGCGTGGCCGACAAACCAGAGCTGATATAGGTGTGCAGTAAAGCCACATCGCCTTGCCAGGCGGTTAATGTTTGGTCACTAAGATTGACCTCGATCCATCGGTAGCCATCCGCCGGCGCACCAGCCTGATTAGCGATGAGCGACATCGGTTTAAGACCTGGCTGGATGCGTAGGCGCTGACCAACCCAAACAAATTTTTCATGGGGCAGCCCATTGGCGCGCAAGATGGCTTCAACGCTGGTGTTATTTTCTTCGGCAAGCGCTTCCAGGCTGTCGCCAGCTTTGAAAACATGGATGATCGCAAGTTTAGGTTCGGCTTCTTTCTCCGATTTTACTGGGGCCACACGAGCCGTGACACGCAATTTTTGGCCCACCCAGATAAAGTTCGAGTTGGTTAAGCCATTGAAGCGCAAGAGTTCAGCCAGCGCCATCCCGTTGTCTTTGGCAATCTGTGAAAGTGTATCTCCGCGGCGGACAATATGATAGCCATCGCCATTCGGCAAGGGTTTATTGGCCATCGATTGGACTGTAGATTGAATCGTGGATGAGCTATTCTCAGCGGTGCTTTTCAGTCCGGGGATCACCAAGCGTTGTCCAACATAGATAAAATCGGGGTTGCTGATGCCATTGTTGACCATTAGTTCACGAGTGCTCACATTATAGCTGCGCGCTATCACCCCCAAACTCTCACCACGCGTCACAACATGAACCCCATCTTCGGCATAAACGGCCGACGTTGCGGTGGTTGCCCCCACCAGCATAAACACAGCAAGTAGGACGCGTACAAACTTTACAGATTTGAAGTGGGGTAAGGCTTGTAGCTGTTGCCGTACATGCTGAGGAAAAGAGATAAATCGCATGATAACAACCTTTCACTCAATACAGTAATTTTTACAAATAAACGCAATTTGTAAGCAAATTGTTCGCCTGCAAAATGAGATCAACAAGTTGGGAAAAGGAGAAGGGTAAAGATTGGATAATAACAATACTCCAACTTATTACTGGAAGGGCATAGGGCATGGCGGTTGCTCTTCGGTTTGCGCTGCTGATCAACTGCTGTGGAAGCCCTTGAGATGGATATATAGTGCTCCTAAATGAGTTGTGGACACCTGACAGGTTTCGCAAACCTGTCAGGTGTATATATTTCAAATAGGAAC
>Ga0163153_10006405_pt1 | contig 13270 bp, 11 predicted proteins | sample OliLakLV19MP6IB1_FD_148629 | JGI IMG/M metagenome (GOLD analysis project Ga0163153, IMG submission 148629) | Freshwater microbial mat bacterial communities from Lake Vanda, McMurdo Dry Valleys, Antarctica - Oligotrophic Lake LV.19.MP6.IB-1 | ecosystem: Environmental > Aquatic > Freshwater >... | reverse complement strand
GTGGAAAGTCGCGCCCGCACTCGCGGCCGGGAATGCGGTCGTACTGAAGCCCGCGGAGACGACGCCCGAGACGACCGTGATGCTCGCCGAACTCGCGGCCGAGTTCCTGCCCACGGGCGTGTTCAACGTCGTCTGCGGTGACCGCGACACTGGGCGCGCGCTCGTCGCGCACCCTGTCCCCCGGCTCGTGTCGGTGACGGGCAGCGTGCGCGCGGGCATCGAAGTCGCGACGTCAGCCGCGAGCGACCTCAAGCGCGTCCACCTCGAACTCGGCGGTAACGCGCCCGTGATCGTGTGTGACGACGCCGACATCGACGCCGCCGCCGAAGGCATCGCGGTGGCCGGCTTCTTCAACGCCGGGCAGGACTGCACGGCCGCCACACGAGTCCTCGCGGGCCCGGCCGTGTACGACCGGCTCGTCGACGCGCTCGCGGCGCAGGCCGCGGGAACGTCGGCATCCGAGATCGGACCGCTCAACAGCGCCGCCCAACTCGACCGGGTGCGCGGGTTCCTCGACCGGCTCCCGTCACATGCGACCGTCGTGGCCGGGGGTGGCGCGCCGGACGGACCCGGGTTCTTCTTCGACCCGACGATCGTCGCGGGCGTCGAGCAAGACGACGAGATCGTCCAGCAGGAGATCTTCGGCCCCGTCATCACCGTGCAGCGCTTCACCGACGAGGCCGACGCGCTCGCGAAGGCGAACGGCGTCGAGGCCGGGTTGTCGTCGAGCGTGTGGACGCATGACCACAGCGCGGCGATGCGCATGTCCGCCGCGCTCGAATTCGGATGCGTGTGGGTGAACACCCACATCCCGCTCGTCGCGGAGATGCCGCACGGCGGCTTCAAGCATTCCGGCTACGGCAAAGACCTCTCGACGTACAGCCTCGATGACTACACCCGCGTCAAGCACGTCATGAGCGCCATCGACTAACCCCGAGGGATGCGTCGATAGCCCACATCAGGTGTGGGCTATCGACGCATCCTTCAGGACGTCGAGGCCTTCGGTGAGGGTGGCGTCGTCGAGGACGAGTGGGGGCAGCAGGCGGACGACGTTGCCTGACGTTCCGGCCGTCAGGATCACGACGCCCTGGGCGTGGCACGCCGATGCGATTGCTTTCGCGCGTGCCGCGTCGGGGGCGCCGTCGGGGTGCACGAGTTCCATCGCCACCATGGCGCCGCGGCCGCGCACATCGCCGACGCCGCTCGTGGCCGACTGGATGTCGCGCAGGCGGGCGAGCATCTGGTCGCCGAGGTGGCGGGCGCGCTCGACGAGGCCTTCCTTCTCGATGACGTCGATCGACGCGAGCGCGGCCGCGCACGAGATCGGGTTGCCGCCGAAGGTGCCGCCGAGACCACCGACGTGGACCGCATCCATGACCTCGGCTCGCCCCGTGACGCCCGCGATCGGCATGCCCGCGCCCAGACCCTTGGCCGTTGCGACGAGGTCGGGCACGAGGTGCTCGTCCTCGCACGCGAACCAGGCGCCAGTGCGACCGAAACCGGTTTGCACTTCGTCGGCGACGAACAGCGCGCCGTTGCGCCGGCACCAGTCCGCGATGCCGGGTAGCCATCCGGCTTCGGGCACGACGAATCCGCCCTCGCCCGCGATCGGTTCGACGACGACGCACGCGACCTCGGCCGGGTCGACGCTCGCTTCGATCCACGCCAGCGTTTCGTCGAGGCCGCCGGTGCCACGAAACGGGTACGAGAACGGCGCGCGGTACACCTCGGGCGCGTACGGACCGAACCCCTTCTTGTACGGGTCGACCTTCGCGGTGAGCGTCAGGCCGAGCAACGTTCGCCCATGGAACGCCTGGTCGAACGCGATCACAGCCGGACGGCCCGTCACCGCGCGCGCGATCTTCACCGTGTTCTCGATGGCTTCCGCGCCGGAGTTCACGAGGAACGACCGCTTCTCGTGTTCGCCGGGCGTGCGCGCATTCAGGGCTTCGCACACCGCGACGTAACCCTCGTACGGCGTCACTTGGAAGCACGTGTGCAGGAAGTGCTCGGCCTGGCGTGAGATCGCGTTGACGACGTGCGGGTGGGCGTGGCCGACGTTGACCACCGCGATGCCCGCGCCGAGGTCGATCAGCAGATTGCCGTCGACATCTTCGAGCATGCCGCCCTGCCCGGCGACCATGAACACCGGCAACGTCGTACCGACCGCCGCGGGCACGGCCTGCGTACGCCGGGCCCACAGTTCGCGTGAGCGGGGTCCGGGAATCTCGGTGACGAGACGGCGCGGCATAGCTCCTCCTTACACCGTGGGTGAGAAGCGAACCGGGAGCTCGATCCACCCGTGCATGATCGTCGACCGCGTCGGCCGACCGGCGCCGGCGAGAGCGACGCCGTCGACGCGCGCCAGCAGCTCCTCGAACAGCACCCGCGCCTCGATGCGGGCCAAGCTCGCACCCAGGCACAAGTGCTGTCCGAACCCGAACGCGACGTGCGCAGGGTCGGAGGGCCGCAGCGCGTCGAATGCCCCGGCGGCCGGTCCGAACGCGGACTCGTCGCGGTTACCCGACGCGTAGAGCATGATCAGGTAGTCGCCCTCGTGCACCGGTTGGTCGTGCAGCATCAGGTCCGAGGCTGCGGTGCGCGCGAACGCTTGGACCGGCGTGGTCCAGCGCAGCATTTCCTCGACCGCGCCGGGGATCAGCTCCGGTCGCGCCCGCAACGCCACGAGCTGGTCGGGATGGTCGGCGAGGGCGCGCACTCCGCCCGAGATCAGGTGGCGTGTGGTCTCGTTGCCGGCAACCAGCAGCGTGACGCAGAACATCTGGAGTTCGGCCCGGGTGAGCCGGTACCCGTCGAGGTCGGCTTCGACGAGCCGGGCAACGAGGTGGTCACCCCCGCGTTCACGGGTGTCGTCGACGTGCGAACCGAGGTACTCGAACAGCTCGATCGTTTCGAGCATCGCGCTGGGGTCGTTCTCGCCCGCCGCGATCGCGGCATCTGACCAGCGCCGGAAGTCGTTGTGTACTTCCTCAGGAATTCCGAGCAGTTCGGCGATCACCGTGACCGGAAGCGGCACCGCGACGTCGGCGACCACGTCCACGTCGCCGCTCAGGTCGATGCGGTCGAGCGTGCGCCGGGCCAACTCGCGTACCCGGCCTTCGAGGCTCCGCACCGCGCGCGGCGTGAACGCGCGGCTGACGAGCTGGCGGTACTGCGAATGCTGCGGCGGGTCCATCTGCAGCATTGAAGGCGCGACCGGCGGAGCATTCGTCGAACGCATCGGATCGTTCACGAGCACACCCCGCCCGTTGACGAAATGTTCCGGGTCGCGCGAGATGGCGCGGATGTCGTCGTACCGGCTCACGACGTGGTGCCCGGGCTTGTACTCGAACACCGGCTCCTCGGCCCGCAGCCGGGCGAGCACCTCGTAGTGGTCGGGTGCGAGGTACCAGTCGGGATCGTGCGGGTCGATCACAGGAACGAGGCCTCCTCGGTCAGCCCGAGGTCGGCGTGCCGGCCGCGCCATTCGCCGTTCCAGTGCCCGTCGAAGCCCGGGTACAGGCCGGTACCGAGATGGAAGCCGGTTTCCGAGAGCGGCCTGATCTCGATGGCGCGTGCCGCCCCGTCGTTCATCGTGAAGTGCAGGGTGCGGCCGAGCACGCGCCGGTTGTCGTCGCGCACCTTCAACTCCGGTACCAGTGCCGCAAAGTGTTCCTTGCGCCCGTTCCCGTGCCTGACCCCGCCCTGAAACTCGACGCGCTGCCACGCCGTATCCATGGCTCTCTCACTGCGCCGTCGGTGGCTCCGCTGCGTCCGCACGGCGAGCCGTCGCGCGCGCCCGCCATCGCGCAGACCTTCTCGGTCCAGGACCGGTCGCTCCGGGAGACGGTCGCGAACGTGTCGACGATCTGGTTGTTGAACGTCTCGTCGGCCGCGACCAGCGGACTAATCGTCGGATCGGATGTCACATGACTCCCTCTCTGCGCCGTCCGTGGCTCCGCTGCGTCCGCACGTTGGCTTCGCTGCGTCCGCACCGTGTGCGTAGCCTCTCGTCAATGGCCCTCGCTCGGCAACGTGACGTTACCGATGTCCGCCGTGGTCTCTCAGCCTGGTCGGGCGAATCGGTCGGCGAACTGACCCAACCTTCGGCCGGTGGGCTTTCGAGTGACACGTACCTGTTCCAAGCCGGTGGGCGCGACCTCGTCGCCCGGCTACCACCGTTGGGTGAAGGGTTGTTTCCCAGCTACAACCTGGCGGCCCAGGCGTTCGTCATGGAAGCACTGGGTGAACACGGGGTGGTACCCGTGCCCGAGGTGGTCGAGTACGTCGACGACGAAGACGTGTTGGGTGCGCCGTTCCTCGTCATGGCGCGCGTTCCCGGCCGGGTGCCGACGGACAATCCCTCGTACCTGGTCGACGGCTGGGTGCACGACGCCGCGCCCGACGACCAGCGCGCGCTGCACGACGCATTCGGGTCGGTGTGCGCACGCGTCAACATGTGCGACTGGGACGCGATGGGCTTGACCTTCCTCGCCCGCCCGGGCGGGACCGGCCTCGACGCCGAGATCGCGTGGTGGACGCAGTATCTCGACTGGGCCGCCGCCGGCGCCGACCTCGCGCCGGTACGCGACGCGCTCGCGTGGTGCGCCGCGCAGGCGCCGACCGATCCGCTTCCACCCGCACTGTTGTGGGGCGACGTGCGCATCCCCAACATCGTGTTCGACGACGCCTTCCAACCCGCTGCGGTCCTTGATTGGGAGATGGCGTCGATCGGCCCGGCCGAGATCGACCTGGGCTGGTTCCTTGCAATTCACAAGATGTCGGTCGGCGTCGGCGCCACCACCGAACTCCCGGGCTTTCGCCCGCCCGACGAGTTCGTCGCGCATTACGAGACGCAGCTCGGGCGGCCGCTCGTCGACCTCCGCTGGTTCGAAGCCTGGGGCGCGTTCCGGTCGGCCGCGATCATGGTGCGCCTCGCCGTGTTGTTGCGCGAGATCGGCCTCGTCGACGACCTGCGCTTGCAGGAACGCAACCCTTCTCTGAAGCTGCTGCGGGGGCTGATCGGAAGCTGACAGATCCGTTCTGCCGCTGAAGCACTCGCCCGCGACTTCGGTGCCGGCGAAGCGCGCACGGTCGTCGAGACTGCCCGCCAGTTGGAACAACTCCCCGCGACGGACGCGGCTGTACGCCGCTGTGACCTGTCCTCGAAGCAGGCGCAGATGATCGCCGAGGTCGCCAAGTTCAACCCGTCTGCCGAGACGCAATTGTTGAAGGCCGCCGAACAAGGTTTTTCGCCCTGACGCGATGCGTGCATCGCGGCACGCGCCGCGGTCGAAGACCCGGCGGAGCGGTCGGGAACGGCAACTCAAGTTGCGGAGTCTGCGGACGTGGACCGACGCCGCGGTACAACGGACCTTCCGGGAACGGCGCACCGACCACGGTGCACTCCCGGCCGAACTGAAGACGGCGCTGCTCGGGCGCGGCCACGAATGCGAGACCGACGGCTGTGATTGCACCGGGTATCTCGAAATCGACCAGACCCCCGCCCGCGCGTGTGGCCTAGTCGGCGAACTCCGGGATCACGTGCTTGCCCATCAGCTCGATGGAGCGCATCACTTCTTCGTGCGGGATCTTGTACGGGTTCAACAGGCAGAACAACAGGTCGCACCCGATCGCCTCGTAGCGTTTCGCGATCTCGATGCAGCGGTCGGGGTCGCCGACCACACCCGCCCCGCTGTCGTACAGGTAGTCCATGTTCAGCGCGTCGGACATTCCCGACTCCGTCATCTTCTTGGCCTCTCCGGCGTACGCGTAGTTGCCGAGGTCCTGCCCGTAGGCCTCCATGTACTCGGCGAGCGACGCGATGTGCTTCACCGCGGTCTTGGGGTACCACACGAACGATTCCTCGGCGACGGCACGTGCTTTCTCGTTGGTGTCGTTGCAGTGCACCATCGTGAACGTGGCCGCCTGCGCGTTGCGGAACGCGCCGATCGGCGTCGTGCAATCGGCCTGCCCGCGCTGGTAGTTGACGAGCCGTTCCTCGAGCGCTTCCGGCGGCTGGCCGACCGTGAACGACAGCAGGCCGATGCCGTGCTTGCCGATCTCGTAGTGCCCTTCAAGGCTCGATGTCGCACCCCAGATCGGCGGGTGCGGATCTTGGAACGGCTTGGGCGACACGCGCCGCTTGGGCATCGACCAGTGCTTGCCCTGGAACTCGTACTCCTCGTTGGTCCAGCATCCGACGATGTGTTCGAGTGCCTCGTGCCACATCTCCCGCGTCTCGCGCGGGTCGACACCGAAGCCTTCGATTTCGGCACGCGTCGACGAACGGCCCGTGCCGAACTCGACGCGCCCGCCGCTGATGAGGTCGAGCACCGCGACACTCTCGGCGGTGCGCACGGGGTGGTTGTACGGCTTCGGCAGCAAGCGCACGCCGTAGCCGAGCCGCAGGTTCTCGGTCACCGCGGCGAGATGCCCGTACAACACCTCCGGGTTGGAGCAGTGCGAGTACTCGTCGAGGAAGTGGTGCTCGACGGTCCAGAACGAATGGAATCCCATCCTGTCGCCGAGCTTCGCCTGCTCGATCGTGTTCTGGTACGCGTCGTACTCGGAGCGGGGACCCCAGGGCTTCGCGACCGGGATCTCGTAGAACATCGCGAATTTCATGGGCGCAGCTTGGCAGACTGCGGGCCTGATGCGCCTGGGCGTCGTGATGCTGCCAACCGATCCGTGGCCGGAGACCGTCGCTCGCGCCCGGCGCCTCGAAGCTCTCGGCTACGACCATCTGTGGACGTACGACCACCTCTCTTGGCGCCGCTACCGCGACCAGCCGTGGCACGCGACCATCCCGTGGCTGACCGGGGTCGCCGCCGCCACCGAGCGGGTACGCATCGGGCCGCTGGTGTCGTCGCCCAACTTCCGCCATCCGGTGACGCTGGCCAAAGACGCGATGACGCTCGACCACGTCTCGGGCGGACGGTTCGTGCTCGGCGTCGGCGCGGGCGGACCGGGATGGGACGCGACCGTCCTGGGCGGGTCGCAGCCGGGCCCGGCCGAACGCGTCGCGCGCCTGGGCGAGTTCGTCGAGGTGATCGACGGCTTGCTGCGCAACGCCGAGTTCTCGTACCGCGGCGCGCATTACACGGTCGACGACGCGCGCATGTACCCGGGTTGTGTGCAGCAGCCGCGCGTCCCGCTGGCGATCGCGGCTGCGGGCCCGCGCACGATCGCGCTGGCCGCGCGGTATGCCGACATGTGGATCACGTACGGCGTCGAGACGATGGCCGACCACTCGCGCCGGCTCGACGACGCGTGCGCAGCCATCGGGCGCGATCCCGCGACGATCGAACGCCTCTACCTTGCGGGCACCGTCGCCGACGAGGGCGTCCTCGCGAGCGTGGAAGGGTTCGGCGACTTCTCGGGCCGCGCCGCCGCCCTCGGGTTCACCGACCTGGTGTTCCACCATCCGCGCCCCGACGACCCGGTTTGGACCGAACCCGAGGCCATCATCGAACAGATCGCCGAGAATTTCGCCCAACGCGGGTGATGGTTTCCGGCGGGGCCCGGCACAGACTCCAGCCATGACGCCCGAAGAGATGACGCTGCGCCGTATGCGCCAGATCGCGTTCGCCCTCCTGGGTGTGGCGCTCCTTGTCGAACTCGCCGATCGCCGTGTCCTCGGCATGAAGCTGCGCGCCCACAACGCCGAGAAGCGGTACCTGCAGCGCATGCAGCCCCGCGGCGTGGCCGCGGCCGAACTCGGCCGCTCGCTCCTCGAGGCAACCTCGCCTCGGGGCTAGACACCCACCGCGCCTGGGGGTTTCTAGCGACCCTCGTCCGAAATTGCGCCATATGGCGACCGTTTCGGTCGCCGAGTGGCGCAATTTCGGCTGGGGTGGGGTTAGCGGGCGCCGCGGAGGAGTTGGCCGGGGCGGTTGCCCTGGTCTTCGCCGTCGCGCAGCACGACCGTTCCGGACTTGACGGTCGCGACGTAGCCCTCGGAACCCTGCACGAACCGGCGCGCGTCGGCCGGGAGGTCGTGCACCATCTTCGGCATCTGCAACGCCAGCGCGTCGAAGTCGATGAGGTTGACGTCGCCGACCTTGCCGACCTCGAGCGTGCCCCGGTCGCCCAGGCCGTACAGCGCCGCGGTCTCGGCCGTCATCTTGCGCACGACCCATTCGAGTGGCAACTGGTCGCGCGCGCGGTCGCGGGCCCAGTGGCTGAGCATGAACGTCGGCGTGCTGGCATCGCAGGTGGTGCCGCAGTGCGCGCCGCCGTCGCCGAGGCCCCACGCGCTCGTGGGGTGTTCGAGCATGGTGCGCACCGCGTCGAGCGTGAAGTCGGTGTAGTTGAGAAGTGGCCGCATCACGAGCGCCATGCCATCGTCGGCGATGAGCGCGTCGTAGTACACGTCCATGACGGGACGGTTCTGCGCGCGGGCTTGCGCGGCGACGCTCGTGTCGCGCGCCGGTTCGTAGTTCGGAACCGAACCGGTCATCGGGAACGCGCGCTCGGGGTCGACGAACTGGCCCATGTGTTCCATGGCCACCGCGACCTCGGCCAGGAGCCGGGCCCGCAGCTCGGGGTCGCGCATGCGGGCGGCGCGCTCGGCAACGGGCAGGAACCCGAGCGGCGCGAACGATGGGCAGTACGCGAAGGGGTGGAACGTCTGGAGGCCGAGCAACAACGTGACCGGGCGGCCCGCGACCTGCGGTCGCACGCGCGCACCTTCGGCGATGGCCGCCGCGCACAACTCCAGCATGCGTGACCATGATTCGGGGTCGTGGTCGTTCTGGGTGAGCGCGAACGTCACCGGGCGGCCGATCGTCGCCGACAGCTTGCGCATCCACGCCATCTCGCGTTCGGGCGCCGCCAGGTCTTCGCCGAGCGCGCCCGCCGGCGCGAGTTCGAACACGCCGGTACCGAGTTCACCGAGCACCCGGCCGAGGCCGAAGAGTTCGTCCTCCGCCGCGAACGTGCCCGGCACCGGCTCACCGTCGATCGCCATGTGCGCGATCGTGCGGCTCGTCGAGAACCCGAGCGCGCCCGCCTGCATGCCCTCGCGGACGATGCGGGCCATGGCCTCGATGTCGTCGGGTGTCGCCGCCTCGTTCTTGGCGCCCCGCTCGCCCATGACGTAGCCGCGCACCGCGCCGTGCGGAACCTGCGCGCCGATGTCGAACAGCTTCGGCTTGCGGTCGACCGCGTCGAGATACTCGGGAAACGTCTCCCACTCCCACTCGATGCCGGCGGAGAGCGCGGCGCCGGGAATGTCTTCGACGCCTTCCATCAGCCCGATCAACCAGTCGTGCTTGTCGGGGCGCACGGGCGCGAAGCCGACACCGCAGTTACCCATCACGATGGTGGTGACACCGTGCCAGCACGTCGGCGTGAGCAGCGGATCCCACGTGATCTGGCCGTCGAAGTGCGTGTGGACGTCGACGAACCCGGGTGTGACGAGCAGCCCGTCGGCGTCGATTTCTTCGCGGCCCTTTTCGGCGACGCGACCGACCTCGGTGACGGTGCCGTCGGTTATCGCGACGTCGGCGATGCGGGCGGGCGCGCCCGTGCCGTCGACGACGTTGCCACCACGAATGACGAGATCATGCATCGCGCACCCTGCTCTCAGCTTCGTCGAATTGCCTTGAAGAATTCGCGCACATCTTGGATGTAGAGGTCGGGCTCTTCGAGCGCGGCGAAGTGGCCGCCGCGGTCGAAGCGGGTGTACCGCTTCAGGTTGAACATGGTTTCGGCGTAGGCCCGCGGGATGCGGAACATCTCGAACGGGAACACCGCCGCCGCGGTCGGCACGGTGATCTTCTCGCCGACCGGCCCGAAGCGACCGCCCCGCTGCGACTCGCAGTAGAGGCGCACCGACGAGTTGATCGTGTTCGTCACCCAGTACACGGTGAGGTTCGTGAGCAACTGGTCGCGCGTGACCGCGTCTTCGGGGCTGCCGTCGTTGTCGGTCCACGCGTAGAACTTCTCGACGATCCAGCCGGCCAAGCCCGCGGGCGAGTCGGTGAGGCCGTACCCGAGCGTCTGGGGGTTCTTGCCCTGGATCTCCTGGTACGCCGAACCGTGCTGCACGAACTCACCGGCGCTCGCGAGGTCGGCGACCTCCTGCTCGGTCAGTTCGATGCCGCTCGCGTCGGGCGGGAACGCGAGGAGCATGTTGCTGTGCAAACCGACCATGTGCTCGGCGTCGATCGACGCGAGTGTGGCCGAGATCATGGCGCCCCAGTCGCCGCCCTGGGCTCCGTAGCGCTCGTAGCCGAGGCGCGCCATGAGGGTCTTCCACGCCTGCGCGACCCGCAGCAGGTCCCACCCGGGCTCAGTTGTCGGGCCCGACCAGCCGTAGCCCGGAATGGAAGGGCACACGACATGGAAGTCTTCGCGCAGTGGTTCGATGACGTCGAGGAATTCCGACACCGAGCCCGGCCACCCGTGCGTGATGATCAGCGGCAACGCGTCGGGGTTGTCGCTGCGGGCGTGGATGAAGTGAACCTGTTGCCCGTCGATCTCGGTCAGGAAGTGCGGCCACTGGTTGAACTTCGCTTCGTGCGCGCGCCAGTCGTACTTGGTCCGCCAGTGCTCGCACAGCTCCTGGAGATACGCGAGGTTGGTGCCGTAGCCCCAACCCGAATCGAGGATCTGGTCGGGCCAGCGCGTGCGCGCCAACCGTTCGCGTAGGTCTTCGAGGACGTCTTCGTCGACGTCGATGCGGAACGGTCGGATGTCGTCGCTGCCCACGCCCCGACGCTACTGCGGCGGCCCCAGTGGAGGCGGGGGTGTCCAACCGTCACCAGCGGGAGGTGCGCCGAACCCGCCACCATCGGCGGCGGCGCGTTCGACTTCGGCCTTCTTCGACGAGAACCAGATGGCCCCCATGACGATCGCGACGGGTCCGCACAGCACGCCGCCGACGATCGGCCAGATCTGCCACCTGTCTTCAGTACGGAACGAAACCGGCAAGAGTCTCGCGTCTCGTCGCCTTCGGGACGATGATGCCTAGGCTGAGGCCGTGAGCACGGCATTCACCCTGCCCCGGGCCGACGGCGTGCTGCCCGCCCAGTGGATCCGCAAGGCGATCGGCGCGGGCATCGTCACTGCCGCCGACCCGATCCCCGACCGCAACATCCAGCCCGCGAGTCTCGACCTGCGCCTGGGCGACGAGGCCTACCGGCTCCGGGCGAGCTTCCTTGCGGGCGCGACGACCGTCGAGCGCAAGCTCGAGGAGTTCGCGGTCGGCCCGCCGATCGACCTCCGCAACGGCGCGATCCTCGAACGCAACCGCCCGTACCTCATCCCGTTGCAGGAGCGGCTCGCGCTGCCCGAGAACTTGCGCGCGCTCGCCAACCCGAAGAGTTCCACCGGTCGCCTCGACGTGTTCACGCGCGTGATCACCGACCACAGCTTCCAGTTCGACGAGATCCGCAAGGAGTACCACGGGCAGCTCTGGCTGGAAGTGGTGCCGCGCTCGTTCACGATCATGGTGCGCACGGGCATCACGTTGAACCAGTTGCGCCTGCGCGCCGGCGACGCGCGCGTCAGCGACGACGAGGTACGCGAGCTGCACAAGCAGGACACGCTTCTGTACCGCGGCGAGACACCGGTATCGCTCGACAACTTCCGCACCCACGACGGGCTCTTCTTGAGCCTCGACCTGCGCCACGAAGCGGGCCGCTCGGTCGGCTGGGAAGCGAAACGCAACAGCCGCCTCCTCGACTTGAGCCGGCTCGACCACTACGACCCCGAAGAGTTCTGGGACCCTGTGTACCCGGGGCGCGACAGCCACGTGGTGCTCGAACCCGAGGCGTTCTACCTGTTGCTCTCCGACGAAGCGGTGCGCATCCCGCCGTCGCTCGCGGCGGAGATGACCGCGTACGACCCGACGAGTGGCGAGTTGCGCACGCACTACGCGGGGTTCTTCGACCCGGGGTTCGGTCACGACCCGATCTTCCACGGCAGCCGCGCTGCGCTGGAGATCCGCGCCCACGATGTGGCGTTCGCGATCGAGCACCGCCAGCGCGTGTGCAAGCTGCGCTTCGAACGCATGCTCGAAGAGCCCGACATCACCTACGGCGCCGGCCTCGGCTCCAACTACCAGGCGCAAGAGGCAACGCTGAGCAAGCACTTCAAGTTCGAGCGCACGAAGCTCGGCGGCCAGCTCGCGATCGACCTCGAGCCCTGATGCTCGATCCGCTCGCATCGTTCCGGCTCGACGGGCGCGTCGCGATCGTGACCGGCGCCAGTTCGGGCCTCGGCGCCCGCTTCGCGCGCGTGCTCGCGGCTGCGGGCGCATCGGTCGTGCTCGCCGCCCGCCGCGAGGACCGCCTCCGGACTTTGGCAAAGGAACTCGACGACGCCCACGTCGTCGCGTGCGACCTCTCCGTCGCGGGCGCACCCGGCGAGCTGGTCTCGGCAACGGTCGCGCACTACGGACGGGTCGACGTCGTGGTCAACAACGCGGGCCTGAGCGAGCCGACTCCCGCGCTCGACGAAGCGACCGACCACTTCGCGCACACGGTGCAACTCAACCTGATCGCGCCGTTCGAGCTCGCGCGCGAGTCGGCCCGGGTGATGATCGACTCGGGTCGCGGCGGCGCGGTCGTCAACGTCGCGTCGATATGGGGCCTCGTCGGCGTCGGCCAGATTCCCGAAGCGGGCTACGCGGCGTCGAAGGGCGGGCTCGTCAACCTCACACGCGAGTTGGGTGCACAGTGGGCCCGCAAGGGCGTGCGGGTGAACTGCCTCGCACCGGGCTGGTTTCGCACCGAGATGACCGACGGCCTCCTCTTCGGCGACGAGAAGTCGGAGAAGTGGATGCGCCAACGCACGCCGATGGGTCGGGGCGGCGACGAACACGAACTCGACGGTGCGCTCCTGTTCTTGGCGAGCGCCGCATCGAGCTTCATGACCGGCCAGGTCGTCACCGTCGACGGCGGCTGGACGTCGGTCTGACCCGCCGCGGCTACCCGGCCGTCGCTACGTAGAGGGTGCGAACGCCGCCGCCGGTGCTGTCGCCGAGGTAGACCGAGGAGCCCGCGCCGTACGGTCCCGCGAACTCGTTCGCGGCACCCGAGAACGTTGCCGAGCACTCGAACCGGCCGGTCGCGTCCGGTGTCGCCGTGCAGACGTTGCCGAAGTGCGTCCCGACGGAGCCATCGCTGAACGGGCGCCCGATCATGAGGTGGATCGGACCGGAGTACGGGCCGGTGACCGTTCCGCGAACGGTGCCCGTCCAGGTACTGCCGTCGCCTTGCACCACGAATCCGGCGCCGCCGTCGACGTTGATGCCGTACTG
>Ga0163153_10006400_pt1 | contig 13273 bp, 15 predicted proteins | sample OliLakLV19MP6IB1_FD_148629 | JGI IMG/M metagenome (GOLD analysis project Ga0163153, IMG submission 148629) | Freshwater microbial mat bacterial communities from Lake Vanda, McMurdo Dry Valleys, Antarctica - Oligotrophic Lake LV.19.MP6.IB-1 | ecosystem: Environmental > Aquatic > Freshwater >... | reverse complement strand
TGCTCGGCTTCGCGCTTGCGATAGTTCACGAGCAGGCCCTTGTTCGACCGATCGTTAAACAGCTTGTTGAGCGTGAACTCGACGGAACCGCTCGAGACTCCCAACCCCAGGTGGTCGCCGGCGACCGCCTCAAGCGTATGGGCCTCGTCGAAAATGACGGCGTCGTACTCCGGCAGGATGCTCGCCCCCTGCACCCGCAGCGACAAGTCGCTGAAGAACAGGGCGTGGTTGACGATCAAAAGCTGCGCGTTGGCCGTTCGCCGGCGGGCCTTGTAGTAGAAACACTCGTCGTAAGTCGGGCAGGCCCGCCCCATGCAGTTGGTGTGGTCGCTCTGCGCTTCGTCCCAGACCTGCGGCAGCGGCCGGAAATCGAGATCGCTCAGCGAGCCGTCCCCCGTGGCCTGCGACCAGCGGGAGATCTCCCGCAGCTGGTCGAACTCGGCGTCGTCGCCGAACAGGGCGCCGGCCCGCCGAATGGCGTTCTGCAGCCGCCGCTTGCTCAGGTAGTTGCCCCGCCCTTTGACGAGCACCGCCGTGAACTCCAGCGGAATCACGGCGTTCAAAAACGGAATGTCTTTTTCGATCAGCTGCTCCTGCAGGCTGATCGTGTGCGTGCTGATGACGATCCGCCGGTGCCGCGGAACGCCCTCCACGCCCTCGGCCGGCTTGCCGCCCCCCGGCGACGCGCCGGCGAACAACGGCTCGTCTTGCGCCACCGACAGAATCGCCGGCACCAAATACGAGAAGCTCTTGCCGACGCCGGTCCCCGCCTCGACCACCAGGTGCCGTGACTTGCGGAACGCCCCGGCCACGGCGTCGGCCATCTCCAACTGCTGCGGCCGCAGTTCGTAGTGCGGCAACCGGGCCGCGATCCGACCGTCGGGCCCGAGAATGGAAGCGGAGGTCAGCATGAGCAAGTCGAAAGTCGAACGGCGTGGCGCGCGGCGGACCCGGAACGCCGCGGCGGGTAGCCGGCGGCCGCACCGCGATGGGCGGTCTCTCTGTTGACCTTCTCCGTGTTGACCTTCCTCACCGCGGTTTCGCCGGAGAAATCAACCCTTCGTCGGGACTGCTCGCCGTGGCGTACAGCTTCCGCGGAATGCGCCCCGCTCGGTAGGCGAGCCGCCCCGCCTCGGTCGCCAGGCGCATGGCGCGGGCCATCGAGAGCGGGTCGCGGGCATGGGCGATCGCCGTATTCAACAGCACGCCGTCGATCCCCAATTCCATAGCCACCGCCACGTCGCCGGCCGTGCCGACCCCGGCGTCGACGATCACCGGGTAATCCGGATCGCCGTCTTTGAGGTACTCCAGGCAAATGCGAATGTTGTTCGGGTTCAAAACGCCCTGGCCCGAACCGATCGGGCTGCCGGCCGGCATCACGCTGACGGCGCCGGCCTGTTTGAGTCGGCGGGCGGTAATCGGGTCGTCGCTGGTATAGCACAGCACCTGGAACCCCTCGGCCACCAGGCGCTCGGTCGCCTCGAGCGTGGCAATCGGGTCGGGCAGCAGCGTCTTCGTATCGCCCAGTACCTCGAGCTTCACCCAATCGGCGCCCGCGTTCTCCAGACCCAGCAAAAGCTCGCGGCCGAGCCTGGCGACTCGCACGGCATCGTCAGCCGTGAAGCAGCCGGCCGTGTTCGGCAACAGCGTGTAACGGCGGGTGTCGATGTAGTCGAGGATGTTCCGCCCCTCGGCGTCGATCAGCCGTTCGCGCCGCACGGCCACCGTAATGCAGTCGGTGCCCGAGGCATCGAGGCAATCGGCCATGGCACCGTACGAGGCGTACTTTCCCGTGCCGACGATCAGCCGGCTCGCCAGTTCGTGGGTGCCGATCCGCAGCACGTCAGGAGCCGCGGGTTCTGCCGTCGCAGATCGCCGGGCGCCCTCGGCCGGATTAGGGGGGACGAGAGCCGGCGTGGCGGAAGCCGGAACCGGCGTAGCGGGTACGTTCACGTGATTCAACCTCCTCCGACCAACGAGACGATTTCCAACCGGTCCCCATCCGCCAGCCGCCGCTCGGCGTGCCGGGCTCGCGGGACGAGTTCCAGGTTCACTTCCACGGCGACGTGCTTCGCTTCCAGGCCAAGTTCGGCCAACAGCCGCTCCACGCTCCAGTTCCCCTCGAGTTCGCGCGGCTCGCCGTTACAGATCACCTTCATCGGGCGGTTCTTTCTCCGGCGGTATTCCTACGATCCTATTCTAACGCAAACTGCCGCCGCCGGCTTCGCGCCGGCGACGGCAGTCGCATATTTCCATCAGGCGGCCCGGTTACGTCAGCCGGCCCGGTCAAATCAGCCGGCCCGGCGAGACGGCAACTCGAGCAACCGGCAACTCGAGCAACCGGCCACTCTAGCGAACCGCGTCCTCTAGCGAACAACAGCCTGGCGGAACGCACCGATATAAACGGTCATGAACTCGCCGGCGACCCCGTTGGCGTTCTGCAAGGCAGTGCGGTTGAACGGCATGGCGTAGACGCCGACCTTACCGCTGTTCACTTCGGCGACGTAGATCACCGAGGCGCCGTACATCATCGAACCTTGCGGACGCACTTGCAACCGACCGCTGACCATGAGGAATTTCGGGTTCTTCGAGGCGTCGACCCCCAAGTCGTTGAGGATGTTCTTGCTATAGATTACTCCCACTTGCGGAACTTGCGTGCGGACCGTGTTGAACACCGTGGCCTTCAGGTCGCCGGTGAGGAAATCGAGGAACGCGACCGCTTCTTGTTCGTCGTCGAGCGGCACGGTTGCGATCGCGAAATTGTCTTGTCGATCGGTCGCCACGGCGTGCAGCGGCGCGTGCGTCATAAAACCGCCGCAGAACAATCCGATCAGGATGCCGGCGGCCAGCCAAACCAACTTCTGCTTGAACATGAGGAAAACTCCTGGAAGTGCGCTTGCAACAATCCCCAATCGTAACGCTTTTTTCCGACGTGAACAGCAAGGGGCTCCTTCTCGTTAAGCCGGACGGGGGTAGGCATACGCCGAGCCGGGCCGGCGCGCTGCGTCTGCCGCCCGTGAAGACCGGCCGGCCTCGTACCCCCTTTTGCGGGCCGCCGGCATGCGTGTTAAAACGGTGTCCCGTCTCTAGGTAGCCCGTCCCCGCATTCCCCGTTTCCGCAGCTCTGCCGGCCGGTAAGTAGTCCCTGCGCCGGGGCCGGTCGCCCATAATCTATCGCCCTGCTTTCGGAGAATCGAAACATGCCCACCAACGGCACCCTCAATCGCAAGCTCCGCATGGCCTTGGTCGGCGGCGGCCAGGGAGCGTTCATCGGCCGCGTCCATTCGACGGCCGCCGTGCTGGATAACCGGGCGGCGCTGGTGGCCGGGGCCCTTTCCAGTAACCCGGAAAAAGCCAAGGCCTCGGCCTCCGATTACGACATTCCGGCCGAGCGGGCGTACGGTAGCTACAAAGAGCTGATCGAAAGCGAGCTCAAGCTGCCCGCCGACCGGCGGATCGATTTCCTCTCGGTCGCCACGCCGAACCACACGCATTATGAAATCGCTAAGGCGGCCGTCGAAGCCGGCTTCAACGTCATTTGCGATAAGCCGATGACGTTCGACCTGAAACAGGCCGAAGATCTGGCGGCCGCAGTCGATAAGTCGGGCGTGGTCTTCGCCGTCTCGCACAACTATACGGGCTACCCGCTGGTGCGGCAGGCCCGCGAGATGATCCTCGGCGGCGAGCTGGGCGAGATCAACGCCTTCCGCTCGAACTACATTCAAGGCTGGCTCCGGACGCGGCTCGAGAGCGAATCGCAAAAGCAGGCCGCCTGGCGAACCGATCCGTCGAAAAGCGGCGCGGCCGGGGCCTTCGGCGACATCGGCACGCACGCCTACAACCTGGCCCGCTACATGACGGGCCTGCTCCCCGACACGATTAGCTGCAATCTCAAAATCTTCGCCGAGGGGCGGAAGCTCGACGACTACGGCCACGCCGTGGTCCGGATGGAGAACGGGGCGCTGGGGACGGTGACCGCCTCGCAGATCAGCCACGGCCGCGAGAACGACTTGTTCATCGAGGTCGACGGCACGCAGGGGGCGCTCGAGTGGCACCAGGAAGAACCGAATAAGCTCTTGGTCCGCCAGAACGGCGAGCCGCTCAAAATTTACACCCGCAACCCGGGTGCGCCGTTCATGAGCCCGCTGGCGAATGCCTCGTCGCGGCTCCCGGGCGGTCATCCCGAAGCGTTCTTCGAGGCCTTCGCCAACGTCTACCGCTTCGCCTACGACGCGATGGTCGAGCGAGCGGCCGGCCGAGAGTTCGAACGGGTGAACACGATTTACCCGAACGTGAGCGACGGCGTCGAGGGGATGTACTTCATCCAGCAGTCGGTCGAAAGCAGCAAGCAAAACGGCGCCTGGCTCCCGCTGAAGCACGCGCGGGCACGAAAGTAATTTCTGTCGCCGCAAGACGGCAGGCCGTGGAGTTTGCAGATGCCGAGTACCCGACATTCGACCGAACTCGCCGAGCGACGGGCGGCCCTCTTTTGCGCGGGTTTACTTGCGGCGATGTTGCTGCTCGCGAGCGGCTGCGGCAAGCGGTCCGACGGAACAGTCGAAGTTTCGGAACCGCCGTTCAAGGCGAGGCTTCCGGAAAACGCGAACAGGCGTGAATATTCCCTCGAATCGGAAGAGTACGGCGCCACTCGCACCATCATCAACGGAGTGCGGCGGGGTTCGGTCTACTACCAATTCGCCACCAAGAGCTTTCCGCCGGAAATGACCAAGGGACTCGAGCCCGAACGCATCTTCCTTGGGTTCCGGCAGGACGGAGCGTTTCCCGATTTCGCCAAGGTCTCGGATAAACGCCTTTTGCAGGTGGGCGGATATCCCGCGATGGACGTCGATTTCGAGGGAGTCCTTAGGTCGCCCGCCGACAATAGTAGGGAAAACGTCCGCGGCCACGCCCGAATGGTCCTCAAGAACAACCGGGCCGCGCTGCTGCTTCTTTATGGAAAGGCGGACGACGTTTCACTGCGAACGGCGCTCGATTTCTTCGATACGCTCGAAATCCAATCCGATTGATTCCTTCGACGTGCAACTTACGAACAATCGCTGCCGGAACTCGCGCATCCGGTTTGCACCGGCCCGCCCATCGGGCGACACTAGGGTGAGGTGCCGGCGGCGGTGATCTCCCGGCCACCGACACTTTGGAGAATCGGTCCATGCGCCGTCGCTTCCGGTCGCTCATCGCGGTCGTTTTACTCGCCTCGTGTTCGGAGCCGTCGACGCCTCCTGAGGTCCGGCAACCCGCAGCACAGGCCCCGCCTCCGACGGCGACCGGCTCGACGCCGACTCCCTTGGCCGGCGCATCGACGGCCTCCGCCGGGACGAGCGTCGCCGCCGTGCCCGGCGCGCATCCTGCCGGTTCGGCCGTCGCTCCGCCCCCGCCCTCCGGCCCGCCGGTCACGCAGGTGGTCGTCTACTACGACTCGACGTCGCCCGATAACGTTATCGTCAACGGCAACGCCCTGGAACTGGCGGAGTTGGACCAAAAACTGCCCGGCGAGTTCCGGCGGTTGGAAGCCCTCCAAACCGGCAAGCCCCCCTTCCCGTATTCGACGCTGCGAATCGAAGTCGATGCCGCGACCCCCTACTCGATGGTTCGCCGCCTGCACGACGTGCTGGAATCCGCCGGGGCGCGACAAGCACAGCTCGTCGTCGAAGGATTCACACCGGCGGCCGGCGTGCGACCGGAAGATGTCCCGCTTCATTTGGAACTTCCGGCGTCCTATTCCGATGCACACTTCGCCGGCCCGTTCACCGACGCCGTCGAGATTCGCGTGACCTCGACGCGCGAGGGACGAACCGAAACCATGAAAGTCGGACTCGGACCTACTCTCGAAGGCGATCCCGTCTCGAACATCGTCCAAACGGTCGGCGTTCAATTTATTAGATCGGCGGACGCTGGACAGGATCCGCCGCGGTATGCTGTTTTGGCCGACAATCGCCTTCGCGCCGACGAATTGGCCGAGATCCTCTTCGCATGTCAGTACCGGCCCGCGATTCAGTCGGGACATTTCATGACGCAACTCAAGCACGTTTCGATCGCGCCGATCCCCGAGCCGCAGCCCAAGGAAATCACCCAGAAGCTCGAACGGAAAATCGAACCGTCGACGAACCTCGGTCCTGCCAACTCGCCTTCCAGCTTGAATACGATCATCGGGCAACCGACGCCGACCCGCCGCGGACGGTTGTTCGGCACGCCTCTCAAGTAACTTGATGCTGGATCCGATTTGAATTCGCTCAAGATGCCGACGCAGTAGAAATCGCGAGTCCGCTTGGGTGTCGCCGCATGCGACGCATGAATCGTTTTCCGGTCGCCGTTCTGCTGCCGGTCGTCTTGGCCTCCTGCTCCAAGCCGGCGGAATCGCCTCTCGCCTCGCCGCAGGTGAGCCAAGCCTCCCCCTCGCCCGCGACGCAAAGTTCCGCACCATCGGCACCGGTCGATAACTCCCCGATTTCGGTGGTCACCGTCCGCTACGAGTCGGTCAAACCTGACGTCATCGTCGTCAACGGCCGCTCGCTCCCGCTCGCCGAATTACCAGCCCAGTTCCCGGCCGAGTGGCGTCGTCTCCCGCTTCCGAGAGACTTGCCTTTTCACGGCCCGGACGAAATTCGAATCCATGTCGATGCCGCGACCCCGTTTGCCGCAATCCGCCAGATCCACGACGTCGCCCATGCGGCCGGCTCGCGCAACGCGACGCTGGTCGTAGACGGCTACGCGCCGCCCCCTTCGACCAAGATCGAAACCCATCCGTTAAGGTTCGAGTTGCCGATAACTCGAGCCGATCTCGTATTCAATACGCGTCCATCGGAAGTTGGTGGAATTCCACGGGAGAGGGTGGTCATAGAGTCCTATCACGGGTTGGAGCTGCTGAGTTTTCGCGTCCAGTCGGGCGACGGAGGCAAACCGCCGAGCGTCAGCCTCGAACGGGACGATTCCTCGATGGTTCCGATCTCCGACTTGAATCAATTTGTCTCGCCGAAGGCAGTCTGGAATCAGTCGCTCATCTCGATCATTCCCGACGACATGCTGCGTGCCGACCAACTTGCGGCGCTCCTCTTTGCCTGCGAGTACGCTCTCACACCCCGGGGGGACTACGAGCCTTTGGCACTCCGGGTTCTTTTGGCGGCCCCCGATCATCCTCAACGCGAGCGAGTGCAAGATGAGCTCACGCGGAAGCTCGACAAAAAGATTGAGCCGGGGACGACTCTTGCGCCGCCGGGTACGCCGGCGAATACATCGACCACCGAGGGGGTCCGGGGGGCGATCGAGAATGTCGTCCGGGCGCCGAAGTCGAAGCCGTCTCAGTCTCCGACGCCGCCGAAGCGAAGCGCGCTATTCGGCCGACCGCTCGACCAATCCGGCGTTCCACAGCCCGTCAAAACGCCGCCGATGTAAAGGGGGTATCTCGATCGGTAGCCGCTCGCGGTCGACTGTTCGGCTCGTCGAGCGACGACGATCGAGCGACTATAGCGGCGAGCGGACGGCAGTCTCGTGATCGCGTCCGCGCAGTCGCTACGCGCGGAATTCGCTCCCCCGCAATCGCCCGCCAACCGAATTCGCACCCCCGTACGGCCCCGTGTAAACTGACGCTCGACGGCGCTCCCGAGCCGGAACCGGAACTCCCCCCATGCCTCCCGCCCGCTTTCGAAACTCGAACGATCCGCCGTTGGCCGTGCATATCCGACTCGTCGCAATCCTGTTCACCGCGGCAAACTCACTCGTCATCACGGGCTGCGACCGGCAGCCGCCCGACGGAATGGTCGAGGTCGGGGAGGCGCCGTTCACGGTTCGTATGCCGGGAACCCCGCAGCGGTCGACGCAAGAGTCCACCGGCCGCATCGGCTTTGTGCGGACGGTTTTATACGGATCGGATTTCGGCACGCACATCTACGCGTTGGCCATCATGAGCCTCCCGCCGGAGAAGGTCGCCGAACTCGGCGCCGAAAAGACGCTGGAATTAGTCCACGACGAAATGAAGAGTGTCTCTCAGGACAAACCACTGAACTCCCGCCGCCTGGAAGTAGGCGGACGACCGGCCATCGATTTTGAATTCGAAGGGAAACGGCGACAATCGAACGCGGACGAAATGTTCGCCGTGCACGGCTGGGGCCGCCTCGTCATCGACAAGAACATGGTGGTCATTTTGAAGTTCGTGGGACGCGCCGAAAACGTCTCGTCGCAACAGGCGACCGCCTACTTCGACACGCTTAAAATCGCCGCCGACTGAGGAATACCGCAACTCGAATCAAACATTGCGGAAGGGGCCGACATGAAACGGATCTTACTTCTCGGATTGTCGGCCGCACTGCTGACCGCCTCCTCGCCGACGACGGCCGCCGATCCGGCGACCGACTCCGCCGCCCCATCCCTCCGCGTCGCCATCTACCACGATGCCGGACCCACGAACTGCGAACGGTGCCTGCCGAAAGGGGCCGGTTTCACCACCCGCCGCATCTCGGCCGAAGAGATCCAGGCCGGCCTGCTCAAGGAGTTCGACGTCGTGATCCCCGAACGGACCAAGGGGCTCGACCGGCTCGTTGAACAAGCCGTCCGCTGGACTGCGGCCAAGTAGGAACCTGCCGTGGCCGCCAAGAAAAACCACTCCGCCCCTTACGTCACGCACCTCGAGCTGGTGCACGAGCGGGTTCCCTCGCCCGATACGTTCCCCTACACGCTGCCCGCTATTCGCGGGCTGACGGTCCTGCCGTTCCATCCCAAGGTCACGTTCCTGGTCGGCGAGAACGGCTCCGGCAAGTCGACCCTCTTAGAAGGGATTGCCGTGGCCCACGGCCTGAACGCCGAGGGAGGGAGTCGGAACTTCAACTTCGAAACACGGGCCTCGCACTCCCCGCTCGGCGAGTGGATCCGCGTCTGGAAGACTTTCAACGTGCACGACGCCTACTTTCTGCGGGCCGAAAGTTTCTACAACGTCGCCACGGAAATCGAGAAATTAGGGGTCGGCGGCATCTACGGCGAGCGCTCGCTCCACGCCATGTCGCACGGCGAGGCGTTCTTCGCGGTGTTCGAAAAACGCTTCGGCGGCGCGGGCCTCTACCTGCTCGACGAGCCCGAAGCGGCCCTCTCGCCGCAACGGCAATTGCAGTTTCTGGCGCTGCTCGACGATTACGTTAAGGCCGGCAGCCAGTTCATCATCGCCACGCACTCGCCGATCATCATGGCCTACCCCGAGGCCAAAATTTACCACTTCGAAGCGGCGGGCATTCGCGAAATCGCCTACACCGACACCGAGCACTACCGCATCACGCGGGCCTTTCTCAACCACCCGCAAACCATGCTCGACGAGCTCTGCTCCTGACAGACAGGGTTTGGTCCCCTCTCCCCGATGAGAATGTCACCATCACGTAGGTCGTTAGTTCGGGGAGAGGGATAGGGTGAGGGGCGACGCCTGTATTGCCGGCAGCACAAATGCCGTGCTCATTTCGGCTTCGACTCGCCCCCGCTCCGACGATATCCTCCGCGTCTTCCTTCCCCTAACGCGGAGAGGCCGCCATGCCCCGATCGATGCGAATTCAACTCATCGCCGGAATCGTGACCGGCATCGTCGGACTGGCGCTCGGGTTCATCGGCCCGGTGATCGTAGCGTTTCTTCTGTTTCCCGACCTCGACCCTAAAAAACTCGAGAACAGTCTCGAAACGGCCGTCGGCTCGATCACCGCCATGAGCCAATGGTCGATGATCGTCGGTTGGGGAGGCTTGGCTTTGTCCGCCGCCGGATTTCTCTACTCGTTCGCCGTTTGGGCCGATTGGTTCATCGGCCGCCGCGGCGCCGAGAAGAACCCCGCCTCGCCGGCCTGACCGCTCGACCGCAACCGCGTACAATCGCCTGCGTATCGAACTGCTTCAATCGCGGGAGTCGTTCGACGTGGCGCGGCGCAAGGCCCGGCGTGGGCCCTATCTTGAATACCTCGAACTGTTGCACGAGCGGGTCCCGTCCCCCGACGTATTCCCCTACAGGCTGCCGGCCATCCGCAGGCTCAACGTCCTGCCGCTCCATCCGCAAGTGACGTTCTTCCTCGGCGAGAACGGCTCGGGCAAGTCTACGCTGCTGGAAGCGATCGCCGTCGCCTACGGCCTCAACCCCGAAGGAGGAAGCCGCGGCTTCCAATTCGCGACTCGCTCCTCCCATTCGCCGCTCGGCGAGTGGCTCCGGCTGGCGAAGACCACGACGGCCCGCGACGCCTACTTTCTGCGTGCCGAAGCATTTTACAACGTCGCCTCAGATATCGAGCAACTCGATCGCGAGTATCCCGATTGCGGAGAAGTACCGGCGCTCATCCGCGCCTACGGCGGCACGTCCCTTCACGAGCAATCGCATGGCGAGTCGTTCTTCGCTCTGTTTGAAAACCGACTGCTCGGCAACGGCCTTTACTTGCTCGACGAGCCCGAGGCAGCCCTCTCGCCGCAACGCCAGTTGCAGTTCCTCTCGATTCTGCACAAGTACGTCCGCTCCGGCGGCCAGTTCATCATCGCCACCCACTCGCCGATCCTGATGGCCTACCCCGGGCTGCTCTATCGGTTCGACGCCCAAGGTATCCGAGAAACGACTTACACCGAAACCGAGCACTACCAAGTCACTCGCCAGTTTCTCAACCATCCTCAGGCCATGCTCGCCGAACTCTGCCCGCCCGGCGGCACCGCATAAAGCGGCGTTTTATAGGTTGCGCGGTTCGTCATTTGGTCATTTGAGAATTCGTCATTCATTCGTCATTCGTCATTCGTCATTAGAAATTCGGCATTGGGCCGGCGATTGCCCCGGAAGTGCCGGCTCGTTAATTTGAGGGGCCGAACCACTCAATCACTTCGCCGTGTCGCCTCATGCTCAACCACCGCCTGATTCATCCCCGCATCAACGAAATTCTCGGCCGGGCCGGGCACCATGCCAAGATTCTGATCGCCGACGGCCATTACCCGGCCTCGACCAAGCGGGGTCCGAACGCCGAACTCGTCTCGCTCAATCTCGCCCCGGGCATCGTCAGTTGCTCGCAGGTGCTCGAAGCGATTCTCTCGGCCGTGCCGATCGACGGCGTCTACACGATGATGTACGAGTCGAGCGACCCTTACACGCTCGCAGGCGATCCGCCGGTTTGGAGCGAGTATCGCGCGATCCTCGGCCGCTCGAGCCCGCCGCTCAAGCTCGAGACGATCGTGAAATGGGATTTCTATAAGGCCGTCGAAACGCCCGATCACGTACTGACCGTCCAGACCGGTGACATGCAGCGATTCGCCAACCTGCTGCTCTCGATCGGCGTCCGGATGGAATAGACCTCCACCACACCTAACCAAACGCGCCAAAGGAACCTCGATGAACGCCAAAGACGCCCTCCGCTCGACCATGGGGCTCAGCCAAACCGTCCTCACCAAGTACGTCGAAGACCTCAGCGACGCCGAAATCCTCCAGCGACCGGGCCCCGGCTGCAATCACGTCGCCTGGGCGATCGGGCACCTGATCGCCTCGGAGGTCGGCCTCCTAAGCGGAATCTGCCCGGGTAAGGCGACCGAGCTGCCGGCCGGTTTCGCCGAAAAGCACGACAAGAAAAACGCGGCGAGCGAGAACCCGGCCGATTTCCTCACCTGCCGCGGCTACTTGGACCTGTTTGCCAAGGTGCGGACGGCGACGCTCGCCGCCATGGACCAGATGAGCGACGCCGAGCTCGACGAGCCGGGCCCGGAAATGTTCCGCCAGATGCTGCCGACGAAGGGGCACGTGCTGATGCTCATCGGCACGCACCCGCTGATGCACGCCGGCCAGTTCGTGCCGCTCCGCCGCAAGCTCGGCAAGCCGGTGGTAATTTAATGTCTCAATGACGAATGACTAATGACGAAGGAAGCACGAATGACCAAATGAAGAATGTCGAGCGCGTCACCTTCGTCATTCGTCATTTCTGAATTCGTCATTCTTTCGTCATTCGTCATTAGACATTCGTCATTGACGCACCACCCTACATCGGAAACGCAAACTCGCTCTCGAGGTGCGTCACTTCCGCATCGTCGCGAGTAAACTGCCGGCCGGCTCGCCCTTCGTCGACCATTCCGCGCACCCGGGCCGCAATCGGCCCCTTCCGCTCCTCGTCGATCCAGAACGGATAGGGCAAGTGCTCGACGTCTTTTCCCTGGATGTTCTTGGTGTGGTTGACGACATTCTTGAGTAGCCGGCTGCAGGTCGCCGTCAGCAGCCAACCGAGCACGAAGTACAACTCGTCGCGCGGCACCCCCTCACGTAAAAACACGCAGGGGCTGCTCGTATCGAGAATGTATCCGGCCGGCAGGTAGCGCGGCTGCAGCCGGTTGGCAATCAGCTGCCAAGAGAGCCCCTCGCGCTCGAAATAAGCCTGGCTCCCCACGCCGAGCAGGTACCAGTTGCCGTTTCGCTTGAACGTTCGAACGGCGTCGCCGTTGTTCTTCCAAACAATGACGTGCGTCGGCGGCGCGTAGACGATCCGGCCGATTCCCTTGTTGTAGTAGCGGTAGTCCGGGTCGGATTCGGCCAGTTCGAGCGGCTCGTCGCGCGGCACCACGCGCACGTTGCGGCGCGTCGCGCCGGCCGCCTCCTGCTCGGCGACGAGCGCCTGCTTGCGGCGGCCGAGCCGACCGAGCCGTGCCCGGCCCAATTCTCTTTCGAGCGTGACCCGGTCGTCGAAAAACTCGAACCGGTACGGCTCCGTGAACAAACCGCCGCGTAACGGCCGAACGAAGTACTCGTTTCGTCCGACGGTCATGCCGCCCGCCGAAACGACGAACTCTCCCAGTCGCGGACCGGCGAAGTACCGGGCGTCGTCCTCGGCGATTTGCCAGGAAAACGTGCCGGTCAGCTCGACGGTCGAGCGCGGCACCACGCGGCCGTCGACCCGCAGCGCGTCGGCCGGCGAGCCGCGGCGAAAGAGAAGCTCGACGATCGGTCGGCGGATCTCGCTGGAAAAAAACCCGGCCGTCGTCCGGACCTCGACTTCCCCCAGGTTCATCAACCGCCGGCGAAGGCCCCGCATCGTCTTGATCGTCAGCAGCGTGTCCGAGCAGAGAAACGCCAACTCGCCGCCGGGCGGCAGCAGCTCGACCGACTTCAGCAGGAAGAAAGAATACGACTCCTTCTTGATCTTCAGGCCGTCGCGAACGCCGAAATCGGTTTCCAGCGCGTCCTGCAAACCCGGATCGAGCGAGCCGCCGAACGGCGGATTGCCGACGATTTTCGTGATGGGCGCCGCGGCAGCCGGTCCAAACATGGGTAGCCCCTCCGCGGCCGGCA
>Ga0163153_10006398_pt1 | contig 13278 bp, 13 predicted proteins | sample OliLakLV19MP6IB1_FD_148629 | JGI IMG/M metagenome (GOLD analysis project Ga0163153, IMG submission 148629) | Freshwater microbial mat bacterial communities from Lake Vanda, McMurdo Dry Valleys, Antarctica - Oligotrophic Lake LV.19.MP6.IB-1 | ecosystem: Environmental > Aquatic > Freshwater >... | reverse complement strand
CCCTGTAGCTCAGTTGGCAGGGAGGCGAAGCCGAGCAGTCCCCGGAGGCCGGATAGGCCGGAGCGGGATAGAGCAGAATCGCTGCGAGCAAGCAGACGTAAAAGTTATTCCCCTGTAGCTCAGTTGGCAGGGAGGCGAAGCCGAGCAGTCCCCGGAGGCCGGATAGGCCGGAGCGGGATAGAGCAGAATCGCTGCGAGCAAGCAGACGTAAAAGTTATTCCCCTGTAGCTCAGTTGGTAGAGCAAGTGACTGTTAATCACTTTGTCCGTGGTTCGAGCCCACGCGGGGGAGCCATTCAGAAGATGAGAGCCCTTTGGCCACCAGGTCAAAGGGCTTTCTCATTTGAGGATAAAGAGTTCCATCAATGAGAGAGTAGTTCGAGGCCACGATTTTGGCGAGCCCAGCCTTTTCTTCAAGACTTCCTGCATCATATAATGATTTCAATTGTTTACAGAGTTCGAGGGTTGTTTTAGCGTCTTCCAAATAATTCTGATTCTCCTGCGTGAACTCTTCCATCTGCGCTTTTAAACTTATAAGTTCATTTTGATATTCTTTTTCTTTGGTGCGAAAAATATCTTCCGGAATAGTTCCGTCAAACTTTGCGTCATAAAGACGGCTCAACCGTTGGCTAACCTTGCCATATTCGGTTTTAAGGGCATGTAAGCGGGCTTCCTGACGGTCTCTGCTGTATTGCGTGTCTTCCCGCAAGGCATTCATAATCCAGACGGCATCCTCATCCTTCAAAGTTACCGAGCTGACAATTTCCCCGAGCATATCCGTTATGGCCTCTTCCCGCACGAAGGTCTTGCCGTCATGTTCCCGCTTGCCTTTCGAGAAAGTGCAGTGGTAATAAGTGTATTTGCCTTTTTTCCGTTCCCCCAAAACCTTGCATCCGCAAACCCCGCAAGTCATAAGGTTGTTTAAATTGAAAACAACGACTTTCTGTTTTTGCGGTGCCCGTTGGCGTCGATGCAAAAGCGCCTGAACTCTATCAAAAATTTCTTTAGAAACAAGCGACTCATGATTTCCCTTGAGGATGCGGCCTTGCCATTTAAAAACGCCGTAATAAAACGGACTGGTCAGAAAACTGTAAATGGCCGCATCACCCGAAGGATTACCTCTTTTATTGCGGAACCCCTCGTTATTAATAATTTTAGTCAGAGCAGAGATCGAGTAAAGGCCGGTGGCATGAAGCTCAAACATACGGGCAATAAACGGGGCTCTTACCGGGTCTAAGTCAATCGCGCCGGTGATCGGGTTATTCTTATAGCCCATTGGCGCGGCAGAAGGATAAATGCCTTGCTCCGCTTTCTCCCGCATCCCCATTTTTGTTTTGCGGGAAATGTCATTCGACATTTTTTTGGCAACCGCAACTTCAATATCGAGCATGAACACATCTTCCGAGCCTGAGTTTTTATCAATGGATTTATTAGAGCGTGAGAAGTGAATCGTTTTTCCGTGCAGTTTAATCAGGTCAATAATCTTGATCTTATCAAAATCATTGCGGGTCATGCGATCGGTTACATCGAAAATAATATGCTGAATTTCGGAATGCTTTTTGGCGTATTCGACCATTTGGTTGAAAGAGCCCCGCTCTTCCCGCCAGGCCGATTCTGAAACTTTCCAAGTCTTTACAATCTCAAATCCTTTGCGCTTGGCCTAGTCAAAACCCAGCTTCTCCTGCGCGTCTAAGGAAAAGCCGTCCTTTTCTTGTTCTTTGCTGGAAACGCGGACATAGAGGAGGGCATTGCTCATATAATTACTCGATGTTCCCTTTGCCTATGTTACAGGTTACGCAAAGCGTCTGCAAATTATCGAGCACGGTTTCACCACCTTTAGACCAGGGTGAGATGTGATCAACATGAAGTTCGACAGAAGGCTTTTTTGCTGGGCTTGCGCCACACATTTTGCAAATACAGTTATCCCTAATTAAAACGATTGCTCTAAGGCGCCAGTTGATTTTCCGTGGTGTTCGTCTCAAATGGTCACCACCAGTTTTTTTTCGACTATTAACTTCTTCTCCGATTCCAGGACCGCTGTTGATAAAAGCTCCGAAAGCTTCAAGCGCCTTATTCCATGAACCAAAGCGCTTCTCATATGTCCCAAGAGCAAATCTTGAATGTCCCTTACTCTTTTCAAGATCTTTGCCAACCGGTTGTCTTCCCAAATGCTGCCAGACATTAGTAAGGTTCTCGAAAAGAACCTCTTCTTTATTGTTCAAAGTCAGAATTACTTTAAGCCCACTAGCTTCCAATGCCTTATTCCAAGACCCGAATCGGCGAAGAATCGTGGTTTTTCCAAACTTCCCCTTTTCGTCATAGATAGCCCCTGTCAATGTTTGCTGATTAACTTGTTTGGCAACCCGCTTCAAGTCGTCGATAAGCTCTTGCTCTGGAATGTTTCTTTTTCTGAGCCTAATCTCAAATTTACTCATGTCTCAACCTATTTCTTAAGCAATCAAATTTTATTTTATTTGGACTTTTGTTTTTATTAATTTTTCAATGTGGTAGGACTGAATTTTATTGGGTTTGGCTTTGCGGTTAAGCCAGCGATTCACGGTCGAGAAAGCTACGCCCAACTTAATAGCAACTTCCTGCTGAGGGATTTTGTTTTCAAGCCGGTATTTTTCGAGTTTCGCGATGATGTCCATACAATTTACCTTTTGTTTTCAATAGGCCAATTTTTAATCCGTATAGCTAATTCCAGAGAACTGTATCGATTGTTCTTCAAGCTGTATGGATTGGCCTGTTTTAGCACTTACGCAAAACATCAACTTGGTCCTGACTCTAGGCAAAGCCACCATAAATGTAGTTTAAATGTAATTAAATTTAACCTAACATGATATTTATCAATGGGTTATGAATATTAAGATTCAAACTGCTGGGATTTTAAATGTAATTTTATTTGAGTCGCCAGTACCCAGTCCTTCTACTGCCTTCATGAACAATCTTTCCATTTTGTTTTAATTCCCTCAAAAGATTAGAAATATCCGTTGCATTTAATTCACCAAACGCATCCTTAAAATCCCGAGCGTACCCGCGCTCATTTTTTTTTAAATGTTGCAATATTAATTCTTTTTTGTGTTCTCTGGATAACCCTCGTAAGCGGGTGTAAAGGCCGGATTTTCCCTCATGAAGATAATATTTATGAGAAAGAATATATCGAGCGCCGCTTGTTCTTCCAATCTGCTCAATAATACCCAGCTGCAAGAATTTATTCCTAGATCCAATGTTGCCGACTTTTTGATTTTCCCGAATCTTCTCGAGTTCGCAAATTTCCTCAAATGACAGGTTAACTTGACGCTCATTTGTGATGCGTTCAAGATATAGGATGAAATCTTTATCTTTAACCTGGGCGGGGATAGAAAGCCGGACTGTGTGCGAATCGCTTTTGGAGAGATCGGGAAAACCTTTTCCATCGCGAATAGCCTTTTCAAAAATATCATCCAGCCCCTGGCTGGATCGTTCGGCAAAACCAATTTTGCCGAAGCTTTCGGCCAATAAACGATTACGCCAAGACTTCTCAAAAAGAAAATTTTCTAAATTGACAGGAGGGAAAAAACCGCCAGGACTTTCAATGATAAACGCTTGGGAAGACGCCTTAATAAATACGGAACGCCCCTTGACAGAGTAATCCCGGTGCATCACGGCGTTATGCACTGCCTCACGGATTGATTTTTCATCGAAAGCCCAGATCTCCCGCTGAAAAAACCCTTCCTGGAAAGGGATTCTCAAATTGCGGGCATTGATCGTATCCCATATTTCATCATCAATGCTAACAAAAGGCGCCCTCCAATCTTTTCTGAAATCGTAATGCGTTTGAGTGTGAGTATGTCTCCATTCAAAAATAATCTCTGCATCAGGGAGATGATTCTGCAAAGCCTCTATCCTGCCAACAAGAATTAAACCGGCACACGTAATACCGTTAATGTTCATGAGGCCAATGTTTTTTAATACCTTCTCATCATCAAAAGATAGATATTCCTTCCGTCCTGCTTTCTCTGCCCATTTCTTACGTAATATGTCAATTGCTGGCCTATCCAAATCCTCCAGAGACAAGCCCGGAATTACTTCCGACGTAAAATCGGGCTGGGCTTCGTTCAGGATTTCCTTGGTTTTTATATCATCCATCTCGCCGAGAGATTCTCCTCGGCGGATGGGGTAGCAGTACTTATCGCCTTTACCCCCCGATTTGATTCTAGTTGCAGGAGGGTGTTTTGGAATGTGAAAAATCAGTACGCGCTTTCCGTGGTAGTCTAACTCTTCAACATCAACATGGATTTCCAGGCGTGTCCAAATTTCGTGAGAGAGTTTGGCGTGAGTTCCAATGCTGAAATTCGTTCCTTTTACTGCGCGGGGTTTTTCTTGAATTCCAAGAATCAGCTTACCGCCATTCCCGTTGGCAATTGCCGCGCAATAATCAAACAAACTGCCGCGCCCTCTATCAAAGTTGCTGGCAGCCTCTTTGAATTCCAAATCGATATCTTCTGACCGATTAAGCCATTTTTCGAATTGTTCAATGCTGGTTTTCATTCTTCCTGATGCCCGATCGTTAAATGATAAAAACCCGCCCAAAATGCGCATAAGCTTAGAAGCTCAGAGGCGTGACGGGTATGTTTAGATTTTACACATTGTCTTTACGGCGTCGAGACAATTACAGAGATGCATCTTATAGCGTTTTATTTGGCTACGCAACCTTCTTTTCGGACAATACAAATATGAGGTGACAGCTCATATTTACATACCGGCCTAAAAGAATGCCCAGCTCCACCCAACCGCCAATTGTCGTGACGCTGTAGTGAGAATTGAAATTCCAAAGAACCTATCTCTGGTTTTTCAATCTATCAAGCTGCTTTCTTTTCAGGCTCCGCTGTTAAAAGTTTTACGCCATACTTACGGTTCAGCTTGGTTAGATATTTCAACAGCTCGGCTGTGTTGTAAGCGATTTCACGCGCGTCTTCTTTTGACAGAGGATGCCCGTATCGCGGCTGCCAAATTTCGATAGTCCGCTCCAAAAATGTGTCGCTGAAATTATTTTGCATAAATAAAATCCTGTCAAAAGGCATACGGCTTTTGACGGACTTCTTTTGTGTTTAGAAGCAGATTCGAAATAGCCTAGTACCGTGTCATTTTAATACTTGGGGAACACGGTACTGTACAGATTGAAATTGTTACCCCTAATTTCAATCCTGAAGATGTACTGGACTTTGTCTGCTGCATTACATTCCACCGAAGAGACAATCCGGTATTCGCCCGGTATATCCTCGGCTTAGCGCACACAGCGTTCTCCGACTCTGCCATTTCTTTAACTTCAACACCCCTTACAAAACTACTTCCGGTCTCCTTTTAAGTTTGAAATTCTAATTCGTTGCGATTGAATCATTTAAGAGCAGTTCCCATACGAAGAACCGTTTCAAAAACAATTCCAACTCCGGCAAAACTCTTATCACTCACGCTCACTCTCTGGGTACTGCTTATGGCTTTACGGCCATGTTTTAAAACCCAAGCTTTAAGGCTGAGTTTGATGATTAATAATTTAATCTTCATGGTATTGGGCAAAAACAGGGGCCCCGTTCCCACTTTGTCAAAGTTTCTATACTGAAAATATTTTTTCAAGGCTTTCAACTCAATTGCATATCAGTCTTCAAAAGTTATATTCCATTCGATCATCCCACCCGAGCCGTCCATCTGACTACGATCTCTCACACTCATTTCAATGATGAGAGAGCGTAGTCAGACGGTTGGTACACCCTGAAAGGGTGTACCAAAGGCGAGGAGCGGGATGAGCACCCATTTATTGGAGCCTTATTTCCTTACAAAGCACCCTGAAAATCTTAAGATCTTCGGAGTTCAACCATTTCTGTAGCTCCGGGATAATCGGGAGCCAAAAAAAAACGCGAGGTCCTTTTGGATCTCGCGTTTTTTATTGGCTTTTGGCATGGGCGAGAAAGGAGCACCGTTTTCAAACATGACTCAATGTCATGTTTGAGGTGCGGGGGCCGACCGGAGTCCGAAGGACGTAGGCGCCAAGCCCTCGCGGGGGAGTTTTTACAAAAGGCGTTGCGGGTGTATAATCCAGCAACGCCTTTTGTATTTCCAGGTCAGCCCTTTTAGAAAGGGGCGGGATTTTTGGAAGTTATTTTTCGGCTCTCAAACGACCAGCCGGTTTTTAATCCCATAACAAACCATCCAAGAGCAAGAGTTCCCAAAGCAAAAAGCGTGTCGCCGATCATTCGCATCCAACGGATATTATGAAGCCAGGGATTCTGCATAAACTCTTCGGAGCGCGCATACCACAAACCGTGTTTGACGCTGGCAAAAGTTTGGGCAAGTCCAATGGGTAACAAGCTAAGAAGGACCATCAGCGCGAGACCGATATTGATGGCCCAGAAAGCAAAGCGCAGCGCGCCTTCTTTCCACGGTTTCTGACCCGCCAATCCTTTCATCACAAAGAGCATGAGTCCAATACCCAGCATCCCGTAAACTCCAAAAAGTGCGGTATGGCCGTGAACCGCGGTTGTGTTCAGACCTTGCATATAATAAAGAGCGATCGGCGGATTAATAAGAAAACCAAAAAGTCCAGCGCCGACCATGTTCCAAAAAGAAACGGAAATGAAACAATAAATCGGCCATTTATAAGCCTGGACCCAGGGCCGCGCTCGCGTCAGTTTTAAATTTTGATAGGCCTCAAATCCAATCAAAATGAGAGGAACCACTTCCAAACCGCTAAACGTCGCTCCCAACGCAAGTACAGCTATCGGAGTTCCCGTAAAATACAGGTGATGAAAAGTCCCGATGATTCCGCCTGTAAGAAAAACGTTCGTCGAGAAAAGTACCGTTGCGGTTGCGCTCTTTACGCCGAGCAAACCCATTCGCGTAAATAAAAATGCAATCACCACGGTCGCAAAGACCTCGAAGAAACCTTCCACCCAAAGATGAACGACCCACCAGCGCCAGTACTCTGCGACAGCGAGATTCGTGCGGTGCCCCCACATAAGCCCCGCACTGTAAAAAAGTGCAATAGCAGCAGATGAAATCAAGAAAAGCACAAGCAGATGTCTGCTCTCACTTTTCTTTTGAAGGGCTGGCCAGATAGCGCGTATCATCAAACCCAGCCACAGAAAAAGCCCGACGAGGAGGAAGGCTTGCCAGAACCTCCCGAGGTCGACATATTCGTAGCCCTGATGGCCAAACCAAAAGTTAGAAACAAACCCAAGCTTTTGCATGATACCGAACCACTGGCCCGCAAGTGAGCCGACAACAATAACAAGCAGGGCGACAAAAAGAAAATTAACGCCGAAGCGCTGAAATTTGGGTTCATGCCCTGAAACAGCGGGGGCGATAAAAAGGCCTGTGGCAAGCCAGGAGGTTGCAATCCAAAATATAGCGAGTTGAACATGCCATGTCCTGGTTACGGAATAAGGGAGCCATTTTGCGAGAGGAATGCCGTAAAGACCGCTTCCTTCGACTCCATAATGTGCGGTGATTGCACCTAAAAGAACTTGCACAACAATGAGCGCAATGACCACCCAAAAGAATTTGAGCGTTGCTTTCATGGAAGCTGTAGGGGTAAGTCCAAGAAGCGGGTCATTTTCGGGAATGTCGCTTACGGCATGAGGCTCATCGCGATTGACAGTATAGTAACAGGCGAGAAGCGCAATTCCGGCCAGAAGAAGGATGACGCTAAAACCTGTCCAAAGAATGAGTGACGGGGCTGGACGATTGCCTACAAGTTCATCGGCCGGCCAATTATTGGTATAAGTAACATCCGTTCCCGGACGCGTAGTCCCGCAAGCCCAGGCCGTCCAAAAGAAAAAGGAGTTAAGTTTCCGCATCCGTTCAGGGTCTTTAACAGTATTTACGGCCATGGCGTACGCTTCGCGCGTTTTCTGAAGCGCCGGATCATTCATGAAAAGGGAGGTGTAACGGGCGCTGACTGCGGCGATGGCTTCAGCCCGGAGATCGGACACCATGAGCCGGCCGGTTTTTAAATCATACGTATTGGTCCGGAGCTCTTTTCCCAGGCGGGCCTTGAGCATCGCCTGCTTTTCCTCATCAAGCGCATCAAAGTTTTTTCCGGCATCTTTTTGCGCCCAGGCATTCACAAGATATTCCGCTTCCCGGTGAAGCCAATCGGCGGACCAGTCCGGAGCGACATAAGCGCCGTGTCCCCAAACCGACCCTAGTTCCTGGCCTCCTATGGATTGCCAAATGTTTTGGCCGTCTTGAATATCTTCTCCTGTAAAAAGCACACGGCCGTCTGAGGTGACGACCTGTTCCGGGATGGGCGGCACCTGGCGATAAATTTCACGCCCAAAATATAAGAGAACAGAAAAAGAAAGAATGATGATCGCGGCAAAACAGAGCCATAGTTTTTTGTAATTCATTAATCCTCCTGAGGTTTTTCCGGCTTGAGCAATCGCCCCGTCTTTAAAGCGGCAACTCGTTCCCTGGTTTCGTCATGGCAGCGCTCAAATTCTTCTTTGGTGAGAGACGTAAAAAGCGGTTTCGATATTAAAATAAGCCAGAGTCCTGCGGCCAGCAGCCAGCCTACGGATGCGGACGCCAGTAAAATAAAAAAGAACTCCGGAAAGAAAACAGCAGCGATTCTTAGAACAAGTGCAAAGGCAAGAAAGGCGCTTACCGCGGGAAGCTGCCACGTTCTTTTCTCAAGCCGTTTAGGCTGGCCTCCATGGCTGAAAATGACCATCGTGGCAACAGCAAACGTCATCACGGCGTATCCTCCCAGAAACGTAATATGTAGAAACGCCGGGCGGTAAACCGGAAAAAAGACAACGCCTGCTTGCCCTAAAAAAACCATCCAAAACGAGGCCCAAAGCAATAAGGCGAATTCGTCTTTTACGAGTGGTTTCAAAACCAGAGTCCTCGAACGAAAATAAATTAAACCAATAATGAACGCTCTCGCAAGGAATGCAGGCAGTGTCATTCCAAGCCCTTCAAGACAGAACGTCAGCAGGAGGCAAACAGCGGAGGCGGCATTAAGGTAAAGCGCTTTGGCCCTTTCCCGTCTCAGGATTTTTACGTCCTTACTGATTTGAAACGAAGGTCGGAATGTTCCCATTAAACGCGGGCCTAAAAAACTTCCGACTCCGAGAACCAGACTCAGAAGAAATCCCTGTTCTGCTAAAAGTTTCCCCGTTTTATTGGCAGCGCTTGGGAAAAGATGAAGGTCGGCGCCTGTCATCATCAGCACGCCTGAGAGTCCATTTAAAAGAGCGGCCGGAATCCAGACGAACTCGACTGGAGGCTGAATGCCTGAATTTTTCTTGTTCAAAAAACGCCGGGCGGCGAAAAAGGCCAACATAAGAAGCCAGGCCGCAAAACAAAGACGGGCGTTCATCCATTGATGAAGGAGGTAAAAGACAGGAGCGGCATTGAGTAAAACTAAAAAGACCAAAAATTCTTTCACGCTGGCAGGCTTTGCCGACGCGAAACGCGGCATTGCCGTCAAAAGAAATCCGACAATGAAACAGCCCATATAAGCTTCCGTCTGAATCGCAGAGTGAAGCTGCATGGAATAGGCAGGAATCCATTTGAGCGCGTAGAAAAGCCATTGGCTAATTCCGACCGCTCCCCAAAAAATGCCAAGCGGAAAGAAGATCCTGTAAGGCTCTTTGACCGCGGCAGAAAACCATCGGAATCGTTTATCCCCGTTCACGAAGGCTATGACAGCTCCTGCTTTTAGATTCAAAAGGGCTAGTTAATCTTGCCGATCATTGTATACCCGATTAACAAAATCAAAAGTACTTTCGTAATTGACCAGCCAAAGGGGACGGTTCAAAAAGTATGGGACTCGGTGAGATGAGAGACAAGCAGTAAAACTGCAAGAATAACTTAGGTGAGTGACCTCCTGAAGGTGAGAATGGTTCAGGAGGTTTTTTTATGCCTAGACAACCCCGACTGATGCGAAGCGGCGAATATTACCATGTGATCGGCCGTGGTAATAATCGGCAATGGATAATCGAGGACGATGAAGATTTTGAGTATTACGTAGAGCAATTGCGGAAGTATCAGCAGAAGTTTGCCGTGTCGCTGTTTCATTATTGCATCATGAGTAACCATGTTCATCTTCTCTTGCGAAGCGAAGAAGCTGATGACGCGATTACGCGCATGATGAAGGGCGTCCATATGGTTTATGCGAAGCATTTTAAAAGGAAGCATGAGACAACGGGGCATGTCTTTGAGGACCGATTCAAGTCATGGCACGTCAACAGCGACGCTTATTTATTGGAATGCGGACGCTATATTGAGAGAAACCCCGTCCGGGCCAAGATGGTTGAAGAGCCCGCACAGTAAGTATGGTCGAGCTATTCATTTTATGCGTATGGCCAAAAACTAAAGGACCATTTAAGTGAAAACCCGCTTTATCAATCCTTGGGATCTACTTCATTAGAACGGCAGATAGACTATCGAAAATACGGCGAAACTTCGCGGGCTTACGAAACTATTCTGGATCAATTCTTCTTTGAAAGAGTGACCATCTAGTCCGGCACTTTTTGAACCGTCCCAATGTCTCTTTGTTATGTTAGGGTCGGGCTAGAGGTCGATCAAAAGTTCGCGGGCGAGGCGAAGCCGTCCCTGGCATGAAGCGGAAGGGGAGCCCGCGCGGAGGAGCCAATTGCAGGTATAGAATGGCGTTTTACCTCTGGTTCAGTATTCCGATAGAGGTGAAACTTTGCCGGTTCGGAACCCACAAATAAAGTTCAGCGCCCGAAAAGTTAAATGAAAGCTTAAATAAGAAACATAGGCGGATGATATTGAAGAAAACACGCCGGGAGAGTAGAATCTCTCCGCTGCTGTTTTTTATAAAGATGTTATTTAAACAGCACCGTGAGCGGGTTCTCAATGGTTTCAGTTTCCGAGCGTATCGATTCCTTGGATGGGCTGCGCGGCCTCGCCGCTTTGACCGTTGTGATGACCGCATATGCTCATCCTTTTTCCCTCCATTTGGCCGGTCGATTCCATAAGCAATAAGAATGCGCTGACCTATGCCCTGACTTTTACGCCGCTTCATTTTTTTTGGCGGCATATGAGGCGGTGATTTTATTTTATGTCCTGAGCGGATACGTTTTAACGCGGCCCTACTTTCAAGGCAGGCTTTTCAATTACCCCGTTTTTCTCACGAAAAGAGTATTCAGGATCTATCCCGCATACTGGGCGGCGCTCTTTAGCGCCGTCCTTTTCATGGCCTGGCTCTCCCGCGCCAGCCTTCCAGGACTCAGCTCCTATGTGAACGGCGTGGTATGGCACGACTCCAGCTGGTCCTCGTTCTGGCATCACCTGACAATCCTGCTGATCAGGATCCCTGAAGACTCGGAAATGTATAACCCTGTCGTCTGGACGTTGAAGTACGAGGTTGTTTTCTCTCTGCTTTGCCCCGTTATCCTCTTTGTCAGCAAACGTCTCGACGGGAAGATTTCATGCTGCCTCTTTTTTGCCGCCTCCTGCCTCGGGAATCTTTTTAGCGGATTACGTTTCATGCGCTATCTTTTCATGTTCGGAATTGGCGTGAACCTGGCCAAGCACGCGCAGGATTTAAAAAAGGCCTACTCAAAATTCTTTCTCCACGCAGGTTGGTTTTTACCCGCCTCCGCTTTCTTTCTTTACACCGCTCAGTGGTGGGGATTCTGGCCCATCGTAATGCCCCGCTGGCTGATTCTTTTCCATGATGTCCTGATCACAGGAGGCGCCGTACTTTTTATCCTTTTAGCTCTTTACTCCAAGAGGTTGTCAGCTTTCCTGGGAAGCCCGCCCGTTTACTTTCTGGGGAAAGTTTCCTACAGTCTCTTTCTCTTTCAATTTCCGGTGATATTGACGATGATTTACGCCTTTTATGGAAAAATCCCGCTAGGGGGTATTCTCCTCCTGTCCCTTGCCCTATTGCTGCTCGTAGCAGCACTGTCTTATAGATGGATCGAGCTGCCCGCCCTGAAAAAGGGGAACGAAATCTCCAAGCGTATCTATAAACAAGCGCCCGGTGCACGCTGAGTGTCCCTAACTCTGGGGAAAGCTGCCACTTCTGGAATGGCGGGATTAAGGGGGCTTACTAGCGAGTCCGGCTGTTTACTGATGCAGGCAATTTTTAAAGGCATATTTTAAGGATTGCTGGTATAATGCCGTACTTCAGAAACACCCGCAGTCCCCTTTTGCGGTTCAGATTAAAATCCACTTTTTAAAGGAAAATTAATGGGCGAGTACAAACCCCCTAGACGCAGGACCCGCTGGGCAGGCATCGTTTTATTTACCGTACTGATCCTGTTCGGTGTGATCGGGGCGCCTATCTATATATTCACGCAGGGGATGACCACGGCGGAAATCGCCCTTTTCTGGTTTTATTTCCTCGCGACCGGCCTTTCGATCACTGCGGGCTATCACCGGCTCTTCGCGCACGCGACTTATAAGTCGAACGACATCTTCCGTTTCTTCCTCCTTTTCTTCGGCGCCGCGACTTACGAGGAGTCCGCTCTTAAGTGGTCGTCCCAGCACCGCCAGCACCATCAGTTTACGGATACGGACCTCGACCCTTATAACTCCCGACGCGGTTTCTGGTACTGCCATATCAACTGGGTCATTTTTTACAAGCACCACGTCAACCAGGACAACGTTACGGACCTTCTCAAGAACAAGCTCGTCATGAACCAGCACAAGTATTACAACGTCTGGGCGCTCGTGAGCGGGATCCTTCTTCCCATGGCGATCGGTTTCTGGATCGGCCGTCCGTTCGGCGTCTTCATGGTCTCGGTCTGCCTCAGAATGTTTCTCATTATGAATGCGGCCTTCTTTATTAACTCCTTCGCGCACATGGTGGGAGACGACAGTTATGATAAAAAGTCTTCCGCCAAAGACCACTGGCTCGGCGCCATCCTCACCAACGGCGAAGGGTATCACAGCTATCATCACAAATTTCCGAACGACTATCGCAACGGCATCCAGTGGTATCAATGGGACCCGAGCAAGTGGCTTATCTACGGTCTTTCCCGCATCGGATTCACCTGGGACTTGAAGCTCACTCCCCAAGTGCTTATGAATTCCGCGCAAAAAGCGGCCGTTTCGGTCTAAGTATGCGTACATAAATATTTTGATGTTTGTCATCCTGAATGAAGTGAAGGATCTCACGTTTTTAAGATTCTTCGTCGCCTTGCTCCTCAGAATGGGCTTAATACCCAAAAAGTGTTGCTATTTTCAGTGGTTTTTAAAGAAACAATACCACTTCAAATACGCTTGTTTGTGTTTTTCTGATAGACCCCGATGCCTTTGA
>Ga0163153_10006396_pt1 | contig 13282 bp, 17 predicted proteins | sample OliLakLV19MP6IB1_FD_148629 | JGI IMG/M metagenome (GOLD analysis project Ga0163153, IMG submission 148629) | Freshwater microbial mat bacterial communities from Lake Vanda, McMurdo Dry Valleys, Antarctica - Oligotrophic Lake LV.19.MP6.IB-1 | ecosystem: Environmental > Aquatic > Freshwater >... | reverse complement strand
GGGCAGCAAATACAAAGAAAGAAGGAAGTACAGAGTATGAACCCAATGTCATTAAATCCCGAGGCCATAAGGGCGAAGCTGGAGGAGCTGAAGAAGGAGATAGACGCGCATGCGCAATTGGAAACGGTTCTGAATGAGCTGGCCATATCGACGCAGGCGATTTCCAGGAGTGCCGGAATCATCAACGCTGCTGGTGTTTTGCATCACGCGGAGCTGAAGGCAAAGCGCTTTGACCTGGAGGCGGTTTTGATTTCCATTCGCGCCGGAAAACTACGTCGTGAGTATGATGTGATTAATCGATTAGCGAGCGATCAAGACGTGCAGCCGTCTGTTCTGTTCCACTCGTAGCTGCCCAACGAAAGAAAAAAAGAAAGAAAGAAACATGAAACTACAACTTGCCCGCGTGGGCATTTTTCAGACACGTGGGGGCAGACAGGCTTCCATCTTTGAGATGCGGGATGGGAAAGGTTATGGCATGTTGCTTCCTGTTAGCCAGCAGGGGGAACCAGAGACAGGTCACAGCTGGAAACCCAGCGGGGAGTACAGCGTGTCATTCGAAGGCGTTCCGCACATGAATGACTTGCTGGAATTCATAACGGCAGATGCAAAATCGCCATCTGATTACGTCGCCATCCGGTAGTGCCGTCGCCGGAACCCAATTGACAGCTTTTTTGCAGACTGCTAGGCTTGAGTCTGATCTGACGGCATGTGTTGGTTAAATCGGCATGAAAACGGCGCTCCTTCGCGGGAAGCGCCGTTTTTGTTTGGGTATGGAAAGGGGATCATGGGAAATCAAAACGATGTGTTGGCACGTATGAATGCGCTGGCAAGGGCATTCGCACGGGATGCGGGAGAGGAGGTTCGTGCTCCGTTTCGGAAGCAATTGGGTCTGGACACTCCAGGCGAAAACGGCTTGCCTGCCGAAATCAAATTGCAGTACGAGGTGCTGGCAAGTACGTTTGTTGACGATTACGTGGAAACCGCCAAAGGTTCATTCCTGGCAGGAGTGGTGAGCTACTGGAAAGTGCTCAATGGCGAGATGCCGATAGTGAACGTTGATGAAGTGCGATTGCATCGGTTTAGCTGCCGTCAACACGTCTATCGCTTTTCCCTGCTCCCTTCATGCCGAACATCCGGCCGGATTGTGGCAATCTGGGAATCCTATGATGCGGCAGAACAGTGCGGAAGCCCTGTAGGCTATCTTTACTGGATGGACCCCCCATCCACCGGCGACCAGCCTCATTACCTGCTGGAAGTGTTGGGAGATCTTGAAGAGAGCGCGGATGTACACATCCTTGTGGCGGAAAGCCAGCTTGTCAGCGCGGATTCGATTGATCGTGACGTGTGAAAGCGGTATAAATGCCGCCCAGGACGCCTTCAGGCGCGTTAAGGTGTGACTGAAGGTGTTGCGGAGTCCTGATCACCTATAGCGCGTGTCTCCGCAGCCACCAGGTCGTGTCAATCCTCACGTCTGCTAGTGGAAAACTCCATGTGCATCCCCTTCCGCGGATCGATGGAAATTCTATCATCGGTAAGGTAAGGGCTCCGCGCAAACGGCGCCCAACGCAGATGCACACGTTCACCTTTCGCACGTGCATCCAGCCCGTGCCATGACAGCGTGCGCAGGCCGGAGTGGCCAAGGTCATGGGAGATATATGAGACATGTGAGTATTCTAATGCCGCAGAGCAACGCTTTTGCGCCTCGCGGATCGCGATCTCAAATCGCTGTCCCCTCGCCCTCTTCTCCGTACATGCGCAGAATTTCACTGACAGTTACCGGATACCACTTTCCTCCCCGTTTTGTGGGGATTCTTAGGCGCGTTAGTTCTCGGGCGATCGCGGAATATCCCATTCCGTTTTTTCGCCATCGCAGTATCCGTGTGATGGTTTCAATTTCCTCCGGAACCTTCACTAACAGCTTTTTCACGACATTCCCGTTTTCATCCATTTCGTTTTGCCTTTCGAACCCGAAGGGAGGAATTCGGGTATAAACCTGCCCCGTCAGTCTCATGTGATTTAGCGTTGCCGTCACTCGTTCGCCTATGATTCGCCTCTCCATCTCGGCGAATCCTGCTGCGATGGTGAAAAACATTCTGCCCAGAGCGCTCTTTGTGTCTACCGCATCGCCCCCCATGTCCAACACATGGAGCGCGGTTCCGCTCTGATCCCATTTATTCGCGTACGTCAGCGCGTCGTGGGTGTTGCGAAACAAGCGGTCCAGCTTAACTACCAGGACGTGCATAGTCCGCTTGCGGCCCAGCTCCTCCACCAGAGCGGCTCCCTGCGGCCTGCTCGCGAGTGGAACCTTTCCGCTCACGCCCTCTTCCTTGTAGATCCCGAGCAGCTCGAAGTCTTTCGCAGCGGCATACTTCACCAATTTCTCGACCTGAGCCTCAAGGCTGAAGCCCTCGGTTGCCTGCTCTTGCGTACTGACACGTACATATCCAACAGCTTTCGCTGTCTCAGTAGTAGGACTTTGGTGCTTTACCTGGCTCGCTTTTCTGGATATCACCAACCCATAGTATATGAGGAGGGGGAACCAAAGAAGAGCAACGAATCACTTTTGACTGTTATGCGCCGGTTAAGCCTTCCAACTCATCCATATGCCGGCCGCCAGTAGGCCCGCGATGATTACCAATCCCGTCCCGCTCTCCATGTCTATGTCGAACACACTGTCATCCTCCGTTGGTCCATCCGGCGTGAAGCCGGGAATGTAGGGCGCGGGTTCTGAATCCGGGTAATCGTTATTCAAGAACGCCGTGATCGGGCGATCCGCTGGAATTCCCGCGCGGCCTGCAACGAACTGCGCGTAGTGTGACGGATTATTGGAATCCGCGGAAGGCGCGTATCCGGGATACACCCCAGGCTTGCCGCCGAAAAACTCATTTAGTGTGAGCCCTCTTCCGATGTTAATTTCGATCTGACGTTGCAGCGCGGTCCAGCCCGCCTCCGGAGTGGGGAAAATCGCGTAACCGTTTTGCGTGGGATTGCTTCCCCAGCTTCGCAGGTTGCCGGGATTGTTATTTTTTGCCGCAATGGTTCCAGGCTTGAAGTAGCCCTCCATCGTCGCGATACTTTGTGCCAGATTGTCTATCAGGGGCATTTGTTTTTTTTTCCAATTGTGATTACAAGAAAAAGGCCCTGCGCCGTTCGGGAGACAGGAACGATTGCAGGGCCATTCAGCGCGTGGAGGAGCTACGCGACCTTATCGACCAGAGAACTGACGCCTCTGTTCTTCCTCAGCGTCATTCGACGGAACCGTAGGCTGTGCAAACGGATCGGTGGGAGCAGATGGCGCTGCGAAAGGACCGAACACACTCGACGCGTATGCCGAAATTGCGCGTTGCAGTATGGACGCACCTGCGAGCGTGATGAGCGGATTCCCGCCATCCATGTACGCTTCCAAGAGTATCGTTTGGATTCCGTTCGCCCATCCATGGGAGAACGCCTTCAGTAGCAGGCCGACGTTTATTGGCGTCGAATTGCTGCTTGGAAACACAACGTGCAGGTATAGGCGATCATCCACTCCCGCGCCCTCATCCAAGAACGTGGCCAACTCTATCGCACCCTCGGGCAGCGGCCCCGCGAGGTACGTGCCGGGAAGCACGTACGCCATTAGCCCGTCGAATTTTTTCAAACTCGCCAACGCCGTGCACAGCTCTATCGTCGTTTCAACGCTCGCATTTTGAAGCGCGTTGGGAGCCGAAAACGCTTGCAGCCTTGCAGGTGCGATAGTGGACTCCAGGCGCAATTCAATTCCAGCCACAGACACGACGTGATTGGACGTCGCGTCTACAGGCGTTTCAACATTTTTTTTCTTACTGGACATTATTTTTGTGTGAACCTTTCCTACACATACTATCAAGTTCCGATCTGATTCCGAACTACTGCGCGAACGCGCTTAACAGGTTCATGTAAACGGGTCCGCTGGAGCCGTTATTGACGTCGCAAAACACGCCCAATTGATCGGGCGCGGTCGTGAAAAACACCGTCGTTGCTCCAGAAAACAACATGAAATAGTTGAGTGGATCGGATCCTAACTCGTACGACAGCGTTGCGCCGCTACGTATTATCCGGACCCACATGCTGACAGACGGCAAGGTCCATGAGAGCGAAAAACTGGTGGAGGTTCGCGTTGTATCGTTTGTGTAATTCATCACCTGCACCGGGTTCGTTCCCTGCGCACCGACCCATACCATTTTACTGGTAGCGGACTCGCGAACCCCAACTCCGCAATACTCGTTATTCCTCGCTGGCCCTGTCTTGGCGTACAAAAATTCAGCGGTCCAGCTGCTTCCTCCTGGTAGCGGGCTGGTGTAAGAGCGTACATTCGCTACGGCAGCGTTACTCGGAAATGTGAGCGTAAACGCGCCGTTTGTTACTACTACAGTTGACGCGCCCCAATTGTTTTGCGTCCATGCGCCGTAGCTGTTCGGCTTACGTAATTGCCAAGCCGGACCCCAGAATGTGGTCCCGCCATCGCTGGAGTTATATGGCGGTGCAATGGTTGTACCCGTGCCGCACGCGCTTGCGCTTTCTATGAGATTGCCGGTGCTGCCCCATTGTGCGCACCGCCCTAGCGTCGTCGCGCCGGATACGGTGGCGAATACAGTTGTGTTGCCAGAGCGCGTATTCTATGAGATTGCCGGTGCTGCCCCATTGTGCGCACCGCCCTAGCGTCGTCGCGCCGGATACGGTGGCGAATACAGTTGTGTTGCCCGAGCGCGTACCGGCAGCGACAATAGGCGTGGCACCCGCTGCGCCGATGATTGGATCGCCCGTCGCAAACGAAGCCGCAGCTGTGGTTATACTTCCTGCGGGAGATCCGCACGAAGTTCCCGCGCTTAATATATTTCCATCCGCGTCAAATTTTGCACACTCGTTTATCAGCGGCACGCCCACTACAGTCGGAACCTGTTGTGCTGCGCCGCCATTGATTGCCAATTGCACCTGCGGGATGGCTTTCTCACGATTCTCCACACGAATCACAGCGGATGCCTGTACAGCATTGACGTATCCCGTGTTGGGATACGCCACACCTGTAATCCCATTGTCTATCAGCAGTGTGGCAGTGAGACCCACGCCTACGGCGCAATCCACACACGGAAGTGGATAGGACGACGTGGAGGAGCGAACTACGTCGTAAGTACTCGCACCCGCCACAGCCTGCCATGTGATCGTAATAAATCGCGTGGCGTTCAACCCAACAATTCCAGGTGAGTTTGGCACGCATATAGGCCCGAACGGAGGCGTGGCTCCAACCGGATATCGCGCGACAACGAAGTAGCAAACAGGCTGAGATCCGGAAAAACTCTGCCCCGTATACACTCCCGACGCCTGCACTACAGCGGCAGGGGGAGGCGTTGTCATCACAAGCGTTTGCTGGGGCTGCGCGTGTATCGTGCCCAACGAAAGAAGGGCAACCATTGCCCCGTTCATGGTTCGCGTTCTTTTCGTCATTGCGGGTGTCATTTTTTTTACGGCTTTCCTGCGACGGTGTCCACCGTCACGATGTCGTCAACATTCCACGGCCATTGCATCTTGGGAATCACTTTCCCTCCAATGACGTCGTAATCTATTCCCTCCGTTTGTGCCACGCCTCCTCTGTTTACCTGCCCCTCCACCATTGGATACGAGCCATCCGCCGATTGCGCCACAATCGTACGGACTATCTTGAACCTGCTGGCAGCGGGAGGAGCAATAGCAATCGTCAGCTTTCCGTTTGAGATGACAAACTCGGAACCCAGCTCAATGAGTTGTGCTCTGCCGTTTGGCAGAAACACAAATGCCCTCATCATCATTTGTGCCGGAACCGTTCCTAGCTGTTCTGGCCGTACTATCGTTTGAGCGCTGAGGACTATAACCGCAAGCGCGATCACGACGCCTATCAAAAGAGCTTTCATAATTTACTTCTTTCCTCTAATTCTTTCTTTCAAATCGTCCAAGGTGGTTTCCATCCTTGCGAGACGTTGTAGCGCTTCGTTCTCGAATCTGCTGCTTTCCGTTCGACGTTGCTGGATGTCCTGTATGGCTCTTCCCTGCTCTGCTATGTCGCGTTGTATGGTTGTGTACATCGTACCGACAGCCACGGCGCTGATGATCACATGCAGCCACAGCCCCAGGCCTCCAGAAATCCTTACAGGTCTTTCGGTTTCGTTGTTAATTGTTACGCCGTCCATGCGCATCCTTTCCGCTAAAAAGGCTCCATCTTGGGGAGCCTGCCGTTTTATTTTGTTATCAGCTTTACTTTTTTGGCCAGTACCAGCCAAATACTCCCATCGCAACCCGTGCCCCGGCACCGATCACTGCACTCCCCGTGGGCTTATTGCCGATGAGCGTCACCAGCTGTCCGCTCACCAATTTAATTCCGTACCCCGGAACAACAAACGCAGACTGAGTGAGTGATCCGTACTGGAACAAAATTTCACCCAGGTTCCGCGCGTACACGCTTCCCACTTGTACGCGCCACTTCATGCCTCCACCGCCCTCAATAAACCCGGTAGAACTCATCAGTTGCGTCACTACGCGATTAAGCATTCCATTGCATCCCCAGGGAACTTGAAAAGTCCCAATGACGGTATTGATGTCATCCACAAACGTACTTAGTCCGATACTCCTCATTTCCTGGAACTCACGGCCATTCCGTGGTTGTGCCTGCGTGGGAGGAACAGGATAGCGCCGATCCACGAAGGCACAACCTTCCGCCATCTGCATCAGCTGATTCGTACGTTCCGAAATCATCATGGATGCCCGTGGATTCATGGGTGTATATCTCACCTGCCCTGCCACGCAATCATTGCTTCTCAGTACCGATGGAAGGTCAGACGCCGGAATCCCGCCGGGAGCCATCGGACCCCTCCCTGGATAATTCCATTCACTTCCATGCCCGATAGGGTTCCATCTCCGATTGCGCAGTAATAAAGTGCCTCCGTAGACCGCACTCACATCGCTTCCGCCCCCACCGCCGTTGTCGTCATACACTGGCGTCTGCCCCGGCGATCCATTGGCAGTATTGCCGTCGTAGGATGCGCCAGGACGATCCGCCATCGCGGGAGAGGCGATCTGTCCCTCCCCTACCACGGAGCCCGCTGAGAAGGCGGGATTCACGCCACTCCTGCCGTACGCTGTATAGCCATCCTGCCCGACTACAGCGCGAGAGTCTGGACTATCTATGCACCATTCTCGCTTCATTACTACTGTCCCCCCTGCCGCTGTAGCGTGCTTGGATCACAAGGGCTGATCGGCTCCGAGCAAAACAAAATAATTTGAAACGCCGCCTGCTCACTCGATGACCCCTGAGACTGATAAGCACCGATCTCGGCAAACAGTACTCCAGGTGCTAATACAATTGCCGGCTCCGGCAGAATCAACGGACTTCCGTTCGTTGTAAACGAGGAAAGGCAATTAATCTCCGCGAATTCGCTAAACAGCAATTGGTTGGTCTGGAGATCCGTAAGCCGGAATGAATAATTCAGTAGATTCACTCCCGTCACCGCCGCAGATGCCGCGACCATGATCCCCCATATCAACGTCCCAGGGGTCAAATGAAACTGCTCCTCATAGAACCCTGTAGGCTGGACTAACAGCCCTGATTCGCTGGGAATGGCATGATATCGCGGCCTGCGGTCTCCGAACGCGGCACGCACTTCCAGCATGCCCGCTCCCAAGGCCAGAGGTAGATAGTTGTTACATGAGGGACGAAGCCGAAAGTTGTACAAGAATCCATCGGACACTCGTTCGAAGTCTGGAACAGATGGAACAGGAATTACCTGCGATGTGGGTGTAGTCATTAGCAGGGCTGCCTTTGCATTCCAAGCACGTTCAGATTGAGTCTGTACGCGGGTCCAGTTGGTATTAGCGAGACGATGTCCACAGCAATCGCCGAATCCTTTGGGTACACCAAAACAGGCAATAGAGCGCCGCTCTTGTAGGTTCCTACGCTTCCGTATGGCAGAGGCTCATTTAGGTACTCGATCCTCATCGGCACGGGCATCAGGCCATTTTTAGCGTAATCGTAAAGCACAAACTTCGCCATGCCGCCTGCGAAAGCAGATGCCTGCTCAATCGTCTGCCCGTAGGTTGTCGTGGCCGCGTACGGCCCGTCTGGAATACCAGCGGTCAATGTAGGATCTCCCACGATAGTCGTCGCAAACAACGCGGCAGCGGCGGGAACAGCGTCCATTGCTGCCTTCACCTGCGCGAGACTCGATGTCTCCGCGCCCCCGCCGTTGGTGGCAATTGTGAGCGTCACAACCTGCCCGAGAACCGTAACTCCCAGCACCTGATTGGGCGCGGAATTGACAACGACCAGCGAAGCTATGGAGCCGAGCGCTAACTGTGTAAAGTACAGGTCCGTGGCAGGTTCAAAATGAAATTCAATGATTCCCGGAACATCCACCGTCCAAAACACGCCATGCATCTCGTAATCAAAATTGTCCACCACGAACGAGAAGCGCCGGGCACGCTGCGTACTGAAATACGACCAATTCAGGTCGATGGGCAGTACGAGATGAAACGGCATCCTCCTAAATCGTCTACCGGGCAGTGTCGAGTCCTGCCCCTTACGCCTTCGCACGCCCTGATATGCAATTTGACCGTACGGAATCGCCCCTTCCGACGACGGCAACGATTGCTTTAGCGTATTGTACAAGTCGAAGGAGATTGCCCCAGACTCCGGATAGGTGATCTCGCAGGCTAACAGCCAATCCGCGAGTTTGAGCGGGTTTACAAGGACACCGCTCGCCAATTGCCTCACCCGATTCCCGACTCTCACTGTGAACCCTCCCGTGGCCGGATTGAGTACCGAGTTCACGCCCGTTATCCGGCGAAGTATGAAGTCATATCCACCGGGAAGGTTAACGGCAATGTTGTATGGACTTGTGGCGTCCGACACATCATCAGTGTCGTAGCACCAAAAAAATGGCTGATCTATGTAGCCTTCGGGAGGAGTGTAAAACATACTATCTTTCTATCGTGACTTCTGAAACCGTTTGGTTCCCAGGAACCACATATTAATCGTATTTCCAGCTCCGCTCGTGTCTGTCAGGTCGATGGGTATTCGTCCGCCCGCGCTGTAGCGCAATTGAGGGGTAACGGGAAATGGTAATGCCGCATTGACGGGAATTGCGGAAGAGTCCAACATCGCGTTTGATGTGTAGTACCCGCTTTCGTCCGCATAACGGAAGCGAAAGTCACTCGTTGCGCTGGCGATCACAATTCCCTTCAGATAGAAATCCGAGTCCGTGTCAATGCTGACCTCCAGATTCGTTTTTATCTGATTCGCCGTCAGCACGAACGAAAACACGTAAATCGCACTTTCCTCGTGAATTCCTGCCACCGGCGGAACTGCCAGACCGGACGGCGCGAACGGGTTGGTAATGTACGGAAAACTCATAATGTGCACCTATGCCGGTTAATTTTGTTGATTGTAGGGCAGGGGATGCAATACAGCATCCCCTGCCCAGGTTCACTCACTCACTCAGTGACTACTGAATGGCGCGAGCATACAGGCCGACGAGACGCGAGATAAGAATCATCCCGACGCCAGACGCCGAAAGCGTGACAGATGTTCCCGCCAGCTGGCCGTAGAAAGACAATTGGTTGCTGATGATTATCGGAATGGCAAGCTTGTGCATGCTGTTCCGATCCGGAAAGCCGTTGGTGTAGAAGCTTTCCGATGTCCGCGTTGTCGCGCCCGAAATCCCGGCACCAGCACTAAAGTGCCAGATTGGAGCACGCTGGTAATACTTCGTCAGGAGATAGAACTCGTAGACGAAGCTTTGCAACACGCTGTTCAAGTCGGCGCGTAGAATGCCTGAATCCCAGTAAATGGAATTGCCAAACACGCTAAATGCCTCAGGAGCATTCAGTTTCCCTGGACTATCCAGGTTGGTCTGCGCAATGGTCTTGCCGGACGCCGTGCCGACGTTGGTGAAGAACCGTGAGTTATTTTGTGTGACCGCCGCGGATGCCGCGTAGGTCAATGTGTCGTAGATCGGCGTGTCCTGCACGTCTAACTGATCGAGGACGTATAGCGTACCTCGAAAAGAATCGACGATAAAGGCCACTTGCCCACTTGCAGCCTGCTGCTGTCCAGCAGCGGCTTGTTCCGCGTTAATGCCTGCCATGAATCATTCCCTCTCTCTTTCCTTTTCCTGTTTGTTGTCTGCCTAGTAGGCAGACTGATAAGCCCGCGAAGGGGCCATCGTCATCCCGCCGCCACCGCTTTGCAAAATTGGATTTTGCGGCACAGGGAAACGAGCCGGAACAAATTCACCAACTCCACGCCCGCCACTGAGACCGATGAATCGACCAACCGGCGGAACATACGAATTGAGAAATACGCTTGCGGCCTGCATCAGACCGCCGAATAAGACCATGGAACCGATCTTGACATCCACCTTCGACGCGGCCCAGCCAACCGCAACGGCCACCGCCAACGAGCTGGCGACCGCCATGGCCTGGGAACCCCGGAGGCTGTCAGGCAGCATCGGGACAAGAGCCTTTGTGGCAGCCACGCCAATCAGGCCCCCTCCGATGTACTTAATCATCTCCGTCGTAGTTACCGAGCTTCCGAAAAATGCCGGATTACGCTTTCTGCCCCTGCGGCTGTTCCGCCGAACCATCGAAACACTCCGAGCCGTGCGACGACGCCCGGAAGCGCTGTTTTTCCGCCGACGTTTCACGCCACCGGTGAAAGCCCGAGCCCTCACCTTTCGCTTTCGTTTTGCCATTATTGTGCCTCCCTTTCGTGGATTCATAAATCCAAGCGTCAACGCCTGAATCGGATTTCTTTTTGCCCGCCTTGGACGCCGCGCTTTAGCCGATCTGACAATGACTACGACAGGCTTAGTCGTGGATCTCCCCACACCCGCGCCCGTCGAACGTCGTCGTTTGGCCGTTAAAGCGGCCTTTTGCCGCTTCGTCCCAAAGTGTTTAATTTGTTTTGCCGAGAGCTTCCGTTTTTTTGGAGCCCCATTACGCCTACTCGACGCGCGAATCGGCTTTTTAGGATTCGCTGCCACGCGCCGTACTTTCGCAACCATCATTTTTGTCTTTCCTCCTCTGCCGATTCGCGGCGCATTTACTGCTGGATCGTATGCGGACGCCGAATTACGACATCCAACTGCGATGCGGCATTGCCCGAACCCGTTGACACGAGTTTGGTTAATGTAATCGCGTTGGTTGTCTTAGTTGTAAGCGTCCAACTGGACAATGCTGTCAGAGCCTGCGAAAGTGTTCCGGTAAAGACCACTTCAGGCTGCCCGGCAGCTAACTCCGCAACGGACAACGCCATGTTATGCGTGACCGTGGCAACAGTATCACCGTCTGCGGTCGCAATGATACCCGCGCGAACTGTATTCGCGTTGCCCATTTGGGCAGCCGTTGGAGCCGTCGCCCCTGCAACTGGATATGTGTAAGTAACTGTAAAAGCCATGTGTTTTCTCCTTTCCTTAAAAATTCAAAAACTTATTCTTGATCGAGAGCGTGAATCACGCCTGCTCTTTCAGTATTTTCAGGATCACTTCACGGATGGCAGCAGGCGTCTTAGCACTATTAGCGTTCATGCCTTTTGCCATGAATTGATTAAACTGGACGAACGTGCCGCGCTGACCAATGTAGCCGGACACCAGACCCGCGTCTTTCCAGCCCGAAGAGGGATACGCGACAGGACTCGTACGTTCCCACCTAAAATAGCCCGCCGAAGCGCCTACGCTCTTCCAGAGCTTTATAATCGTCAGCTCGTAATCCCCCACGCGCGGGTTCCGCGTAGGCTCGTACCCTTTGTCGCTCTTGTACTGCGCCTGGAAGTCATCGGCCAACGCACGCGCCACACGCGTGCGATCCGCGACCGAAAACATTGAGGACCATTGCCCTCCGTACTCTTTCGCATACATCTTCGCCCCCTCATTGGCGAGATGCATGAGTGCTTTTTGAGCCAAGGCGTGATTGTACATTCCACGCGACTTTTTTGAAATCAGGTTATTGTGAATCGCAGTCTGCTGGCGATACAGCGTCGAATTGTTGTTGATGTAAAGCGTCAATTCGCGAATTTCATCACTGCCGTTTCGCTTCTTCGTGCTTTCGTTTTTCATGCTCCACTTTCCTGCGGCGACGCCTTCACGAAATGCCTTTTCTAAGCGGGCGCTTGTGGTGCCTGCACGTCTTTCCTCGCCCACCGAAAGGCGACCCGACCAGCGTAAAAAGCCGTACCGGTGAACACGTGCATTAGCCACGCCCGCTGTCTCATACGCGCCGGATGTAATCCACTTTTTCCCCGCGTCAAATGCCGCGTGCTCCAACGTATCGCGGCTCATTTCGCCGTCACCTGCATTACGTGACCCCCTTGGATTTTGCTGCTCCGTCGTCTTATACCAAATCTCCGCCGAATCGTCCTTGTAATTCGGCCCTTCAGTGTTGAGCGTGAAGTACTCCGTGACGTCATACAGGCCCTTAAATTCCTTCAGCCCCGCAGCGAATGACCGCCTCTTAGTGCTGAAATAATCATGCTTCGCGCTTTTTTTGAACGCTTCAATGCGCTTGGCATGTTCAATCTGCCTTCCGAATGGTAATCGGTTATACTCTGTGTCCTTTGGCATCCCGGCCATTTTGTAGCTAAATTTTGTTGCCGGATTTCGATTGGATGTTCTTCCATTCGTCACATGAAACACGTAAGTATTGCCGGCATCCACGGATTCAACCCGCACGTTGTATCCCTTTGCTTCAAAAGCTTTCAGCGCGGCATTGAGGGGCATAAACAATACACCTGCCCCGCGAGTGACGCCTCGATGGGAGCCTTCGATGTGAATCCGTACTTTTTTGTCCGTTGTCATTGTGACCTCTAATTACAGATTCCGACATCTTCGATACGGTATTGCCCGCCCGCAACTCTTAATAGTCCGCTTTGCAGGTCATAGAGGAGCACAGGTTCGACGCCGGTTTCTTCGCCCAGCTCGTGATAATAATCGGTCAGCTTAAACTTGTCGAAGCCTTTTTTTGTCCTGTATGTGACCTCACACAGAACCCCCAGCAGCATCAAATCTTTGAAGTCGTTGGAACCTTCCGCGAACCCCATTTTCTCCAGCCCCTCCCTCGGAATCTCCTGTTCCCCTCCGGTGAAGTACAGCTGCGTACGATTCTCGGAACAGCATAGTTGTACCACCGCGCTTAAATCTCCCCCATCCGGATCTGGAGCAAGCATTGTCACTTCCTTTCCAAATGGCGTGATGAACTTTAGACTAACGAGCGGTCCAATTTGAGCTAGATGTTCATGCTCATGCTC
>Ga0163153_10006391_pt1 | contig 13292 bp, 9 predicted proteins | sample OliLakLV19MP6IB1_FD_148629 | JGI IMG/M metagenome (GOLD analysis project Ga0163153, IMG submission 148629) | Freshwater microbial mat bacterial communities from Lake Vanda, McMurdo Dry Valleys, Antarctica - Oligotrophic Lake LV.19.MP6.IB-1 | ecosystem: Environmental > Aquatic > Freshwater > Lake... | reverse complement strand
GCCGGCTGGCGCGCCGGGCCGCCAAGAATTTCTACTACGCCTTCTGGACCCTGCCGCGCGACAAGCGGCGCTCGATGTGCGCGCTGTACGCGTTTTTTCGGCGGACCGATGATTTGGGAGATGACGAACCGGAGGAAGCGGTTCAGGGGTTATTGGCTCCGGGTTCCGGATTGGAGGGTTCGGGGCTGATCGAGGTTCGTCGCGCGGCTTTGCTGCGGTGGCGGGCTTCGTTGCGGCGGGCCATGACCGGCGCGTTCGACGATCCGCTCCTGCCGGCCGTCGCGGATACCGTGCGCCGCTATAAAATTCCGGTCGAGTATCTCGAAACTTCGATCGACGGCGTCGAATCGGACCTCGACCGGACGACGTTCGCGACGTTCGACGAACTGGCGAAGTACTGCTACCAGGTTGCTTCGGTCGTCGGACTTTCGTGCGTGCATGTGTGGGGCTTTTTCAAGGGCATCGCTCCGAACGACCGCGAGGCGCAGGCCGCAAGCCACGGGTTCCCGGCCGCGCGTTGCTCCGCCGGACGTCCTGAAGCGGCGACCTTCAGCGCGGACCCGGCGGCGTTTGAAGCGGCCCACGCCTGCGGCGTCGCCTTTCAGATGACGAACATCCTCCGCGACGTTTCCGAGGACGCGGCTCGTGGGAGAATTTATTTACCGCAGGAAGACCTGGCCCGTTTCGGCGTGACGGCCGAGGCGATTCGCCGCGGCGTGGTCGACGACTCCTGGCGGGCCCTGATGCAGTTCCAGGCGGAACGGATCGAGACGTTTTACCAACAGGCCCGCGAGTTGACGCCCCATCTCGAGCCCGATGGCGTGCGGATCTACGGAGCGATGACCGATATCTACTACGGCCTGTTCCAGGAAATCCGCCGCCGCGACGGCGATGTTTTCTCGAGCCGCGTGCGGCTCTCCCGCTGGCGGAAGCTGGCGATTCTCGTTTCGCACTGGCTGTCGCGACCGCGGGCGGCGGCAGGCGGGACGAGCCGGGCCGATGGTGTCGTTCGAACGGAAAAACCGATCGACCGAGCGCCGGTGCGAGGCGGCGCCGGATGAGCCGCGGGTTGAATTGTCGGCGCGTCGCCGTGGTCGGCGGCGGGCTCGCCGGTCTGGCGGCGGCGCAGGCCCTGGCCGAGGCGGGCGTGCCGGTCGAGCTGCATGAGGCGCGGCGCCGGCTCGGCGGACGGGCGTCGTCGTGGCGCGATCCGGCCGGCGGCGAACTGGTCGACTTCTGCCAACATGTCGGCATGGCCTGCTGCACGAACTGGCTGGAGTTCTGTCGCCGGGCCGGACTCGCTGATCTGCTGCGCCGCGATCGTGAGATCACGTTCTTCGGGCCCGACGGGGGACGGTCGGTGCTGCGTGCGGCCGGTTTCCTGCCCGCTCCGCTGCACTTGGCCCCTGCCCTGCTCCGAATGAACGTGCTCTCGCTCGGCGACCGCTGGGGAGTCGTGCGGGCCATGACGCGGCTCATGCGCCGGCCTGTCGACGACGGCCATCCGCAGACGGTCGGCGATTGGCTTGCCGAAAATCGCCAGTCGCCGGCGGCGATCGAGCGGTTCTGGGGACCGGTGCTGATTAGCGCGCTCGGCGAGTCGCTCGACAAAGCTTCGCTCAAATACGCCCGCAAGGTGTTCGTCGACGGCTTCCTGTCGAATCGGCGGGCCTACGAAATCGACGTGCCGACCGTGCCGCTCGGCGAACTGTACGGCGACCGGCTGACGGATTCGCTTCGACGATCGGGGGTTGATGTGCGGCTGGAGTCGCCGGCGGCCGGAGTGACGCGTGCCGAGGGCGGCGGCATTGCTCTTCGCCAGGCAGACGGAACGCTGCGACAGCCGGCGGCGGTAGTCGTCGCCCTGCCCTGGCGCAAAGCGGCCGATGCGCTAACCGAGTTTCGCTCGGCGTGGCCGGCGGTCGACACGTGGCGTGAGATCGGCTCGGCGCCAATTTCAGGCGTGCACCTCTGGTTCGACCGGGCGCTCACCGACCTGCCGCATGCCGTGCTCGTCGGCACGCTGGCGCAGTGGCTGTTCGTGCGCGGCACGGCCGGCGACGGCACGGTGTATCACCAGGTCGTCGTCAGCGCGTCGTACGATCTGGCCGCCATGGACCGTGAAGCCGTCGTCGAGCGGATCGAAAGCGAATTGCGGCAGGCCTTTCCGGCGGCCCGCGAGGCGACGCTCGTGCGATCGAAGATCGTTACCGAGCCGGAGGCCGTGTTCTCCGTGCGGCCGGGTCTCGACCGGGTTCGACCTTCGCAAACGACGCCGATTCCGGGGTTGTTCTTGGCCGGCGATTGGACGGCCACCGGCTGGCCGGCCACCATGGAGAGCGCCGTGCGAAGCGGTTATCTGGCGGCCGAAGCGGTGCTGGCGAGCTTCGGCGTAACGCGGCGGTTTGTGGTCGACGATTTGCCGCGCGGCTGGTTGGCGCGGCGGATGATTGGGTAGGGCGGAACTTCATTCAACGCCCACTTTGGTCGGGCGGCTGAGGCCGGCCGCCGCTACATTTTGCCGTCGTTGCCGGCACCCGGTCGCTATTGTTGCCTTATTCGGCACACATTAACATTCGCCCCCCGATCTCTAATCCGCAGGCATAATTGCCAGGCATCGTCGGCAAGAATGTTCGCGGAGTCATCGCTATGAATCGCATCGTCACGGCTCTCATCGTCGGCTTGATTTTGCCGATCTCGCTCGTCGGCTGCGCTCAAAATCCGTACGTACTTCAAGGGAAAGTTCAGACGCTCGAGACCGAGCAGACTTCGCTCGCTCGGCGAAACGAAGAACTAAAATCGCGGGCCGACTCACTCGACCGCAACAACCAGGAACTCGAAACGTTTCTCGCCCAGGAGCGGCAACAGAAACGGCTGCTCGAAGATCAACTGCACGCCACGCGCGACCAGCTGAACACGACCAACTCGCAACTGGCCAAGTCCCGGACCGAAGTCGACCAGTTCGGCCGGAAGACCGAGGCCCTCGAGGCGGGGCTCAAGAAGCAGGTCGGCGCCACCATCCGCGTGAACAGCAGCCTCCGCAACTCGCTGCCGCCGATCAAGATCCAAGGCGTCGAAGTCCGGCAGGACGGCGAAGTGGTCCGGATCGAGCTGCCGGGTAACCGCCTGTTCGAACCGGGCGGCGCGCGGATTCTGCCGGACGGCCTGCGGCTGATCGACGACGTCTCTCGCCAAATCGCACAGACGTATCCCAACCAGATGATCGGTATCGAAGGGCATACGTCGAACGACCCGATCGCGGCCGGCCGCTGGTCGGGTCAGCATCAATTGTCGGTCGCCATGGCGATGGCCGTTTCCGACCAGATTTCCGGACGCGGCGTTGTTCCGGCCAAGCAGTTGTTCTTGGCCGGGCACGGGGCCAACCACCCCGTGGCGTCCAACGCCACGCAGGCCGGCAAAGACCGGAACCACCGGGTCGAGCTGGTGGTGTATCCGGAAAAGCCGACGAACTGATTGCGGTCGGCACCTCCAACGCAAGCCTTCAATCGATCGAACGCCTTGCATGCCTAGTCGGCCTGCAAGGCGTTTTCTTTTCCCTAACGTCGTAGGTGAGACCACTTTGGCCATTCATCGCGCCTAGCGTGATGACTACACTGGACGACGATACGGCGAACCGCTTTGCGGCAGAGCTGTCTTGTGAGCGGCGACGTACCACTCCGAACGCAACCCTGAACCCTGAACCCTGAACTTTCAGAAAATGATCGTCATCGTCGATTACGGCATGGGCAATCTCCGAAGCGTCCAAAAGGGCTTCGAGAAGGTCGGCCATGAGGCGACGATTTCCGACGATCCGGCGGCGATCCGCGGCGCGGCGAAGCTCGTGTTGCCGGGGGTGGGGGCTTTTCCCGACGCCATGACCGAACTCAGGCGGCGGGGGTTGATCGAGCCGATTCGCGAATTCACGACCGCCGATCGGCCGTTTTTGGGAATCTGCCTCGGCTTGCAGTTGCTGTTCGAAACGGGCACCGAAGGGGGCCGCCACGAGGGGCTCGGCATCCTGGCCGGCGAGGTCGTGAAATTCGACGTGCCCCGCCAGTTCAAGGTGCCGCACATGGGGTGGAACAAGCTCGAGATCCGCCGCCCCTGCCCGCTCACGGCCAACCTCTCGAGCGAGCCGTTCATGTACTTTGTGCACTCCTACTACGGAGTGCCGCGCGACCCCGAGATCGTCGCCGCAGAGTGCATCTACCATCGGCCCATTACGGCCATGGTCCGCCGCGGCAATCTCTACGCCTGCCAGTTCCACCCGGAGAAGAGCCAGCGGGACGGACTGGAAATACTGCGCAACTTCGCAGGAGTAGACGTTAGAGCTGGAAGTTAGAGCTAGAAATGCCTCGCGTGTTGCGAAACGACCCTCGCGGGACTGGGCTGCATTCTCCGGTCTAACTCTAACGTCTAACTCTAGCCTCTGCCCTCCGAATCTGTCATATTTCGGCTAACCCGCTCCCGCATTTCTTCTCGGGTAAGAAAGCCGACGTGATGCAGATTTGGCCCGCCATCGATCTCCGCGGCGGTCAGTGCGTCCGCTTGCAGCAAGGCGACTACGGACGCGAGACCGTCTTCGGCGATGACCCGACCGCCATGGCCCGTCGCTGGGTCGCCGACGGCGGCCGGTTCCTGCACCTCGTTGATCTCGACGGGGCCCGCGACGGCAAACTCGTGAATCTCGAAATTGTCCGGGCCATCGTCCGGGCGGTCGACGTCCCGTGCGAACTAGGGGGCGGCGTGCGCGACGAGTCTGCGATTCGCACGCTGCTCGAAGCCGGACTCAGCCGGGTAGTGATCGGCACCAAGGCGCTCCGCGAGCCCGATTGGTTCCGCCAGATGTGCCGACAGTTTCCCAACCGGGTGGCCTTGGGAATTGACGCCCGCAACGGCCACGTGGCGACCGACGGCTGGCTGGAAACGAGCGACGTTTCGGCCGTGTCTATGGCACGGCAGTTCGACGACGAGCCGGTGGCCGCCCTGATTTACACCGACATCGCCACCGACGGCATGCTGCAGGGCCCGAACCTGGGCGCGATGCGCGAAATGGCGGCGGCCGTCGGGCTGCCGGTAATCGCCTCCGGCGGTGTCAGCTCGGCCGACGACGTCCGCCGGCTGGCCGAGTCGGGGGTGGCCGGTTGCATCATCGGCCGCGCCCTCTACGAAAACCATCTGACGATTGCGGAGGCACTAGCCGCAGCCGAGCCCCGCAAAAAAGCCTGACTCCCAAATGCTGCCCCCGAACCCTGAGTTTGGCATTCGGCATTTTACATTTTTCATTCGTGCCAAGTGACGCACGAGCCGTTCGAATCGATCGAGCCCTGACCAAAACGTCCCTGTGTCATTAGGTCATTCGAACATTCGTCATTCTTTCGTCATTCGTCATTAGACATTCGTCATTCACCACAAGAACCCTGAACTTTGACCTAGCATTGCCCCGCCCGCCCCTCGCATAGGAGTTACTAGCATGTCGCACCTCCAGGTCGAGAACATCCGCAACATTGCCATTTGCGGCCATGGCGCCGCCGGCAAGAGTACGCTGCTCGAGAAGTTTCTGTTGCAAACCGGCGCGGTCAAGCCGATACCCGGCGACTCCGGCGCCGACATCGTCGATAGCGACGAACTGGAGCGGGTCCACCACCACTCGATCGAAAGTCACATCGCCCACTTCGAACACGGCGGGAAGTACTTTCAGATCATCGATACGCCGGGCTATCCCGACTTCATCGGCCAGACGATCGGCGCGCTGCACGGCGTCGATACGGCGGTAATCGTCGTCAACGCCCACTCGGGACTCGAAGTGAACACCCGCCGCACGTTTGCCGAGGCCGGCAAGCGGGGCCTCGGCCGGCTGGTCGTGATCAACAAGATGGACACCGACAACATCGACTTCCCGGCGCTGCTGGCGTCGATCGTCGAGACGTTCGGCAACGAGTGCCTGCTGTTGAACGTGCCGATCGGCTCGGGAGCTAATTTCAAAGGGGTGGTCAACCTGCTCAAGCCGGTCGACGGCGAGAAAGGGTGCCTGGTCGATGCGGCCGCGCACTCGGTGAAGCTCATCGAGTCGATCATCGAACTCGACGACGACGTGACGAATCGCTACTTCGAAGGGAAGCAGCCGACCGAAGAAGAGATCGCGCGGCTGATCGTGGAAGCGGTCGCCCAGCACCACGTGGTGCCGATTCTTTGCACCTCGGCCAAGACGGGGGTGGGGATTCCCGAGTTGGAAGAGGCGCTCTCGATGTGCGCCCTGCCGCCGAACCGGCTGCCGCACCTGGCGACGAGGGATGACGGCTCGATGGTGGAGGTGAAGCCCGATCCGAACGGTCCGTTCGTAGCCCAGGTTTTCAAGACCCGCATCGACCCCTTCGTACAGAAGCTGAGCTTCTTCCGAATCTACAGCGGCACGCTCAGGAAGGACGACTCGGTCCACATCTACGGGCAGAAAAAGAATATCAAGCTGCACCAACTGCTCCGCGTGCAGGCCGGGCAGACCGAGCCGATCGAGAGCGCCGGGCCGGGCGAGATCGTCGCCGTGGCCAAAACCGACGAGTTGCACACCGGCACGACGCTCGGCGATTTCAAGATGGACGCGATCCAATTTCCGACGCCGATGGTCGGCCTGGCCGTGACCCCCAAGAGCCGGAACGACGAAACCAAGCTCTCCGGCGTGCTGCACAAGCTGATGGAAGAAGAGCCGACGCTGCGCCTGGACCGCGACCCGCAGACGCACGAGCTGGTGATGAACGGCATGAGCGAACTGCACCTGCAGTTCATCCAGGAGAAGATTAAGAAGCGCGACAAGGTGGAGGTTGAAACGCACGAGCCCAAGATTCCCTACCGCGAGACCGTGCAGGGACAGGCCGAAGGGAGCTACCGGCACAAGAAGCAGTCGGGGGGCCGCGGCCAGTTCGGCGAAGTGCACATCCGCGTTCATCCGTTTCCCGAAGGGATGGACCCGGGCAAATACTGCACGAAGGAACGCTTCCCCTCGATGCGCGAATTCAAGTTCGACCCCGAAAACAATTTCGTGTGGGTCGATTCGGTCGTCGGCGGGACGATTCCCAATAACTTCCTGCCGGCGGTGGAAAAAGGTTTCCGCGAGCGGATGGAACGAGGGATCATCGCGGGCTACCGCGTGACGAACGTGGCGGTGGAAGTGTTTTTCGGCAAGCACCATCCGGTCGACAGCTCGGAAGCGGCGTTCAAGATCGCCGGCTCGATGGCGCTCAGGAACGTTTTCCAGCAGGCGCGGCCGGCCTTGTTGGAGCCGGTGGTGAAACTGAGCGTGACGGTGCCCAGCTCGAAGCTGGGGGACGTCAACAGCGACATGTCGGGCCGCCGCGGCCGCGTGTCGGGCATGGAGAGCGCCGGAGGCGACCTGCAGACGGTGATCGCCGAGGTACCGCTTTCGGAGGTGATGACGTATGCCCGGAGCCTGAGCAGCATGACCGGCGGGCAGGGAAGTTTTTCGATGGAGTTCAGCCACTACGAAGTGGTGCCGGGGAACGTCCAGAAGCAGATCATCGACAAGGCCGTGCTGCATCCGGATGAGGAAGAGTCGGAGCAGTAAGCGTGGGCGTGGTCCGGATGGTGCCACTGGCTTGCCGGCGCTCTGATGAACGAAGAGTTGGATGTAGCCGGCTGCGCCGCACAGTGACAAGGATTCGCCCGGCGTGCCTGCTACGAACCAAAGCGGTCGCCTCGCTCCGCCGAGGAGCAACCGCGGCCGCCGAGCGAGGAGAGAGGCCAAGGGCGCTAGTCCTGTAGTTCATCGCATGCGTAGCATGCGACTCCGGAACGCTGAAGGCGTTCCAGATGATAGCCCAGGGTTGGGCCGTACTCGGCCCTACCCTGGGTAACACGCCTACAGCCACCTTGTTTGGCCCCTCTCCCCGGCGCATGACATGGGTGATCGATGGATGGGTTTCCGGGGAGAGGTGAGGGTGAGGGGCGACGTCAGAATGCGGCCGGCCCCGCAAACACATATCGGCGATAAGGTCGCTGCCGTCAACCGAAGCGGACACGGTGATTAAGCTCGCGTGCCTACGTTATTCGCACCCGCCCGGCGGCCGGCGTTTGCATCGCTGCGCATTGCAATAATTCGGACCAACGCGGAATATCATGAGCCAAGCCGAAACATTTCGCGACGCGATTCTTCGTCTTTACGGGCCGGATCACTTTTTGCTGCCCGAGAGTGAGGACGAGATCCGCCGCGGTGAAGCGGTGTTAGGGCGGCCGCTGCCGAAAATACTCGCTGACTATTATCGGTTCAGCGGGCACGGCGATCGCTTGAATTGCACCCAGGATCGGCTTCGGGCTCCGACCGAACTGGAACGGCGAGACGGAGCGATCGTCTTCTACGACGAAAACCAAGGCGTCGTTTGCTGGGGCGTCTTGGAAATCGATTGGGACCAGGACGATCCGCCAGTCTGCCGTGCGGCCAACGAACCCTCGCTCGATTGGAATTTCGACCACGAGCGGTTGAGCGACTTTTTCGTGACGATGGCATACTGGCAGGCGGTCAACGGCGGGTTGGAGAACTTCGCCTTGGGAACGGGCGAAGCGGACCATCTCGCCCAAGTCGAGCGGTCGATTCCCCAGATTATGGTAGGCAAAAACGGGTGGGAATACCGGATCTTCAGCCGCGAGGGTCAGGTCTGCTTCCAATACGAGGGTGGTCCGACGCAAATCGCCGGACGGACGATCGACGATCGCGACGCGCTCATGGACCTGATCCTAATCGAGTGGGACTTGGTCGAGCCGAATCGAGAACAAGAGTGACCGAGCGAGCGGCCGCGGCGTCGACCCGCTTCGGAATGCGGTTCGGCCGGTTGTGTCCGGCTCTTCGTTCGTCGGAGCACGGGAACCGCCCGTGACACGCGAAGTCGATAGGACGCGAAACCTCGCGCCGCCGGCGGGGTTAGAAGATTCGTTGCCGATGCCAAGGGCGTCGGCTGTCGCCATCTCTCATTCCGCCGGGAGCACGCTTGAGGCGTGTCGCGTAATGTTTTTGCGCCGCTTGTGTGTCGTTGCGCTCGTCGCTTGGGGAACGAGCCGGTTGGCGTTCGCCGGCGACGAGGCGCGGCCGGTGCCGCTCTCCGACTTGGCGAGCGGCACGTATCAGGCGAAGCCGGGCGGACTGTATGCCGCGGGCGCCAATCGCCCTTCCGCCGAACAGGCGGCCGCCCTGGCGAAAGCGACGGCGCGAATCGTTCCCCGCGATGCCGGGGGGCGGCCCGACGGGGCCGGAAAAATCGGCTTCGTCTCGGTCGGCGCGTCGACCGGCAAGCAGATGATGGCGGGACTCGTCGAGGCGGCGACGGCGGCGGCGGGCCTCTCGCCGCGCCTAGTGCTCGTCAACGGCAACGTCGGCGGACAGGACGTCAACAAGATTTCCGAACCCGAGGGACGCTACTGGCGAAACATGGCTGCGGCGCTCGACGCGGCCGAAGTAACCGCCGAGCAGGTGCAAGCCGTGTGGGTGCAGGAAGACGATCTGCGGGACGGCGGCACTGATTTTCCCGGCCGGGCCGAGCGGCTCCGCGACAAGTTCGGCGACCTCGTGCGGTTGCTCAAGCAAAAGTTTCCGCACCTGTCGGTCTGCTACTTCGTCGATCGACACACGACCGACGTCGCCGCGAGAGACGGGTCCTCGGGCAACGGCGCAAAAGCCAAGCATGCCGAGCCGCGCCCCTACTACGTGGGCTGGGCCGTGAAGTGGCTGATCGAACTTCAAGCCGGCGGCCAAGCGGACCTGGCGTGGGATGGGGCCGATGCGCGGGCGCCGCTCGTCGCCTGGGGGCCTTACCTCTGGACCGTCGGCACCGAGCCGCGGCGCGACGGGTACCGCTGGTCGAGCGAGATGGTCGCGCCCGACGGCGTGCACCTCTCCGAGGCCGGGATCCGACGGATGGGGAGCGAACTGCTCCGGTTCTTCTCGGACGATCCGTACGCCCGAAGCTGGTTCGTCGGGCCGCAGGCGAGCGAACCGGCTGCAGTGAAACCGGCTGCAGTGAAACCGGTCGTCGCCAAGCCGGTCGTTGCTGAAACGGGGGCGGCTCTGGCGCTCGCCACCGAACCGCCGAAAAATACCGAGCCCAAAAAGCCGGAGCCCAAAAACACGGAACCCAAAAACACAGTGCCGAAGCCGGCCGCCGGCAAAGAAGCGCCCAAGAAAGAGGCCGACGCCAAGGAGCCCGAGACGCCGGCCTGGATCGTCAACGGCAAGAACAAGCTGCCCAAGCTGACTCGGCTCGTGGCGCCGCACGAAAAGGTGCGAGTCGAGGCGTTCGATTTGGCCGGCAAGAAGCTGTTCGAGCGGGACGACGTGCTGCATCGCCGGACGGATTTGAACGCCGAGCTGAAGCCGGGGGAATTCCGGCTGAAGTTCTTCGCCCCCGACGGCCGAGAGATCACGCTGACGCAAGAGGTGGGCGAGATTTTGCTGCTGAAATAGGCGTTACCGGACGAAGATGGCGGCCTGGGGCATGACTCCCGGAATGGGCCTCCGCCCCGGCCCGCCACCGGACAACCCCCGAACCTGCCTGCCGATATGTTCGTGTTCTACGAACATTCTGCTTGCCTGTTCGCGTTTTGCGAACTAAAATACCGTGACGTGCCGATATCCTGAGTCAGGGCTCTTCGCATGCGCGTCATCTCCAAAGCCCGCCTGAAGCGGTTTTGGGAATCAGTCGGACGTAATGAGGCGGCAGGCCCGCTCAAGGCCTGGCACTCGCACGTCTCGGATAAGTCGGTCGCATGGAAGTCCTGGGGCGACGTCAAAGCAACTTTCACTTCGGCGAGCCTCGTAGGAAATTGCGTCGTCTTCAATATCGGCGGCAACAAGTTCCGGTTGGTGACTCGCGTCTTGTATCCCGGCCAAAAAGTTTTCGTTCTCAAAGTGCTGACGCATCGCGAGTACGACGACGAGAAGTGGAAAGAAGACTGCGGATGCTACTCCGCGCCTCCGAAACAAAAAAAGGGCTCGTAACATGACCACAAAAATCAAGTCGTCCGATCGCTCCAGCGGAGTTCGCCCGAGCAAGAAGCTCTCAGCTTACCTGAGGCTGGTGGCGGAACACCCTCTCGTATCGATTCGCTCGGAGGCGCAATTGAACGCAGCTCAAAAGGTCATCGACCGGCTACTGGCGCAGGAATCGCGCGACGCCGGTGAAGAGATGTACCTCGATGCGCTGAGTGATTTGGTGTCGGCCCACGAGGACGTGCATTATCCTATCGAGACCGCGTCGGACGGAGACTTGCTTCAACACTTGATGGAAGCCAAGGGGGTATCGCAGGCGGAACTACACCGGCAAACCGGGATTCCGAAATCGACGATTTCGGAGATATTGGCGGGCAAGAAGCCGTTCAGCCGAACGCTGATTCGCACGCTTGCCGACTACTTTCGCGTGAGTACCAACGTCCTGGCGGCGAACCTCTAGCCGTCGGCACGAACGTGGCCGCTAGTCGTCGTCTTTGTCCTTGTCGTCCTTGTCATCATCGTCATCGTCGTCATCCGCATCGGCCAACACGGCCCAAGCCGGGAACGTATCGTCCCGCCTGCGCATCGCGTACCAGAGAATGCGATTCAGGACGTCTTCGTCGGCCTCGTCGATTTCGTCGAGCGGTTCATCCAACGACGCCTGCGCCCAGTGCAATTGCCGCGGATCGCGAATGTCGCCGAGCTTGGGATTCAAGCGGTCGAGCGGAATCAGATTCGGCACGGCCGTGTACGGCGTCAGATCGGGCTGGTCGGTGAAGCAACCCGTCATCGGCACCGCCGCGGCGTCGAGTTGATTCATGGGCGGCAGGCCGAGCACCAGTTCGAGCGTGCGCACCATGCTCGTCTGGTTGTAGTTCGTGCTGTCGACCGCTTTGCGTTTCGTGTAGGCGCTGATGGCCATCGCCACCGTGCGATGTCCGTCGATGTGATCGAAACCATTCTGCGGATCGTCCTGCACGACGAAGATGCACGTCTCCGGCCAAAACTTGCTGCGGCTGATCGCCTCGACGATCCGCCCCAAGGCCAAGTCGTTATCCGCCACCGCCGCTTCCGGCGTCGGCATGTCGGGGCGGGTTCCGGCCGTGTGGTCGTTCGGCAGCAGCACGATCGACAGATTCGCAGGCGTCCCCGACTTTTCGGCGGCTTGCCACTCTTTGATAAACTCGGCGGCCCGATAAACGTCGGGCACCGTGCTCGGAAAGCCGATGTACGTCGGGCAGAGATACGGCTCGAGCGTTTTGATGGTCGCCGTGGCGCGAATGTCGATGTTCGGGTTCCCCGCGAGAAAGTCGCGATAGCAGTCGCTGAACGTCGGCTTTTCTTGGCGGTTTTTGTCTTTCCACGCGATCTCGGCTTTGACGAACTCGCCGTAAATCCGTAGCGACTTCTGGTGCGCCAAGGCGTTGTCCCAAATGAAGCCGCCGGCCGAGTACGCCAAGGCGTCGCCGCCGTCGAACGGGTAGCTTCGCGGAAAACCGGCGAAGGCCTTCTCAATGTAGTCGGTCACGTAGGCTTCCATGGCCCATTGATGGCCGTCGGCGCTGAGCACGCCGCTGCAATAGAAATTATCGAGCAAGGTGAACTCGTCGACGAGCTTGTGATGATTGGGCGTCACCTCGCGCCCGAAAATGCACAGCGACGGATCCCCTTCCCCCTTTTCGACGTCGCCGAGTATCTGGTCGTAGGTGCGGTTTTCTTTGACCAGGTAGACGACGTGCTTGAACACCGACGGCTCGCCGTGCCGCTCCGGCACCGGACGCGGCTTGGCGTCGGGTCGCGGCGGCGAGAGCGCGCTGATCGCGGCGGTCTGGCGATTGTTGGTCATCACCGTCGCCGTGTGCGTCGCCAGCTCGGCGTCAGTCGGCAGCGGCACGATCGAGAGGCTTCCCATGTGGTCGTGGCTGTTGTAGCCGAACACCTTTTCGCCGCGGACCACACGTTTCGCATCCGCCGCCGGGGCGCGATCACGGGAGCCGGTCCCCTTGGTATTGGCCGAGATGAAACGGTTGCGGGCGGCGTCGACAATCACGGCCGACGGGTACCAACCGACCGGCACGAAGCCGAGAACCCGACTTCGGCCCGGCGTGAAGTCGACCACCGCGACGGCGTTGTTCGTGCCGCAAGCGACCAGTAGCCGCCGGCCGTCGGGGCTGAACGTCGCCGCATTCGGCGAGGTGCCGAAGATCAGTTCCGGTGCGGGCCGCATCGAAATCTTCTCCACCACGGCGTCGGTCGCGGCATCGAGCACCCACGCCAGATCATCGTTGGCGCAGGTGACGAC
>Ga0163153_10006390_pt1 | contig 13293 bp, 5 predicted proteins | sample OliLakLV19MP6IB1_FD_148629 | JGI IMG/M metagenome (GOLD analysis project Ga0163153, IMG submission 148629) | Freshwater microbial mat bacterial communities from Lake Vanda, McMurdo Dry Valleys, Antarctica - Oligotrophic Lake LV.19.MP6.IB-1 | ecosystem: Environmental > Aquatic > Freshwater > Lake... | reverse complement strand
TGCCTTGCCGCTCCGCGAGGTCCTTCGTTTCCGAACCGCCCTCGGTTTCCCCCTGCAAGCCTTGCTGGTCCTTGATCAGATTGCCGATCTCGCGAATCCACTGCTGCAACCGGCGCTTTTCCTCGTCGAGGTTCTGCCCGCGGTCTTCGCTTAAGAGCAACTCCAGCAACTTCACCATGTCGACGCGCACTTCGCCCTGATCCGTGAGCGCGTTGGCCAGGCGATCTTGCTCCAACAACTGTGCGATCTCGGCGAGCTGTTCGCCAATCAATTGATTCTTGCTCTGCGCGACCGCCTTGCGCAACAGCGCCGCGCGCTGCGGATCGTCGGTCAATTCCGCCATCCGCAACAGCACCGCTTCGAGCTGCTTGAATTGCTGCGCCACCTGTTGCTGGCGATCCGGCAAGGCCGCGCCGGGCTGCGCGGCGGGGGCCGCCGGAGCGGCTGGTTCCGCGGCCGGCGCTTGCGCCCACACGACACCCGCTGGCGCGATGAAGATTGCGCTGAGCAATAGGGCGACGGCGACATAGCGAGCGGTCATCAGTCGGTCCTCCCGAGAGTTATTCCCCTTCGAGCAACTGCCGGGCTTTTTCGGTCCGGCGTTGCTTGGTCGACTCGGTTACCTGGTCCTGCGACGCGATGATTTCGCGGAGCAGGGCCACCGCCTCGTTCAAACTTTCCAGTTCCAGCATCTGGTCGAGCGCCCGCTGCATTTCCAGCAGGATCGCGTCGGCCTGCTGCACCGCTCCTTCGACCGCCTCGCGCCGTGCATTGTCGTCCGCCGCGGCGGTGCGGATCAATTCCAATCTCCGGTCCAGTTCCCCGAACATCTCCTCGCCGCAGCGTCGCAACGGGTCGGCGATCCGCGTTTGCAGCCGGTCTTTCAGTTCGCTGTTGTCGATCCGGTTATTGTCCAGCTCTTCCCGCATGTCGGCGAAGGCCCCCGCCACGCCCAACGTCTCCTGTGCGTCCTTGCGGCTCAACTGCACCATCCGTTGGATGGCCAGCGCCAGCCCGACCTGGGCGTCGTCGGCCGTCTGGGCCTGATCCTTGGCGTCCGCCAATGCCGGCAAGCTGTCGCGCAGCGAGGTCGCCTCGTCGAGCAAGGTCTCAAAGCGACGCCGCATCCCTAATTCTCGCGTCTGCAGCAACTGAAGCAAGTCTTCGGCGGTCACGATATCCAGCACATAGCGTTCGCCCGTCGCGTCATGCGGCGCATCCGCTAAAGCGAAGTTATCCCGAGCACGGAGCCCAACCGCGAGTTTTTGTCCTGGCGCAAGTCCCAGTTCGCGCAAATCGAGCGCCGCGTCCAACGGGCGCTGCGCGGCGGGCTGCGCCGCGTCCGCCTCGTGCTTGAAGACTATTTGCTCGCGCGGCGCTTCGTCGCCGACGGCGTACTCGAACCGCGCATCGGCCACGCCGTAGTCGTCGTTGATCGCGCCGCGCATCGGCAACTGCGCCTGGGGCGTGACAGCGGTGCCGATTCCGGCGAGTTGCGCGTTGATCTGCGGCGGGCCGTCCGGCACGACCGTCATCGCCACGCGTAGCGGCTCGCGGTTCTCGATGCCGTCGGTATCGCGCAGGCGAATCAACAACGTCGTGTCCGACGTGAGCGCTTCGAGCGCGATTTGAAACTTCCGCGGCGATTGCTGGTCCGGCGTGACGCGCTCGGCGTTCAAGGAGTCGCGCCCCGAGGCGATGGTCACCTCGGCCCATTCGAGCGGCTTACTGGCCGTGGCGTCGAGCGTGACGCGGGTCCCTTGCGGCAATTGGATCGCGCCCGCCGCGGCGAGCGTGCGCGTGCTGCGCCCTGTGTAATCGGGAAAGTCGCACTCCAGCGTCATGCCTTCGAGCGTCGGCATATCGACGACTTGAATCCGCAAGTCGTCGATGCGGTCGTCGCCCCCCAGCACGTCGAACGTCCGCGACGTGAGCACGCCGGCGAACGTGTAACCGAACTCCTGGAACGGATCCTGGCCGGGAATTGCGCGGCCGACGCGATCCATCGGTTCGCGGCCCCGCGCGCCGTCTTCGGTCTCGTAGCGGATCTCCACCGTGCGCGGCACTTGCTTCGCAACGTCGGCCTGCACGACGAGCGCCACGTCGCCGCCGCGCGCCACTTTGATGGAGTTGTCAGGGCCCAAGCCCACCACGTGCAGCGACGTATACCGGGGCCAACGCGCCTCGCTCAGTCGCAGCGAGCGCTCCAGCCAGACGCGGAATTGATCGGGCATCGCCACGGCGAAGACCATCACACTGCCGGTGAGCACGGTCGCCCAGACGCCACGACGCACGGTCGGCGCGGCGTTCAATACGGCGTCCAAATCGGCGGCGCGCAACGTCTCGCGCGCCCGGCCGATCGTTTCCGCCAGCATCTGCTGATGCCACATGCCGGTGGAGCGGCGCGCAGCCAATTGCACGGCCGTGATCAGGCCGTCTTTGAACTGCGGAAACTTGCGCTCCAGCAACAACGCCAGGTTCGCATCCGATAACGGCACGAATAACCGTCGCAATATAAGGGCATAGATGACCGCGACGCCTGCGGCGAGTGCCACGACGATCACGCCGATTCGCACTTCGCGCGGCGGCTCGAACGTCCAGTCGATGGCCAGCGACAGCCAGAACACCAGACCGGCCAACAGCACGAGACTTGCCAACCCATACAGCAACACCTGGACGCGGATTCTCCGCCGCAATCGGCGCAGAATCTCGCCGAGCGTGGGACCGATCAAAGGTGAAGCAGGTGCGGGCATGTTCGGGGCAATGAGTTTCGGGATGAACCGCTCCGGGCGCTGACGCTTCCGGCTCTATCTGTTGTGTGTTCGTGTGGCTCTTAGGCGAGTCGAGACAATCTTCGTACCAACCATTCCAACGAAAGCGCTCCCACGACCCAGCCGAGCAGCCAGTGGTTGTCCCACAGCTTGCGCGGCGCGAGCGGCAGGGTCACTACGCGGCTCTTGTCTTTCAACACGCTGGCCAGGTCCTCTCCGACCGGGCGGCTGAACGGCGCGGCGAGTCCCACGTAATAGACGCCGCCGGTGCCGCCGGCGATTTCACTCAGCAACGCGTCGTTTCGTTCCGGGCTTTCGCGTTCCAAGTCCGGCATACGCACTTGAATCCGCCGCGTGAGCCGTTCCTGCTGACTCTGTGGGACCAACAGTTCCAGCCGATACGCCCCCTCGTGACGCACGGCGAATTGTCCTTGAAAACTTCCCACACGGGCGGGATCCGCGACCAACCGCACGTTCTGGAGCGTGCCATCCGGCGCGGCGACGTCGAGCGACACCGCCGGCGAAGCGAGCGGCTGCAACTGCGCATCGTTCAATTGAGCGCGGACCACGACGGTGTTGCCGACCAGGTAGCGGTCGCGCTCCACGAGCAGTACGCCGCGATTGGAACCGCGGGCTAGGCGCCCCTGGGAGACGTGGCGAATCAGTTTCGTGTAAAAGCGCTCCAGGTACGCGTCGTCCACGCTCCGCAGCCGCCACATCTCGCCGCTGCCGAGGTAGAACACGCGCCCCGAACCGTAGAACTGATCCGCCAGATAGACCGGCTTGCCGTCGGTCGAGGCCGCGCGGGGGTCGGAGTAGCGGCCATAGACCGTGGCCCCGGGCTTCGCGCCGCGGACGGCGAAGTAACCGTGGACGCCGCGGAACTGACTCCAAGCCTGGCGCGCCGCGGAAGCGGTGTCGGCCAGCCAAAGGAACTCCGCCGCTTCGCCCTCGTGTGAAAACTCAATCGGCCAAGGATCTTTCGAGCCGTACTTCGCGTCGCTGAGCGCCGCGTAGCGACGTTGCATTTCCACCGGATAGAGCGCGCGGATCTTGCCGAGCGCCGGATCTTGCGACCAGCCTTCGGTGTAAACGGGGCCCGCCACGGCGATCAATCCGCCGGCTTGTTCGGCGACCCAGGTTTCCAGCAGATCGACTTGTTCCGGCTTGAGGGCTCGCCAGTTCGGATCGAACGCCACGACGACGTCATACTCGAACATCTCAGTGCGCGTCGAAGGAAAATCCGCCAGCACGCGGCGCGCGTCTTGCGAAATGCCCGGCTGCGCGGTCTGTAGCAGTACGTCGACTTGCATCGACTTGTCGCGATTCAATTGATTACGCAGGAAGGTGTATTCCCGCGTCGGCCCGCCGGCAAACAGCAACACGCGGGTCTGTCGATCGACGACTTCGATCTCGGCCTCTTGCGCGTTGTCAGCCGTATTCAAGTCGCCGGGCGGCGCTTTGACTTCCACGCGCAACGTGCGGCGGCCGACGTCTTCCGGTTTCAATTGAAACCGCACCGGCAGCACTTCGCCGTCGGCGGGCAACGTCACCGTTTCGGTCCCCTCGTTGCGCGACGGCGCCGGCGCGGCGAGGTCCGAGGTCGTTTGTCGCGATTGCAGTTCAATCGTCACCGTCTGTCCGGCCAGGCCGTGCGCTTGCACGAAGCCGGTGGCGGTGTAACTGTCGCCGGGAAAGGCGCGCGTCGGCGCGGTGAAGTCGCTGATCCGCACGTTGACCGGCTGGCGATCGGAACCGACGCCGATCACATGCACCGGCGTCTTCGCCTCGAGCGCCGCGGCAATCGCCGCGCGGGGATCGAGTCCCGCGTTTTGTCGCCCATCGGTGATCAGCACGACGCCGGATAGTGGTTGCCCGGCTTCGTCGTAGATGACTTGCCGCAGCGATTGGCCCAATCGCGTTTCCGATCCGCCTGCCGCGAGCGCTTGTCGCCAATCGGTGGTATTCGCTTTGTTTGCTTTGTCTTGGTCCGTGGGCGAACGTTCCGTCGCTGGCGTTTCGATTTCTTGTCCCAGCCCCGCGAGCGTGAGCCAATCGATGGGCTGCGAGCGCGACGCCAGATACGCGACGCCGGCGCTCAGGCCGATCATCGCGACGAGCGACGTGACGGTCAACGACCAATGCGGCAACGCCAGGCGGCACGCAATTGCGACGATCGCCAGCACTGCGGCGGCGACCGTTGCGTAGAAGACTGTTGGCAGGCGCGAATCGACGATGCCACTGGTTCGGGCCGTCACGGCCGCGGACGACGTCGATCCGGCGCGCGGCAACACCACGAGTTGATGCACTTCATCATCGAAATGCGCGACGACCACGTCGTGCTTCTCGCGCAGTTTATCCAACATCGAACCGGCGAGCAGTCCGGTCACTTGTTCCAATCGCGAACTCGCGCCGCCATCGGTCGACGTGCCGCCGTCGTCGGTGAGCGCCATGCTTTGGCTGGTGTCGACCAGCACCACGGCGCGGCTGTGGTGCGTCTGCTCCACTTCGTTGCGCCATTGCGGTTCGAGGTAGACGATGGCCAAGCCCAGGAACGCCGCCAGGCGGAGCGCCACCAGCAAGCGCGCCACAGCCGGGCGCAGTTCCACGCTGTCGCGGCGATAAATCCAAGCCACGACGCCAGCCACGGCGCAGAACCCCAGCACCGGCCAGAGCCAATCGCTGGGCGTAGAAATCCGCGCGAACTCGAACTCCGCGCGGGGCGTGGTTTGCGCTAGCAATAACATGGGGAGGTTCATCGTGCGGCCCCCCGTTGCGGAGCGTGATAGCTCACCGCGTAGGCCAAGGCCTGCTCGGCCAGCAACAGCACGATCAGCCCGTACAAGAAGCTGCTCGCCAGCGGGATGCCGGCCAGGCTTTCGGTGCGCTGTTCGATGTCTCCGGCCTGGCTGAAATCGTATTCGAGTTCCGGCAAACGCGTCGCCAGGTCTTGCCGATCCAGTGCGCGGAGGTCGCCCTCGCCCGGTGCGACGTTCACGGCGAAGCGGCGCATATTCGTCGCGCCGCTCGTTTCGGCCAACTCGATTTCATAGATGCCGCTGCGGCGGGTCTCCGGGATCGTCAGTTCCAGTCGATCGCCGCGCGTGCGCGCATCGAAGGTTTCGATGATCTGTCCCGCACGCGCCGGCGCGATCATGCGGTGCCGCGTTCCGTACGTCGCGCCATCGAGGTTCAAGTCGATCCCTTGGCCAACGAGCCGCGCGTCTTGGGGTTTCGCCTCGGCGGTCAGATGCGCTTGCATTTCCAGCATCGCCACGACATAGCTGGGGTTCCTCGCCCAGTTGTTCCAATCGGTGCTCGCGGTGGTGAGCACCGCGGTTACGCGCCCAGCGCCGAAGCGCCGTTCGATCACCAGCGGCGCGCCGTTGCGCAAGCGAGCGATGACTTGCGTGGGACCGTCCTTGGCCGGTTCCCATCCCGGTGCGACCGCCGTGTATTTTTCCACGTTCACTGCACTGATGAATGTGTTTCGCTCGCCGGCGAACACGCGGAACATCGGGTGATCGACGAATTCCAGGTCGGCCGCCTTGTCCAACCGGTTCACGGGGAGCGCCGTCGCGTCGCCCACGGGGGCCGGAAACCAACCCTCGCCATTCTTGTAGAGCGAGTCGTTCACGAAACTCGGGACGGTTCGCGCACCGGTGAAATAGATCAACGCGCCGCCGTCGCGCACGTACTGCTCGAGCGCGTTGATCGCGGCGTCGTCGAGCCGTTCCAGGTTGGTCAGGTAGATCGCCCGGAAGCGCGCGAGCGGTTCGCGATTCAAATACGTGGTCGTTTCGATCCGCGCGTCGATGCCAGTCTTCACGCCGCCGCCGGGAGCGAAGGCCGTAGCGAGAAACCGCGCGTCCTTGGCGGCCGGATCGCCGTCGACCAGCAGCACTTCCAGCGTCAGCGGGAAATCAATCACCGCGTGGCGATGATTGTCGGCGTCGACGCCGTCTGCTTCGAGCGCCGCGGTCACGACGTGTTCGCCGGCCGTGCCGAAGAACACCGGGAACCGGCGGCGTTCGGAACCTTCCGCCGCGATCTCGTCAATCACGAGCGCCGGCCGCGCCTTGCCGTCTTCCTGCAACAGCACCGAAACCTGCCGCGCTGGGTTCGGCGAGAAATTCGTCACCGTGACTTCCATCGCCAGCGGCACGCCCGCGGCGCGAATGCCCGGCAGCGCCGTGAGACCGCTGACCGCCAGGTTCGGCCGCGCTTCGTCGATGGTGCGCACCAGATGCAGCTTCGCCCCGTCGTCGGCGAAACGATCAAGCCATTCCCGCGCGGGGCGCGGATCGTCCCAATCCTTCGTGCGGAAATCGGAGAGCAAGTAGATCACCCGATTTTCGTCGGTCTGGTCTGCCAGCAGCTTGGAGAGTGCCTCCAGCGATTGCGCGGGCGCGACGTCCATTTCGCTCGGCTCCAGCTGTTCCAGCGCGGCCGTGATGCGTTCGGAAAAGCGGTCGTCGACCGGCACGCGGTACAGATCCGGCAGCGGCCGCCCATTGGCATGCTGCGTTTCCGACGCGCGAAGTAACGTGAACGTCTGCCGCTGCGACGAGGCTGTCATCTGCCGCGTCAGGCGTTCGATCGCGCGCTTCGCCTCGCCGATGCCGGACGTATTCGCCCAACGATCCGACTGGGAATACGTGTCGTCGACCAACACAATGTGGTGCGTCACCAAAGCACCGAACCAGCGCCCCACGCGGTTCTGCACGAGCGGCTGCGCCAGCATCAGAATCACGGCCGCCACGGCCAGCACGCGCAACAGCAGCAACAGCCATTGCTTCAATAGAATCCAGCGGCTGTTTTTCTTTTGGCTGGCGAGCAGGAACTCCATCGCCGCCCATTCGATCCGCCGGCGGCGCACCAGGTTGATGAGGTGAATCAATACCGGGAGCGCGACGAGCGCGAAGATCGCGCCCCCCAGCAACAGCCCGGAGTTGAGAAACGTGGGAATCACTGGTGGTGATGAATCGCCGTGCGGTGGGTCAAAAAGCGGGCCAGCGCCGCGTCCAAAGGATCGCTCGTGCGGAACAACGCGTAGTCGCAACGATAGCGGGCCGCGCCCAGCCGGACTTCCTCCAGAAACGCCTCGAGCGCCTGCATGTATCCGTCGCGTAAGGCGCGCGGGTTGCAATGAATCCGGTCGTCGGTTTCCAGTCCGTCGAAGCGCGTCGGGCCGCTGAACGGAAAATCGAGCTCGTCGTCGTCCATCACGTGGAACACGAGCACGTCGTGCCCGCGCTGTTCCAACATCCGCAGGCCCTGAAACAACTTCTCGCGATCGCAGAGCAAGTCGGAAATCAGCACCATCATGCCGCGCGCGGGAAACGTCTCCGCGGCGTGGCGCAGCACCTTGCCCATGTCGGTTTTTTCCGACGGATCGTTGGCCTCGAGCGCCTTAACGATGCTCATCAGGTGATTGCGTTTGCTGCGTAATGGCATTGTGCTGCGCACAATCGCGTCGAAGGCCACGCACCCTACGGCGTCCTGCTGACGCAGCAGCAAGTACGCCAGGCTGGTGGCGATTGTGGCCGCGTAGTCGTACTTCGTCATGGCCCCCTGGCCGTAACGCATCGACTTGGAGACGTCGACCAGCAGCGTGCAACGGAGGTTCGTTTCCTCTTCATACTGCTTGATGTACAGCCGATCCTGCTTGCCCCAGACTTTCCAGTCGATGTGGCGCACGTCGTCGCCGCGCACGTATTGGCGGTGCTGCAGGAACTCGATGGAGCGCCCAAAGTACGGACTGCGATGGATGCCCGAGAGAAATCCCTCGACCACGTGGCGTGCCCGTAGCTCCAGCCGGCCGATGCGGCGGATGGCCTCAGGATGCAAGAATTTGCTGGAAGCGTGCATCGCGCGTCAGCTCATCTTCCTTGGAGGGAGTTTCCTTCACCAAGCGATCGATCACGTGATCCGTGGTCAATCCCTCGCTCTCGGCCGCGAAATTCACGACCAGCCGATGACGCAAGACCGGTTTGGCCAGCGCCTGAATATCTTCCGTCGAGGCGTGCGTGCGACCATGCAAGAGCGCCCGGGCCTTCGCGCCGAGAATCAGGAATTGCACCGCGCGCGGTCCCGCGCCCCAGCTCACTTGCTCGCGGACAAAGTCCGGCACGCCCGCTTCGCCAACGCGAGTTTGTCTTACCAGTGACAGCGTGTAACGAATCACGTGATCCGAGACGGGCACTTCGCGCACCAGCCGCTGCAGAGCGATGATTTCTTCTGCGCTCATCACCGGCTCGATCGAATCGGTCATCACGGCCGTGGTGCGCCGCGCGATTTCGAATTCCTCATCGAACTTCGGATACCTCACGTAGACCTTGAACATGAAGCGATCCTGCTGCGCTTCCGGCAGCGGATACGTGCCTTCCTGCTCAATCGGGTTTTGCGTCGCCAGCACGAAGAACGGGTCGGCCATTGGATGCCTTACGCGGCCGACGGTGACCTGGCGTTCCTGCATCGCTTCCAAGAGCGCGGCCTGCGTTTTGGGAGGCGTGCGGTTGATTTCGTCCGCCAGGATCACGTTGGCGAACAGCGGCCCTTCCAGAAACCGGAAATCGCGCGTGCCGGTCGATTTGTTTTCTTCGATGATCTCGGTGCCGGTGATGTCGGCCGGCATTAAGTCGGGCGTGAACTGGATGCGGCTGAACGAGAGGTTCAGCGTGCGCGCCAGCGTGCTGATCAGCAGCGTCTTGGCCAGGCCCGGCACGCCTTCCAGCAGGCAGTGGCTCCGGCTGAACAGCGAGATCAGCAATTCCTCGATGACCGCTTCCTGACCGACGATGACTTGCGAGAGCTGCTCCATGATCTTCGCGCGGGCTTCGCCCAACCGGCGAATGGCGGCATTGTCGCCCGCACCGAAACTTGCGGTCATCCGGGACTCCTCGATCAGGGGGGATATATCAAACGTGCCGTCTGGCGGGCGCAATATCTTGCCTGGTCGGCAAAGTCGCACCCGGCATCCTCCATCATACCCCGCCGGGAGTTAAGGGGCCTCTTCCGGCGGCGAATTTGGGGCCGCTTCCTCTAAATTAGGCTCCGCTCCCTCCGCAGGCCCCTCCTCGAAGGGGTCGTCCTCAATTGCTTCCACGTCGTCGAACGGCGGTACGTCGCCGTCCGGGTCAACTTCGTCGAAGGCCGCTTCTACGGCCTCGTCCACCAGTTCGATCTGCGCCCTGTCCAAGGGAGCCCTTAGTTCTTGAGACGCCTGACCGAGGGCCTTCAGAGCGGAAAACAGGAATCCAGCCCCGGTTCCCGACTTCTTGGCCTGCAGGTCGCCCGCCGCATCGGGGGGTTCCGGCGCGGCCGGGGCGTCGGTGAATTCCAGTTCGACCGTCTTGCCCGTGGTGGCGACGATGACCGTTCGCTTCTCCACGTCGCCGGTCACACGCATCCCGCCCAGGGAGTCGTTGCCGGTGACATTGAACGTCTCCTCATACGCGACGCGGCCCGTCCGTTTGTCGAGACACAGCAATTTGCCTTGTTTTCGTCCCGGGCGATTGGCCTCGTTGTTCTGGCTCAAAAAGACGAGGATCGGCAACTCGACAGGCTGCTTAAGCAGCATGCCTTGGTCTTCGATCAGATACGGCTTGTCCCAGAGTTTCTTGCCCGTGGCGCGCGAGAACCCGTACAGTTTGCCGTTAATGATCACCGCCGGGTTGTTGTAACTGCCGGAAACTGGCGAAACCCGACTGCGCCGCCGCCGGTCCACCGTGTGCGTGACCAGCAGGTTGTATTGGTCGCGGGACGGAAACACGTACACGTCGCTGACTTTCCGCTCCTCGTCGAGGGCTTCGTCAACCAGCTTCTTGCCGTCGGCAATGTTGAGCAACACGAAGCGCCCTTCCGGCGCGAACACGCCGATCGACTCGCCGTCCACGAGCCAGGCCTTGGCGCGGACGGGAAACTCCTCCGACCAGATCTCGCGATCTTCCAGCAGGTCGTGGAAGCGGAGCGCTCCCTTGGCGCCGAGATCGGTCCAACTCAATAGGCAGCGCCCCAACGTTTGCACGCGCTGGTCTTGCGGCGGGACTTTGCGCCGGCCGAGCTCATGGCCGTCGACGGCGTCCAACAGGAGCGCGTCTTGTCCCGGCGGAATCACGCACAGCACGTCACCGTCGCCGAACAAATCGGAACCCGGCGGCACGTCGTCGCGGGTCCATTGCAACTGACCCGTGACCGGCGACACGCAGCACAACACGCGGCCGCGCTGATATACGAGGCCGATCTCGCCCAGGCAGGCCGTGTTGCCGATGCGTCGATTGAACTGATCCGCCGCGTAGAACCGGGGCGGAGCGAAGCGTTGCGTGGCCTGCTGCTGGATGATCCCTTGCGAGCGCCCCATGCCAGGCATGCCGTCGTTCAAGTCCGCCCGCCAAAGGACGCGCGGGTCGTTCGATTTTTGACTCCCCAGCGGATCGATTGCAAACAAATGATAGCCATACGAGACGACGGCCAAGTGCCCATGCACGCGCCCTTGGCTCAGCCCAGCGTTCGGGGCGATGATCGGCAACTCGGATTGCGAGGGATCCTGCAGCGGCAGACTCCACACTTTATTCCCCAGGCCGTCATCGGCCGAGACCGTGCTGCGTTGCGTGGAATGCGTGACGAACAGCGACGTAGTACGGAAGAACGGTCCGCGCTGACCTTCGATATCCACCGGCGTGCGGGCGTTGCTGGGATCGAACTCCTGGTCTTGTTCCGCGACCTTCACGGCGCCCATGGGAAAGCTCGGACGCTGGTCCAATAGCGTGCGAATCACATGCTCGGCCGGCAGCGCCTCGAAACATTGGCGGCCCGTGCTTTCGGGTCCGCAGAGCTCGTCGGCCCATTCGCCGGTCAGGCGGGCGTAGTAAGTGGCCGCGTCGTCGGGACGTCCGGCATCGGCCAGCAATTGCGCATGCCGCGCCCAAGCGCGCCGGGCGATTTCCCCTCGCGGGCTTTGTTCCAGATCCATCAGCAACAGTTCCGCCGCGAGCCATTCCCCTGCCGCGGCGCGGGCTTCCGCGAGCCGGAAGCGGGCTTCCTCGGCCGTGGCGAACCCGCCGTAGAAGGCGACAAAGCGTTCCACGCTTTCGCGATCGCCGACCGCCTCGCTCTTACGCCAGGCTTCGTCGACCAGGCTCAACATCTGTTTGACGGCCGGCTCGTCGCCAGCCTCGGCGGCCGACTGATGCAATCGCTCCAAATGTGCGCGCACCAGACGCTCGCGGCGGACTTCCCAATGCGGCTTGACCGGTTCCAGTTCTTTGTCCGACCAGGCGTCGCTGAGGTCCGCCAATTCTTGATAGGCAACAAACGCCGCGACGCGGTCGCCGACCGACTCTAAACCGTCGGCCTTCAAACGGAGATACGCGCCGCGCTCGGCCGGTTCCTTCACCACGGCTTCCACGGCCGGAAGCTGATCTCGCAAGGCGGCGAAGTCTTGTTCCAGCACGGTGAGATAGGCGTCGATTAACAACTTGCGAGTCGCTTCGTCGGCGTCCAATTCCCAGGCGCGGCGCAGCGAGGCGACTGCCGCCGCGTAGTCCTGCCGCTGCAATTGAATCTCGCCCATCCGCATGAGCGCTTTCGGATCGTCGGGCGTGGCCGCCAGGATCGCCGCTGTGCGTTCGGACAAGCTGTCGAGTTGATCGAAGCACTCCAACTGTTCCACGCTATGCGAGAGCACCGAGCCCCGATGGCAGATCAAGTTGCCGAGCGAACTGCGTTCCGCCCGCGCGCCGCGCACCGATGACATCGGCCGCGCCACGGAGGCGGTTTCTCCGTCGGCCACGCGAATTCCCAGCACTTCGCCCGCCGAAGTCGGCAAGTAGTAGATGTGATCGCTGAGAAACCCGTGCCCGGTGGGACTAGTGCCTTCCGGCAACTTCACGCCGTGCGGGGCCCAGCGTTCGCGGCCGTCTTGCAGGTCGAGCGATCGCAGTTTCGTCGCGCCGACCAACAACACGCGGCCGTCCTCGACGCAGGCGATGTAAAGCCCGTCCTCTTGCGGCGCTTCCCACAGTTTGGCGCCGGTCAGCAGGTCGTGGCACACCAGCTTGTCCGAATCCGGGCAGGTCAACAGCACGCGGCCATCGGCAATCGTTGCCGTCGCGTCGGTCCAGCGCAGCTGCGCCTGCGCATCCCGCGCGCCGGGAAACAGATTCATCTGAATCAGCGCGTTGCGCGTCTGGCCGTACATCCACTGTTCCAACTGCCGTGGATAATGCACTCCCCAGAGCAACGAACGCGTGCTCAAATCAACCGCTACGACGGTGCCCGCCGACGTCGGGCAAATCAACACGCCGTCGGCATAGGAAGGCATTGCGCCGGAGAGATGCGGCACCTGGTCGTTCAAGAATTCTTGCGCCCCGACGGCGATCTGTTGCGACCAAGCGAGTGCACCGGTCGCGGCTTCCAAGGCCAGCAGGCGCATCTCGCCTTCGATCTCGGCCAGCACGTACAAGCGGCCAAACAGCGGCAAGGGCGGTCCCAGGAAGAACGCGCCGGCTTGCTCCAAAGG
>Ga0163153_10006389_pt1 | contig 13293 bp, 11 predicted proteins | sample OliLakLV19MP6IB1_FD_148629 | JGI IMG/M metagenome (GOLD analysis project Ga0163153, IMG submission 148629) | Freshwater microbial mat bacterial communities from Lake Vanda, McMurdo Dry Valleys, Antarctica - Oligotrophic Lake LV.19.MP6.IB-1 | ecosystem: Environmental > Aquatic > Freshwater >... | reverse complement strand
ATTGTGATCAATCGCCCCGGAGAGGTCTACGTCGAAGTAGGAGCATCGTGGGAACGGTGTGACGCGCCTGCACTCACATATGTCCAACTCATGGCCCTCGCCACCGCCATTGCCACCTATACCGAACAGGAAATCGGGCCACAGAAACCGATGCTGTCGGCCATGTTGCCCGATGGGGAACGAGTGCAAATTGTCCTGCCGCCTGCCGTCGACGTGGGGACCGTCTCCTTCTCGATCCGGAGACCCAGCGCCTGGATCAAGTCACTGGACGAGTACGACAAAGAAGAGGCGTTCTCTCGCTATGTCTGGGCGCGATCGAACGACCTGGATGCGCGAATGGCCGATCTCGATGAGGTGGAACGTGGGTTGGTCGAGTGCCTCGATTCGAAACGGCTGGGGGCCTTTCTCCACCAGGCGGTGCGGGCGAAGAAGAACATCGCCGTCGTTGGGGAGACCGGCTCAGGCAAAACCACCCTCATGAAAACCCTCTGCCAGTCCATACCAGTCGATGAACGTCTCATCTCCATTGAGGATGTGCGCGAACTGTTGTTGCCGACTCATGGGAATCGCGTGCATCTGCTGTACTCGAAAGGAAGTCAAGGCGTGGCGAAGGTGACTCCTTCGGATCTCATTGCCTCGACGATGCGGATGAAGCCGGACCGCGTCTTATTAGCGGAGTTGCGAGGAGGAGAAGCCTTCGACTTCCTAAAGCTGCTGACGACGGGACACAGCGGCTCGATCACCTCCTACCATGCGGAGTCCTGTGCCTTGGCGGCGGAGCGCTATGTCTTTATGTGTAAGGAGCATGAGCAAGCCGCGATCTATGATGCGGTGACCCTCAAGCGACTCGTGTCCCTCACGATCGATGTGATCGTTCACGTCGTCGCGCGCAACCACTATGACGCACAGGGTCAACCGACCCACAAAGATCGCTACGTCGCCGAAGTCCAGTACGACCCGATTGCGAAACTCGTAGCGCGGTTCGGCGCCGCCACCCTGGTGCGGGCGTGAGGGTCCGATGAAACTCAAAATTGTCGTAGTGGTGTTGGCGGTGCTTCTGTACGTCCCTGCCGGCCTCTTGGGCGCTGATTATATCGCGGGAGCCATGCTGTACGTGACCAATAAACGCGTCCCTGAAGACGTGTCTCTCTCCACATGGCCGGAGGCCTGGCTGGCCTATCGCGACGATGCGACCCAACGGAAGCGGCTGCAACTCTCAGCCGGACTCGGCCTGTTTGCGCTGTTCGGTCTGCCTGTATTACTCGGCTTGTCTCTCACGCACCGTGCCACGCCGTTACATGGCGCCGCGCGATTTGCCAACCCTGCAGAAATCGCCAAGGCAGGATTGTATGGAGAGCAGGGGATCATTGTCGGCAAGGTCGGACATCGGTACTTGATCTATGGCGGCCAAGAATTCGTGCTCCTGGCCGCGCCCACCAGATCGGGGAAGGGGGTCAGTCTCGTCCTGCCGAATTTGCTCCACTATCACGACTCGGTGGTGGTGCTCGATATCAAGCTGGAAAACTTCGCCTATAGCTCCAAGTTTCGCCGGCAGCATGGGCAGGAGGTCTATCTCTTCAACCCCTTCGGCCAGGATCAGCGCAGCCATCGGTGGAATCCCCTCGATGCGGTGCCGCGAGATCCCCATCTCCGCGTGGGGGAAATCCAGGCGATCGGGCAGGTGCTCTATCCGACCGCACAGGTGAAAGAGGCCTTCTGGAATGAGTCCGCGAGGAACTTGTTCCTCGGTCTGTGCCTGTACCTGATTGAAACGCCCAGGCTACCTTGCAGCTTGGGGGAATTGCTCCGACAGGCCTCCGGGAAAGGCCAGCCCATCAAGGATTATCTGCAAGGCATCATCACCAAGCGTGGGACGGGCGAGCCGCCCTTGAGCGAGGACTGTACCGGAGCCTTGCACCGGTTCTGTACGACGAGCGACAACACCATGGCCGGCATCCTGGCGACGTTTACCGCGCCCCTCACCATCTTCAGCAATCCCATCGTCGATGCAGCGACCAGCGCAACGGAGATCGATCTGAGTGCGGTGCGCAAGCGCCGCATGTCGATCTATGTCGGGATTCCGGCCAATCGTCTGAGCGATGCATCCCTGTTGGTCAATCTCTTCTTCTCGCAACTCATTCATCACAACACGGTCGAGCTCCCCGCCACGAATTCTGCCTTGCAATACCACTGTGTCCTGTTCCTCGATGAGTTTCCCGCGATCGGGCGAATCGAGATCCTGGCCAAAAGTGTGGGCTTCATCGCGGGTTACAATCTCCGGCTCGTGCCGATCATTCAAAGCCTGTCCCAACTGGCATCCATCTACGGAGAGAAGGATGCGCGCACCTTCGTCACCAATCACGCCTGCCAGGTGCTGTTTGCACCGCGTGAGCAACAGGACGCGAACGAGTATTCGCAGATGCTCGGGACCTACACCGCAAAAGCCCTGTCGACGGGCATGAGCCAGCCGAGAGGCTGGGGCCATGCCCGGCAGGCCTCAACCAGCTCCAATCTCTCCGACCACGCGCGTCCACTCCTGTTGCCACAGGAATTAAAGGAGTTGGGGCCCACGCGCCAAATCATCAACCTCAGCAACACGAAGCCTATTCTGTGCGACAAAGCGTTCTTCTACCTCGATCCCATCTTCGTGGATCGGTTGAAAGATGTGAGCCCCTCTCTCGCCTCGATAGGCAACCGGCTCCCGACGCAGACCGAGTTCGAAACCGCCGCCTTTGTGCGGAAGGACCTCTCGGTGGATATTCCCCTCCTCGACCTGGATCTCCACCGGGCCAAGGTGGAACGGCGCATACGGCCCTTGACCGCCAACGAACCGATCAATCCCGCCACCCTCACGATCGACCCGGGGCTGTTGCCGCCTGTGGTCCCACATGATCCACCTGATGTCGGAGAGGTCACTCAGCTGGTCGATGCATTTTTTGCGCAGTTGAAATGGACAGAGCCGGGCGTGCCCACCGGCAGCGGTGAGGTGACGGCCGCGAATGGCTGCCCACTCCTCATTCGTGAGGAAGAAGAGAATCCTCCCACGAGTGAGAGGGTTGTCGAGGAGTCAGCGTCTGTGCGCAGCGCTGTTGATCTATCTGTAGAACGAGACAGTTAACCAGGAGAACCCCATGAAGACGTGGCACGGTCGAGCGGTGATCCTCTCTCTCGCAACGGTCCTGTGCGTCGCCTGTGCGTCGACGCCGCTGGTGCCATCGGGGAAATCTCGCGTTCCGGTCAATTCCGAAGAGGGCATCAGCCAATATCGCGAACAGGTGAAGATCGATCAGCGGGAGCGACTGGAGCGCAATGGGCTCGTACGTCAAATAGACGCGCTTACAAAACAGATTCAGGAGTTGAAGGCCTATGTGACCCTCTTACAACTGCAGCAACAGGAGTCGGAGAAAGGAGCTATGCGCCAGGTGCAGCCTGTCGGAGCCGTGAGTCCTTCACTCTTGAGTCGAGCCCCTCACACGACCTCGGCGAAAGATAAAAAGGTGCGGGGAGCCCGAGCCCTCCCTCCGATCGTAGCGGTGCCAAGTGAGATCGCGGCGCCGACCATGATCCCGATAACAGAGGGACCCACGGATCTCTGCGGACAGAAGATCGGGGACGCGAGTGCCTATGGGTGGGTCGACCCCACATCCAACTCCCTGACTCATGGAGCCGGCCTCGGTGCAGAACATGGACTCTGCCAGCATATTACCAGCAGCAGTGCGCTGAGCGCCGGACAATGACAGTCGTGGACGGCTGGCAGACTGAATGGTCCCAAAGAAAGAGTGACAGGAGGACTCCCGATGAATGAATTGCTGGAGGGTGAGGGGAGAGAGAAAAACAGAACAAAGGAGACGGTGCTCCCTCGGCAGAGTCGACAGGGAACGAGAGAGCTCGAACCATCGTTGAATCAGCAGGACGCCGCAGCTGAATCATTGCGGCATCGCTTCCTCCAAGCCGACCACAAATTTTATTTTCGTGGTCCTGGTGAAGCGGACAAAGTCGCATTTGCCGATCACGGGACCAGCCTGACCACCGAGCATGAGGATCCGACCGTGATTCACGGCATGGTGCTGCGGGCTCAGGCCAAAGGCTGGACGAGCCTCCATGTCAAAGGGTCGGACACCTTCAAAGCCGAGGCCTGGATACAAGCCACCATGGTTGGCATCGAGGTGCAGGGCTACCAACCGCGTGAGATCGATCGAGCGAGACTGGCGGAGCGCAGGGGAGAGGCCCCCACGACACCACCGGAGCATCGCGGGAAACCGGGTGCGCCTCGTGACCCATCGACCAGTCGTGGGGACAAAGAGCCGGACTCGTTGACGGTGTCACAAAACATGGCGATCGCCACGCTTCACACCATTTTGCGCTCACGTGGCGACTCGACCGCGATGATCGCGGCTGCGGTGGAGGAAGCCACCGCGCGGCTCCAGGGCGAACGGCTCGTGGTCGGCACGCTCATAGAACACGGCAAGGCTCGATACGGCCATGACGAACAGGCGGAGCAGAGCTACGTCGTCAAAATAGCGACGGCGAAGGGGGAGAAAGAAGTCTGGGGCGTAGACCTGGCTCGTGCGATGGAGGAAGGCGGGGCGAAACCAGGGGACTCGGTCGCGCTCATCCAACGAGCGCATGAACGCGTGACCGTCCCGTCGCCGGTCAAGAATGAAGCCGGTGCGGTCGTGGGCATGGCACGCGAACCAGCCAAGCGCAACAAATGGGAAGTCCTCAATTTACAGACCATCGGAGTTGCAGAGCGCGACCGCCTCACCACCGCCGCTCGGGTGGCGACCCATGAGCCAGTGGTCCAGGTCTTTGATCCAGCCGCGGCCCGCACCGATCAAGTCCCAAATACGGCGCGAATACGTGAACAAGAGCGCACGAGAGATGGACGGTAACCGATGAGCCAGTCCTGGGCGTGGCCGCGTATCGAGTTGTCAGACGGCGCGGTGGAAGCCATGAAGTGGCTGGGACTCATCCTCATGACAGCGGACCATGCCCAGAAATACGGCCTGATCCCCGCCGTGCCTGGGGTCTATGAGGCGGGACGAGTGGCCTTCCCGCTCTTTGGCATCGTGCTGGCCTACAACCTCGCGCGTGTCCCGAGCCATGATTGTGCGGTGTACGTCCGAGTCCTGACTCGTCTGCTCGTCTGTGGAGCGCTCGCCTCGATCCCGTTCATTGCGTTAGGGGGGCTCGGGTTTGGGTGGTGGCCGCTCAACTGCATGGGCACGCTCGCCGTTGCGGTCTGCATCATGTACGTGATCGAATCGCGTCGGCCCTTCTGGAAGATCAGAGCAGCATCGGTCTTTCTCCTGGGTGGGGCCATGGTTGAATTTTGGTGGCCCGGTGTCGCGCTCTGTGTCGGCGCCTGGCTATACATGAAACACCCGACAGGGGGAGCACTCCTCCTCTGGCTCGCCGGGACAGCGTGCCTCACGCTGATTAACGGCAATGGGTGGGCCTGTGCGTCGTTTGCGGTCCTCACTGTGATGGTCTCTTGCGTGACAATCGCGCTTCCACGAGCCTCACGGTTCTTCTATCTCTATGACCCCGCACATCTGGCGGCTCTGGTGTTGTTGGGCCTCAGGATTCCGGTTCACCCATGACGCGCGACGCGATCACCTGCGAGGGCTGCTGAGTTCGGTCAGTGACGAGGAAGATGCATCAACCCACGAGACAGCGTGTCGAGCAGGTCCCACCCCAAGACCATCGTCACGCCCAAGAAGGCCAGGGCAAGAAGGACGATCGGCAAGGTGATGAACATGAACCACAGCCACGACACCGCAAGGGAGCAGACGCATTGAATGACGGTCCCAATCCCGATGCCGGCCTGCAGGATCATACGGAACAATGCAACGATCACGAATCCCGTCCCACGTCCGGTGCATACGACCGCACGCCCTGTCGTCCGCAACGCATGCGCCATGGAGGGCCTGGTATGAGCCCTGATCGAAGGACGCCTGGGCGACAGGTAGGGGACGACATCATGCGGCTCGATGACGTGAATGGTGAATGGGGTGGGTGGTGTCTTCATGGTACCTCCAACAGCATGTGGTGTGGGCTCTCTCGCAAGACGTGGAGAGCCAAGGCCACCATGATGAGGGGGGACGCGCCAATGGCCGACCTGTCGAGCGCGCACCGTGACGAGCCGAGCACGTGACAGGCTTTGCGGGCACAGCACAGGCCACGGGGTGGGGCTCGCACGCGAGGCCATGGCGGAGAGACAGCATCCACCCCATTCCCGTCATGGATTGAGCGTCGTGCCCTGCACGAGAGCCTTAGGGATCAGTGTCGTGCGCGTAAGAACGTACGTGCGGTGCAGGCTGGTTCGGACAGAGGAACAGGAAAGGAGGAGGACATGGCTGACGAAGACAGAGGGCGCGAAGCCTTCAGACAAGCCGATGCCATCCTCGGACTTGACGGTCTGGAGAAACCGCCAGGGATGGACGCGATTCAGCACGCGGTGATCGAGGGTCGGATGTCCTGTGAAGAGGCGGTGAGCGCCATCGTGCGAGCAGAGAAGGCTCGTGCCGGAAGACGTGCATGAGTGATCCCTACCGCGATCCGCAAACAGGAGTGCTCATCAATACGCTCGGCATCATGCATGCCCGCGATCTCGCCCGGGCGGAATATACCATCACGCATCTCCGTCTCGCAGAACTGGGCATGACGCCCATCGCCGGCACTTTCGATCTGCCGCATCTTGAAGCGATTCATCGGCATCTCTTTTCTGACATCTATGCCTGGGCCGGACAGATACGCACAGTGAACGTGGGGAAGCGGGACCCTGACGATCCCCGGTGGATGAGCACCTTTGCCCCCGCGAATAGGATCAGTGAAGGGGTACACGCGACCCACCAGTTCCTCAGCGAGCGGCATCAGTTGAAGGGACTGACTCAGAAGGATTTTACGACCGCGCTGGCGGCCACCTACGTGACCCTGAACTATCTGCATCCCTTTCCCGAAGGCAACGGCCGCAGCACCCTCACCATGCTGGCACAGTTGGCTCGTGAAGCCGAGTACACGCTCGACTATACGAAGATCTGTCCGCAGGCATGGAATCGGGCGGCCTCGAGGAGCAGCCCACAGCGATTGATTGAAGATCCCACAGTCGCCAGATCAGGCGACCCGACATTGATTCACGAAGCATTTCGACAAATCGTGGAGCCGTTCAAAGAGCGGGTGCGCCCTCGCGATCAGGGGCGCTGACATGGGGTCTTCGTCATGACGAAGACCCGGACAGCAGGACGGAGGCGCATGAGTCACAACAGAAAGAGGGTGAGAGCATGAATAGAATCACGATGATGATAGTCGCGTGTATGTTGATGGTGTTGGCGCAAGCCGTGGTCACACCACGGTCACAGGCGCAAGTCCTGACAGGCGATGCCCGCCTCGCATGCGAAGCGCTGCTGTGCCTGTCAGCGGTGGGAAGCCCCCCAGGGGAATGCAGCAAAGCGTTAGCCAAGTACGAAGCGATGAAAGCCCAGCTGTGGTTCAATCCGCTGGCCGTGTACAACTTCCTGAAAGGGTGTCCGAAGAAGTAGGACCCTCGGAGCGGGACACGCGGAGCTCCGTCGAGGTGTCTCACGGGCACGTCGGCGGAGCCCGGCCAGAAACAGGCACGGTTGATTTCGACGGTGCCTCCCTCACCGGCACCGCCTGTCCGCACGCGGTGCCTCAGAATATTCCGAACAATCTAGGCAATCCCCTTTCCCTCGAAAGGGATTGAAGCCCGCGAGAGCCGAAACACTGTGAGGAGGTTCGGTTCACGAAAGCCCGGCCCCAAGATACTGGGGTGAGCATGCAGCTCCATCGTTTGAGAAAGGATGGGCGATCGATGAAACGTCCCGTCTGTACTTCTCTGCACGGTATTCTCGAAAGTGAACGCAGACGGGCCGTCAAGCCTCAGACGCGAGGAAGGCTGAAGGTCATGGAAATACCGCAGAGGTGTGTTGTGTTGGTTCAACAGAATTGGGTGGACGCAAAAGTCAGATGGGCTATCCATGAGGCCGACTAGGGCATAGCCATGTTGCCCCATCAAAGATCTCTGGACTACTTCTTTGTCTCCCATCTCAGCACGGTCATCCCTCCACCATAGACTTCGTTGCCCTTCGAGGCATAGTAGTATGTTTTGAAAGTCAGCTCGTTTGCCTTTTCATAGATAGGGTCGAGATAAATTAAGGACTCAAATTCAATTTCTTTCCGATCCAGCCACTCCGATTCCGTCCCTTCAATGTGAAGCACTTTAACATCTTTCGATATTGGCTTCAGACCATCGCTTTTGATATCGACCGTCTCTATATGGTCTGTGAGCACACCGTAATTTCTGAATGGTTGTGTTTTATATGTAACAGGTGTCCTTCTGAATACCTGAATGGGCAGCCAACTCATTGAGCGACCACAAGCTCCCGTGTGCTTTCGCAGGGGTTGATTGAATGGTCGCAGTGCGCAAGGGGCCGGAGACATGTTCCCTCGCATAAACTTTCTTGAGTTCTGCCCCAAGGTGCCACTGCCACTTTTCGTGCCAGTGGGCTCAATGTGGTTTCACCAGTTAGTATAACGAAGTACTCGATGTGAGTCGACTACTTGAGGGCTCCCCTCAGCGCCACGAGATTCTCTTTGATGTGGCGACCTGCATCGCGGCTCGGATTCCCACGCAGGTACCGCGCGACTCGCTCTATCACGCGCTGAACCTCCGATTTGGTCTCCGCCGACAGCACATGATCTCGACGGAGCCTCCGAATACCTGTCTCAAGTGCCCGAATTGCATAATGCAGGGGAACCAAACTGCCCTCCTCTTCCCGAGCTCGAACTTTTTCGAGCTCAATGATCACACATTCGCTTAGACGTTGCATGTCGAGATCCTTGCGATTCTCCTGAACCAGATAATAGGCGATGCGATCGAAATCCCATTGGCTGACCAAGCCGTCCGGCACTATGCCTTTTGGAATCTCCCCCCCCTTGATGCGCTCCTCCAAGGGGTGAATACATTTATCCTTCATTTCCTTAACTGTGACCAACGTCCGAAAAAGCCTGGACTCATCCAATATTGGCGCCCCACGTTCGTTGATAAGGTCATCAAGAAGTCCCAGAATTTGCCTACGTCGCCGCTCACAGGTGCCCAGCATCGCGTCCGCTATCTTGAGTTTTCCATCTTTACGCTTACTGAATCGCTGCTCCTTTAGCAGACACGCCCCCATTTCCATGCAGTACCCATTCACCGCTTGAATCAACTCCTCATAATAGTCAGCTATGTGAGGCGCCGTGTATTCGCGAACCTTGTTCTGCGAACGCGTCAGTTCGATCAAGGTCTCATGGGCGCCGTCATATCGAGCCAGCCAGCGCTGGTTTTTACACTCAGCCAAGGGTTCGTCGTAGGTCTTGCGGTTGAAGAGGCCCTCAAGATTGGGGATAAGCTCTTGCACCGTCAAGGCCCTGATTTTGTTGAGATGTGTCTCGAACAGCGGCCATTGTTCCTCGAACGTTTTGAGCCTTTCCTGTGGATCGGGAGCTTCCTTGGCCATCAATGTTGCCAGCGCTTCGACAAGTTTCCAGAGATCCTCCCTTGTAGCTTCGGTACCCTGGAAGTGGCTGAGCGGGCGATCATGAAGGCTCCCAACGGGAATTTTGTAGAGAAGGGTGAATATTTTCGTCGTCTCCCTGAACAAAGCACCCGCTTCAAAGTGGATCCAGGCCGCGTCCATGTTCTCTGGGGTAAGGCAAACGATCCCAGCCTGTGAGCGACTCAATTCCTGATTAATTGAATCGAACCAGAGCTCACCCTTTGGGATGTCCGGTGAATAGATAGGTGCGAGACCTTTCAGCACGCTCGGAAGCCACTGGTGCAGCGCCTCCGCAAGCTGCTTGCTTCTGCGTCCAGACCAACAGATGAATACTTTCATGGAGAGAGTTCCAAGGGGCTGCGCACATCGGCGATGAGTCGCCTCTGACAAATTATTGACTGCACTCTTCGCATGCGAGAATGTGGGTGCTCATCCTCAAGATAATTCGTCACTGTCGCTAGAACGAGGAAGACTAGTTCGTGCGGCTCGGAAAAGGCACTCGCCGTGTGCTCCCTAAGCACGAGTCCATACCGCGCCGTCCTCTCGATGTGAAAAGAAGTCCTTTTGTCCAAGCGCACATTCCGCTGGGGCACGGACCTCTACTCAACTGCGGCGTACGACAACGTTCGTCTGACCAGCATGACCTATTATTCCTTTCTACTCAACATTGTATCCCAAAATCACGAAGACATCTTCCAGTAGGTTTGGATCTGCGCTGGTGCCGATTGTCCATGGGCCAGGGCTGGCCTGAGTGGTCCACGTCGGTTGGGTAAGATCAGGAGGAGCCTGCCCCGGTGCGATCATCACTGGGGGTGGTGTGCCGGACTTCGAGCGTACCACCGTACTTGCCTGCCGAATGGTCACCGTTCGGCCCTGCGTAAAATATGGAAATCTCGCTGAAGCCAAGTCCGCGGTCATGGTCGTCATGGCAGAAATTGGAGAACTCACAAATCGGTGCCACTCGCCGGGGAACTCGTGTCGCAGACTAAAGAGTCTGAACAGTGGGCGAGTGGCGGCATCTCCCAGCAGACTCGTCACGGAAGCCGTCGCTGCGGCACGGAGTGGGTCACCGCCATCACGGGCTGTGTATCGAATGTGGAGAATCACGTCCGAGATCGTGTCGTAATCCAACGTCCTGAACTCCGTGGGCAATTCGAGCCGCCACCGGCTGATCGCTCCTGCTCCTTCAAATGGCAGATACCGTTCGTCACGCATCCCAGGTTCAAACAGACCAGCATCATTCTGAGCCGTACTGGTCACAACCGCTTCCAGGATCTTGCGGTCATCGACAAAACGATCATCGGGACCGGCGGGGTCATCCGGCGGCCGCCGGTCATAGCCCAGCGTAAGATCTGTCCTGTGACGGAAGGAGTTCTTCACCAACTGGGCTTTACAGTGAATGGTCGTGTATGGACCGATCACGCATGGGATCGTCAGGCTCACCATCTTGATGCGCCTCCTGTAGTGACCAGGAGCATCGATATCGAAGAGCCATTCTGGAATCTCAAATTCGCAGGAGCCCGTTTCCTTCAGCAGAAGAAGCTGTTCCGGAGCCAGCGAGATGAGCGAGACATGCTTCGTCAATTCGTATTCCCGGATGTTGCCGTCGAGGTACGCGATGTCGAGCCGCTTCAGGTCATAGGCCAAGTGGTCTCCTGCCAATAACCCCTTCTTGAGTGAATCCCAATAGCCGAATTTGATGAAACTCGTTTCGCCATCTTTGAGCCCGAGTTCATGCTGCATGCACTTCTCGGCCCGCTTGGCGACATCATACGCAAGTTGGTAGCTCTGGAAATAGAGACCGGAAACCTGTCCAACCATCCATTGGTATAGATCCTGGTTGGTAAACTTGCCACGGAGGAATTGATCGACCTCGTGCGCGTTGTCGATCTGTTGATCGTGATTGCGAAGTTCCTGCGCCGCCACCGCAAGGCGAATCTCGGCCGCAGTCAGTTGCGGATCGATTTGTTGCAACTCGATGGTCGCCAGGTCAGCCTGATGGTCCCATTCGTCCTGCCGGCGATCGTACTCGGCCAATCTACCTGCTAATTGGGATGAGACACTCAATATGTTAGCCACTACATCAAGGGCAGACGCCGCAGTAAGCATGCCCTTTCCTATATACGCTGGGCCTTGTTCTGTACCTGCCGTAGTCGGTGATCCGATTTTGAATACACCGAACTTTTCCAAGATGGCTGTTACTGCGCGTAGGGTTGCACTTGCACCAAGAGAGAGCAAACTTGCCCCAGAAAGCGCAAGTGATGTTTGTTCTCCTCCACTCATAAACTCGCGACTCTCGTAGTACCCCTTCCGAGCCTGAGCCATTTGCCGGCTGGCCTCCAAAGATGCGATACTTGCCTCGGCCTCGTCGATTTGCTTTTTGCGAATGTCTTGAATAGCTTGGAGTAACCGCAGCTCCTGGCCGGAGCGCAGCGTCGATAACGCCTCTGCATCCCGTTTCTCCAACGCCGAGAGCAATGCTGCTCCAAGGTTTCTGACCTCACCGACCAGTTCATTGGCTTTCTGGAGCATGACCGAGAAGCGATAATTCGGAAGAGATACCGAGATCTCGCTCAACACCGCACCGATGCTCAGTCCCGCAGCACGAGCCCGAACGAGCAACGCCGGATCGATCGGGGGTTCGAACAATGGCAACTGCCGTACCTGTCCTTCGATATTCATGCAATGCCGAATCTTAAAGAGGCGGTCCGCGACCCGGTTCCAATAGCCGAGCAGCTTGTCGTTCTCCGGCACACAGAAATAGAGAACGCCCGCTGACGGAGGATCAGGGGTCTCTGGCGAGTCCTCAGCGGAGTCCGAGTCTCCTACATTGGAGACCAGCAGCTCAATTTGTTCCAACGTATTACTCAACAACCCGATCTGCGACAGGCTGTTGAAGGTCTGGACTCTAGGCTTTACATTGCGTTGGATCACTTCCGGTCGACGCCCGAGGATTTCCGCGGCCAGCACATAAAGATGAGTCGCTTCGTTGATCGACTCGATGGTCTCGCGCCGAAACAGTTGATCGCCCCAAGCAATCAAGTTATCGAGATACTTCATCACCACCGTCTTCTGATACGCGGTAGTCCGAAGCCGGGCGATCGCATGCGGGCTGAACGGGTTGTTCCGCCAGATGGCTACGGCGGTGTCCCATTCCGGCGAGAGCCCCTCCGCGACGATTTCCTCGATCGCCTTCACCGACTGAGCTTCGTAGTCGCCGGCCAGACGCTCATGAAAGGGCTTGGTATGCCAATACCTCTGAGGCGTCTCCCCACCGGACGCGCCGGTGGGGTCGAAAATGAAGTGGAACCATCGTTGAGCCTCTTCAAATCGCTGGTTCTTGCTCAACTGATCCGCAATCAAGAGGGGCACGTGGAAGAACAGCTCCCAGTTGTAGACGGCATAGGCACGATCCGATTGAAACTCGACTTCATCAATCGGATGGGGAATCAACACGCGAGGCTTGGGGCTATAGGCAGCAAAGGATTGTTCATCTGTCGCGCTCTGTGTCGACAGAGACAACAGCGTGTGGATACCGCCACGGTTGAGTGTCTTAACGAATTCACAGAGGTAGGGATGATGAAAATTGGTGAAGCGATATTCCCGAGTCGTCCAGAATTTCGGAATCAATGTCTTGGGACTGAAAGCCGGCGTCAGATTGACCGGCGTGAGCATGGTGGCCACACGTCGGCCGTGAGGCCCAGGCACCAACACCGTAAAAGGGTGGAGCGCC
>Ga0163153_10006387_pt1 | contig 13295 bp, 9 predicted proteins | sample OliLakLV19MP6IB1_FD_148629 | JGI IMG/M metagenome (GOLD analysis project Ga0163153, IMG submission 148629) | Freshwater microbial mat bacterial communities from Lake Vanda, McMurdo Dry Valleys, Antarctica - Oligotrophic Lake LV.19.MP6.IB-1 | ecosystem: Environmental > Aquatic > Freshwater > Lake... | reverse complement strand
GTAGTAGCCCACGGCCGAGGCGCCGTTCGTCGTTTCGGCCAGCAGATTCTCGCGCGACGCGCCGTACCACCGCCCCTTAACGTCGGCCCCAGGCGTTTTGGCTTGTCCCTTCGTCACCGTGAATTGTCGCACCAGCGGGTCGGTCGATTCGCTGAGCGTCTTTTCCTTATCCTTGATGTTGTGCGAGAAGGTCCAGTGCATGTTCGACTGGCCGGAGGCGATCCAGACCTCGCCGAAGTAAACGTCCTTGATCTCGACTTTGTCGGCCCCGTCGGCCCCCGTGACGACGATCGTGTGCGGACCGCCGGCCTTTTGCGGCGGAAGCTTGGCGACCCACTTTCCGGCCGAGTCGGCCGTGGCCGACGCCTTCGCGTCGCCGAGCGTCACTTCCACCTTCTCGCCGGGAGCGGCGGTGCCCCACAGCGGCGCTTCGCACTCCCGCTGCAGAACGACGCCGTCGGTAAACAAGGCTCCCGGTTTTACCGCGGCCGCGGCGGGCGTCGCGAAAATTAGAACGAGAGCAAGCCAAGTAAGGCGACGAAGCATCGGTGCATCTCCTCGGGGGCGAAATTCGGTTTTCAGGCGGGAAAGCGGGCGGGGCATCGCCGACAATCATAATCTGCACAATCACACGGCGAAACTCCCGGGCGTTCGACATGCCGGAGCGGCTTCAGGCCTGATCGGGCCGCCACGCAAACTCAACCCGCTCGCCGTGGTCGGCATGTTTCGGGTCGAGGCAATGCAATTCGAGCAGCATGCCGCCGTCGCGGAGCCGGGCATCGACCCAGCCGTACGGACGATCGGCTGCGAACACGTACGCCGTCGGCGGCAGGCCGATGTAGTGGATGCCCCCCACTTCCGTCCGCGTCCAATTGTGCAGGTGACCGAACAGCACCGCTTTGACCCGTCGTCGCGGGTTGATGATTTCCAGCAGCGGCCACGTGTCCACAATGCCCATCGGGTCGGGCAGCGGCAGAAATTGCGGCGGATGGTGAACGGCGATGATCGCCGGCTTGTCGCGTGCCCGGTCGAGCGCCGCCGCGAGCCACTTCAGTTGCTCCGCGCCGAGCCGGCCCGGAATGCGGTCCGTAAATTCCAGCGAATCGAGCAGGAACCAATCGGCCCGCGGGGTTTCGATCACCGCCACCTCGTGCGAATCCAACTCCGATTTCCCGCCGAGTATCGGCGCCACTCCCGCCCGAAACACGTCGCGCCGGTCGTGGTTGCCGAGCGTCAGATGTATCGGCACGCCCGCCGTCGACACCGGGGCCAGCAATCGAACCAGGTTCGCATAGTCCCCCGGCTCGCCCGTCAGCAGGGCGCAGTCGCCGTTGATGAGCATGTTCGACGGCAAGCCTTCCGCGGCGAGCACTTGCTCGACCACGCGCCGCAAGTGCTCGGCCGGGCGAATGCCGCTCCGCTCGGTGCGCGGGTCGGCCGGCACATGTACGTCCGAGAGCAGGGCCCAGCGGTCGGCGTCGACCTTCTTGGCCGGCCCGGCGTAAAGTAATTCGGCGTGCGGAAAACCCAACCCCGCCTGCGACAAGCCCAGCCCCGCGCCGAGCATCGCCTTGGCGAACGTTCGTCGATTCGAGGAGGCGAGCGTGAACGGCATGGTTATTCGGCTTCCAAAATTCGCTTGGCTTCGGCCAACTCCGCCGCCGCATCGGGGGTCGGTTGCGGGAATTTGAGGTCGAGCGATTCGATCTCGCGCGCCAAAATCGACGCCACGCCCGCCCGCGTCACCCATTTGTTGTCGGCCGGAACGACGTACCAGGGGGCCCACTTGGTGCTCGTGGCCGCCAGCATCGCCTCGTAGGCCCGCATGTATTCGGTCCAATGGGCCCGCTCGGCGACGTCGGCCGCCGAGAATTTCCAATGTTTGGCCGGGTCCTCGATCCGTTCCAAGAACCGCTTCTTCTGCTCCTCGCGCGAGACGTTCAGAAACAGCTTGACGATGTGCGTGCCGTTCCGTGAGAGGTGGCGTTCGAATGCGTTGATTGATTCGTAGCGATGCTCCCAGAATTTTTCTTTGGTCGGGTCGGCCTTCGGCAGCCGCTGCTTCGCGACGAGGTCGGGGTGCACGTTGACGACGAGCACCTCCTCATAGTACGAGCGGTTGAAAATGCCGATTCGGCCCCGTTCGGGGAGCACCCGTGCGCATCGCCAGAGAAAGTCGTGGTCGAGTTCCAGGCTCGAGGGGGCTTTGAAGTTGTGCACCTCCACCCCTTGCGGATTCACGCCCGTGAGCACGTGCCGAATCGTGCCGTCTTTCCCCGCCGCATCCAGCGCTTGCAGAACCACCAGCACCGACCAGCTATCGGCCGCGTACAGCCGGTTTTGCGCTACGGACAGTTTGGCGATGCTCCGCGCGAGCAACTCGGCCGCCGTCTCCTTCCGCTCTTGCTTGGGAATCGAGTCGTCGCCGTCCCAACTCGGATCATAGTCCTTGAGTTTGACTTTCTTGCCGTCGTGCGGCACTAGCCACTGACCGAGAATGTCGTCGAGATTCATGCCGGAGAGTCTCCGTCCTGCCGTCACGGGTGCCGATTCCAAAGTTGCAACGCATCGCAGTGCATTGTACGACCGGGCGCCGTTTCGGCGAAACCGTCGATTAACGGCCGATGAGCGCCGGCCCGATATCAAATGCGATTAGGCCTGCTCATTTGCGGGGCGGTGCCGGACGCTTGCCAATGTTATAGCGCTCGCCGAGCCGGCGGCTGGCGCCGGTTCGCTCCGCCCAGGCCGTCCAATCGCGCTCGAGCTCCGCCGCCAGTTCCGGCTTCGCCATCGCCAGATCGTTCATTTCCGTCCGATCGCGGGCCAAGTCGTAAAGTTCCCAGCGGCGAATGTCCTGGTCCCAAACCAGCTTCCAATCCCCCTGCCGTATCGCCCGATTGTCGAGCGAAGCCCAGTAGAGGTTGCCGCGGTCGGCCGGCTTTTCGCCTCGCAGCACCGGCGCCAGGCTCCGCCCTTCCGGGTTCAAAAGCGGTTTGCCGTTCCGCTCCGTCGCAGCGGCGGCCCCGCCAATTTCGGCCAGCGTCGGCAGAATGTCGATCACGTGCCCGACTTCGGCCGTGCGTGAGCCGCCTCGCACCACGCCCGGCCAGCGGACCACGCACGGAGTCGAAATGCCTCCCTCGTGAACCCAGGCCTTGTAGCGGCGAAACGGCGTATTCTGCACGTAGGCCCAGCCGGGGCCGCAGGAGACGTAGTGTTCCTTGGGGCCCGGAATGTTGGTCGGGTCGTCGCCGCCGGCTTGCTCGGCGCAGCCGCCGTTGTCGTTCAGCACGATCACGATCGTCCGCTCGGCGGTCCCCGTCTCTTCGAGCGTCGCCAGGATGCGGCCGACGTTCTGATCGAGCGAATCGACCATGGCTGCGTAGGTCTCCATCAGCGATTCCTTCCAGGGGCGCAGCGGTTTCCCCTCCCCCGAGATGACGGCCCATGCCTTCACCTCGCGCTCGCGCGGCGGTACTGCCCAGGCCGAATCCGTCAGGCCCAGTTCAATCTGCCGCAACCGGCGGCGCTCGCGGATTACGTCCCACCCTTCGGCGTACTTTCCCTTGTACTTGGCGATATCCGCGGGCTTGGCATGCAGGGGCGAATGGGCGGCGGTGAAACAAACGTGCGTGAAGAACGGCTTATTCTCGGCAACCGCCGTACGGATCTGCGCAATCGCATGGTCCGTAATCGCGTCGGTCGAATAAAAGTCGGCGGGAAACTCGCGAATGAACTTCTCGTTGTGCATCCAATCGCGAATCCCGTCTCCCCCTTCGAACAGCGGATCGAGACGAGCCGGATCAAAATAGTTGCAACAGCCGTCGGCCAGCCCGTAGTACTCGACAAAGCCCCGGTCGATCGGCCGGTTCGGTTTCTTGGAACCGAGGTGCCACTTGCCCGAGAGCGTTGCTCGGTAGCCGGCCGCGCCGAGCACTTCCGCCACGGTGGTTATTTCGTCAGGCAGGCGGATTCCGGGTATGTGCCGCGGGTAGAGACCCGACATGACCGAGGCCCGCGTCGGAACGCAGACGGCGTTATTGTAGAACTGCGTGAACTGCAAGCCTTCGCGAGCCAACCGGTCGATGTTCGGCGTGGCGATCTCGCCGCCGTAGCAGCCGTAGTCGGAGTAGCCGATATCGTCGCCCAGAATGAGGACGATGTTCGGTCTACGCGCACCTTGCCCTGAATCATCGCAATATACAGGGCATATCGACGAGAGGAGGCTAATGGCCGCGAGGCTGAGTGCGGTCGTTCTGTGTAACAAACGGCGTAGTGATTCCAGGGCGAATCGGGTACAGGCATGGCCGATCATCGCGTACTCGCAGGCAAAGTTCAACGTTTTGGAAGCTTTCGAGGCTTTGGAATCAAGACTTCCGTGGTACACGCCCCGGAAAGCCGCTCTTCCATGCCCCGGACCACGTCCGCCGGCAACACGTTGCGCAGCGGGCCGACGATCCGATCGCGATACGCCTGCGCAGGGAGCCTAGCCGGCCGTCCCGTTTTCCGCGGTGTCGGCGAACAAAGCCGCCTCGGCCCGGGCGTCCGCGACGTTCTCCAGTCGCAGCCGCAAATTCGTGATCAGCTTCTTCACGTCGTCCAAGTTCGTTTCGACCGCGAGCAGCTCGTCGTCGAACGACTTCTGTTTGCCTTCGGCCTGTACATCCTTGAGGTGCTGCTTGGCGCTCTCGTCCTGGGCCTCCGACATGCTGCCGACGATGATGCCGATGAACAAATTCAGCATGATCATCGTGCCGAAAAAGATGAAGCTGATGAAATACAGCGGCGCCACGAATCGTTGGGCGACGGGATGCGGCGAAAGATCGGTCGCCTTCGACAGGTCGTTGTAAACGTCGTACGTTCCGCTTCCCAGCATCTGAGTGTCCATGATCGCGGTCCACTCTTCGAGCGTCACGATCCGGAATAGCGTCAGCATGGCGATCGGCAAACTTCCGAAGTGCAGCGGGTCGTTCTCGCCGAACAGATGCACGCCCATCACGCCGTAGATGTAGAAAACCAGCATCAACAGGATGCCGACGTAGAACATCGACGGAATGCTCTTGATCATCGAATTCACGATCAGCTGCAGCCGCGGCACGGTCGTCACCAGCCGCAAAGCCCGGAAGATGCGGGCCAATCGCAGCACGGAGGCGTATTGCGCGTCGATCGGCAGCAGGCAGATCACGGTGATCACGAAGTCGGCCACGTTCCACGGGTCGTAGAAGTAGCGGTAGAAATGGCGGCCGTATTGGGCCATCTTCAAGATGGCCTCCAGCGCAAACGCCCAAATCACGATCCGATTGAATAGTTCCAGCGTCTCGCGGTGCTGCTCCGAGAGATCGCGATCGGTCTCCAACCCGACCAAAACCGCGGCCAGCACGATCAACACGATGATCGCGCGTTGAAACAAAGGGCTTGCCACGAATTTGCGAATCGAGTCGGGCGACATTCTTCACCTTCAAGAGAGTGATACTTGGCGGCAAGACGGCCATCTGCGAAGCTGCATTCGCACGGCCCGTTGTGAAGCCGTCCGTCGGGACATCTCAAACCGGGGTCGCGGACGGCGTCGCAAGTCGCTCGAATGTAGCAGGCCGAGGGGCTTAGTCCAGTACCTACGGGCGGTTAACGCCGAGCAGGCTGCGTCGCCGGCCTATCACCACGCCGCACCGCGATTTCCGTCGCAACGCAACGACTTCGGAGCAGGGCTTTGAACTCCCACCAGAATATCCAGTTCCTCTTCTCCTCGCTCTCCGTCACCCAAATCCGTAATTATCTCACCGGTCGCGGCTGGCGATTACTGGGCGACGAAGCATCCGAACGGCTCAGCTTCGAGCGAACCTTCGCCGGAGGCGAGCAGGCGGCCACCGTCTGGATCTGGAGTTCGGTCGAGCACCGCCGATTTCGCAACCAAGTGCCGAACCTCATCTTCTCGCTCAGCGTGCTCGAGTCGCGGCCGGCGCTTGATATCGCCAACGATATGTACCTCGAACAAGCCGCCCCGACGAAAGAGGGGACGGCAACCACCGCCGTGCGCAGCGACGGAGCGGCAAAGTCCGCTACCGCCATTGCCGACGCGCCCGCCCGTGGCCCGCAGCGATTGGTTCTCCGCTTCGCCGACGAAACGTCGGTGACCGTCGCCGAGGAAATGCTCTCCGACACCGCTCGCATCGCCGCCGGCGACGTCGTCGAGTTGGTGCATTCCGGCGGCTCGGCGGCGGAATTGCAGCTGGAGATCGCGGCCGGAAGCGTCAGGGCCATCCTGCCGCAAGTGGTCGGGTTGCGATTGCTGCAAGGCGTCGCCCGGCCGCTGCTGGGGCCGCATTGGTCGGCCGTTCAGATCGTCACCGACGAACTCGGCCTCCTCGAAGATTCGGGCGACAGTAAGCGGGCCGCCCGGCTCCTGGACGAACTCGGCCCCACGCTGACGCGGATCGATTTCGAACTCGACGTCAACGCGCCGATCGACGACCACCAGCAGAAGCTCGTGCTACGGCAAACGGCCATCCTGGCGGCGGCCCTCGCCCGCAGACTCTCGGATACCGACTCGGCGGCGAAGGTCGTCTGGCGAGCCTGTGCGATGCTGTTGTTTCCGGTCGGCAGGCGGCTGCTGCTCAGTTCGACCGCTGCGGCCGATCTATTGCAAATTGCCGGCGACGACGAAGAACTTCGTCCGACGGCCACGCTCGAGTGGCTGCGCGAGAACACGCAATCGGTTGCCGGCTAAGTCCGGCGACGAAAACCGGCCGCAGGCCGGTCTACCCGCCGATCATCACTATCCGCCGATCATTACCGTGGGGAACCCGACGACGATCGCCCCGCCGTGGCCGCAAGAATCGCCCAGTCGCGCGGCGGGCTTGCCGCCGATCACAACCGTCCCCGATCCCTTCGCAATCGAGTCCGGCGGTCCGACGCACACGCATTTGTCACCCACAACCGCCGCCGGCGACCCGCCGATCAGCACCGTGGGTGCGCCCGGTCCCACGATCGGCCCGCCCACGTGCGGCACCGGCCCCGGCTCCACCTGCGGGCAAACGTGCATGTCGCCAATTCTCGCGGCCGGGGGCATAACGGTCTCCTTCGTGTTGCGCCGGCGTAGTCGCCGTGCGCGGAGCTGATACCTAGTGCGCCGAGCCGATTTACAGTGCGCCGAGCCGATTTACAGTGCGCCGATGTGCGCCGCGCTACTTGGCTCCCACTTTCCCTTTCGGCGCTTTGGCGGTCCCTGTCGTGGTCGACGATGTGGTCGAAGTCTCCGTTGCGTTGGGATTTTCTTTCCCTTTTTCCTTTTCCTTCTTTTTGTCCTTCCCTCCGCCCGAATAGTCGGGGAGCTTGTCCCACACTTCCACCGTCACCAGCTTGTTAATCTGCGACAAGAGCCCCAGGCGAATCAACTGCCCGACCCGATTGGCGTTGCCGGGCAGTTTGGCGGTCGCAAGGAACTCGATGTCGAGGTCGGATTCGCCGCCGGCGTGAAGTTTCCCTTGCGCGTATTTCAACGTCGCCCGTTCCTTTTCCGGATGAAGTTCCGCCAGGTCTTTTAAGGTACGGAGCGTAAAAGCCTTGGTCTTGTTGATGGCGATGCGGGCTTCCTTCGAGCCGAACGCCACGCCCAAATTTTGCCAGCTCTTGCGTTTCAGCGCCGTCTTGATGTCCGTTTCGTTCGCGTCCGAATTGTCGGCTTTCTCGATGACCGTTTCGCCCTGGAACGTCCCCGCGATAATGGACGCCTCTTTCACCGTAATCCGCCCGACGGTCATCAGCTCCTTGGCCTTCGCACCGATTTTCGCGGCCACGGCCTTCCGCAAATCGACGCGGAAATCCTCCATCTGTTTCTCAACGAACTTGTTGAACTTCTGCAGGGCCGCCTCGGCTTCGCCGAATGCCTTGCTGCTCCCCTGCTTGTCTTCGCGAAAACATTCGACGACGATCGGAAACGACAAGGAGGCCTGCTTGGCCAGCAACTGCCCGTATTTCTTGCAATGGTCCTTGGCCCCCGCCAGCGCGTCGTCCTTTTTCGACGACGCCGGGATCGTCACTTCCAGCTCGACCTTGATCGCCTTCCGATAGACGATTTCACGAAACGTCGTCAAGTCGGCGCCGACGAGCCCGACGTCGTTCATGTCGAGCAAGTCCTTCACGTGAACGGATATGGATTGTTCGTTTTCGGGCATGGGAATCACTCCGGGCTGGATCACTCGAAATCGTAAGCGAACTCGCCGTCCTTCACCGAAATGTGAATCCGTTCGGGTGGTTTGCCGCTGAGCGTTCGATTCAACAGCTCAACGCTGATCTTCGGCAACATCGAATTGGTCAGAATCGCGTCGATCATCCGACCGCCGCTGTCGAGCTCCGTGCACCGACCCGCGATCAGCTTGATCACCGATTCATCATACGTGAACGGAAGCTTCTGGTTTTCGTTCACCCGTTTTTTGATTCGGCCGAGCTGCAGTTTGCAGATCTCGGAGATCATCTTATCGCTCAGCGGATAATACGGAATCGTGACGATACGCCCCAGCAGCGCCGGGGGAAACACCTTCAGCAGCGGCTCGCGCATGGCCTTCGCAATCGCCTCGGGCTCCGGAATCAGCTCCGGATCCTTGCAGAGGTTCATGATCAGGTCGGTGCCGACGTTCGTCGTCAGCAGAATTAACGTGTTTTTGAAGTCGATCAGCCGTCCTTCGCCGTCTTCCATCAGCCCCTTATCGAACACCTGGAAGAAAATCTCATGCACGTCCGGGTGGGCCTTCTCGACCTCGTCCAGCAGGACGACGCTGTACGGCTTGCGGCGGACGGCCTCGGTGAGGACCCCTCCTTCGCCGTAGCCCACGTATCCGGGAGGCGCCCCCTTGAGCGTGGAGACCGTATGGGCCTCCTGGAACTCGCTCATATTAATCGTCACCACGTTCTGCTCGCCGCCGTAGAGCGCCTCGGCGAGCGTGAGCGCGGTTTCGGTCTTTCCCACGCCGGACGGGCCGGCCAGCATGAACACGCCGATCGGCTTGTTCGGGTTGTCGAGTCGGGCTCGCGACGTCTGAATCCGCTTGGCGATCATCTCCATCGCGTGGTTCTGACCGATCACCCGCTGGTTCATCGTGTCGGCCAGCTTGAGCACCGTTTCAAGCTCGTCCTTCACCATTCGCCCGACGGGAATGCCGGTCCAATCGGCGACCACTGAGGCCACGGCCTGCTCGTCGACGCTCGGCAGAATCAGCGGCGTATCCCCCTGCAGCGTCTCCAGCTCGCTTTGCAGTATTTGCAATTGCTCGAGCGCGGCGGCCCGATCTTTCTCGCTCAGTTCGGCGGGCGGGGCGGCCTTCGTCGCCACCGCCGTCTTCGCGGCCGCATCGACCTTCTGCTCGAGCTTGCTTTCGGTCCCTTCGACCTTGCCGACGGTTCCCCGCAGCTTGCCGCGGATTTCCAGGATCTGGTCGACGAGTTTCTTCTCCGTCTCCCAGCGCGCTTCCAGCGTCTTGAGCGTCGCCTGGCGGTCCGCCCGTTTTTCGCGAGCCGCCGCCTCGCGGGCGTCGGTCTTCAGCCCCACAACTTTCTCGCGACCGATGATTTCCAGTTCGGTATCCAAGGCTTCGATCGCCCTGCGGCAATCGTCGACCTCGGCCGGAACCGCGTGCTGGCTCACGGCCACCCGGGCCGAAGCCGTATCGAGCAGGCTCACCGATTTGTCGGGAAGCTGGCGGGCCGGAATATAACGGTGCGAAAGCCGTACGCAGGCCTCGATCGCCGCGTCGAGCACCTGCACGCGATGGTGCTTCTCGAGCGTGGAGGCCATGCCGCGCATCATCAAAATCGCCTTCTCTTCCGAAGGCTCACCCACTTGCACCACCTGGAATCGACGCGTCAGCGCCGGGTCTTTCTCAATGTGTTTCTTGTATTCGGCCCAAGTCGTGGCGGCGACCGTTCGGAGCTTGCCGCGGGCGAGCGCGGGCTTCAGCAGGTTCGCCGCGTCGCCGGTGCCGGCGGCGCCCCCCGCCCCGACCAGCGTGTGGGCCTCGTCGATGAACAAGATAATCGGCTTCTCCGACGCCTGGACCTCTTCAATCACCTGCCGTAGCCGGTTCTCGAACTCACCCTTCATGCTGGCGCCGGCCTGCAGCAGGCCGACGTCGAGCGTTCGCAGGCTCACTTCACGCAACGCGGGCGGCACGTCCCCCCGCGCAATCCGCAGCGCGAACCCTTCCACCACCGCCGTTTTGCCCACGCCCGCCTCGCCCGTGAGAATCGGGTTGTTCTGCCGCCGTCGCATCAGAATATCGACCAACTGGCGAATCTCTTCGTCGCGACCGACGATCGGGTCGATCTCCCCGTTGCGGGCCTGTTCCGTGAGGTCGACCGTGAACTGCTTGAGTGCCTGCCCTTTCCCCATGGTCGCCGGCGCCATCGCGCCGCTCGCCTCGCCGGGGGCCGCTCCGCCGCCGCTGCCGTCGGTGGAAGAGAGCGACGATTCGGGCGATCCGGAGGTGATTTCGGCGAACTTATCCGAAAGGGGTTCTTCCTTCACCTTCTCAAACTCGCGCGAGATGGCCGTCAAGGCGTTCCGCAGGTTCTTCGTTTTGACCATGCCCAGAATCAGGTGGCCGGTCCGGACCTGCGACTCGCCGAGCAACAGCGTGGCGTAAACCCATCCCCGTTCGACCGCTTCGTCGACCTGCGAGGAGAGGTCCGTGATCGAAGACGCGCCTCGCGGCAACCGGTCGAGCGATTCGGTAAAGTCTTTCGCCAGTCGCGACGGGTCGAGCGCGAAATGCTTGATAATCCGGTGCAGGTCCGAGTCTTGCAGCTGCAGAATTTGATGCAGCCAGTGCACGATTTCGACGTACGGATTGCCGCGGAGCTTGCAAAAAGTCGTGGCGCTTTCGATCCCCCGGTATCCGATGCTGTTGAGTTTACCGAACAGCTTGGCGCGACTGATTTCGCTCACGAGCATTCTCCGATCGACGGTTCAAACGAATGAGAGGGGATGTTAACGTATTTACGCGATGTTTCCGAGCGGCCCGCTCGGTGGTCAAGCGGAGTCCAGCGCGCGGGAAAGCACCAGGTCGCGGGCGTTGCCGCGGGGCCGCCGCGTCGGCAACCAGGTCGACCAACCGAGCCGCATCTCACCGCTGAGGCGCAATTTCGGAATTTCTCGACTTTCCAGCACCAGCCGAGCTTGCCAGCGGAGCGTCAAGCCTGCGTAGTTTTTGACGATGGCCGCCAGCCGCCGCAGGCTGTCGCCGCCGGGAAGCATCCGGCAATAGTCGCGAAAGCTCATCGGTCCGAGCGTCAGGCGGAAGGTTTGCCGGCGATCCCACATCCGTCGCCCCAAAACGGTCGAGCGGCCCAGTTCGGGTCGGTCCCCCGCGCCGCCCCCTAAGTGCAACCGGCAATCGTCGGGGACCTCGAGCCAGTGACCGACGAACTCCTCGAGTTCGGCCGGCATTTGCAAGAACGAGCGGATGATCGACCGCAATCCCGAAGCGTGTCGCGTTTGCAAGCCGAGGTGTCCGGCAAAGTGAAGCTTGGCTTCGTCGGGCATCGCGTCGCGACGGCGCATCGAGGGAACCCCGACTCCGATCAGCGAGCCGACGTAATCGGCGAAGCGATCGGACTCCGGCCGGTCGTACTGGACGACCGGCTGGGCGTCGGCCCAGGCCCGGAAAAAATACAGCGCCATCCGATGGTGAAACAAGTCGAGGAACCGCGCGAAAGTACGGTCGCGGTGCCGGTCGATCCGTTCAAAGGCGTGCTCGGTCAGGTGCAGCGGCAGGGCGCCGTTCGGGCCGAGCATGCCGAAAAAGTTCGTTTGCAGGCGAGCCGTCAGGGCGCCTTGCGCTTGTGCGAACGAGGCCAAGGTCGAGGCGGCGAACGCCAACGACGGCTGCTGGCCGACGCGCACCTTCTCGGCCCGCGGTCGGGAGGCGTAGCCGAACCGCGGCTGATCGCGATGCTGCGCCTGCAAGCGGCGCATCGCCGAGAAGAAGCCGTGTTTCCACGGGGCCCGTTCCAGGCGGGCCAGCCATTCTAAATCAGCGGCTTTTTGCCGAGAATCGCCGGCCATCGCATAACCTCGCCCCGCTCGGTCGTGCGGAGGATGGTTTCCGTAAAGGAGTTGATCGACACGTATTTGGAGAAGAACTCGGAAAGCACCGCCCCGAGCAAGAACGCCCCGCTCCCCTCGAAGGCCCCTTCGTCGCACGTCAGCGTCACTTCCAAGCCGCGGCCGAACGTCATCGGCCCCTCGCCGACGAGCCGGCGGGTGATGGCCCGTGATTCAACCGAGCGGACGCCGTCGACCTGCTTCCGCTGATCGGCTTCGTAGACGTCCGCGTAAAGCCGCAGCAGTTCGCGCAGCGCCGCGGCGCCGTGGCGGGCGTCGGAATCGACGAGCGATAAATAGTTCAGCGAAAGGTGATTGATCAATCGCCAGATGTGCGCGCCGGAGACGAAATCGTGCGAGGGCAGCGGTTCCGTCGGCCCCGCCAGGCATTTCACGGCCTTCACCGGCGCGCCGATCTCGAGCGTGAAGTCGGTGTTCGCCTTGCCGACCGGCATCGACAGCGGCAGATCGCGGTTCGTCGCCAGGATCATCACGTCGAGTTGGCTCAGGTCGTACGAAAACGGGGCGTGCCGGCCGTCGACGATCGACAGGAACACCTCGCTGCCGATGTAACTCGACCGGGGTCCCGACCGCCGCTGCCTCGACGATAGCACGCGCGGCATGCGGCGGAGCGTATAGAAGGCGGACTGCGGGTCGGCCGTTCCCGCATCCGGATCGCTCATCGAATAGAACCCGCGGAACGGCAGCGGATCGGAGCCGTCTTCCGAATAGCCGGTTACGGACGTGATCCGGAACACTTCCAGATCCAAGGGCCGCGTCCGATCGGCGACGACGTGGAACTCGTCCTCCTTGTCGTTAACGTGGATCCGATCGGCTCGCCGCGGAAACAAGTTAATCGCCGGCGTGCAGTGCAACGCGAAATCGCCCGCATCGACGGCGTTCTCCAGCCCCGCGTCGCTCCGTTTGAACAGGATCACGACTTCGAGCGTCTGGTCGCCGCATCGCTTCGCCGCCGCGGCCAGTCCAGTCAATTGGAAGAACAAGTACCGTTGCGGGAAGGCAAAATATTCCTGCAGCAGTCGGTACCCTTCGAACGATTCGGCGACCGGGGGCATGAGCGATTGCGACTCGTCGAATCCGACCCGCCGAATCGACGAACCGGGACGGGCCTCGAACCAGGCGCCGCCGACCGGCCTCAGGAGCACCGCCTCGACGTCGGCGAACAGTTGCTCGTAAAGCT
>Ga0163153_10006381_pt1 | contig 13301 bp, 17 predicted proteins | sample OliLakLV19MP6IB1_FD_148629 | JGI IMG/M metagenome (GOLD analysis project Ga0163153, IMG submission 148629) | Freshwater microbial mat bacterial communities from Lake Vanda, McMurdo Dry Valleys, Antarctica - Oligotrophic Lake LV.19.MP6.IB-1 | ecosystem: Environmental > Aquatic > Freshwater >... | reverse complement strand
GACCGGCTTGTTTCTCAAAAAGCCTGCCTCCGCTGGCTGGCCAATTCGCATCGATCATCAAAGACTCCTCGTTGCTGTCCATTTTGGGTATTGCCGAATTCACCCTCGCGGCCCAGACCGCAGGGTTCCTCACCTCAGCCGTCTCTGACCTTTGTGTTGTTGACAATTCTTGACGGAAAGAATATTGGATGCTCATTGGCAACCACTCCACACAGAGATATTGCGGATTCCCCACGAGCTCGAGTCAATCCCTTCGCGGACATGGATTTCGACTCTGTTGAGGAAGTTCTGGTCACGGCACTACACGGCGCACTCAAGCGCTGGCCCCACGATTACACGAGAGCGGCTGCCGACTTCCGTCAAGCTGCCTGTGCAGTCCTGAGGGAAATACTTGCGGAGGACATGGCAACCGAGCATGCACGTGGTGTGGCGAGCGCTATTGCATACATCGTCGATCTGCATCCTAATCGCCCGTTTGTCGCAGACTGTATTGCGTTCGCAGCGGGACTGCACGCACTTCAAGCAGGGTTGTCTGAATCCGAAATTGCGACGCGACACGGGGTCAAGCGGGCGACCGTCAGTAAGTGGGTCCAGATTGTTCGTAGAGATTTGTCGCTGCCGCCGCCACGCGGTGGCCGCGATGAAGAGGCCATTGCCTGCTACGCCACACGCGCGCATCGCGTGCATGGCACTGAGCCAACCAAAGTCCAGACGTCTGGAATAAAAATCGAAACCGCAGAGAGCTTGATCGGTCGCCTCCTGCGATGGGTGGGAACGGTCGATGTTTCTGCGCTTTCCGATCCATCGCGCATACAGTTTTGCCGCGCTCTGGCTGGCCTGCGCGAAAGCCTGGTTGCTCTGCAGGTCAGCCTACCACCCCCCCGGTAAGGAGTCTCCTCGGGCAGGGCCCAGTTCTCGCGGGTTTCCACCACGCGGTATTTTATTACGCGAGTGCAAAAATCGAGTTTTACACTTTCAACGTGCGAGCCGTTGGCGCTGAGCCTTGTTGACAGCAAGCGTGAGGCGTGGTCACGAAGCGTGCAAAAAGTAAAACGGCAAAGACATCTGCGGAACAGTGGGCGTCCAGTGTGACGCATCTCGCCGGCGCGCTGGGGGTGACCCGGCAGACTATTCACAATTGGCAAAAGTTAGACGATTGCCCGAAGGCTCGGAGCAACGGCAAACATCTGGTGTCGGAGTGGGCGGCGTTTGGTCGGGAGGTTTCGACGGCGGCCGCGATGCAGGGTGAGGACAAGCAGGCGCTCGAGGCGCGAAAGCTAAAACTGCAATGCGAAAAGCTGGAGTTCTGGCTCGCTGTTGATCGCGGAGAATACACACCGAACGATGTGATCTCGGAGGAAATTCGACGACTGGCTCATGAGACCGAAACCGTCATTCGCGATGAGCTCGAGACGAGGATGCCGAAATCGATCAAGACCAAAAATCGTGCAGCACTGGATCGGGCGATGCTCCGTTTGCAAAAAGGCAGCGAGTCCTCAATCGCGAAGCTCAGTGTGCGCCGGACCATTGTTGAGCCGTGACGGAAATTGAAATTGCGTGGCGTGGTGCGTGGGCGCCTCCGGATCGGCGGCCGATTTATGAGGCTCTTGCAGAGGATCTTGTTTTTGGGAATGACTCTCCATTCCCAGGGGCGTTCGACATTGCGAATTCTCCGCAAATCAAAGAGCCCCTGGACCGGCTGTTTGAGGATGAGACGCGGCGGGTGTTGGTGTCGGGAGCTGCGCAGTTGGCAAAGACGCTGATGGGGCTGATTTTTATCATCGGCTGCATTATGCGGCGGCCGGGACTCACGATCTGGAACGGACAGACCGACGATGCCATCAAGAAAATTTGCGAGGACAAGGCGTGGCCACTCTTCCGGAGATCGAAAATGATCAGTGACCTTATGCCTCGGGATCTCAACAAGCGGAGGATCCGCAGCGTGGTCTTTCCGCACATGTCGCTGAGGTTTCAGACCGCGTCAGAGAACAACGCGCACTCGGACACGGTGAAGAACCAAGTGAATGACGAAAGGCACTTGTGGCAACCTGGCATCATCAACAAATTTTTATCTCGAGTGGGATCAATGCCCGACCACAAGGTTTTGGATTTGTCCACCGGATCGGTCAAAACAGCTGAACAGATTTTGGAGAATGGAAGTGTGCTGGAGTTAGGGGATGATTTTTTTAATGATTGGCAGGCGGGGAGCCGGTCGGTGTGGTCTGTGCATTGTCCCAAGTGTGGCGATCCGCAGTCGCTGGTCCTCACGCATCGCGATGCGGCCGGGCGGCCTCTGAAGGACAAGGCAGGAAATCCCAAGTACGGGTTTGTGTGGGAGGAAAATGAAACCACGAGGCCGGGGGGGCGGTGGCATTTTGCGGAGGTCATGCGCACGGTCCGTTGGCATTGCATTCATTGCGGCCATGAGCTGGAGGACGCTCCAGACAATATCCGCTCCCTGAATGCACCGGCGAATGGAGCGGGATACGTGCCAACAAACCCGCTGCATGATCCTGCTATTTTCAGTTATCGATTTCCGGCATGGGTGTCGCCGTTGGTTGGGTGGAAAACTATTGTGAAGGAATGGCTACGGGCGCAAGAGTCGGCGCGCGCAGGCGATTACCTAGCCGTCAAGACGGTTATTCAAAACCGATTTGCGGAAGCCTGGGACGAGAGCGTGACCCTGGGCGATGACAGCCGGGCATCGGGAGATTATGAAATCGACAAGTGGGAGGAGGATCCCGATGGGCGGTTTGCTGCATCTCGGATGTTCATGACCGTTGATCGACAGCGCAAGCACGGCGTCCACATGTGGGTGGTCATCCGGATATGGAACGATGCTGCAGAGAGCCGGATTCTGTGGTTTGGGAAATTATTTTCTTGGGAGGAAGTTCGAGCCAAACAAGAGGAATTGCTGATTCGGGATCATCGTGTTTTGGTTGATTCGGGAGATGAAGCGGCGGAGGTGTATGGCCAGTGCGTGCTATACGGGTGGGTGGCCCTTAAAGGTGAGGACACGGAGTCCTTTGCTCATCCGAATCCGAAAAATTCCAAGCAGCCGATCCGCCGCTACTATTCGAAAGCCGTCAAGGCGGACCCGATTTTTGGGAAGAACGCAAAAAAGGTAAAACCGGAGATCCGCAAGGCCATGGGAAAGCGCCGGTTTGCAAAGCTCTACCGGTGGAGCACGATCAGCGTGCGGGATATTTTGGCGGCCCTGATTGCTGGCAACGCTCAGTATTGGGGGAGACCGGCCGTGGAGCCAGAGGGCTACGCTGACCAGCTGGACAGCGAAGTCAAAAAACATGTGCGCGACAAGCGCGGGCGGGAGCGGCCCATGTGGGTCCAGGTGAAGCCAGATAACCACGCCCGCGATTGCGAGGCCATGCAAGTCGTTGCCGCTCTGATGGCGGGGATCTTGCGTGGATCGACTGAGGAGGCTCCCGATTCGGGAACCTGACTGCGCCATAAACTATACGTTTGTATGGTGCTAATACGAGGGATCGACTGAGGAGGTTCCCGATTCGGGAACCTGACTGGCGCGTTGACATTCCGTGTTGGTTGGTTCACCGCCATTGCGGGGAGCGTCAGCGTTTTGGTTTTTTGTTGATTCCATGCTACGTGCGGCGCTCCCCGTAAGCCGGGCTGTTGACACGAACCTTGTGACAAGATGAATCAAGTCGAACCTATTGTGACCGAGGGAGCCAAATTGAAGGCTCGTATTAAGGCTGACAGCGAACGCCTCAAGGAAATCAGCGAGCGGTTGGTGGCCGAAGGTGCAGGCGAATACCACGGAGCGGAAGGCGTGAAGGCCATTGTGGTTGTGCCAGGCCCTTCTCTTAAGCCCGCTGCGGAAACCATTGATGCACTCAAAACGACCCTCGGCGATAGCTTTGGCAAATTGTTTGATCGGGTCGTGAGTTACAAGCCGGTCAAATCCTTTCGCGAGGTCGCCGGCGCACTGATGACAAAAGCGAAGGCCACGCGGCTCATTGTGCAATGCGAAGTGGCAGCAACACCTTTTGTGAAGTGGAGCTGAGCCGTGCCTGAGTTGCTTCGGTTGTTTTTTGGTTTGCCAGAATCGGAGGTCTTGGGCCTCCGGGATGGTGCGCTTGCTCTGATTAAGGAGGGCAAGACGCTGATGTCAGTGAGCGGGGGCGGGAAGTCGGGATCGAAGCAATTTCCCATCTCCCCGCGCGAGGTCCTCTTTGAGGCGAATGCAGCGCTGCGTCACTTGAACCCTGACAAGTACGGCCGCCGCATTCGCAAAACGTATGCCAATTTCCGAAACCGCCACGAATGAAAGATTATCGCAAATTGAAAAGCGGAGTGTTGGTTCCGCGAGGATTCTCGAACACCTATGAGGCCGCGCGGGTTTCGCGCAAGCGTCGGTGGATGCCCATCCTTTCCCAGGACAGCCGCGAGGTGCTGACTTCCGGAGTCATCCGCACGCTGCGGTCTCATGCGCGACAGTTGTACGCACGCAGCGGGTTTGTTCGCGGCGCCTTCCGCGACGTGGCTCGTTACTTGATTGGTCATGATGGCATCCGGCCGCAGAGCATGTGTGAGGACGCCGGCTGGGCGCGAGAGATGGAGGCGCGGTGGCACAACTGGCTAAAGGTCGCAGACGTCCGCCGGATGTTGCATCTGAATCAGATCATCCGTGCGAGCTCGGTCGAGATGGACACTGATGGCGACTTTGGCATGATCCTGACGGAGACCGGCGGTGGGAACGAAGCGCCGGGCATGGCGCAGATCCAGAGCGTTCGAGCGCATCGCATTGACGATCTGGGCGACGATGACAAATCCTCGGCGGGCGTCATCGTGGACAAGCGCGGCCGCGTGGCTGCGTATCGTGTGCGCGAAGGTGCGGACAAAAAGCGGGATATTCCGGCGCAAAGTTTCATCATGCTGGGAGATCCGGAGCTCACCGATTGGGTGAGGTATCCAAGCGCGATCGCCCATGGGATCAACATCGTCATCGACAACCGCGAAGTGATGGACGCGGTTATGACAGGTATTAAAACGCGGGCCTCAAGAGCGATGGTTATTAAGACGCCGACCGGCGAAGCGGATCCCGATGATTATGACCGGGACGCTGAAGCTGAGGAAGACGCAGACACTTTGACCCTGGAAGAAATTCAGGGCGGGGAAATTATGCGGTTGGGGCCCGGAGAAGAGATCCAGGACATGAGTCAGGATTTTCCGGGTGGCCAGGTAATGCCAATCATGGAATTCCAGTATCGGGAATTTGCAGCGGGCTATGGCACGCCGCTCGAAGTCATTTGGAAAGGCGGTTTGGGCGGGCCGGCGCAGCGGTTCTTTCTGAGCAAATTCCAACGCCGCGTTGATGAGCGCAGGAGTCAGGTTTATATCCCGCACCTTTATTATCGGCTCTACGGGTTTTTTGTCTCGAAGGAAATGGCGCGTGGCGCCATGCCATTCCGCGAGGATTGGTGGAAGGTGCGGTTTGTTCCGACCTCACCCACCATCACGATCGACGTGGGGCGCGAAGCCCAGCAAAACCGGGAGGACATGATTTTTGGAAACCGCACCTTGGAAGAGGACGCCGGCGAACGCGGGCTCGATTGGGAAGAAGTGCGCGACCAGGTCGAGCGCGAAGCCGACGATCTCATCACGCGTGCCAAGGTCCTGGCCAAGAAACATGATATCAGCTTCGATGTCGCGCTCTCCATGCTGAGCCGTCGCACGCCGAATGGCAATTTGCCAAACACGGCGGCGCAATCCGCCGCCACGCGGCCAAACCAAGAGTAGTCCAGACGTCTGGACGTTGACACGGGGGCAAAAACAACATGCACCTATCCGAGCGATTTCTCACCCAGCCATGGCACATTCACCCCGCGTGCGTTGTGCCGATGGCCCAGCGGCTCGCCCTCTCTCCGGCCAAGAGCGCAGGGCCGCAAGCTCTGAGCATTGCAGATTTCATTCACCAGCGGCGCGCTATGGAGATCACCCCCGATGGTGTGGCAATCATCGATGTGGTGGGGGGGCTAGGGCGGAACCTGGTCAACGTCGAGAAGATCCTCGGCGACACCGATTACAATGACGTCATGACCGAGGTTGAAACCGCGGTGGAAAATCCCGGCGTCAAATGCATTCTCCTGACCATTGATTCTGGCGGCGGTTCTGTGGTGGGCTGTGCGGAGGCCCGGCAAGTCATTGCCGAGGCCACACAAGAAAAACCAGTGATCGCATACACGCAAGGCATGATGTGCTCTGCGGCCTATGAGCTTGCGGCCGGTTCGTCGTTCATTATGGCCTCGCCCACGGCGATCGTGGGAAGCATTGGGACGATCACAATGCTGATGGATGTCACAGCCTTTTGGGAAAGCATGGGCGTCAAGTTCCATGTCATCCCTGCCAGTCAGTCCGATTTGAAATCGACCTATTGGCCGCAGGCCGAGCTCAGCGAGGATCAGCGGGCAGAGGTGCAACGGTTTGTCAACCGTTGGAATGACGACTTTCTTTCTTTCGTCCGGTTGCACCGGATGGACGTGGATGAGGATTCCATGCGTGGCCAGGCCTTCGACGCTCGTGAGGCAAAAGATCGCGGGCTCATCGATGAGACCGGAAACTTTGACGAGGCCATCGACGAGTGCCTGGCGCTTGCCGGCGTTGACACGGAACTTGAGTCGTAATGTTTCCGTCAAAACGAATTTCCACGTTGCAGGCCCGGGTCACTGACCTTGAGGGTTTGCTTGCCACCGCAAATCAATCCGTGACCGACCTGACCGCCGACCGTGACGGGCTGACCGCTCAGCTCGCGCTTGTGATCACGTCCGATGTCCACAATGTTGTGGTCGTCCAACGCGATCAGCTGCTGACCCGCGTAACGGAACTTGAGCAGACGGCAAAAACTGCAGGCCAGCAAGCCGCGGATATTGTCTCGAACGTCGCGGTGCCACCTGTTTCCGCCGAGTCTGCGGGGGCAAATGATAATCGCACGGTTGCCGAGATCCGCTCGGAATTTGACGCAGAGATCAATTCCGCGAAGCGCAAAAAGTTGTGGGCTGAGCTCTCAGCCGCGATGAACCGTTGACACCTTTTCTCAAGCGAATACTTATTTAAAATATTATGGCAAACACACTCGGAACACTCGCCTCAGGCGTCATTCTCACCCGCGCGCTCGAACTGGTTTTCAGCAAGCGCCCGATCCTGAACCGCATCTCGCTCGATCTCAGCGATGAGACAGCCAAGCTGGGCGACACGGTCACCAGCCGGATTCATTCCATTCCTCCGGTCGGGAATTTCCCGAGTGCCGCGGCTGACAAGGTAGATACAGACGTTCCAGTCGTGATCAACAATGCCAAGCAAATCCGGCACACCTTCACGAATGCCGAGCTTTCCAGCACGGATCGCAATCTGGTGCAGGAATCTGCCGAGCCCATTGCTGTTGCCATCGCGAACCATATGGTGGACGCCATCGCCGCACTTTGGCTGGTTGCGAACTTCGCCAATGAAACCGTTGAGCCGGTGCTCGACTGCGATTATCAGACGCTCACCAGATTGCGTGAGGTGCTGAGCGGTCGTGGCGCGTCCGACGATCGCTTTGCGGTGGTCAACGGCCCGGTTTACACCGCGCTCCTGAATGACCCGCTGTGCAATCGCGCTGCCAAGACGGCCGGCGCAGATCCGATTGCGGATGGCCGGTTGATGAACATCGCCGGGTTCCAAGAGATTTTTGAATATCCGAGCCTCGGACTGGCCGCGCAGAACCGCATTGGTTTTGCCGGAAGCAAAGACAGTTCGGTGTTGGCCAGTCGCTTGCCAGCCAACCCGGCAGAGGTTCTTCCAAACGCTACGGTCCCCGGCAACATCGGTGTTATCACCGAGCCAAAGACCGGCCTTTCGGTGATGGTCGCAGAGTGGATCAACATGTCCAGTCTGAGCGCTGACATCATGGTCGTCTGGCAATACGGTGTTGCCAATGGCAATGCCAGCAACGGCCAACGACTGGTCAGCACAGCGAACTAAACATGGCGCGCATCGTCATAGGCACACGGCAGACCGGCGAGCTCGAAACCCTCTACCTGGGCGAGAGCGGAGTCGCCGCCGAAGAAGCTCTCGAGTCAGCCTCTGCCGAGGAATTCGTGCTGGTGGAATACATCCCTCATCCCCAGGCCGCGAAGCGCCGCAAGTTTCCACGCCTGGCGGTTCCCGAATCGGGAACTGCTGAGAAGCCAGCAAAGAAAGCCAAACCAGCCAAACCAGCCAAACCACCAAAAAAATGAAATTTCTAAAATCCATTTCCGGCAAAGTCGAACTCTCAGTGCTCCTGATTGTGACGTTCTTGGCCATCGCCGCCGGCTCGGTATATGCGCAGAGCAAATACCGCGAGTCCGTTAAAAACGAAGGTGCGCTGTTTGCCACGACTGCCACTCAAAAGGTGGCTTTCCATGGTGCGGCTCCTGTCGTGCAGCGAGCCGGAGCATCTCAGGCTGCGGTATCGACAAATGCGCTTGCGGTTGCAGGCACTTACAGTCAGGCCGAGGTTACGGCGATTGCTACCCGGGCGGCCGCGCTCACAACTTTGGTGAATGAGCTTCGGGCGGCCCTTGTCGAAAAAGGGCTGATTAGGGGCACCACAAATTAACGATTTTCTTTGGGCAGGGGAAATGGCGCTCCGGGGAAACCTTGAGCGCCATCTTTTTTTATGAGCAGTTTTTACGATGAACTCCGGGATGTGACCGATGCCGCTGTCGAGATGTTTGGCCGGGAGGCTGGGCGTCAATTGACGTTCGTCTTCGCGGCACGCGAGATCCCATGCTACGAAGAGGATGAGACCGTGCGCAATGAATTGGTGATGGGCGGCCTTGCAGAAGCCACCGACAAGGTCCTGCGTTGCCTCAAGTCTCGCTTCCCTGGGGCGCTGCCAGTCGAGCAACAATCTGTGACGATTGAAGGTCGGCGCTGGAAGGTTCGCAGCGTGTCCGGATCTCATGGAGACCCGGAGGTGCGGCTCACGCTGATGGTATCGAATCGTCGCTAACCCATGCTAAAGATCACCGGCAAGATCGAAACCGCGCAAGTGCGAAAGATCACGGAGGCCATGGGCCTCTATGCCAAAGCGACCAGGAAGGATTCGGAGGCAATCCTCAATCGGTTTATGAAAAACGTGACGATCTATGCGAGCTCGAAGACTCCCAAGGCAAACCCCACGCGCATCGAAGGCCAGTTGCGGCGGGTGTTGGGTCATCGCATTGCGACCGCGAAAGGCAAGCGGCTCAAGAAACCCAAGCCAATCACGGTGCCAACGTCTTTGGCCCGGGCCATTGTGCTCAAGCGGTTGAGGGACGCTGGCAAGCCGCTTCCGAGTTCTGCCGAGATCACGAGGCTCAGCGAGGCCCTGGTGAAGTCCAGGTTGCGCGGCGTGGGATTTTCGAAGGCCGGCTTCATTCCGGCGTTGCGGGCCTTTGGGGCACCGATTTCCAAAGCCGGAGCAAAGCAGTTCGGGCCGGATCGAGGGAGTGGGCAGAAGGCCACGCCGGCAAGTTTGCGTGCACAGTTGATCAACTCCGCCCCGGAGATTGAGGCCATCGCCGGTCCCGCGCTGGCGGCGGCCGTGCGAGAGGCCACGGTTGACATGATGACGTATGCAAAACGAAAGCTCGCCGAGCGGGCTGCCAAAACAAATGCCCGCATGAAATGAATTTTGACCCTGTGACCGATAAGTGCGAGGAAGCCTTTTGCGAATACATCAATGCTCAGAATGCGGCAGCGCTCGCTGCCTATGGTATTGTTCTGGCGAAACAACATGCCACGCTGCCTATCCCGGGTGTGGTCTTTGCGGTCAGCGAGGATGCCGTAAAAGAGCGCGTGCATGGCCATGGCATCTTTGACGTGCCGCTGGATATTTACGTGGGCACGGAGTCGGAACAGGACAAGTTGGCCGTCGCGCACAAGGCGGCCGCCGGTGCGATTATTGCGCATCTCAATGACAAGGCCTCCGTGCGTTCCACCCTGAACACGGTGGCAAATCCGGACGTGCGCCCGGTGCAAGATTTTTTGATTTACGATTACTCCCTGCGCGGCCAGCCGACGCGGATCCTCGCCGGCGCGACGTGGGAGACGGTGATCAAGCTCCTGGTGGTGTGTCAGGGGCGGAATGCCTGACCGGTCTGCGTTGACACGATTGCCGGGGTATCTATGCCAGCCACACTTATTGGGACCACGGGCACGTGGGGAATCGCCGCCGACGAAACGGGCCTCATTATCGAGTCCATTGATTTTGATTACAAAGACAAAGAGAAGCCCGTGCTCAACAAGTCTGGTGAGACCATGGGATATTCTTTTTACGACGAAATGGTCGAGACTGCCCTCAAGGGTCTGGCGACAAGTGCCACTCCTTTTTCCGGAACGCTGACGGGATCGCTGGCTCTCGCCAATGCCATCCCCGATCACCTGGTGGGTGCGGTGACTGGCGGCCGCAATTTGATCCGCAGCGTCAAGAAAGCTTTGGCCATTGAGGACTTTGTGAAGTTCGACATCGGCTCGCGTTACTGCCCGCTGATCGCCGCATAAACGCGCTAAAAAAGTTATGAACTACCAGATCACCGAACGCGGCAAAGAGGGCAATTTTATATCCGACAATGCCGGCGGCATCACCAACACTCAACTGGCGGCCGCGCTTGCTGCTATGGGAATTCCTTTCGACACGCGACCCTCGAGCATCGTGACCGGCGACGGCATTGCCGGGAGCGGTCGGGTGACCTGGTTTTTTGCGCCTAAGAGTGAGGATGGGAAGTACCAGACCTCTGCGCTCATTGCGGCATGGGATGATAAGAAGTGGCACGAGAAGAATCCCGACCATCCCTTCTCGTACATCAAGTGTGCGATGCAGAATTTTCAGCGGCTGTTGGACAAGCTCAAGCGCGACGTGCCGCTTGGGTGTGTGAGGCAACGCGGCAAGATTGCGCTCGTCTCCCTCGATGCGTGCCAACACACGCAGGATATCATTTTCAAGCGACTGTAAATTTTTATGGCAAACAAGAAAGAACCCAAAGAGGGGGCGCAACCCGCAAGTGTCCAGACGTCTGGACCGCGAGGTTTTGCGCCCGGAGTGGCGGTGCGTCTCGCAGACGGTCGCGAAGGCAAATTGATCCGCGAGGCGCAGGACAGCGTCCCGCCGGGCTGGGTCGTCACAGGCATCGCCGGCGCGGTCGCAGAGGCGGGGCTCACACTCTCGGAGCAATGATGACGCCTGATCACCGAACAGACCTTATGGAGGGCGCCGTGTTGGCGGAGCCCATGACCATTGCGGGGAGGAAGCTGCGTAAGTTCACGCTACCGACCTTTGTGCTTTTGAAGCGGACGAAAAACCGGCTGGTCGCGGGCGGAATGACAACGGTGAAGCATCCGGACGGCCGGGACATCATCGATTTCAACGACGCGGACAATGTGCAGGCGCTACTGCAGTTTATTTACATTCATTCCGCTCCGATGCGCGACGTGATTGTCGCTTCGAAGGACGCAGAAGAATTCGACACGGCCGTGCTGATGCACACGGCGGATATTTCTATGCGAGATCTGGCGGCGGCTTCCGTCGAGATCACAAGCTCCATTGAGAGCGCGGCGGCCGCGCTGGTGGAAGACAACGAGACCCCGGACCAAGAAGGGGACTCCGACCCAAACGCGCCTGGCCCGCGTGGCTGAGCGCGGGCGTATGGTTCATTGCAAGAGAAACGGGATGGTCACTCGATTTTATACTTTGGGAATTGCCCTTTCCGCTGTTCTTGCAGTTTCAGCACTGCCATTTGGTGGGACTCGAGCGCAAGTGCTATTGGACGCAAAGCAGCGGGGATGCGCCCCAGGATGCGTTTGCCCGGGTCAAGCAGAATTGGAAGGGGTTAGCCTACGAGTCGGAAGAGAACCAGCAGGCCGAGCAAAAGCAGAACCCAGACACCAACCACGCACACCAGACCGATTAGCCCAGCTTTGGCCAGGCCAACCACAATTCCCACCCATGTGGGCCAATCGGGTGTTTCTACCGGAGGTGTCTTCATATGCTTATTGTTGATATAGGCGCAAACAACAGCAATCTCAATGCCGTTGTTTCGCAGAGCCAGAACTCGATTTTAAATTTTTCGAGTAAAGTCACCGCGAGTTTCGCGGGCATGTTGAAATTTACCACCGTCTTTTCGATTGCGCAGATGGGTTTGCAAAAGCTGGGGCAGTTAGCGGGATCGCCCTTTACCGGGCTGAAGGATGCCTTTGATTTGGGCGGGGAGCTTTCGGATTTGGCGTCCCGCACGGGCATAGCGGCCGGGCAGTTGGCAGTGCTACAGCAGGCGTTTGCAGATAATAGCATGGAGGCCGGGAAGATCGGACCGTTTATCAATAAAATGCAGAAGGCGATTGCCGATGCGGGCAATGGCAGCAAGGAGCAGAAGCAGGCCTTTGACGACATCGGCCTGAGTCTTGAGACCTTGGAGGGTCTGAGCCCGGACCAGCAGTTTGCAGCGATTCAGAAATCGATTTCAGGCCTTGCAGACCCGACGCAAAGAGCAGCAGCAGCGATGCGCATTTTTGGCAAGAGCGGTGGTGAGTTGCTCACGCTCTTCGCCGATGGATCGGCTTTGACCGGCGCGGCTCAGGTACTGGGTGGGCAGGCGGATATTTTGGACCGTCAGAGTGTGACGTTTGATCGCATCAGCGATTTGCTCGCATCTTCGGGCAAAAAGCTGCAGGGGTTTTTCGTGGGCTTGGCGGACAAGATCGGGCCTATGATTTTGCCCGTGTTGGAGCGGTTTGCAAAGCTCGACTTTTCGGCCTGGGGCCAGCAGATCGGAAATGCCGTGAAGTTGGTCTTTGCGGCTTTTTCGGGCGGGCAGCTCACGAGCGTTATTTTGCTGGGCCTGGAGATCGCTTTGCGCGAGGCACTCAATTTTGCTTGGGCGGCGCTCAATGGGCTCATGGCCATGCTGGGATCGTCGCTTGTGCAGGCGATAAAATCGGCGCTCACCTTATTTGAGATCGTGACAACTGCAGAGTTCTGGGTGGGGCTCGGCACGGCCTTGGTGGGAGTATTTCAAGGTGCGATTGGAATGCTGCAGGGCCTTGTCGCGAAGTTGCTGGCAGAGCTTAAGCCGGTAATGGATTTTTTCGGACAGGGCGAAATGCTCGATGGTGCGGTCCAGGGGCTGCAGGATGCCAGCGAATCAAACATCACCTCGAGTAAGGGCAACATAAGCCAAGGGGCGGATATGCTGGCGCCGGGTGTCGAAAAAGCAATGGCTCAAATGGCCGAGAACATTGCTGCACAGTTTGGATCTTTCCAAGAA
>Ga0163153_10006380_pt1 | contig 13303 bp, 11 predicted proteins | sample OliLakLV19MP6IB1_FD_148629 | JGI IMG/M metagenome (GOLD analysis project Ga0163153, IMG submission 148629) | Freshwater microbial mat bacterial communities from Lake Vanda, McMurdo Dry Valleys, Antarctica - Oligotrophic Lake LV.19.MP6.IB-1 | ecosystem: Environmental > Aquatic > Freshwater >... | reverse complement strand
CCCTACCCCTTCCCGTCCTCACGCGTGCACGCCCGCGCGTCGTCCTGTCTCGGTGTGTGTTGGGTCACTCTTCCCCGTCGACTGGTTGCGGCTCGCCACCCGTGACGATTGATTCGATGAATCAGATCTGTCGTTGAGCGGTGATTCTCAACAGCCTGCTAGACCAGACCTGTGCCTTCCCGCTCGCTACTGAGCGAGCTTTGGCATCGGAGACAAGCTGCGCAACCGGATCAACTGCCCGGATGTTGGGTGGTCGAGACCTGGTGCGGGTGGGTTGGCTTCAAATACCCCTTCGACTTGCACCGCCTTCCCGTCGGTCTCCTCACGCAGAAATTTCTCATTGCCGCCGTTAACGATGCCGATTGAATTAAACATCAGGCCGTCCTTCAAATCCTCGCGGGACACGAACAGAGACGAGTAACTACCGCTGATCTTCAGATAGCCTTCAAGGATCACCGTACGGCCATCGAAGCGCTCGGGGTGCGCTACCAAGTGCGCGATGGAGATCCCGTAGGAAAACTCCTCGTCCGCGGGTTTTGCGCTGAAACTTGTAGCGCTGGCAAGCAGCAAACAGGTAGCTAAGAAAATCTTCATACTCAACCTCCAAAAGTCTTCACCGGATGCACTGGCAAGCCCGCATGCGGTTGGTGATATCGATCGCTCTACCAGGCGACCACTGCGCATCGTTGTAAGGCTGACCCAAGACAGTTCTTAACCGGAACTGGCCGTCGGTTCTTTCGACCACACGAACCGCGCCGGCGGGTGATCGGAAGTAGTTCGGCCTGCCGCCCATGACAACTCGGTGGTCGCCAGGGCCAGGCCATTCGCGCTGAATCGTCTCTTCCCAAGCCCCGCGCACGTGGGTATGACCAATACCGATCGCGCTCGATGGAACATTGAACGATCCGCCGCTTTCTGAGATCCAGTAGTTGCGGGTAAAGCTGCCACCCGGCAAATACCCGAAACCTTGCTCGCGATAAGCGCTACGTGGCATGTCGTCGAAGTGTCCAATCATCGCTGCATCCATCTCCGGCGAACCAAGTACGTCAGGACCACCGGTAGCAGCGCCACCTTCGACATCACTCCCTGCGCCAGTGACTGTCACGGCATCGCGCGAGCGATGCGCCATTTCCCCGAACGCATAACTAAACGCCGCCGTCACCGCCCCATTTGCGAAGTCTGGTGACGCAGACGCGCCGTCGTAGCCGGCGGGCCAAAAATCCCTTGTGGGGTCGGTGGTTGCGAGGGGAAAAACGAAGACACGTCTCCTGGTCCGGGAAAAAATTCCCGATGTGCGGTTTTGGCCATCGAGGATAGCGCAGCCCGCTGCGGTCACGGTCGCCGCCGGCTTTTTCCTTAGCTGCCGCGGTGGCTTTGGTGGCCGATCAGAAGCGAGCGGCTAAGAGGAAAACGTGGCTGCCGGACGGGCGGCGCGTGCAACGCGCTGCTCGGCCGGTGGCGGCGCGCGGGCCGCGAGGGTGAGCGGAGGCGCGGTCTATCACCGCGCGCAATGCGCTGAGCCTGTGAGGGCGCTTGGCGTCGCGATCCGGCTGGCGCATCGCGTGGTGGCGGGCCGATGGTCTGCTTAGCAAACTTGCGCGCGGGTGCCAGCCCGCGCGCGTGGCTGTTGCTTGGCTAAGGTGCGCCGAGCGCGATCACCTGGCGCAGCTTGGCTTCGATTTCATCGCAGCGCGGGAACATGAACTGGCCATATTCATAGGGATGCGATAGCGCACTCAGGCCACGGCGCTGGGCGTCGTGATGCGCCCAATGCAGGGCGAGCAAATGCAGCGCTTCGGCTTTCGTCAGCAGGTCGGATTCATCGATCAGTACACGCAATAAGTCATACATGGCAGGCACTCCGGCAAGCCCGCGATCAGGGGTGATCGCTGTTGGCGGAAACCTCAAAGCGCCGCGCGCAGGTGAGTCCAGGCTCGCGCAGCGACCGGCGCAGCCGGCTTGGCCTTGACGCGCCGAGCACGGCGCTATCCTCAAACGACATCAGCGAACAACTTTCCTCATGGGTCACGGTGCGAGCTTTCGCTTTGATCGTTCGGACAAACGCAGTGCGTGTTCGCGGTCCGCTCCAACCGCACACGACTGCATGGATGCAGGAGGTAGAGCAACGCAGGAGCAGTTGCCGAGCGGTTGAGCGGCCGCGCGCGGTGGCGGCGCGGCGGCGAGCTTTGGCCGCTGCTTCTGATCGATGACGGCTGTTGGCATTCCAGCGCGCGGCATCGGACTTTCCGAAGACGCAAGCACCAACCCGCGCGCAATCGCCCCACGCAACAACGAGGCAGCAAGCCAGGGATGGCGCGCAGACGCGCAGAGCGCAGCGGCGCGCGTGCAGGACGCTGAGGCAATGCAGCGCATGGAAGCGCTGCCACGTTGACAAGCGCAGGGATGCGCTGGCGGGCCGTGTACATAACGACGGGTTATGCGAGCGCGGGCTTTCGCGCGGCAGGACGCCGCGTGCCGCGCGGACCACATACGGAAATGTGCGCATAACAGCGCGTTATGTCCACGGCTCGCCGAGAGCCCCGTGAGCGCGCACGACAGTGGTGATACGGAGCGCAGAACTGCCGCGCGACACGGGGATGGGGGACGCGTTGGCCCGACGAAGCGGCAGGCGTGCGGGGTGTGCGGCTTCTTGCACACGCCGTGCGCCTGCTTGGACAGGCTCTGTGCGCGGGCGTAGCCGGCGCACGCAATCGCGAGGCAGGAGCCGAGCGTGTTGGATCGGAGCACACAGCCAAACGGAGACGGCCATGGACGGCCGGGGTAGCCGGCGCGGCGCTTGCTGGCGCGTAGCGACGAGGGAGCTAGCGACCGAGGAGCGCAGTGCGTGCAAGCGCCGTGACGGCGGTGGGAGCGCGATCACGTCGGCGTGCATGTCACGCTCGCAGCGGTGCTATTCGCCGAGGTCACGGTCTTCCTCTATCGCTTCGGCATCGAGCATGGCCAGCACGTCGGCCGGTGTTGGCGTCGCGTCATCGTTTGCGTCGGCGCGGGTGTTCGCGTCTCCACGCAGCGCCTCGCTGGCGTGCTCCGGCAACCTCGCCGGATGCGTCAGCGTATGCACCTGCTTTAGCTTCAGAATCGACACATGCGTGTAGATCTCCGTCGTGGAGAGCAGCGAATGCCCGAGCATCTGCTGGATAAAGCGAATGTCGGCGCCGTTCTCCAGCATCAGCGTCGCCATCGTGTGCCGGAACAGGTGGCAGCGGCCCTTCTTGTCGACGCCCGAGCGCTCGACATAGGCGCGCACCGCGCGGCTGATCCGATGCGGGTCCATGCGTCGGCCGGCTTCGTCGAGAAACAGCGTGTGGATGTCGGCCATCTCGATGTCGGGCCGCACGTCGGCCAAGTACTTGGCGATCCACGCCAGGGCGCGCTCGCCGATCGGGATGAAGCGGTCCTTCTTGCCCTTGCCTTGGCGGATCGCGACGATGCCGCGCTCGTGATCGAGGTGCTGGCGTTGCAGGTCGATGAGTTCCTGCCGGCGCATGCCGGTCGAGTACAGGACCTCCAGAATGGCGCGGTCGCGGATGCCAAGCGGCGTCGCCACGTCGGGCTGGCTCAACACGCGCTCGGCTTCCTCGGCGCTGAGAATATCCTTGGGCAAACGCTTCTCGAGCTTGGGCAGGTCGAGCTCGCTGGCCGGGTTGTACAGCAGCACGTTTTCGCGGGTCAGGAACTTAAAGAATCCACGCACCGCCGCCAGCCGGTTGGTCTGGCCGGCGGCACTGAGCGGCTGCCCGCTACGGGCGACTGAGTGGTACAGATGCCGCTGATAGCGCTGCAACATCGGCCGGGTGACATCGGTCACCCGGGTGATGCCGCGCTCGGCACACCACTCAACGAAGCGCAGCAAGGCCATGCCCTTGTATTCGACCGTCTGCGCGGCAAAATTGCGCGCGCGCAACTGATCCAGAAACGCCGGCACGTAGCCGGCAAACGCGCGCGGATCGGCGGCGCTCGGGTTCGGTCGCGGCTGGTACGGCATCACGCGCCTCGCGCGTTGGCTTCAACGGCGACGGCGGTAGAGCTGGCAGCTAAGGAAAAAGCAGTGGCTGCGGGCGTGCTACGACAGGACTTTCCGTTCACCGTCCCGAATGGTGCGATTTCTTCCCTAGCGTCGGCAGAATCGCTAGAGACGTGTCCAGCATTGGCTTTGACGGCGCTTGAGACCGTCCGTAACCCCGCCGTTTTGGCCCCGTTTTGGGACCGTAATGACCCCGATAACCCGCCCTCACTACCCCGTGAACTCGCCGTCGTAGTCGATGCACTGGACAACTCGGCGACGTCGATCAGACCCGGCAAATGCGGCACCGTGGCAGCCGTGTCGCCATCGAATACCAACTCGTAGACATAGCGCTGACCGCGACCGCCGCGATGTGCGATCAGGTATTCCATCGCCAATAGACGCTCCAGATGCACGCCCAGTTGCGTGTTGCTCAATCCGGCGCACTCGCGCAGCTCGCGGCGGGTGAATCGCAGGTCGCTGCGCACCAAGTTCTGCGCCTGCATGCGCTCGGCGACGAATGTGCAGGTCGTCGCCAGCAAGCGCCGCGTCTGCGGCGGCAGCTCATCGAGCGAGCGCCCCAGCACTTCATGCGCCAGCCGGTTGGCCAGCGCGATGTCCGCCGCCGTCGCCTCGATGTATTCGATCCTCTGGCCGCGATGCAGCTGATGCTTCACCTCGCGCTGATGTTGATGCAACAACGCAATCGCATCGATCAGGCTTAGGTACTTCAAGTGATCGCGCCGGGTGCGCGTGCGCTCGTCCAAAAACGTGAGCGCCTCGGCATAGGGATTGACGACTTTGAGCGGGCGCAACAGACGCTGCGCGTTGCGGTGCAGCGCGACCAGTGCTTCGGAGTCGCTGGTCGCCAACAATCCGGCCAGCGTGCGCTGCGTGCGCTGCGCGACTTGAATCGCGCGGGTCTGCTCGCGGCTCTCGTTGATCGTCAGGGTCAGACAGCGGTTCTGTAGCTCCTCGTCCACATCGATCGCCGTCGTGGTCAGGCACAGCATGACGGGGCCTTCGACGCGGTATTCCTGCGTGGTCAGCAGACCGGTCGCCGGGTCCTTGCCGGTACTGGCAATCGTCAGTTCGCCTTGGCTCTGCAACAGCTTTAACGCATACGCCGCCTGGCGCACGCCTTCTTCCTCGGCAATCGCCAGAATCTTGTGCTTCAGATCGCGCTCGCCGAGATAAAACAGGCTCTGCCCGGTCATCGCCGAATAGTGAATCCGGTCTTCCTCCGGGCACAGCCGCAGCAGCGCGTCCATCAGCGCCGACTTCCCGGCCGCACTCGTACTCTGAATCAAGATCGCCAGCGGGGCCGGCAGCTTGCGGCTGACCATCGCCAGATAGCCGATCAATGCGTTGACCGGCTCGCCGATCAGGCCGGTCGCTTCCACGTCGGCGACGATCCGCTCGGCGAGATCGGGAGACTTCAGAAACGCCAGCGCGGCGGCTTCGTCGTCCTTGGCAATCTCGACGGCGGTCGGCACGTTGGGCTTCATCGCCGCCTGAATCTGCGCGTCCTGCAAGCCCTCCAGGGTCAGCAACAGGCGACCGAGATCACGCCCGATGGCCGACTCCTCGACCTGCAATTCCGCCGCCGCTTGGCGGGCGAATTGCTGGCGCGCCTTGGCCGCGTACAGATCGAGCGTATCGACGTGCAGCCCGGCCGGTGAATTGACGAGGAGATTGATCTTCATCACCTCGTAGCTGCTGTTCTTACGCAGGCCACGCACGCGATAGCGGCGATCACCCAGCGGCAGAATCACCTCGCGCTCGTTGGCATCACAGGTTGGCTCAGGCGCAGGGGATTCGCCGACGGCGCGCGGTGGCAGGGTGAGGGTGGGCGGTGGCGATGCGGCGGCATCCACCGCAGCGGCTAAGAGGGGAATGGCCGGTGCATGTGCCGATGCGACCGACGCGGCAATGGCCACCGGCGGCGGCGTGTGTTCGATCTCATGCGCCACGCTCGTGATCGCCGGCGGCGCGCCATTGCCAAGCCACACCGCCGAGCGGATGACCACGCCCAGCGACTTCGCCGCCGGCTGCGCATGCAGTGCGTAGGCATTCGCATCCATTCCTTTCGGAAACTGCAGCCGGAACACATCCAGCCCCTGCGCCTGCAAGCGCGGCACCAGTTCCGCCGCCGCGCGCTCGCCCGCCTCATCGCGATCAAACGCGATCAGCACCCGCCGGCAGCCGCAGTCCTTGAGCGCCGCCAGCAGCTCGTCGGTGACTCCATTCACCCCAAACGCACTGGTGACGTTCTCAAACCCCGCCGCGACAAACGTCAGCGCATCGATCAGCGCCTCGCCCAGAATCACTTCCTCCGCGCCCTCGATCCCGCTGCGGTTGAACACGCCCCGATGCGGCCCCGGCAAATACAAATGCAGCGCCGTGCCCGCGCGCAAACTCTCCGTCACCTTGCGCCCGTACACCTCCACCACATGCCCCGCCGCATCGAGCACCGGAATCACCAGCGAGCCGTTGAAATGCTCGTGGCCCGACGCGCGCAGAATCCCGACCCGCTGCAACTGTCCCCGCGCCGCTGCGCCGGCGACCGAGGCCTTGGGTGGCAAGCGATAGCCCAGCGTCCGGTTCGCAAACCCTAAGCGAAACCGCGCGATCAGCGTCGGATCGTGCAGCCCGCGCTTGTCCAAATACGTCAGTGCTTCCGGGCTCTGCATCAGCGTCGCGTGGTAGTACGCGATGGCCTCATCAAGCGCCCGCTGATCGTCTTCCGCCTCCGCCCAATCGGCCGCCGGCCGCGCATTCGTCCGCGTCGACACCGCGCCCTCAACCACCGGCACCGGCGCCGGCGCCGCCACCGCAGGCGCGTCCTTGAGCAACAACTCACACGCATGCCGAAAACTCACCCGCTGCGCCCGCATCACCCAATCAATCACCGACCCGCCCGCATCGCAACCAAAGCAGTGCCAAAGGTTCGACGCCTGCGTGACCACGCAACTCGGCGTGTCGTCGCCCGCATGCCACGGACACCGACACGCCCAATCCTTGCCCTGCTTGACCAGCCGGTGGCCCTGGCTCTCCAACAGCCGCCGCAGACTCACCTCGCGCTTGAGCCGGTCGATCTCGGAATCGGGGATGCGGGCCATCGGCGGAGTCCTTCGGGCGAAAACCTGTCAAGGGGGTATGGGTAAAAAGAACCCGCGCACAGAGTACCCATATCATGGGTATAGTCAACCCGCCAACCAGGAACCTAGACGTATGCTTGATCCTGCCTCCCCACCTGCCGTTCTCTGCATGAAAGACCAGGATTTCTACCAGCAGCTTGGCCGCCAGATCGCGCAGAAGCGCAAAGCGCTCGGCCTGACCCAGACCGACCTCGCCCAAGCACTGGGCGTCGCCCAGCAGACCATGGCGCACTACGAGGGCGGCACCGCCCGTATCGCGGTGGCCACGCTTCCGACGGTGGCGCGTGTGCTCGGCGTCTCGATCGAGGAACTGATCGGTGAGAGTCATCGCCCGCCAGGCAAGCGTGGCCCAGCACCGAAGCTGCAACAGCAACTCGAACAACTCAGCCGTCTGCCCCGCGCCAAGCAGCGTTTCGTCAGCGAGATGCTCGACTCGGTGCTGATGCAAGCCGGCCGCGGAGCCTGATCCATGACCCGATTCGAACTCCAACTTGATCTGCCCGACCAACTGGCGCGGGACGCACAGGCCGCCGGCCTACTCACGCCCAAAGCCCTGCGCGCCCTGCTCAAAGACGCCATGCAACGGCGCGCAGCGCAAGAACTGCTGGCCGGCGCCAAACGCGCCAGCGCGGCCGGCAGCAAGCCGCTGTCGATGCGCCAGATTCAGGCTGAAGTCAACGCCGTGCGCCGCGAGAAGCGCGACCAGCCCGGCGCATGACGCACCCTTTGCGGCTGGTGGTCGATACCAACGTGCTGGTCTCGGCGTTCCTGTGGCAGGGCACGCCGGGGCGACTGCTGGAACTGGCCGGCGAGCAAGCCGTCACGTTGTTCACCAGCCGGGCACTGCTTGCCGAACTGGATTCCGTCCTACACCGCAGGAAGCTCGCCAAGCCAGTCGCCGCCACCGGTCTGAGCGCCGACCAAATGCTGGCGAATTATCGCAAGCTCGCCACCGCCGTCATCGTGCGGCCGTTGGCGGCACCGGTCTCGCGCGATCCCGACGACGACCGCGTGCTCGAATGCGCACGCGCCGCACGCGCCGACCTCATTGTCTCCGGCGATGACGATCTGCTCAGCCTGCAAGGCTTCGATGGCATCCCCATCGTCAACGCCGCACAAGCCATCGCCTTGATCGTGCACAGACCCCAATGACGAAGCCCCGCCGGTGAGGGCGGGGCTTCGGTAGATTGAGGGGATATATCGCGTTGGGGTGCGCTGCGCTTACCCCAACCTACGGCCCTTGGCCACTTTGCCAGCATCCCGATCATCACCGCCAGCCAAGCGCTGGCCGCGATCGGATGACCCGCCAGACGACGAAGCCCCGCCGGTGAGGACGGGGCTTCGGTATGTGCGAGGCCGGAACAACCGCCGGGCCAGCTGGCGGCGGGTAACGCGATGGAGCCGCAAACCTGCCTCAAGTGACCCGCGTTACCGTGCTTCGGGTTCTGTCGGACGGCATGTCACAGAGGGACGTAAACCGGCAGACTCGATGTACCACGTGACATCACGCGGGTCCGGGGTACACCTGAGCATTTCCGCGATTCGCTGCGCGTCGATTTCGTCGATCACCCGCCCACCGGCAACCAACGAAATTTTGGCAATGCTTTCCGGAGGGTAGCCCCACACCAGCCCAACCCCTGGAGCAAGGCCCACTCCATCATCGATGACTGTGCCATCCGTCAAGACGATGCGAGTTTCCACAGGCAAATTGATGTTGTTCTTCAGCCGAGGACCGTAAAACTTGTCATACGGGCAGCCGGCCAGTAGCAACACAGAGAGGCAAAGCCAAACGAACCTGACCCCGTTCTTTGGACCAAGTCCTCGACTCCGTCCTCGCGCAAGCCGGCGGCTAAACGTCGAAGCCCGGCGGATGAGCCGGGCTTCGGTGGAAGTGTCTCTGGAACCGTCACTCCTTCACGGCAATTCCACTGGCGAATGCCACACATGAATGTTGGCCAGACGCCCGGAAGCAAAATTCAGTCTCAAGTTCCAGAACCCCTTGCCGTCGTCATGCGCAAACTTCCAAGTGTCGTATTTCTCCAGCAGTTGCCAATCGCTCTCGGACAATGCAACAGGCTTGATCCATCGTGTTCCCCGCGCATAGTTGCCGATCTCGGCGCGCTTGTCCTTGGCCAGAATTTCGGCGAAGACGGCAAATACCTCCGCGCGTGTCTTGGCCGCATTCAGTCGCAGCGTCCAGTCATACGGCAGGCGCGGATCAACGGCACGCGCGAAAACTCTGTCACCGGAGAAATCAAGTCGTGTGTGCCCCGGAAACCAGATGAGTCCTTCCGCGTTGGCTAGCAACGGCAAGTCTTGGGCTTTTGTAACCACGATTGCTTTCTGGACGTCCGGCATCAACGCATCGACTCCCAGAGCGTTCAATCGAGCGACAACATCTCGCTTCGAATCCTCGATGCGCAGCCCCCAAAATTCTCCCTCAGCGATAACACGGCGCGAGATCATTTTCTCCGCCTTCCGAAGAGCGCGCTCCGCTTCTGCGTCCATGGCACCCCCACTCTGTTGGCACGACGGCGCAGTAGTGCCGAGAACCGCTGCGAACGCCAAGAGTGGCGGCAAGAGCTTGGCGATGAAATTCATGGCCCCACCGCCTGACGGTCGTAGTAGTGCAACGCGGGCGCGCGCGGCACATTGGGCACCTGCGCCCCGGCATGGAATAGCGGATAGGCTGCGGCACTGTTGGAGTTGGGTCCAAGCATCAGCCCATAGCGCGGTGCTTGGTAACTGCTCCCGTAGAAGATGACGCTATCTGCAAACTGTCGCGCCGACATCCCTGACGGAGCTGCAATCGAATAGTGCAAATTTGACCCGCCAGGGTTTCGGAATGCGGCCAGATCGGTCTCATACGTGTGGCTTGTCGAGCCCTGCGGATCGAACGTCGTCGCACCACCCTGCAGTGAGAATTGCATTTCGATCTTCGCGGTAGCGGGATTCCCGCACCCAGAGACAAAGGTCCCGCAGTGATGCGCCACAACGGAGGTCGGCCTGCAAACGAGTGTCGTGCATACCTCGGCGTCTACGTCGGCGGGCTGAGCCCCTTCTTGCCCAACATCACCGGTGCGATTCGCGGAGTTCTGCCGCGCAACCGAAGCGAATGTGTAAGCAAACGCGCTGGTCACCGCCCCATTTGCAAACTTGCCACCTGTTGCTGCCGACACCGTGCCGCCGATCAAGGACGCCACGATAATCTGCTGCGGTGCACCCTGAATGGCACCAATTTTTCCGCTTAACGCCTCTGCGACTCCAGCACTCAAAAACCCATTCCCAAACTTGCCGCCGCCCATTTCCGCCATCACGCCACCCGCCACCGCGTGCGAGAGAACCTTGGCGGCAGTTTGCCCTGCTGTGAGTCCACTCGCGAGCAGTGTGAGCTGCCGCGACGAGGCGACCACCAATCCTTCGGTGGCAGCGAGCGATGCTTGGTAGGCGTTGTAGGTTACATTTGCTTCAGCGGCCGCCTGGAAGTAAGTCCCAAGCCCATAAAACACTGCCGCCGTAAACGCCCCTTGAACGGCGCCCTCAGTGCTCGCGGTGGCTACTGCACCGGAAGCCGCTCCACCCGCTACAGCAATCCAAACCCCTTGTCCGCCCGTAACTACTGTAATGGCTACCGCAGCCACCATGCGCCAATTGTCATTCAACCAGCTCAGTCCCGTCGGATCAGTAAGACTCAGCGGGTTGTTGAGGACGTAGATGTAGCGATTGAGATTCTGCGCGTTGAAGGGTGCCTGGATGATCGGATCGGCAGATAGCATGCGGCCGAGGACCGGGTCGTAAAGGCGGCCGTTCATGTGGATGATGTTGGAAAGATCCACGTGTTCGTGGCCGGTGAAGCCATGCGTGGTGTTGCTGGCTGTGTAGCTGCCGAGCAGGTTGTCCCAGACGCCATTGCTGCTGGCGGCGCGGCGGTTGCCGTGCGGGTCGAAGCTCAGTTTTTCGATGACGGCGCCGTTCTGATCAACGAGCGTATCCAGCGAGCCCAGATGATCGCCGAGGATATAGCGATAGGTTTTACTCAAGGCGCTGGGTGCGCCGGTCTCGGTGAGAATCAGGAAACCACCGATATAGCGCTTGCGCTCCTCCACGGCATTCGTCTTGGTGATCCACTCGACACCGCCGACATAACGCGTGACGGTTTCGATGCTGCCGACTTTGTCGATGCGCAAATAGCGTCCGCCTGCGCCGTAGCGGAAGCTGGATACCGAGCTGGGCGCGCTGATATCACCCACCGCGATGCGATCGGCCAAGCCATCGGCGTTGAAGCGAATGCGGCGGTCTTTGACTACGCCATTCGGGTCGTCGGCCAGAATCTGGTTGCCAGCCAGGTCATAGCCGTATTCGACGAACTGACCGCTGGCCAGCGCACGACGCGTGACGGCATGCGGGCTGCGACCGGCAAGGTTTTGCCTGGCACCCAAGAGTCCGTCTAAGCCGCATCCCGCAGCGCCCGCGTAGGTGTAACCCAAACCATCTTTGGCGCAGATATTGCCGATACGGTCGTAGCTGAGGTCGGCGGTATTGAACGCTGCTGCATTGCCGTTGATGCCAGTGGCATACCCAGTGACCAAACGATCGAGCTTGTCGTAGACAAAGCGCTCCCTCAAATTGAGGCTTAGATCGGTACGCGAGCGCAGATTACCCAGCATGTCGTACTGGTAGCTGAGATTCTGCACAGGATTGACGAAAGTGCTGCCGTTGTCCGAGCCGCTGAGGATGGCCTGCAGCCTGCCGGTCAGTGCATCGTAGTCACGGCGTGTGCTGATCCGGGCATCGCCATGCCGGCGCTCGCGCGTGGCTTGGCCACGTTCGTTGCTGGCCAGCAATTCCCAGTAGACGGTAGCCGGTGCCGCAGCATCACGCACGCGACGCAGGAAGCCATGTGACGAATACATATTTTCGACACGGCCACCCGTGGCATCGGTGGTAGTGGCTACGCGACCCAGGCCATCGTAGGTCAGCGATTGCACGAAGGGTGGTTCTGCCGTGCCGCCGGCAACGGGGCTGATCGTGGTGACCGTGCTGGTCAGTCGTGCCAGCGCGTCGCCATACGCGAAGGCCTGCACATAGGTATCGACGCTGCCGTAGCCTGCACCGCTGTCCCCAGTGGTTTGCGCGCGCGTCACCTTGGAGACGAGGCCACGTTGGATGGTGTCGAAAAGCGTGAGGTCGATGCTGCGCGATGCCCCTGTGCCGACGGTTGGCACGTCCGTAGCACTCAACGTCTGCGCTGCGGGCGCCGGCAACGAGCAGCTGCCCGCGGGTCGGCCGCTGCTGACACGCCAGGCGCGGCTCAATGCATCGTAATCCGTGACCGTGGCTACGCCGCGCGCGTCCTCGGAACAGATCATCTCGCCGGCTGCGTTGTAGGCGTAGCGCACGATGCCGGCGTCGGGATCGGATTGCTCAGTCTTACGCCCCAGGTCGTCGTACACCATGATGGAGGTGATGACGTTGCTGCCGGCGCTGGCCTGCCGGGTAAGCGCAGTGAGCTGATCGACGCTGTCGTAGGCGTAGTTGGTGATCAGCATATCCTGGGCTCTGACGCTGACCTTCATGCCGCTGGCGTCGGTCCATTCTTCCTTGATCAGTTCGACGGCCTCTTCACTGCCATTGCCATCGCCATCTCGATATACCGAAACACGCGTCGTTGTCAGCAGGCCAGCGAACACATTGTGGGTGCTCGCCGGCTCGCTCGTGGTGTGCTCGGGCATCAAGATCTCGGTGACGCGATCGAGGTAATCGTAAGTAGTGCGGGTTTCCGCATGCGCACCTGCCACGCAACTGGTGTTTTCCAGCAGGGTCGGTGGTGAGGCCGCGCCATTGACATTGACGTAGAATGGGTTGGAAGCGCGCACTACGCGGCCACGTGTGTCGTAACCGGTGCAGGCGCCGGACCAGTGGCTGTTGCTGGCACTGCCCACGACATCAGCATTGAAGCCTTCGGTTACTGCGAAATACGCACGGCCGAGTCGATGAGAGGGTCTGGGCAACGATTGGTTCGATCTTCATTCATGCGGGGATAGTTCTGTTCCTTTTTAATTTTGATGTTCGTGTGCTCGCGCAGGTCAATGCTGGGGCTGGTGAAGTTAGAACTTTT
>Ga0163153_10006379_pt1 | contig 13307 bp, 11 predicted proteins | sample OliLakLV19MP6IB1_FD_148629 | JGI IMG/M metagenome (GOLD analysis project Ga0163153, IMG submission 148629) | Freshwater microbial mat bacterial communities from Lake Vanda, McMurdo Dry Valleys, Antarctica - Oligotrophic Lake LV.19.MP6.IB-1 | ecosystem: Environmental > Aquatic > Freshwater >... | reverse complement strand
GGCTGGTCCCGCAAAGCCGTCCAGCGCGACCGAACCGACCGAGACCGGGCGGCCGCGGGCGCCGATGCTGATGGACACGCGGGCGTCCTGGCCCGGCACGACCACGCCGTCATCGGCCAGCACCTCGATGCGAACACCGTGCGCGAGGACAACCGCCTCGGTGAATTGATCCTCTTTCGTCTTCAGCCGCGCGTCGATGTTGAAGCGGGCGTCGACCGAGAGCCCCATGGACCCGAGCTGCTGTCTGAGCGCTCGCACCGCGCTCAAGCCGGCCACCATCGACGGTGCCGCGGTAAACGGCCCCTCGAGATCGAATTGCTTCTGCGCCGCGCTGACATGATCGACGATCGTGCGAAGACCGGTCACCAGCGGGGCTGGAGGCGTCCCGGCGGCCAACGCCGCGAGACCAGGAATCGTCGTATCGATGCCCGCAAACAACGAGGGCTCGTCGCCGGGCGCTGCGGGCACGACCGAATCCATCAATAAATAGCGTTGCTGCGTCCGGCCGGTCGGCAAGGCCAGCAACTGCCCCATGGCCTGGCTTTTGTGCATGCCGCGCTCTTCGGTGCCAACCTCTGTATACGTGCGCCCCATCAGCGGATCGAAGCCGGAGACGTCGAATGCCGCCGCTTTTAACGCGCCGAGCGGGAGCGGTCCGACGGCGGAAGCTGCGGGCTGTCCGCGTCCGCCGCCGCCAGGCCCGCCGGCCGGGTAGTAGTACTTGCGCGCCTGCCACGGCACCAAACCTTCGCGAATCTGCTCTGGATAGCGGGACGGATCGGCAGCGGCCTTGAATGCTTCGCGGCTGAGGAGGCCGGATGTCTGGTGGTGTAATCCTCCTGCGGTGCCGGTGGGGTTCATGCCGAGCACGACGTCGGGGCGCGTCATGCGGATCAGGCGGACGAAATCGCCGATGATCTCGTCTCTCCCCCACTTCTCGAGCGATTCTTCGATGCTGAACGAGTAGCCGAAGTCGACGGCGCGGGTGAAGTACTGCTCGCTCGAATCGAAGCGGTGCATCGCCTCGAGCTCCTCCGTCCTGAGCACGGCGAGGGGATCGGACAGCTCAGGGCCGATCTCGTTCTGACCGCCGTCGCCGCGCGTCGCCGTGGCCAGCACCGTACGGGCGCCCTGGCCCCGGTTCAAGAAGACGTGGAGCGCGTTGTTCTCGTCATCGGGATGGGCCGTCGCCTGCATGAACACCGCGGTCGTGCGCAGTTGCCGCAGCACGAGGCCGAGCGCGACCGCACCGTCTTCGAGATCGACCGGCCGCACTCGCAGCTGCGCCGCTGCATAGTGAGCCCCCAGTACGTAGTGTCCGGCTTGAGCCGGACCCTCGGTGAGCAACGCCACCGACACGACGGCAACGAGGCACGCGCGCTTCAGGTTCATGATCTCAGCCCTTGATGACTTCCTGATAATACGCTTCATACTGCGGCACCACGCGGCCCGAGCAGAAGTGGCGGCTCACGCGATCGAGCCCGGCTTTCGCGAAGCGTTCGTGCAGGGCGGAGTCCGTCAGCAGGGCGATCGACGCCTCCGCCATTCCCGCGATGTCGTCCGGCGTGCACAGGTAGCCCGATACGCCATGCTCGACCACTTCGGGCAGGCCGCCCACGCGCGACGCCACGACCGGCACCTCGCACGCCATCGCCTCGAGCGCGGCCAGTCCGAACGACTCCTGGGCCGACGGCAGCAGAAAGAGATCGGAGACCGACAGGAGCGGCACGACCTGATCCTGTTCCCCCAGCGCCTCGACGTCGCACGCGAGCCCTCGCTCGTGCACCATGCGCATCGCGCGGCCGAGCTCGGGGCCTTCTCCGACGAAAATCAGCTTCGCCCGCACCCCCCGCTCGCGCACGCGCTGAAAGATGTCGACCACCGCGTCCACGCGCTTGACCGGCCGGAAGTTCGACAGGTGGATGATCAGTTTGTCGTATCTGCCTGCCGGACAGAGCCGCGCGCGCAAATCGGGAAGCTCGCGCCGCCGATGCACATCGCACTCGAGAAAATTCGGGATGACACGGATATCTCGCTTGATCGGCAGCGCCTGATACGTGTCGCGCCTCAGGCTGTCGGACACCGCCGTCACGCCGTCGGACTGATCGATGGAGAACGCGACCGTCTCCGAGTACGACGGATCGCTGCCGAGCAGCGTGATGTCGGTGCCGTGCAGCGTGGTGATGACTTTGGGCGCGCGCGATGCCGGCTCGGTCGTGGTGGCCGCCAGAATCTGCTTGGCCAGATACGCCGCCGTCGCGTGCGGGATGGCATAGTGCGCGTGGATGATGTCGAGCGACAGCTCGCGCGACAGCTGGACGATCTTGTTCGCCAGCGACAGCAGGTATTGCGGCTCGCGGAACAGCGGATAGGTCGGCGTGTGCACGCGGTGGAAGGCGAGCCCCGCCTCGTAATCGCCGAGCCTGAACGGCGGCTCCGTGCTGATGAGATGCACCTGATGATCGCGGCGCGCCAGCGCTTTCGCCAGCTCGGTCGCCACGATTCCGCTGCCACCCACCGAGGCGTAGCACACAACACCAATATTCATGAATCGCCCAGCGACCTCTATTTAAGCAGATGTTCGCGCACGACGGGCTCGTTCACGAAAATGCCCTCGGCAAACCGCACGCCGGCCAGCGCGCCGAACTGCGCGTCCCGGCTCTCGATGAGCTGGCTGAATCCTGGTGAGTTTAGACGTGTTTCCGCGTGCTCCGTTGCACGGGTGAACTGGCTGCGATAGCAGGCGAGCGCCTGCCTCTTCTTCTCATAGTGCGCCGACACGTCGACCACGAACGACACCGGTCCGGCATCGTTAATGAAGTAGTGACAGACCCACTGCGGCTGCCACGGCTCGCCCGTCGCCTCGTAGCGCCGGAGCTTCGCGTTGAACACCGCCTCGCGAAGCAGAAGCGCCGCGGCCTGATGATCCGGATGACGGTCCTGCCAGTACGGGATGGCGACCGTCCTGGGTCGAACCCGGCGAATCAGCTCGACCACGCGCCGCACATGGTCCGGTGCGGTGCCAATGGCGCGATCGGGGAGCGCGAGGTTCTCGCGCCACGAGGCGCCGAGCACCTGCGCCGCCTGCTCGGCTTCCTGCACGCGCTCTTCGGGAGACCCATTGCTCGACATCTCGCCCCGGGTCAGATCGCACAGGCCCACCCCGTGGCCGAGCGACGCATGCTTGGCGATCGTCCCGCCAAGGCCGATCTCGAGATCGTCAGGATGGGGACCGAACCCCAGTAGATCGACCTGGACGCTCATTCCCGAATCCGGGTGAAGGAGAACGTTTCGTCGCCCTTCTCGGGCTTTCCCTGGTAGTCACGGAGGAGGATCCGCGCGGCCGTGAAGGAAAGGCCGAGCCCTCCCGGGCCGCCGGCGAATGCGAAGTAATGATGCGGGTAGTTCCGGTGCGGCCCGCAATACGGCGCGCCGTCGATGGTCCGCGAGTACTCCACGTCCCAGGAATACTCGGGCATCAGGCCGGAAATCGCCGGCCGCATCACCGACAGCTCGTACATCAGCTGTCCCGTGCGCTGAACGATCGCGCGCTCTTTCGCGCGCACAGGCAGGCAGGCCTGATCGGCGCCCGAAAACAGCACGCGATTCCCCGTCCAATGCAGCCAGTGATCCGGAGAGGCGGTATCGCGGAGGATGAGATCGTCCGGGGTCATCTCGCGCCGCATGGCCGCAGGCAGCTCGGGCGTGAGGACGACGTAGCCGTCGCAGCGCGAAAACCTGCGCCGCAGCGGCTTGAAGTCTTCGGTCGGATACCCACTCGCGACCACGACTTTCGACGCCGTGACGATGCCGCCATCGGTCTTGATTTCCACGGTCCGCCGCAGCGGACGAATCCGTGTGACCGTCGAGTGCTCGAACACCTTCGCGCCGCGCGCCGCGGCCGCTCGACCAAGCCCCAGCGTGGCTTTGTAGGGATCGACGCTGGCGTTGCCGCGCGTGAGCAGGCCAAAACCGCTCGTCCCCATCTGGCGGAGCAGCGCCGTGCCTTTCAGGGCAGCGACGGCGAGCCCCGCACCGCGGCGCGCCTCGTACTCTTTTTCGAGCCGCTGGATGCCGTCTGGGGTCGTGCTGAAGTGAAGCCCGTTCCGCACGCGGAGGCCGCACTCGATTCGCAGGCGGCGAAGGGCGGCAATGTACTCAAGAGATCCGCGTCTGGCGGTCTGATACAGGTGGCGCGCGTCGCGCACGCCGTGCTGCTGCACGAGCCTGAAAAAATCGGGCTCCGGCTCGTGCATGACGATGCCGGTCGCGCGAGCGGCCTGCGCCTGCGCGATTCTGCCCTGCTCGAGCAACACGACGTCGATGCCCGCCGCGGCAAACACATACGCCGTCGCACAGCCGATCGCGCCGCCGCCGACGATCGCGACCTCGGTCTGGAGACTCCCGCGCTGCCGCGGATAGGGGGGACGCCTGGAGGCAGCCAATCTGTCGCTCCAAAAGACGGTCCCGTAGCAGGTCTTGGGCACGGTGGAGACATTCTAGTCGATGGTCGATGGTCGATGGTCGATGGTCCGTCGCACCCGTCGCACCTACCGCACCCGCCGCATCTTTTCCTGCGCCAGCAGCTTTTCCTTGCGCGGAATGCCCCAGCGGTAGCCGCCCATGGAGCCGTCGGTACGGATGACGCGGTGACAGGGGATGAGGAGCGCGACCGGGTTGGTCGCGCAGGCCCGGGCGACGGCGCGGGTGGCGGTCGGCTTGCCGATGGCGGCGGCCACCTCGCGATAGGTGCGGGTTTCGCCGTAGGGGATCGCCTGGAGCGCTGCCCACACACTCCACTGAAACGCCGTGGCCCTGACATCGAGCGGGAGCTCCACGTGCGGCGATCGGCCCCGCAGATGCGCGAGCAGCGTTCGAACCTGGGCGCTGAGGATGCGGTCGTTCCGCCGGACCGTGGCGTGCGGATATTCCTGCCGGAGATCGCGCTCGAGCGACGTGTCCGTGTCGCCAATCATCACGCGGCACACGCCGCGGGCGGTCGCGGCCAGCAGCAGCCGCCCCAGGGGCGACTCCGCAATCGTGAAATCGATCGCGACGCCGGGAGCGCCCTTCCGGTATGTCGCCGGCGTCATGCCCAACGCCGCGCCGGCGCGCTCGTACAACCGGCTGCTCGATCCGTAGCCGGCGTCGTAGAGCGCGGGCGTGACGCGCTCGCCGCGCTTCAAGGCGGTCTTCACCTGGCCGAGACGGCAGGCATCCGCGAACGCGCGGGGCGAGATCCCGACGACCTGCGTGAACGCCCGTTGGAAGTGAAAGCGGCTCAGCCCGACGCGGCCGGCAAGGGCGCCAAGCGTATGGCGCTCTTCCGGATTCGCCCGGATGATGTCGCACGCCTGCTGGATCTGTTCAATCTGTGACGTCATGCGTTGACGATACGTTATGCCCGGCCGGCCAATCTATCCGAACATTGCTACAGACGGAATTTGATCAGGAGATCAGAAGATCAGGAGCTTAATTCTGAGGGTCGTCGTCGGGCGAAAGCTCATCGAAATCGATCTCGCCTTCGTCGGCTTCTTCGCCAACCATAGCATGAGGGTTTCTGAGGTTATAGAGTGTCCTGAGCCCCTGGAAGTAGTCGGCTTCGGATGTGACCTCACGAATCTGACCGGCGACGTAGAGCTTCACCCAAACATCCTCAATCCCGCCCGCAACAGTCATTGGCTTATAAAGCATCAAAGTGACGTCTTCAAACTTCTCGGCAGGATCACCGTACGCAGTTCGGCCAGAAATCGTTCCATACAGAATTGAAGCGCGTTCGAAGGTCGAAATTCTCATATTGCGCCCCTTCTCGATCATCGAGCGCTCAGGCATGACGTAAAGACAGCCGACCACGGCAAAGGGAAACCGCATATGCAGCGTTATCGATTCTGTCGTCAAGTCCCCGAAGCGATTTTTGACGTTTTTTGAAAAATTTCCGACCTTCGTGAGATCGGCACGAGGAGGATCTGAATCTCTAAGAACTGGATAACTCGGAAAATTGAGACTCTTAATCGTGACCGCCAAGAGAAGGCCGTGTCGATCATCTGAGAAGGAAACATCAACCCGCTTCGGTCCGAGCCCGCCTTGGAATTCCTTCTCCTTGACGATCCGAACCTCGCCCCTTCGACGTCCCCTATTGATAATCTCCTCCTCGGGTTTGACTCGGGGGAAACCCACATTCCTTAAACCATTAGCAACTTCCAATGCGAGGTGGTGAGACAGTAGCTCGGAGTACCGCTTCTTGTCCTTCTGAAGCGCATCATCAGGAGGAATCGGCCCAGCGTGAATGACTGCATCTTGTAGTGGCATAGATTCACCGATTCTGCCTGCGACCCCTTAACAGAGCGGCGCCTTCTCTGAGAACCCTTAGTTCGCGAAGTGAAAGCCCGGTCTCCGATGCTACTCTTTCATCCACCAGCGTCGAAGCTTCATCAAGTCTTGCCTGACGAACTAATCGATCAACCTCGTCGCAGAACGATTTTGTCGATCCAGCAATCGGGATCAGAATTTTCTGCGCTTCCTTTGGTTCAAGCTTCAGCAGTCCTCCGCCTAGACTGTGCCCTTCTACCTCACAACTGAGCGCCGTAACTCCCGAATGCCATACCACTGCTAGATCCTGAGCAGTCAATGAGACATTTTTTCTCATTCGGACTATATGAAGTGTATTAGGCGCGAAGGCCCCCGCTCTGTCTGCGACAAGCCTAGGCTCTCCTCCGCTCATGTAGGTCAGGAAACCATCCGCTCGATAGACCAGAGGCACTTCGTACCAGCAGTTGCGAGTGCGGCATTTGTATCGCTTGCTAATGCCTGATCGTCTTCCGCGATCGAGATATCTCCGCACTGCTGTAGGCAATTCATTGAGCGGGCCTGAAATCCGGAGCAAGTAGTTGGCTGTGCCATTCTTTGCAGCCACGCGCCAGTCTTTCTTCGTGAAGAAGAGCCCACGCAGGTCTGCACCACTCCGCACCACAGGGGCGAGATATTCGGCAGAGATTTTTAACTCCTCCGCCGTCGCTGCATTCAAGTGAAAAAATTCATTCGCACCCGTCACGTATCCGATACCAACATTTGCGACGTGACCCAGCTTCTGAATTCTCTCGTTGCGCTGGATCTCCCTGTAGAGCTGGCGGGTCCGCTCTGGCAAAAAATACTCGATCATTCTCACCGCACCTGACGACATGTCAGGGGCAGAGAGTGCGATCTCAGAATTCAGCGCATCCGAAAGATTTCTCGCGTCAGAGACAGTTGATAGAGTGAATTTTTCATGTCGACTGCCTTTTCCTTCCGCAAGCACAAGGACCGTATCTTCGGAGAGATCCGAAAAAATACGTCTGTTGAAAGCCAGGATCGAAACTGACCTGAATGACTCGCAAAGGTGGCGGATAACCGGGCGGGCGTAGTTGGCGTGCGCCAACTCGCCTGGTGCCACCATAGCAAGCCTGCCACCTATCTTGAGAAACTGGACTGCGTGCACAAGGAAGGGAGCCCAGGAGCTTGTCAACGCTGACAGGTCAACCCCCGCCTCGCGCGATCGCGCCAGCGCAAGGTCGCGAGCATCGCCCGAAAACTGCTGATATCGAATAAACGGCGGATTTCCGACAACAACATCTACGAGTCCAAATTTAGAAGGTGTTACTTCAAAAAAGTTTCTTTGAATGAGTCGTGCTGCAATGCCACTGGCCCGAAGATTCTGGCCCGTCGCCTCGCAGGTACTCGAGAGAAGCTCGATGCCAATGAGTTGCTCCTGTGAACTGCAACCTGCTTTCTTTAACACCTCGTGTGCGGAGAATAGGAACACTCCAGCGCCTGCCGATGGATCAAGCACTACGTCATCAGTATGCCGGACCGCCCAGGAGGCAAGAAAGTCGGCGACATACTCAGGCGTGTAGTACGCACCGTGAGCTTTCTTCAGTGCAGCGTCTAAGGTCATGTCGGTTGTTCAGTTTGTCGGTAGGACGAACGCTATTATGCCAGACGAGGGTGGCTATGGCTGCGACTATTGACGATGGACGCTGGACTTATGGACGCTCGACGTTCTCGTGTCGGAGCAAACTCAGCGTCATCCCGACCGTGAACACCACGACCGCCCCGATGACGTTGTGCCAGAGGAACGAGATGTCGGGCCGCCCGAAGGCGACCGCGGCTACCGTCACCATGCCCGCGATGAGCCCGACAAAGGCGCCCGTTCCCGTGACGCGCCGCGTGAGAATGGCCAGCATGAAGACCCCGAGAATCGATCCGTAAAAAAACGATCCGAAGCGGTTGACGACCTCGATGAGCGACCCCAGACTGCTGGCATACACCGCCACCACCCCCGCGAACACGCCCCAGAAGCCCGTCGTCACCTTCGACACGAAGAGGTAGTGCTCGTCGGTCGCGTCGGGACGGGCGAGCCGCTTGTAGAAATCGATCACGCTCGCCGTCGAAAGCGAGTTCAGCTCCGCCGCAATGGAGTCTGTGGCGGCGGTGATGATCGCGGCGATCCACAGGCCGACGATGCCGATGGGGAGCGCGGTCATGATCCACGTGGGAAAGACGTAGTTGACGTCGTTATACGACGCATCGCCGGTCGTTTGCTTGACCAGCGCGGCCGCCCGGGTCCGAATCGATCGCACCGCGGCGTCGTGCCCGTTGAACGCGTCGGTCGCCCGCGCCTGCTCTCTGACGTCACCGGAATGACGCGAAGACGCGATCTCCACGGCAGCCTGCCGTCGCGCGCCGAAGGCCGCCTGAAATTCGCTCTGCAGCTCGACGTAGGCGGGCGCCGAGGCGCTCGCCCGGATGCGTTCGTCGTGGACCGGGTTGAACAGCAGCGGCGGCTGGTTGAACAGATAGAACAGAAACGTGAAGATGCCGACCAGCAGCACCAGCACCTGCAGGGGAATCTTCCAGTACGCGCTCATCAGCAGCGACGTGCGCCCGTCGTCTATCGACTTCGCCGTGAGGTATCGCTGCACCTGGCTCTGGTCGCAGCCGAAGTACGACAGCATCAGAAACAGGCCGCCGATCATGCCCGACCAGAAGGTGTAGGTCTCGGTCAGCGTGAAACGAAAGTCGAAGGCCTGCAGCCTGCCGGTGCCGCCGGCAATCGAGAGGGCATCGGTGACGCCGACGCCGCTCGGCAATCCCCTGACGAGAAACACCATGGCGACGATCAGCATGAGGATCGTCAGCCCCATCGTCTTGACGTCTGTCCAGGTGACGGCCTGCACGCCGCCGAGCATCGAGTAGATGACCGCCGGGACGAGGATGACGAGCGCCGTCGTCGTGACGCTCCATCCGAGAATGACCGACAGCACGACGGCGGGCGCGGCGGCGATCGCCCCGCACGACATGCCGCGCGAGAGTAGAAAGAGGAAGCTCGTAAAGGCGCGCGTCTTGAGGTCGAATCGCCGCTCGAGGTACTCGTACGCCGTGTAGACCTTCGCGCGATAGAAAAACGGGACGAGCGTGATGCAGAGAATCACCATGGCGAGCGGCAAGCCGTAGTAGAACTGGACGAATCGCAGTCCGTCGGTGTACCCCTGCCCCGTCGTGCCGACGAGCGTGACGGCACTGAGCTGCGTCGCCATGACCGACAGCCCGACCGCCCACCATGGCATGGATCGATTTCCGAGAAAATACGACTCCGTCGTGCGGTCCAGCTTCGTGCGTTTGATGCCGTCGGAGACGAGCCAGGCGATGTAGGCGATGACGATCGCCCAGTCGAGGAAGTGCATGCCTCAGACCTTGAAGTGGTTCTGGAGCCACCAGAGCGCCAGCAGCACCACAATCTCCACCACGATCACGGTGGCGTAGGTGACATTCCAGTTGCGCGCGGATGCTTCGCTCATTGTTTTGATCCCAGCCATGCGTCGCGGAACGCGCGTTCCGCCGGCGTCAGCCGCCTTCCGGTCGTCTCGACCGGCACAACCTGCAGGCGCGGATCTTCCTCGATCGCGATGGTGAGATCCTGGGCGACGCCGCGGCGGCGGATCGACACGCGGATTCTATCGCCGGGCCGGCGGCGCTGCACCAGCTCGTCGAGCCGTCCGGGCGCGGACACCGCGGTGCCGTCGAACGACAGCAGATGGTCTCCGCGATCGAGGCCTGCCGCGTAGACCGGTGTGTCTTCGATGGTCGCCGCGCCGATCCGCGGGAACCCCTCGCTGAAGTCGAACTCGACGGCCCCGATCCATGGCCGCCCGGGCCGGGCTCTCTGCAGCAGCAGGCCGGCGCGCGCGAGCAGCGACCGATAATCGACGACCTCCCGCCCCTGAATGTAGCGATCGAAGAACTCACCGGCAAACGCGCGATCGCCGGAGACGTCGGCCAGCGTCTGCCGGAGGTCCTGCATCGTGTACGGCCGGTCGACCGCGCCTTCGACTGCCGGCTTGCCGCGCCCGAACGCGTGCCACAGCCGGCGCATGTAGTCGTCCAGCGTCACCTTGCCATCGCTGCGCGCGCGCAGCGAGAGATCGAGGCCAAGGCCGATAGCGGCGCCCCACTCGTAATAGGACAGAAACGCATTGTCGAAGTTCGTGGCGTCGCTCCACGACGCCTGATCCATGAACTGGGCGAACCGGCTGGCCTCTTCGGCGCTCATGTACTTCCGCGCCGGACTGCGCATCACCAGGTCCAGGTTGTCGCTGAGGCGAGCCGCCAGCTGCTCGACGTTCCACAACCCGGCGCGGTGCATCGTGAGCTGCTCGTAGTAGTTGGTGAAGCCTTCGCCGAGCCATAGCTCGCCCGACGGGTTGGGCGCATCGAGCCTGAACGGCTCCAGCGAGCGCGGCCGCAGCCGTTCGATGTTCCAGCTATGGAAGAACTCGTGGGCCGCGGTACTGAGCAGCTCCAGTTGCCGATCGGAACTCCGGAGCGAAGCCGGGCTCGTCAGGATCGTGCTGTTGCGATGCTCCATCCCGTCCGGCGCCGCATACGGCAGGAAGTCGGCGATGAACGTGTAGGGGGCTTCGAACGCCGGCAGATCGCCGAAAATCGCGCGCTCTTCGCGGACGATCGTCTCGATGGCCGCCGCGAATCGATCCGCATCCGTGTCGCTGCCGTCGTGGTGCAGGGCAATCCGGATCTCCTGATCGACCCGGAACGCGCGGAGCGTGAAATTGCTGAGCTCGGTCGGGCTGTCAACGAGGTACTGCAGGTTCGGCGCAGTGAAGGTCCGCGCGTCGATGGTCGGGTGCAGCTGCGTGGCCACCTTCCAGCCGGGCGCGCCCTCGAACGTCACCCGCACGGGCCGGTCCTCGAACCCTCGCGCCCACATCAGCGCGGCCGGGATATTGATGTGCGCGTGCGTCGTGTCGATGCCCAGGAACGTTCCGTCCACCTGATCGCCGAAGACCTTGTACCGCACCCGCACGGCGCCGTTGTGCGCGACGACATTCCACTGGCTCGTGTTGGGCCGCTCGTACCGCCGCGCCCCTCCCGCACCATCGTCTACCTGGACGTCGAAGACGTTCTTGGCAAACTCGTGAACGGCATATCTCCCCGGCGAAGTCCGCGACATCAGCACCTGCAGCGTGCCGGCCGGCACGTCGGCAAACGTCACCTCGACCTGCATCCGGTGATGTTGTGCGTCCGGGAAAGAAAGGTGATACGCCACCGGCGCCTGCGCGAACGCCGGCGCGCCCACGCCGAAACATCCGATAAGAACCCAGAGGAATTTCTTCAAACACATATTAGAGGCAGGCATCACTGTCGGGTGATGATGGCGGCAACCAACTCGTCTTCGGTGACCGCGCCCATGACCTCGACGTTATCGTTGATCACCGTCTTCGGCACGCCGTTGACCCGATAGCGGCGGACCAGATCGGGATACTCGGTGGCGTCGATCGCGATGCTGGAGACGAGCGGGCTTTCCACCGCGAGCTGGTTGGCGAGCGAGATCATCTGCGGGCAGTACACGCAGCTGGGCGTAAAAAACACCTGCAGGGTCACCGGTGTCGTCAGGCCCTTCAGCTGCGAACGGGTTTCGTCGCTGAGGGTCGTCTCCCCCGTCCCCGCCATGCGGATTGCGTCGAACAGCGTGGGCAGCTCGTTGCCGAGCGGTGCGCCGTAGTAGCGGATGCGATCGCGGCCCGGCGCGGAGACGATGACCGCCGGCACGCGATCGACGCCGTAGCCGGTGGCCTTGTCCCTATCGAGCACGAGATTCAGCGTGTCGAGCGTGACGTGCTCGTCCGAATCGGCGAGCTGCTGAAGCGCGCGCCGCGTGGGCGCGCACGTGTCGCACCCGATCGACTGCTCGAAGAACAGGAGACGTACCGGAAGCCTGGAGCCTGAAGCCGGCGGACTATTTGAAGAGATCATCGAACGCCTTGCGGGCCGTGTTCGGGGCTTGAGGCTGGGCCCGCGAATGGGTTTCCCGTTCGACGGTCACCCTCGGCGAGAACAGCTCGCACGCATTGCGCGCGTCTTTGGGGGAAATCCGCAGCGCGATCGTCTGCGTGCATTCGAATCGCCTGCCGGCATCGAACGACTCGCACTGCGCGCAGGTGCGCAGATCGGCGCCGCATCGCGTGCATCGTGAGTCGGCGCCAATCGCCTCGGTGAACACGTTGGCGCAGCGCGAGCAGCGCATCACCTCGTGGAACCCGGGCACATTCGGCGCGCGCCCCTCGAGCGCCTTGCGCTCGGCCTTGTCGGCCCGCGTTTCGATCCGGCCATCGCCGGCAGGTTTCGGAGGGAGTTTCGGACCCGTCTGGTCAGGACGGCGCTCGCGCACTGCATCCTGATACCCCCGCTGCCGATACTTACGATCAGACACGATTTTGACAGTTTATACTCGCTTGAACCTTATGCCACGCCGCCTGCTGTTTTTGATGCTGACCCTCGCGTCGTGCGTGGTGTTCGGCCCAAGCCCGGCCGCGCAGAGCGCCAGGCGTCCCATGACGCTGGTCGATCTGCTGAACATTCCGCGGGTGGGCGATCCGCAACTGTCCCGCGACGGAACGCGCATCACCTTTGTGCTGGCGACGACGGATTGGACAGGCAACAGGCGAATTCCGCAGATCTGGCTGATCAATTCCGATGGCACTCAACTCCGCCGGCTGACGTCGAGCGAAAACGGCGCCGCCAATGCACGCTGGTCGCCTGACGGATCGACGATCGCCTACCTCTCCCGCGGCAGCGTGTTCGTCACGGCGCCGGACGGAGGCGAACCGCGGCAGGTCTCCAAGCGGACGGGCGCATCCGACATCGCGTGGCATCCGGATGGCGCATCGATCTATTTTCTGGCCGCCGATCCTCCGACCGATGCCGAGCGAGAGCGGCAGCGCCTTCGCGGCGACGTCCGCGTGCTCGACGAGGCT
>Ga0163153_10006376_pt1 | contig 13309 bp, 6 predicted proteins | sample OliLakLV19MP6IB1_FD_148629 | JGI IMG/M metagenome (GOLD analysis project Ga0163153, IMG submission 148629) | Freshwater microbial mat bacterial communities from Lake Vanda, McMurdo Dry Valleys, Antarctica - Oligotrophic Lake LV.19.MP6.IB-1 | ecosystem: Environmental > Aquatic > Freshwater > Lake... | reverse complement strand
CCCCCCGCACCCCCCGCACCTCGAAGGTCGAACGCCGCGGCCTGCTCTTCGATCTGCTTGCGACGGGCGATCTTGAACGCCGTCACACCGATGAACGAGACCATGACGATGGCGATCGTGTAGGTGATGCGGGCGCGGCCCTCGGTGAGCCAGATCCCGATGATGCCGAAGCTGATCCCCATGGCGTAGATCACGAGCACCGCGCCCTTGACGCCCAGCGAGCGCTTGAGCATGTGGTGCAGGTGCTGGTCGTCGGCCGCGGAGATGCGCTGGCCGGACATCTTGCGCCGGAAGATGGCGAGGGTGGTGTCGATGATGGGGACGGCGTAGATCATGAGGCCCGCGAGCACGAGCTGGGTCTTGCCCGTGTCGCCCAGAGTGAGGATGATCGCGATGGTGCAGTAGCCCATGAGCAGTGAGCCGCTGTCGCCCAGGAAGATGCTCGCGGGGTTGAAGTTGTGCGGGAGGAAGCCCAGGCACGCGCCCAGCAGCGCCAGGCAGAGCACGACGCGGGCGGAGTCGTACTGCCCGTCGTCGGCGACGGCGAGGCCGAGCGCGATGACGAGCAGGCAGAAGGCGCAGATGCTCGTGACGCCCGAGAGCAGGCCGTCGAGCCCGTCGATGAGGTTGCTCGCGTTGCACGCGCCCAGGACAAAGACGGCGATGATGGCGGTACCGGTCCAGTAGACCACGTCGATCGGGATCTCGCCGGCCCCCCCGGGGAGCGGGAGGTTCCACACAAGCCCGGGGTTCCCGACCCACTCGCCGATCGGGGCGAGCAGCTGCTGGGCGACCTTCACGCCCACGTCCTCGGCGGCCATGGCGGCCGCGGCCACGAGCTGCCCGGCGACCTTCACCCGCGGGGAGATCTTGAGCACGTCGTCGATAAGCCCCGTGAGCATGATGATCGTCATGCCCAGCAGCACCGAGAACGGCACGGGCTTGGGCATGTCCCCCGAAGGGGCGAACTTGGTCGTGTGGAACTCGATGAGCCCGTGGAGCGGCGCGGTGTAGCTGAAGAGGATCGCCGCGAGGATGCCCACGTACACCCCCGCGCCGCCCAGGTACGCGATCGGGTACCGGTGCGTCTTGCGGGCCTCGGTCGGGCGGTCGATGATCCCGTGCGACACGGCGAGGCGCCGCATCAGCGGCGTGGCGAACAGGGCCACCAGGAAGGCCACGAGGAACACGCCGATGTACCCGTTGAACACGTCCATCCGCGTGGAGACCGCGTCGACGATGCTGCCCAGCTCGCTCGCGGGCGGCGCGGAACGCGCGGCCGAGCCGTCGAGCAGCGGGGCGGTGAGCAGCGGCCGGTCCTGGACCGCGAGCAGGAGGTTCACGCGGTCCTCCTGATCGCCCGCTCGGGCGAGGTCATCTCGGCGGCGATGTCGCGGATCGTCTGCTCGAGCGTGCAGCGCGGCTCGAAGCCGATCGCCGAACGCAGGCGCGAGAGGTCCGGCTGGCGCTTGCGCAGGTCCTCGAAGCCCGCGCTGAACGCTCGCTCGTAGGGCACGAGGCGCGTCGTCGAGGTCGACCCGAGCGTGCGGATGACGGCGTCGGCGAGCTGGGCGATCGAGAGAACGCGGTCGGAGCCGACGTTGAAGACCCGGCCGTGACAGGCCCGGGTGGCGATGAGCGTGGGGAGCGCCCCGACGACGTCGCGCACGTCGCAGAAGCAGCGGGTCTGCTGCCCGTCGCCGTGGACCTCGAGGTCGCGCCGATCGAGGGCCGCGCGGACGAAGTTGGGGAGCACCATGCCGTAGGACCCGACCTGGCGGGGCCCGACGGTGTTGAAGAACCGCGCGATGACCACGGGGAGCCCGTGGCGCTGGTGGTGAGCGAGGGCGAGGTATTCGTCGATCGCCTTCGAGCACGCGTACGACCAGCGGGCCTTGGTGGTGGGCCCGTAGACGACGTCGTCCTCTTCGCTGAAGGGCTGCTTGTCGGCCTTGCCGTAGACCTCCGAGCTCGAGGCGATGAGCGTGGGGGCGGGGGAGCCCCCGAGCCCGTCATCGGGCCCGTGGTCCATGGCGAAGCGCAGCAGCGCCATGGTCTGGACGACGTTGGTCTCGATGGACGCGATGGGCTCGTCGATGACCAGACGCACGCCCACCGCGGCCGCGAGGTGGTAGATCTCGTCGAACCGCTCGCCGCGCCCCAGCGCGGTGAGGGCGTCGGAGAGTTCGGCTTCGATGAACCGCAGGCGTTCGTGGGCGGGCGGGAGATTGGGGCGGCGCCCGGTGGAGAGGTTGTCGATGACCGTGACGCTGTCGCCGCGGTCCAGGAGACGGTCGACCAGGTGCGAGCCGATGAAGCCCGCACCACCCGTGATGAGCGCGCGGCGGCGCGGCGTCGGGGGGGGCGTGGTGAGCGGCTCGGGGGTGGTCATCGCGGAACTGCCGACCGCCATTAGGTGAGCGACTTCACGTACTCGTGGGTCGCCTTGATGTTGCCCTTGAAGTATCCGCCGGCGCTGGCGCGGGCCCCGTTCACGACGACGCCCAGGAACTCGGCGCGGACGTCGGAGAACTGCCCGGCGAGGCGGGCCACCAGGCCCCGCTTCTCCGCGAGCGCTCGCACGACCAGGGCGACGGCGTCGACGCGGTTGGCCAGCGCCTGCCCGTCGCCCGAAACGATCGCCGGGGCGACGTCGATGATCACCATGTCGTACGCGGCTCCGGCCTCGGCGATGAGCTGGGCCATCGCGCTCGACGCCAGGCGTTCGGGCACGCCGCGGCTGGCGGGGGAGCCCGCCGACAGGACGGTGAGGTTCTTGACGCTCGTGGGCTGGGCCGCCTGGGCGAGGGTGGACCCGCCGCTGAGCACGTCGCCCAGCCCCGGGCCGTCCTTGAGCCCGAAGACCTTGTGGACGGTCGGGCGGCGGAGGTTGGCGTCGACGAGCAGCACGCGCTGGTCGCTGGCCGCCCAGCACATGCTGAGGTTCGAGGCGACGGTCGTCGCGCCCGAGCCGGGCATGCCGCCGACGATGAGCAGGGACTTGTGCCCCGCCTGCATCATCCGCTTGGCGAGGGGCGACCGCAGCTGGCGGAAGCTCTCGCTGATGACCCCGCTGGGGCTGTCGCGGAACGCGGTCTCGATCTGCGGCGGGCGCGCCGGGTCTTCGGAGACGTCGGGGATCACGCCCAGGATGCGCATGCGCGGGATGAGGGCGAGGTCGGCCGGCCCGCGGACGCGCTGGTCGAGCACCTCGCGGAGCACGATCAGGCCGCCCAGGAGGCCGGAGAGCCCGAACGCGCCCATCGCGATCGAGATGTACAGCGGCGGGGGGAACGCGAGGTCGCCGTTGGCCGACGCCTGGCGGCGTTGCAGCACGCGGTCGGCCGACCGCATCGCCTGCAGGGCATCGATGCTCTGCATCTCCGACTCGAGCGTCTGCTTCTCGGTCTCCATCCGCGAGATCTGGTCGGCGAGCTGGTCGAGCTCGAGCTTGGCGTTGAGCTGGTCTTCCTTCTTGCCCTGGAGGCCCTCGATCTTGTTGCTCAGGTCGGCGATGTTCGCCTTCGCGCCATCGATCTGCCGGCGCCGCTGGTCGATCATCCCGTCGAAGAGCTTGCGCAGGATGACTTCTTCCTGCTTGGCCCGCTCTTCCTCCTGGGCCCGGATCGCCGTCACCGTCGACGTCATGTCGGGGTGCTGGTCGCCGAACCCCTGCTGGCGGAGCTGGCGCTCGCTCGCCCGCAGCGTGGCGACGCGCGAGTCGATCTCGCGGAGGATCGGGTCGTTGTTGGCCGTCGAACGGATCTCGTCGGGGTAGTTGATCCCCTGGTCGCCGTCGATCTGCAGCTGGTACCGCTCGAGCTCGGCCTCCATGTTGATCACCATGTCGTTGGCCTGGGCGCGGCTGGCGGTGAGCACGAGCATTTCCTGGGCCGCCTGACCGGCGGAACCCCCGTCGTCGACCTTGCTGGTGCGGATGATCTGCGTCCGCCGGTTCGACGACGCCGACAGCGAGAGCGTCAGCTGCGTCAGGCGCTTGTTGAGCGCTTCGCGCCGATCGCTGGTGCCGGCGCGCCCGCTCTTGCGGAGGTCCTCGAGGTACGCGCGGGCGACGGCGTTGGCGAGGATCGCCGATTCGTTGTCGTCGCGCCACGACGCCGTCAGCATCATCAGCTCGGTGTTCGGGCGTACGCGGGCGCTGATGCGGTTCTCGCGCAGGTCGCGCACGGCGTCGCGGGCCTGGAAGCTGCCCCCGCCCTGGGCGGCGCTTCCTTTCTGGAACTTGCGGTACCAGCCGGTCGCCTCGACCTGCGGGTCCAGCGTCACCGCCGTGAGCACCTGGTCGGACCGCATGATCTCGACCTGCGTGCCCATGAACCGGTCCACCGCCTCGCGGTTGGACTGGGTCGGGTTGAGCAACTGGCCCTCCAGCCCCTCGGTGACCTGGAAGATCACCTGCGTCGTGTACGTGGGCATGTACCGCTGGAGGCCCTCATACGCCGCCCAGCCCATGCCGCCGCCGATGAGTCCGGCCAGCGCCAGCCACGGGAAGTGCTGGCGCAGCAGCTTCACGGGATCGAGCGAGGCGCCGCCCCCGGCGGGGCGCGCCGCGGCGGGCTGCGTCGGGCGGGCGCTGTGGGACGGGGCGGTGGGCGATGTCGTCGGCGGGGTCATGGGTGGATTCCTGCTTCGTGCCGTCTTCGTGTCGCGGGCCGCCCCGGGGCGCGCCCGACATGGTCGTTGTTCGTACTCGTGCCCGCGCGTCAGCGCGCCAGCTCGTCGGTCAATTCCTTCAGCTGCTCCGCGTAGATCTTACCGAGCCGTTCGTTGGCCCCCAGCAGGCTCCTTAGCAGCTCGGTGTAGCGCTCCGCCTCCTGGCGGTTCTTGCGGGCCAGCGCGAGCTTGGCGGTGTGGTAGAACACCGGCGGCTTCTCGTCGTCGGTCGTGAAGTTGTCCTGGGCGCGCTGCAGCACTTCCGCCGCCCTGTCCAGCTCCCCCAGGGCCAGGCACAGCGCCCCGAGCGTATCGAGGAACCTGGGCTCGCGCGGGCGGACCCGCACGGCGTTCAGGGAGTAGGGCGCGGCGTCCTGCGGGCGCTTGAGGTCGATCCCCATCGTGTACGCGATGTTGTTGTTCAGCTCGGGGTCGCCCGCGGCGGTCTCCACGCCGTTCTTGCTCAGCTCGAGCGCCTTGGTGAACTCGCCCAGCGCATCCTCGAACCGCTTCTCGTCGTAGGCGAGCGTCCCCAGCAGCCGGCGGCACCCCAGCTGGATCGCCTTGTCCGTCGACTCGTCCGCCAGCTTGCGGATCTCGCTCACGCCCTCGTCACGCGTCTCGGGCACGCGCATCTTCACGTTCGCCACGATCATCGCCATCCAGCTCTTGAACCCCTCGGGCGGCCTGATGCTCTGGACGAACTTCAGGCGGTCGCGCGTGTCGGGCATCGCGTTGGCGAGCGCCGTGAAGAACTTCTGCACCGACTCGGCGTTCTCCTGGTCCGTGAGCTTGAACGCCGCGCCCAGGTCGCGCTCCGCCTGCGCCCGCCGCCCGGCGAGCATCTGGATCCAGGCCCGCAGCCCCAGGAGCTCGATGTTGGACTCCGCCTTGATCTCGGGGCTGTTGAGGATCTCGATCGCCCTGGGCAGGTTCGGCTGGCGGGCCCGCAGGAGCGTCTGCACGTAGATCTTCGCCACCTCCGGCACCTTGACCTTCGCCCAGGCCTTGTCGATGTGCGGCAGCGCCCCCTCGGGGTTCCCCAGGGCCGTGTAGATCTGCCCCGCCGAGACGAGCCACTGCACGTTCTCCGGCTCGCGCGCCAGCACGTTGTTGAGCTGGGCGACCGCCTCGGGCCCGCGCCCGCGCTCGATGAGCGTGCGGATGAGCTTCACCCGCAGCTCGGTGTTGTTGGGGTCCAGGTCGACCGCCTGCGTGAGCTGGGTGATCGACTCGTCCCAGCGCCCGGTGTTGGCCATGAGGCTCGCCAGCCGCAGGCGCGCGTTGGTGTAGCGGGGGCTGAGCTCCAGGGCCCGCTTCAGGTCGGCCTCGATGTCGGGCACCATGGCCCGCTCCGAGGAGTTGAAGATCGCCCGCGCGTCGTACACCACCGCGTTGTTGGGGTCCATCGCCACGGCGCGGTCGTACAGCTGCTTGGCCTTCGCCCGGTCGCCGGCGTTCGTCGCCGCCTGCGCCTGGATGATCACGATCCCCGAGTCGCTGTCCGCCTTGGCCCCCATCGCCTTGATTGTCTCGTCGACCTCCTGGGTCATCCCCAGCGTCATCATCGTCTCCAGCGTCGCCCGCAGGATCACGTTCCCCTCGTCCTGCCCGTTCTTGAGCACGCTCTGGTAGTACGTGAGCGCCTTCTTCACGCTCTCCTCGTCTCCCATCCGGAAGTACAGGTCCCCCAGCTCGCGGTCCACCGGGAGCGACTTCTTGTCCTGGTGAGCCCGCCCGTTCTCCAGCGCCTCGATCGCGGCCCCGGGCTGGCCGAACGCCACCAGCAGGCGCGACAGCGACACCTCCGCCCGCCCGTCACGCTTGTCGGCCGGCAGCTGGGCGATGTACTTCTGCCACACGTCCCAGGCTTCCTGGAACTTCTGCTGCGAGGCGTACCACTGCGCGTCCAGCTGCGTCAGCTGAAGCCCGAGGTTTTCGCCCTCCTTGATGAACTTCTCGCCGCGCTTGAGCAGCTCGTCGATCACCGTCCGCGACTCGGCCCAGCGCTGGCGGTTCATCAGCAGCCCCGCGAGCGCCAGCCGGTTGCTGTCGTTGTTGGGGTCGACCTTGAGCACCTGCTGGCGGGCATTGAGCGCGAAGTCCTTGTCGCCGTTGGGCGCCGCCGCCTCGAGCGTCAGCCACGCCTCGCGGACCCGCTTGTCGCGCTCGGCGACCGACCGGTTCGCCCGCGCGACCGCCAGCGCGTCGTCCAGACGCCCGGCCCGCGTGTGCGCATCGATCATCCCGCCGATCGCCCGCACCTGGCCCGGGCGGATCTCCAGCGAGCGGCCGTACGCCGCGACCGCGGCGTCGAACTGCCCCAGCTCCAGCCGCGCGTCGCCCAGATACCGCCACGCCTGCGGATTGTTCTTGTCGAGATCCACGGCCTGCTGCAGCGCCGCCGCCGCCTCCGACGCCTTGTTCTCCTGCAGCAGCATCCGCCCGCGGAAGTAGTTCCCGCCCACCGTGTCCAGGTTCCGCTGCGCCGCCCTGTCCGCCAGCGCCCGCATCGTGGCGATGTCGTTGCGCAGTTGCGCGTGCTGGAACTGGTACTCGACGACCATCGGGTCCTCGGGCGCCAGCTCGATCGCGCTCTTGAGTTCCGCCGCCGCGAGCTCCGGCTTGCCGTACATCCGGTAGGCGTCGAACCGCAGCAGGTGCTTCTGGTACGCGGGGTACTGCAGCGTTTCGATCGCCGCCAGCTGCGCCTGGAGCGGGTCGGCGATCTGGAGCGACGCCAACATGCGCGCCAGGATCGCGTTGTCCGGATTGGCCTTGATCGCCTCGGTGGCGACCTCGATCGCCCCGGGCTTGTCGCCCGACGCCGCGAGCACGTTCGCCAGCGCCAGCGAGAGCCGCGCGTCGTACCCGTGCTTGGCGACCCCGTCGCGCAGGATCGTGATCGCGCCGGGGATGTCGGGGTCGATCCGGCTCTTGAGCAGCTCCTGGGCGCCGGCGATCACCACGATGACCGGGTCCTTGGAGTCGCCCGCCAGGTTCGCGCTCTGAATCGCCTCGAACTGCGTCACCGCCTCCTGGTTCGTGGGGTCGATCTTGATCAGCTCGCCCAGCTGGGCCGCGCTGCCCTCGGCGTCGCCGCTCGAGAGCAGCAGCCGCGACAGCTCCATCCGCGCCGCCGTGTTCGTCGGCTCGATCGCGAGCATCCGCTCGAGTGTCGCCTTGGCGGCCCCGGAGTTGCCCTGGCGGTTGAGGACCCGCGACAGCAGCAGCAGGGCCCCCGCGTCGGTGTTGCCCGTGTCGGTCAGGTACTGCGTGAGCAGCGACCGCGCCGACGAGAGGTTGTTCTGCGCGTACTCCAGCTTGCCGTCAATGAGCGTCAGCGCCGGGCTTGTCCCGCCCATCCGGTCGGCGACCTCCGCCCGCAGCGCCTTGACCTTCGCGATGATCACGTCCTGCTCTTCGCGCGTCAGGCTCGGCCTCCACGCCGCCAGCACCGAATCCACCTGCGCCGCCACCGCCTCGCTGCGGATGTCGTATATCACGAGCCCGGTCAGGCTCACCGGCCGGTCCGGCATCGCCGTCAGCTTCCTGAACTGCTCCAGCGCCTCGTCGTGCTTCCCGCTGGTCTGCAGGAGCTTGCCGTACTGCAGCACCAGCAGCGGGTCGTCGGGGTGCCCCTTGAGCGCGTGCTCCATCAGCTTGCTCGCCGCGTCGATCCCCAGCCCTTCGTCGCGCGACACCGACACCAGGCGCGCCGCCCGGTCGATCGACGTCGCGTCGACCTTCTCCGCCGGGTCCGCCAGCAGCGAGTCCACGACATCCCGCATCCGCGGCCCCAGCGACGTGATCACCTCGATCAGGCTCGACTCGCCCTTGCCCTCTCGCGCCATGCGGACATTGTCGGACAGGTCCATCCGAAGCAGTTCGGCCTTGGCCCGGCCACCCGGGGGGTTGACCTGGATGAATTTCTCCAGCGTCGCGCGGCCCTTGCCCGCCAGCTCGTCCGCCGCGTCGTCCTGCCGGTTCCGGCGCGCCAGCACCGAGCGCATCCGGTAGAACTCCGCCAGCGACGACGCCGCGTCGGCGTCCGCCGGGTCCGCGCCCAGGGCCGCCAGGAGGTCCTCTTCGGCCTCCTTGATCGCTTCTTCGGAGACCTGCGGGTTGATCGACATCATCGCGACGCTGGCGATCCCGCGATACCGCCGCAGGTGGTCGCGCGACTTGGGGTCCTCCTCGAAGAACCGCAGCGTGTCACCCACCTGCGTCGAGAACTGCTCCCACGCCTGCAGCGTGCTCCCGTAGCGGGTCAGGCGCTCGAACGTCTCGTTCAGGAACCGCTCCTGGGACGCCAGGTCACGCCGCTGAACACGGGCGATCTGCCCCAGCGCCGGGAGGTATTGCCCGAAATACCGGTCGTTGTACGCCTGCCTGTTCCGCGGCGTGATCTTCTCGATGGCCCCGATCCACTTCTTCAGCCACTCGATGTTGCCCTGGTCCTTGTTCACCGCGCGCGAGTAGAAGTCGGCCGCCTCGGCGGCGTTGCCCGCGGCCATCGCCGTGTCGCCCAGCCCCACCAGCCGGTCGCCCGAGCGCAGGATCGTCGTGTACCCGATGAACCCCACCACGCCGGCGAGGACGATCAGCACCACCGCCAGCATCACCACGAACCGCGTGTTCACCTTCGCCGCCATTGGACCCGTCCTCTCGTTATCGCCAGCCCGCTCCCCGCGGCGCATCGGCGAGTGATCACTACTGATTTCGGTCCCCAGCCCGCCGCGGATTATCGGCCGGATACAGCCCACGCTGCACCGCCACCCAGTCCGGCACGCACCGCATGAGCTCCGGAAGCTGCTCCCCCAGCAGGCTCGACGCCAACTGCGCAAGTTCCGCCGCCGAGTCCACTTCGGCGCTCGATACCTGGACCTTGAGGTAGTACGCGTAGTCGTCCTTGAGATCGAACGCCAGCAGCCGGACCTCCTCCGCGTTGGGCTTGTGTCCCCCGTTGGCGATGAAGAAGTAGCCGGCGTACAGCGGTTTGTCCCGCTTGGGACCCTTGAACGGCGTCACCCGCATCTGGATCGCCTTGGGATCAAACGGCAGATGCACCCGCTGGCCGCCCGCGTCGGAATAGACGTTGCTCAGCCGGGCCGTATACACCCGCCCCGCCCGGTCCGCCGGAACGTCCTTGTCCTCCACCCACGTCGGGTTCTCCAGCGACAGCCCCAGCACCTCCGTCGCGCCGCTGATCACCCACCCGCCCCCCACCATGCACCGCTCGGGAACGTGCGGGACCGTGTCGACCATCTCCGTGTAATACGCCAGGTGCAGCTCGACGCTCTTGGGCCGCTTGCCCTCGGGCGCGCTCTTCTGCGTGTAGGCGCGGTTCAGGTAGTTCCGGGTGCCGAGCTCCTCGAGCATCGCGGCGTCCTCGACCCGATCCGGGCCCGTGCGCTTCCACGACTCGGTCTCCACCGGGATCGCCGACACCTGCCGGTCCCCCGGCGCATAGATCGGGAGCTTCTTCAGATAGATCCCCAGGGCCCCGATCACGGCCGTGAACCCCAGCGCCGACGCACCGAGCACCGCGAGCGCCACGACGAACGCGGGATGGACCAGGCGCTTGCCGCTCACGACTTCGCCCCCGATCCCGGCGCGCCGCCGGCAGTGCCGCCGCCGGGCGCCGCCTTGCGCAGCACGAGCGGGCGCTTCGCCGCCGCCGCCGCCCCCTCGTCCTTCACCAGGTTGTTCAGCGTCCACACCAGCCCCATGAACAGCAGGAACCCCGGGATCAGCCACAGCGTCCCGATGAACGTGTGCGCATCGCCCGCGGCGAACTGCGGATTCCACATCGACGCGACCCCCAGAAACACGACCCGCAGCATGTTCACCAGCAGCGCGACCGGCCCCGCGAGCATGATGAGCACCACCCGCTGCCACCACTGCCTGCACGCCCACATCGCGACCCACGTCCCCACCGCCAGAAACGCCACCAGCATCCGCATCCCCGAGCACGCCTCCGCGACGTTCAGCTCGTGCGGGCTGTTCTGGCTGTCGAAGATCGTCAGCACGTTCCCCGCCAGGTCCGTGTTGATCCCCACGGCGCTCAGCGTCACGTACGCGCCCTGGCTCGCGATCAGCTGCAGATGCGCCGTCAGCTTGATCATGATCATTTCCGAGACCGTGATCCCGAACACCAGGATCGCCAGCGGTACAAACAGGTACTTCATGTACCGCGGCCCCGCCATCAGCAGCACCAGCCCGAACAGCGTCACCAGCATCGCCCAGCCCTGGAGCATGTGGTTGGGAAGCCCCACCGTGAAGTACACGTACACCACGATCCCGAACACCAGCGGCACGATCCCCGGCCAGAACGCCCGCGGACGCAGCTTCGCGAGCGCCTCGCGATGCACCCACATCAGGTGCAGGCCCACCAACGGCATGAAGTACGCATGCCCCCAGTCCGCCGGCGAATTGCGGCAGTGCTGGTACTGGAACAGGAACCACCGGTAATACAGCCCCACGAACGCCAGCAGCAGCAGCCCGATCTGCAGCGCCCCCGTCGGGCTGATCCGCAGGAACGTCCACCCCCCCCGGTCGGCACGCGCCGAACCTCCGGCGTCAAACACGCCTGCCTCACTCGGGTTGGCCGCCGCCGTGGTCACGTTCTCCGCTCCAGTTGGAACGCCAGAACGGCGCCCATCGACGTGCCTCTTACGACCATCGGGCCCCATCGGGTTCGCTCACCCGATGGGTCGTCCCGACTTCACGCCGGCCGGATCAGTTGTTGCTGTCCGGCGGTGCGCCGAACACATCGCTGCCGAAGTTCCGGTCCAGAAGGAACCCGAACCCGTAGCTCGCCCGGAATCCGCCCCGCAGGATCGCGAGCGGATACGCCCAGAAGTTCGTGCCGAAGTTCACGCGGTCATCCGGCTTGAGGTAGATATCCGGCTGCGTCCCCTCCGCGATCGCCCGCAGGTTCAGCCGCACCGTCGCCTGCCGGTCTCCGCTGAGCATGCGCGTCAGGTCCACCCGCTCGGGGATCGCCAGGCCGCTCAGCCCGCCCGCGGCGTCCACCGAACGCGTCAGCGTCAGCCGTCCGCTGCTCGGCAACCCGTAGCTTCCCGGGCGGGCGATCTGCCCGCCCATGTAGATAAACCCCTGCCCCGAACCCGGGATCCGCAGCACGTCCCCGGGACGCACCACGATGTTGTACTTCGCGCTCCCCGAGATCAGCGGCTCCATCGGGATGCGGATCACCCGCTGCGTGACCAGGTCCTCGGCGGCGCCGCCCGTATCGCCCGGGCCCCACGTGCCGCTCGGCCCGCCCCTGGGCCCGCCGGCGTCACGCGCCGCGGCCTTCACCCACTCCCCGTTCACGTACATCCAGTTGAACTTGCCCCCGTCGGGCCCGCCGCTCGCGGGAGCCGCGGGCTCGGTCCGCGCCTCGCGCTTCGACGGGCTGTCCTCCAGGTCAATCGGCGGAGCGCCGTCCTTGGGCTGAGACCGCCCGCGGGCGCCCCCGCTCCCACGCACCACGCTCGGCGAGGGCCTGGCCGCCGGCGGCTTGGACAGCTCGTCGATGATGTCGATCAGCTTGCCCGGGTCCGTCGGCGGCGTGCGGGGCTCGGGTGTGTTCGGCGACGACATCGGATTCGCCACCCCCGGCGTCGTCGGCACCAGCGGCATCGACAGGCCCTGCGCCGACTGCGTCAGCGGCGCCTGGCGGATCACGTAGACGTACGACGCGTTCTCCGCGAACCCGCCCGCGGCCGTCAGCGCCTCGAGCAGCCGGTAGTTCGATTCGGGGATGCGGTACGTGCCCGGCGCGTTCACCTGCCCGAACACGCTGAAAGTCGACCGCCGCTCGGTCTGCAGCGTCACCGACACCACCGGGTCGCGCGTGATGATCTGGGCCGTCATGATCGCGTCCGCGATCGCGTTGTTCGCCTGCGAGGGCGTCAGCCCCGCCACGCGCACCTGCCCGAGCCTGGGCATGTCGATCGAGCCCTTCTGACCGACCACGCGGTCGAGCACCTCCTCCGTCCCCACGCGCACCAGGTCGCGCACGCGGATCTGGATCGAGTCGCCCGGCGCCATGGTGTATTCCATCGCCACCGGCACGAGATCGTCGGGCGTCGGCTCCGTCGGCTCGATGTACTCCGCGTCCAGCCCCTCGATGCTGTCGAGCCGGTCCAGGATCGGCACGACCGTGGGCGTGTGCTCCCAGCGCCCGATCACGCTCGGGTCCAGGAACGAGTCCGACTCCATCCCCGGCATGTTCGAGCAGCCCCCAAGACCGCCGAGGAAAAGGCCCGCCACACTCCCCGCCGCCAGCGCGACGACACACGCCCGCCGCCCAACTGCCTGAGTCCGAATCCACTGCGTCGTGTCGTTCACTCGGGCGCTCCTGTAGCCTGTCGATTGTGCCCCCCCCACCTCCCCAAGTCGATCCGGGTACGTCCCTCGATCAACCCGGTTCGCGGGATCAACACCATACCGACCCCGCAAGGTCCGGGAAAGTCGCCCCAACGGGGCAATCGTGCCCGCTCCGGCGCGGGATCCGACTATCGGATCGTGCGGACCCTTCGATCGACCCCTCGGACCGTTCCTTATGAGAAGTCCGTCAAACTTGCGCCCAGACCCCCGCGGCACCCCCCCGGGGGACGAGCCC